>CAFAAA010000004.1_pt1 | contig 53295 bp, 43 predicted proteins | sample 7267141 | NCBI WGS metagenome assembly CAFAAA01 (sample SAMEA6813974, study PRJEB35770) | uncultured Actinomycetes bacterium | biome: Freshwater; feature: Freshwater reservoir; material: water | place: Czech Republic | collected 2016-08-15 | depth 30m m | reverse complement strand
CTGCTCTCATTTATCGGTTCATTCTTTGGTGCCAGCATCTATAGCATCGGTGGCTTTGGTTTAATCATCGCAGCTGGTGGAATGGTGCTTGCTAGCTTCTTTTTGATTCTAGATTTTGATCAGATTCAAAAGGGAATCGATGCAGGTTTGCCAGAGCAAGAGTCTTGGCGCGCAGCATTTGGTTTAATGGTCACCATCGTTTGGCTCTATATGGAAGTTCTGCGCTTGCTATCAATCCTGCGCGGTAACGACTAACAGGTATTACTCGAGGGACCCCAGGTTATTAACTTGGGGTCTTTCCTTTTCTCCAGATAAATACGCTTGGCGGGTCTCAGGAATTTGAGTTGTCATAGCGGCACCGATTGCAAAGACAACGGCAGAGACAGCAAATGCAGTGCGATAGGAATAAGCATCAGACAAGGCTCCAATAATGATTGGCCCAGCAATCATTCCGGCATCTCCTGCCATTTGAAATATCGCGATTACTTGGCCACCGCGGCCGCGGATAACGTCACCAACAATGCTGGCCGGAGTAGTTGAAAGAAAAGCACCACCAACACCCATGACTGACATTGCAACTAAGTACATCCATGGATGTATAGAAACCGTCAAAATAATTACACCCGCTAAAGCAATACTTGATCCAATCACCGATGCAATACGTCGTCCTTGAGCATCGGATAAACGACCACCACGCATAAGAAGTGCGCCTTGGAAAATCGCACTCAGCGCAAAACCGTAACCAACAACTGCCGTTGTTGAGTGCAGCTCTTCAGTTACAAAGATTGGCATTATCGATGCGCGCATGCCAAAGACAACCCAGTTGACGATAAAGACAAGTACCAATGCAATTCGATATGGCTTCATCGCTAACGCTTCACGAACAGAGGTGTGCTCGCCCGCAACAGCGCCTTTTTCTCTTTTACCTAATTTGTCACTCTTTAAAAAGAAGTGCGCCACTATTCCAGATGACATCAACATGGCTGAATAGGCAAAGAATGGGGCACGTAAAGAGATAAGTGAGAGCAAACCTCCGATAGCTGGGCCTGCAACTCCACCCAGTAAGAAAGAACCGTTGTATACCGACTGCGCTCGTCCACGTTGTTCATCGCTGACTGTACGCAAAATAACTGATCCTGCAGCAACTGAGAACATAGAAGAGCCCAAGCCGCCAGCAGCTCGAAAAAATAGAAGTTGGTTGTAACTAGTTGATAGGCCGGCAAGAAAAACAAAGATTGCGACCATAAAAACGCCACTGCTAAAAACCGCTCTTTCACCGAATAAATCGACCAATTTTCCCGAAATCAGGCCAGAGGCAAAGCGAGTAATTGCAAACATGGAGACGATCAAACCTATGGCTGCATTGTTTACTCCAAAGGTGCGAGCAAAGACTGGAATTGCAGGCAAAACGATTCCGAAACCAACGGCAACAAAAAAGGATGCCGCAACGAGAATTGATATCTCGCGCGGCAGATCCTTAAATGGAGATTGCATTAACCAAGAGTTTCGCCAGCGGCCTCTTCACGTGCAGCTGCATAATCTTGAGTAGTGCGCAGTGGAGTTTCACGCAGCATTAGCGCCAAAATAAATCCGAGCGCAGTTACCGGTGCTGCTGCATAGAAGACAACATGGAAAGAGCTTACGAAAGCATCTAGCGCAGTTGTCTGAATAACCGGTGGAAGAGTTTTCAAAACTGCAGTGCTATTTGAAATCCCACCTAACTTGCTCATGTCAAAACCATCAAGGGCCGCCGGATTACTCTTTGCTAGCTCAGCAAAGTTAGCGCTTAAGTAATGAGTAACGCGGTTAGTCAAAACAGTTCCAAAGAGCGCTGTTCCAAAGACTGAACCAAGTGAGCGGAAGAAAGTATTACTGCTTGTCGCAACGCCCATATCTTTAAAGTCAACGGCATTTTGCAAAGCAATAACGATGGTCTGCATTGATAAACCAAGACCAGCACCGACCATGATCGCATAAATCGAGATTTGCCAGTAAGGCGTATCAAGCTCAAGTCGGGTCATTAAAAGAACGCCGATAGTCATAATTGCAGTTCCAATGATGGGGAACCGCTTGTAATGACCATGCTTTGAAATCATCTTGCCGGAGAAAATTGATGTTGAAACAATTCCCAACATCAATGGAATCAATTTAAGGCCAGCTTCAGTAGCCGAGTAGCCTTTTACGACCTGGAAGTACAGGGGCAACATAACGATTGCACCGAACATACCGGCACCGATGACGGCACCAAGTGCTGAGGTTAAAGAGAATGTGTGATTCTTAAATAGATGCAGAGGAAGAATTGGCTCTTTAGCCTTGGTCTCCCAGTACAAGAATAGAACTGTAAGCACTAAGCCCGTTACTAAGTAACCAATTGTGCGGCTATCGCCCCACCCATACTGTGGTCCATAGATTGATACTGAGAGAAGAACTAAACACACAGATGCAACCATCAACACTGCACCGATGTAGTCAATGGAGTGATCGCGCTTAACTTTAGGAATGTGCAATACAGCTGATGTAATCAATAGAGATGCGATACCAAATGGCAAGTTGATGTAGAAAATCCAGCGCCATCCAGTAATACCAAGAATTTGATTATGGTCAGAGAAGAAACCACCGAGCAATGGACCGGCAACTGAAGATAATCCCCATACTGCTCCGAAATAGCCTTGATAGCGACCACGTTCGCGTGGAGGAACGATGTCACCAATAATTACAAAAGTCAGCGCCATTAATCCACCGGCACCTAAACCTTGCAGTGCGCGAGTGGCAATTAACTGAGTCATGTTTTGAGATGCACCAGCTAAGAATGATCCAAGCAAGAAAGTAACAATCGCAAATTGAAAGACTGGGCGACGCCCATAGATATCAGAGATTTTTCCGTAGAGTGGCGTTGAAGCTGTTGATGTTAATAAGTAAGCCGTCACAACCCATGTGTAGTGATTTAGGCCATCAAACTCTTCAACAATATTTTTAAGTGCCGTGGAGACAATTGTTTGATCCAGGGCCGCCAACAGCATACCCGTCATCAGACCACCGAGAATGACCATAATCTCGCGGTGGGTGTGGGCTTTAGCGGAGGCGTTAATAGGTGCTTTATTAGACATAAGTGTAAGGTTACCGTGTGAACTCAGTGAGTGCAGAACATCTAGTAAAAACATACAACAAAGGCAGCGTCCGAGCCTTAGATGATCTATCTCTTGAAGTCGCCGAAGGCACTGTTTTGAGCGTGTTAGGTCCAAATGGTGCAGGTAAAACAACAACTGTGAGAATTCTCGCAACGTTGCTGAAGCCAGACTCAGGAAATGCACATGTTGCAGGTATCGATGTTATTAAACACCCTGACAAAGTTCGCGAACTTATTGGTTTATCTGGTCAATATGCAGCCGTCGATGAGACGTTAACTGGTTGGGATAACTTAGTGATGTTTGGACGTCTGTATCACTTAGGACGCCAGCAATCTATTGATAGAGCTAATGAATTACTTGAGAGATTCTCTTTAACCGATAGCGCACGTCGACCAATTAAAACCTATTCAGGTGGAATGCGTCGTCGCTTAGATTTAGCCGCATCGCTGATTGTGAAGCCTAAAGTTTTATTTTTAGATGAACCAACAACTGGTCTTGATCCACGTGGTCGCATGGAGATGTGGGGAGTTATTGAAGAGTTAGTAAAAGGTGGAGTAACGCTTTTACTAACAACGCAGTATCTGGAAGAGGCAGATCAACTAGCTGATGAGATTGCAGTAATCGATCACGGTAAAGTTATTGCGCGAGGAACATCAGATGCACTCAAGAGCCAAGTAGGTGGCGAGCGTTTAGAAGTTACCGTTGAAGCTGCGCAAATTGCTGAGACCACACAGATAATTGAAAAGGTCAGTGGCAACTCGGCACATTTAGACTCTGCAATTAGAACTATAAGCGCCCCGGTCTCAACTGGCTCAAAAGCACTGATGGATGTCTTGCGCGCACTTGATGAGGCGCAGATTCATCCACTAGATATTGGTTTAAAGCGCCCCTCGCTAGATGATGTCTTTATGGCGCTCACTGGCCATGTGGCCGAGGAAAAAGCGAATGAACCGGCAGCCAAGAAGAAGAGAGGGGGCAAGAAATGAAGTACGCCATGAGTGATGCCATAACCATTACCAAGCGCCAACTATTACAGCTTGCCCGAATCCCAGAGGTCCTTGTTTTCTCCACAATTCAACCCGTCATGTTTGTTCTCTTATTTCGCTTTGTTTTTGGTGGCTCAATCTCTACCAACCAACCTGGCGGATACGTGCAGCTTTTAATGCCGGGCATCTTTGTGCAGACCGTTGCATTCACATTAGCGTCAACAGCAATTGGCCTAGCTGAAGATATGAAAAAAGGTTTGATCGATCGCTTCAGATCACTACCTATTTCGCGTGGTGCAGTTGTCATTGGTCGCACTTTTGGAGATGCTCTCCTGAATATTCTTGTATTAACAGTTATGGCATCAGCTGGATTTGCAGTGGGTTGGCGGCCAACATCCGGTGTTTTCAAGATTTCTGCCGCTTTCCTCTTTCTCTTTATGTTTGGTTACGCACTGTCCTGGATCGGTATCTATGTTGGTTTAGCCGTAAAGGAAGCACGAACCGTTCAAAGCGTTGGTTTCTTAGTAACTTTCCCGCTAACTTTCCTATCTAATGCTTTTGCTCCAACAACTGGAATGCCACGTTTATTGCAGTACTTTGCCGAATGGAATCCAGTATCAACGATGGTTGCTGCCTGCCGACAGCTCTTTGGTTTAAAGAATCAATTTGGAGCAACAGCTAATTCATGGCCTAGCCAACACCCATTGGAAACGTCACTGATGTATATGGTGCTTCTGATGGTGATATTTATTCCACTCAGCATTCGTAAATATAAAAATACCTCTAATTAATTTTTGCCTGCAAAGTGGATATGAAACTCTGAGTCCCAGTTATCTCTAATCTCGGCAATTGCGCTGCCGTCTTGGCTCATAGGAAAGATGCTTCCTTGAATCTTTCCGCCAAGTGCAGTCAGTTCTGCAAGCAGAGCTGCATTTTTCTTTACATGTTCTATAACGCCTTCAGGGGCGGAGTACTCCTCTAATACCGTACAGCTGGTCATGTCGTGATTAAAAAATAAGTCATATCTGACTATCGAATCCTGCTTCTGGACTTCCAACAGTATTAAATACGCGAGTTCTTTAAATTTTTCAAGATTCTCTGGTGCAATTGATGGGAATACTGCAACTGCCTGCATGCTATTCATCGCACTCCTTGTCTTGGTAACCACCCAAGACTATCCTGCTTGAATGAGTGTTCACTACCCGCGAGCTAGTACAACGATTACTGGGCATAAATCGGTGCGTGAAGCTTTGCGTGCTACTGATATCTATTCATCAGATTTACAAGGCGATGCAGACGTTCGAGATTATCGCCAGCTACCGTTAGAAGTAGATCCGCCGCGTCATCATCTCTATCGAGTAGCACTCGCGCCTTACTTTGTAAAACCTTCCATTGAAAAATTTGTTCCTGAATTTCGTGCTCACGCAGATAACCTATTAAAAAAGTTTTTTGCTACCGATTCACAAGATGTCGGAGCGCAACTTTCGTTGCCTTTGGTGATGCAGAACCTTGGCGTTATTTATCGACGCCCACAAGATGTTGCCGAATGGATGAGCTGGGGGCCAGATGTGTGGACTGCAGCGTCAGAGAAGCGAGATGGCAAAGTTTTGCATGATTACCTTGATCTCATTTATGCAGAAGCGATGCAGGGTAATTCTGATGATGTGTGGTCAGAGATTGCGCACTTAGAAATTGAAGGCAAACAAATATCAGCGGCAGAGTTTCGCGGTATCGCTGGAGTGATGCTAGCTGGAGGCCGAGATACCGTTGTGAAGTTATTTAATGGCATTATGTGGCACTTCGGTAAACACCCTGAAGACTTAGATTTACTGCGTGCGCAGCCAGAGTTAATGAGTGCCGTTATTCAGGAGTTCCTGCGCTTTTTAACCCCTCTACCAGTTATGAATAGAACAACAGTGCCTGAGACAGGTGCTGAGAATCTTCCAGATGATAGATATGTTGGAATAAGTTTTATCTCTGGAAATTTTGATGAAAGTGTTTTTACTGATCCATTTACGATTGATTTTAACCGTGGTCGTAACCCGCACTTAAGTTTTGGTTTTGGCCCTCATACCTGCCTTGGCAATCACATCGCAGAGATTGAGGCTCGCGTCTTCTTAGAAGCCTTGATGGAGTCAGGTTTACAGTGGAAAATCGTGAAAGAAGAGATTCGCTTTCATGGTGGTGAATTTGCTAGCGTGCCAGATCATTTCGCTTCGTTGCATATTGCAAAAATATAATTAAGACCACGTGTAATCGACGCTCGTTAAAACTAAGTCAACGTAGGTCATATCGGCCCATGAAAACCAAGGCCGCGTGAAGTCAAAATGATTATGTACATTGAAAGACTCATGCATAGAGCCGGTATCGGCATCGGTAGTTTCAAGAGTATTTAATACCGCTAATGGTTTAGAGCTCTCTGGATCTGAGAGCGATTGAATTGCAAGTGAAATTGGCCAGACATAATCCTTAGGGGTGTGTTGAGAGCCAACGCCGCTGGCTGTAGAACCGGAAAAGTAATATGGATTTGCTGGCGACAACACGAAATCCCTTGTTTTTTGATACGTGGCATCCTTATTAGACAAGCACCCTAAGTACGGCAAACTCAAAAGTGAGGGAACGTTGGCATCATCCATAAATAATGCGTTTCCTAACCCATCTACTTCATATGCAAAGCGTCCATCAATTACCCCATAGGTGCTGATTCCTTGAGAAATTTCTGCACAGAGTTCTGTGATTGTTGAATCGTTAAAATGCGCCGGAAGTGATTGCAGCTCATGGAGGAAAAAGAGATTCGAGGGAATGAGATAGCCATAAACGCAGGCATCATCACTTGGTCGAAACGCGCAGTAGATCATTCCGGTATAGGCAACTGGTAAGCCTTTGCCACCATTGGACAGTGAGTCATGAGCAATACCGTTGTCGCGCTTGAAAATATATGACTCTGGATCATGGTGTTGTTCTTGCCGAGCAAGTTTCATCATCAGTGACAGAGCCTTTTGGAAATTGGCGTCCAAGTGATCGGTTCTTCCATAGTGCTGCACAATCATGCGCGCTAGATAAAGCAGGCAAGCCCACGAATCCAACTCAAACTTACGCTCAAAAACCCATGGAGATTGATCGGCAAAATCTTTCTCCCAGCAATCTCCATTTGGTGCCGGATTAAATGCGTTGGCATACGGGTCGATAAGAAAAAGTTGGACTTGAGACTTACTGAGCTCAACCAAGAGGTCAATGACTTCTGGATGTTTGGATCGAAGAAGTGGTCGTACTTGCCACGTTGAGTCACGCAGCCACATCGCAGGGATATCACCAGTGATAATGAATGGAAGACCGTTATCTAATCTCTGAAGCGTTTTAGTAAAAAGCCCATGCAGCGCTTGATTTACACGAGTAAGCCGAGCTTCCGGAAGTACTAATTCAAGACCGGGAAAAATATCTTCTGCGGTAAGTTTCATACCAATTAAAACCGAAGAATTAAGCGTAAAACTCGGCAGCTTTAATGGTCACAGAAATCTCTCGTCCATTTGGTGCTTTGTAGGAAACCGTCGCACCAATTTCAGCATCCATGACTGCGGCGCCGAGTGGAGATTTTTCGCTGTAAACATCTAAATCACCTGATGCAATTTCGCGCGAACCGAGCAAGAAGCGCATCTCATCGCCGGCAATCTCTGCAGTAACGACCATACCTGCGCCAACTTTTCCATCGGCACTTGGTGGTGGAGTTCCAATATGAGCATTTTCTAACATCTGCTTGAGTTGGCGAATACGCGCTTCCATCTTTCCCTGCTCATCACGTGCAGCGTGATAGCCACCGTTCTCTTTTAAATCACCTTCTGCGCGCGCAGCTTCGATTTTGGCAGTGATTTCTTTGCGACCAACGCCCTCTAAATTTTCTAATTCGGCGCGCAAACGATCTGCAGCTTCCTGCGTTAACCATGTCTGTGAGCTCATAAGGCGTAAAGGTACTAGGAAGGTACTGCCGCCTACAACCTATTTAGCCCGGCACCCTGCAACATCGGCGAAAACAGCCTTTGTCCGTGAAGTGATTGCCGTGGTCTTTTGGAATGAGGCTAAACCTGGCCCGAACTCTTCATCCATCTGTCCGACAATGTTCTTATCGATATCGCGCGCAACAAGTGTGCAGATAATGCTTTGATTCTTATCGCTACGTTGGACTGAATATCGCAGAGATATTTCTCGATCTGAAATCATTGAAAAAGAAATCATCGATGAACGAATGGGTGGATTTGAATGATGCACGCCAGCCCAGACTAACCAAGAGATTCCAGTTATTGCCAGGACGATAGCTGGCATCACCCAGCGATTGCGTGGGCGCAGCCCGTATCGGTCTTCGAAAGAGAAGGCCGGGTGCAAAGACATGACATGATTATGTCATGCAAAAAAATATTGAGATGGGAGCCGCAGGCTCAGTAACGATTGCTTTACTGATTCTTGCCACCGTTTTTTTGATGCGTAGTTTTTACAAGCGCTTCATGGGCATAGATCGAAGCGATGACTCCACCAGCAAGTAAGCCCCTGGCTTCAAAGCTTGCGCAAGGTGTTGCAGTTATTAGTATCGCCGCCATATTTATCTCTCTTGGAATCTGGCAGTTAGACCGAGCTCGCGCATTAAAGGAAAGTTTGGTTGTTGCTACAACTATTGATAAAAATATCGTTGCTTTAGATTCAATTTCCCAACCCCGAGAGTCATTACCGCCGGCGGCCATGAACCGCATGGTAAAAACGTCAGGTCACTACGTTGCCGATTTCAAAGCTCCCAATCAAAGCGATAACCAAGGGGTGGTTAGCGATTGGCAAGTTTCACTGTTACAGATTGGAACCTCCTCGGGCATTCTCGTTGTTCGCGGACTATGGGCCGATCGCTTGTTGAATCCAGATATTTCTCAATCGATGGTCATCGATGTCACGGGCCAATTACATGCACGTCAAGATAGCGATCAGTCGGAAAACTCAGCTGGCGTTATTTCTCGACTCGATAGCGCAGTCATTGTTGGAACAACTGATTTAGATTTATTCGATGGCTACATTATTGCCACAGGTGAGAGCCATCGAGGTCAAGAGTTGCTCCGGCCACGTACAACACCTGAAAAACAGAGTTCGCGAATCCCTGGCTTCTATTGGCAGCACCTGTCCTATGTTGTGATTTGGTGGCTTATGGCTGGCGTCGTGCTGTACCTACCGCTGTATCGTCGTAAGGTAGACCTATGAAATCAGCCGTTCTCCGCTTTCGCATCATGGCAATAATCGCAGGCGTAATGTCCTTGCTCTTATGGTTTGTTTATATGCCAGTGAAATATCTTTTTGATGCACCGTCACTCCATGATGCAATCATCTGGATTCCTATGGTGCATGGCTACTTATACCCACTCTATATTTTGACCGCTATCTCATTTGCCTTCAAGGCCCGTTGGCCCTTAATGAAGGTACTGGGCTTAATTCTGGCCGGAACGCTTCCAGTTGCATCCTTGATTGCCGAGCGCCGAGTTGTCCGCGACTATTCGTAAATTCATCAAATCACTTCTCTATCCACTTTATGAGCGGCGATTAGTACGTGGACTAGATTTTTCAAAAACCCCACATCACGTTGGTGTCATCCTTGATGGAAATCGCCGTTGGGCTAAAGCCAACCCCAACCAGTCCGATCCCAATGGCCACAAAGCTGGAGCCAGCAAGATTATTGAGTTTCTTGGCTGGTGCGACGAGGCCGATGTTCGCGTTGTAACGCTATGGCTGTTATCGACTGATAACTTCAAACGCAGTTCTTCTGAAATCGATGAACTTCTCCATATTATTGGTGACACCGTTGATGAATTAGCTGCTACCGGTCGCTGGAATATCAAGGCGGTGGGCGCTCTTGATCTTCTTCCTGATTGGTTAGCAAAAAAACTAAGTGATTTGAAACCCGTACGCACCGATGGTGTTGAAGTAAATGTTGCGATTAGTTATGGCGGACGTCGCGAGATTGTCGATGCAGTGAAAAGTTATTTAACTGAAGAAGAAAAAGCAGGTCACTCGCTCAGTCAAGCAAGCGCCGAACTTTCAAGTGAGAACATCTCAAAGTTTTTATACACCGCCGGCCAGCCAGATCCCGAACTTTTGATTCGAACATCAGGTGAGCAACGCCTCGGTGGATTTATGTTGTGGCAGAGCGCATCCTCAGAGTTCTATTTCTGCGAGGTCTACTGGCCAGATTTTCGTCGCGTCGATTTCTTACGTGCCCTGCGTGCATACTCGTTGCGTCAACGACGTTTTGGTTCGTAATTAATTCTTTAAGAATTAACATTTCGCATTCGCGTGTCGAGGCCTACTTTGAGGCAACTAGTTCTACCTTTTTCATATCCGAAGCAGGTTCCAACTAGTACAACTACAATCGAGGAGCTCAGCCATTGGCTTCTAAGAGTCAAAACGGTAAGAAGACCTTTGTATTAGATACCAGTGTTTTGCTGGCCGATCCTGGCGCGCTCCATAAGTTTGCAGAGCATGAAGTCATTATTCCTATCGCAGTTATTGGCGAATTAGAGAGCAAACGCGACCACCCTGAGCTTGGCTACTTTGCCCGGGCCGCTTTGCGCGCCTTAGATGATCTGCGAATCACCCATGGCCGCCTGGATAAAGCCCTGACCGTTACCCCTGAAGGCGGGACGCTCTCGGTCGAGCTCAATCACACCGACCTATCGACCCTGCCCGCAGGCTTCTTGCGCGATGGCACCAATGATTCGCGCATCTTGGCAATCGCTAAAAACTTAATGGGCGATGGCAAACAAGTTGTTCTAGTTACTAAAGATTTGCCGCTTCGAGTAAAGGCATCCTCAGTCGGAGTTGAAGCTCAGGAGTACTTGGCCGAGCTCGTCTCCAATAGCGGCTGGACTGGAATCGTTGAACTCGATGTCGGCTCTCAGGTGATTGATGATTTGTACTCTGGAGATCGCGCCGATCATGAAGTCGCGCATGAACTTCCGGTTCACACTGGAATTGTTCTGCACTCCGAACGCGGCAGCGCTTTGGCCCGGGTCACCGCCGATAAGCAACTTCAATTAGTTCGCGGAGACCGCAGCGCCTTTGGTCTTCATGGTCGCAGCGCCGAACAGCGTGTGGCCCTTGATTTACTTCTCGATGACTCCATCGGCATCGTCTCATTAGGTGGTCGAGCTGGAACTGGAAAGTCGGCGTTGGCATTGTGTGCAGGTCTTGAAGCGGTAATGGAAAAGCGCGTCCATAAGAAGGTTGTAATTTTCAGACCGCTCTATCCAGTCGGCGGTCAAGAGCTCGGTTACCTCCCGGGCAGCGAGGGTGAAAAGATGTCGCCCTGGGCACAAGCCGTCTTTGACACATTAGGTGCACTCGTTAGTCAGGCAGTCATCGATGAGATCGTTGATCGAGGACTCATCGAAGTGTTACCGCTGACACATATTCGCGGTCGCTCACTTCACGATTCATTTGTCATCGTCGATGAAGCGCAATCACTTGAACGTGGAGTTTTACTGACTGTTCTCTCTCGAATTGGTCAAGGCTCTCGAGTGATCTTGACGCACGACGTTGCTCAACGGGATAACTTACGAGTCGGTCGCCATGATGGTGTGGTCGCCGTGGTTGAAACGTTGAAGGGACATCCGCTCTTTGCGCATGTGACCCTCACTCGCAGCGAGCGCTCGCCGATCGCCGCTTTAGTCACCGAAATGTTGGAAGGCCCGATCGCTGGATAAGGGCAAAAAGCCCCCAGAAACAATGTCACAGTCACATTTGGTGCATTTCGGACATTACCCTTACTGACCTGCGGTTTTATCCATCCACAGGCAAATCCTTTCCTGAGAATTTTTTGCTTACGCGGGATTCGATTTGCCGATGTCAGTGCTCCCCGTCAGGCTATGCCTATTCCCCGTTAGTTATGAAGCCTTTTAGTGAGGCTGATAACGCACGGGCCAAGCGGTGAGAGGAGAGGGTGAGATGAAGCGCATGAATAAGTCAGCGGGCATCTGGGGCGTTGTTGCCTCCCTAGTATTCCTCTCGAGCGCTCTGCCAAGTGCCTATGGTCTTGAGTTTCCTATGAGCTCTCAGATTGAGATCAATCCTGATGCCACAGCGTTGGCAACTCAGATCGATCCTTTGTCAACGACGCCAGCTTTCTTCGGCTCAATCGAACTAGCAGCTACCTCAGTGGGCTCACTCTTTGCCAGTGATTTAGCGCTGGTCTCATCGTTGAGTCGCCAAGTTGAAATGGCGCGCACACCCTTTGGCGCTAAAAAGGTTGCGCAAGCGATCTTGGTAACTGAGTTCGGCTTTAGCAACGCCCAGTACTCATGCCTTAATAATCTCTGGACTAAAGAGAGCCACTGGAACTACAAGGCACATAACTATCGTTCAGGTGCTCATGGAATTGCTCAAGCTCTGCCAGCCGAAAAGATGAGTGTGGTCGGAACTGATTGGCGCACAAATCCAGTTACTCAGATTCGTTGGGGAATTCGCTACATCACTATGCGCTATGACACTCCATGTAAGGCATGGTCACACTTCCAGTCACGCCACTACTACTAAAGAGAGTTTACGGTTTAACGCCAATTCGCAATGGTGTTGATGTACTTGCGTAGAAATCATTTCCCTTATCGTCTACAACGATGAAGGCTGGGAACTCCACAACATCGATCTTCCAGACAGCTTCCATTCCGAGCTCTTCAAAATCTAGAACCTCCACTTTCTTAATGCAGTCCAGAGCTAAGCGAGCTGCAGGTCCACCGATGGAGCCTAAATAAAATCCGCCATTGTTCTTACAGGCATCGGTCACGCTCTGCGAGCGATTGCCCTTGGCCAACATGACAAAGGAGCCGCCATTGGATTGAAAATAATCGACATATGAATCCATACGGCCTGCAGTCGTTGGCCCAAAAGATCCTGAGGCATAACCGACTGGAGTCTTAGCTGGACCGGCGTAGTAGACGGCATATTTCTTTAGGTACTCAGGCATTGGCTCGCCCTTATCCATTCCGGCCTTGATTCGCGCATGGGCTAAATCGCGGGCAACAACGAGGGTGCCGGTTAACGAGAGGCGGGTCTTGACTGGGTATTTGGAGAGTTCGGCGCGCACCACATCCATCGGTTGATTCAAATCAATGGCGACGACCTCATCATCTAAATGGGCATCGGTTGTCTCGGGCAAGAAATGCGCTGGATCTCGCTCGAGCTCTTCAAGGAAGATTCCATCCTTAGTGATCTTGGCCTTTGCCTGGCGATCGGCCGAACACGATACGGCGATTGCAATCGGCAGAGAGGCACCATGGCGAGGCAGACGTACGACTCGAACATCGTGGCAGAAATACTTACCGCCAAACTGAGCACCGATTCCTAAGGTGCGAGTTAATTCAAGGACTTGCTGTTCAAGCTCTAGATCGCGAAAGCCATGACCGGTTGCTGCATCACCACTAGTAGGAAGTGAATCTAAATACTTCGTACTTGCTAACTTGGCAGTCTTGACTGTGTGCTCGGCGCTGGTGCCGCCGATGACAATTGCTAAGTGATACGGAGGACAGGCCGCCGTTCCGATTGAGCGAAGTTTTTCATCTAGCCAGGCCATAAAGGCGGTTGGATTTAAAATCGCTTTAGTCTCTTGATACAGGAATGACTTATTGGCGCTGCCGCCACCTTTGGCAATAAATAAGAAGTTGTACTCATCGGGGTGGTCGCTATCGGCAAAGATTTCGATCTGCGCGGGCAGGTTATTGCCAGTGTTTTTTTCATCCCATGTTGTAACCGGAGCAAGCTGGGAGTATCGAAGATTGAGTTGCGTGTATGCGTCGTAGATTCCTTGTGAAATCGCAACCTCATCTTTTGTGCTGGTTAAAACATGCTGACCTTTTTTAGCCATGACTAAAGCCGTGCCAGTGTCTTGGCACATCGGCAGGATTCCACCAGCTGAAATATTGGCGTTCTTTAAGAGATCGGTGGCGACAAAGCGATCATTGGGTGAGGCCTCTGGATCGGCGATGATGGTGGCGAGTTGTTGCAAATGATCTGGCCGTAAATAATGTGAAATATCGTGAATTGCTTCAGCTGTTAATTTTTCAATCGCACTGGCATCAACCTGTAGAAACTCTTTATCCCCCAGCTGTACAACGCTTACACCTTCAGTACTTACTAATCGATACGTGGTCTGGTCTGCACCAAGTGGCAGCAGCTCAGAGTATGAAAAAGTAGGCATTGTTAGGGCTTAACCGCATCGAGTTTCTTTTTAGCACCATCTAGCCACTCTTGGCAGATCGCAGCTAAAGCTTCTCCCCGCTCCCATAGTTTCAGCGACTCTTCTAACGTTGCACTGCCGGTTTCAAGGGCGGCAACTACCTCGGCCAGCTCATCGCGGGCCGCTTCATAGGAGATTTTCTTCTCTGTCATGGCTTAAATCTACTCCTTCATAGCATTCACTGTGGCATTGGTCTCGCCCTTGGCTAAACGAAGGCGAAGCACATCTCCGGTTTTTAACGCCTTAGCATCGCGGGCGATATCGCCATTGGCTAACTGCACCACTGAATATCCGCGGTCAAGGGTTGCTTGCGGAGAAAGCGCTCGTACACGGGCCTTGATTTGCACTAACTCTTCTTTGGCTAACTTCACATGGCTGGCAAAACTGCGATGAGAGCGTTGGCGGAAGGCAGTAATGGTCTCTGCCCGACTTGTAATAATCACATGGGGATCTTTCATTACTGGGCGATCCCTAAAATTAATTATTCGACTCTGCTCTAACTCAATCATGGTGCTTACTTTTCTGCGGGCACGATTACGTAAAGCCTCAATCATTTCAATCTCTTCAGCGATATCGGGAACAATATTTTTAGCTGCATCGGTAGGTGTCGATGCTCGAAAATCTGCAACGAGATCTAGAAGTGGTGAATCTTTTTCATGGCCAATGGCGCTAACAATCGGCGTTGTGCATGATGCAGCTAAGCGAACTAAACCCTCATCACTAAATGGCAGTAAGTCTTCAAAGGATCCACCGCCACGAGTAATGACAATTACCTCAATATCAGGATCGGCTTCTAGTTCACGCAGCGCTGCCGACACTTCGGTCACAGCTGCAGCGCCTTGGACAGTTACTTCACGGATTTCAAAAACAACGCTTGGCCAGCGCCGCCTTGCATTTTCAACGACATCTTTTTCTGCATCGGTATTTCGTCCGCAGATAAGCCCGACTTTTTTTGGCAGAAGTGGAAGCTCAACTTTGCGATCAAAATCAAAGAGACCTTCAGCGGCCAGCAGCGATTTGAGCGCTTCAAGGCGCGCTAATAATTCACCAACGCCTACTTGTCGTATCTCGCGCGCCGACAAAGTGAGCGAACCATTTTTTGTATACCAGGATGGCTTTGCATAGAGAACAACGCGGGCGTTAGCCGGCAAAGGTTGAGCCGCTGCGATAACTGATTTATGACACATCACCGATAGGGACATATCAACACTGGGATCGCGCAGACGGATAAAGGCCATCATGCCGCTGCGTTCGTTGAGTTCACTGATTTCGCCCTCGACCCATATTGGGCCTAAGCGATCGACGTATTCTTTTATGGCTTCAGTAACTACCTGCACCGATGCAGGGGCCTCACTTGAAGTTTCGAACATGGGATGAGCCTAATAGACTGAGTCCATGGCCAAGAGAGTTCTACTTGCTGCGCCTCGCGGATATTGCGCAGGTGTCGATCGCGCAGTTGTGACCGTTGAAAAAGCCTTAGAGCTCTATGGTGCCCCGGTCTATGTTCGCAAGCAGATCGTCCATAACGTTCATGTGGTCGCCAGCCTTGAAGCTAAAGGCGCGATCTTTGTCGATGAGACCGATGAAGTTCCTGAAGGCAAGACCGTAGTTTTTTCCGCTCATGGTGTTGCGCCAAGCGTTCATGCCGAGGCAGCCGACCGTAAATTAAAAATAATCGATGCAACCTGTCCGCTAGTGACCAAAGTTCACAATGAGGTTCGCCGTTTTGCTACCGAAGATGCCGAGATCTTATTAATTGGTCACGAAGGCCATGAAGAGGTTGAGGGCACGGCCGGTGAGGCGCTGGATAAGGTTCGAGTTATCGATGGCTTAGATGGCGCTCGCACTGTGGTGCCAACACCAGGTAAAAAACTAGTCTGGTTATCGCAGACAACGTTGAGTGTGGATGAGACATTATCTGCCGTTGCAATTTTGAAAGAGCGTTTCCCTGACATTCAAGATCCGCCCAGTGATGATATTTGTTATGCCACACAAAATCGCCAAGAAGCTATTAAAGCTATCTCGGCTAGGGCTGATTTAGTAATTGTTGTTGGCTCACTGAACTCGTCAAACTCTGTGCGCTTAGCTGAAGTTGCATTGGAGTACGGGGCAAAGGCTTCGCACTTGATTGACTATGCAAGTGAGATCCAAGAGCAGTGGTTAGAAAACGTTGAAATTATTGGATTAACGAGCGGTGCATCGGTACCGGAGATCTTGGTCGATGATGTTTTAGTCTGGTTAGCCCAGCGCGGTTTTGGCGATGTTGAAACCGTAACGGCGATGCAAGAGTCGTTGCTCTTCTCACTTCCACCAGAGCTTCGCAAAGATCTTAAAGCTGCGGGTAAGGCTTAACTACTCTCGGCTACGGGCTTTTGATGGCCTCTTTTTAGCTTGGGCATTAAGAAAAACAAACCAACCGTAGAGCGCACCGATTATAAGAAATGGCGCTTCACTGGCAAGAGCTGCAATAAAGTCGATGCCAACTCGTGATGGCTTAAAGCCATCGAAAATAAGAATCCACAATCCAGCGAGTGCAGCAAATGCTAGGGGAGGCGTAACAACTGCGACATAGGTTGTACCTGGGCGGCCGAAGCGGATGCCACCGAAAAATGCGACAAGCAGTGCCAGACCAGTAAGAATTCCAACTCCGCTGCGAAGTGTGAGTTCGATAAAGGTAAAGAGGCCGATTAGAAAAGCCTGCAGGACAACTATTCCCTGCTTCTTTAAACCAGGTCCAGCAAGTGCAATCTGCTTCAATGCGCTCATTTACTTATCTCCATCATTGATCTCTTCGGCATCGATAAAATCATCATCGGTGGCTAGCTCTGCGCTATTGAGTTCCCGCACAGCACCCGGTGCCTCTGGGTATTCAATAGCAAGTTTATCTTTATCTCCTGATACACCCAAGTTATGAATTCGCCGAGCTGGACTCAGAACAGTCTTTTCTGCCGTTGGTACAAGATCTTCATAAGCCTTTGACGTTGATGAGATTGCTTTACCGACTGCCACAATCTTGGTGTGCAGCAATGTAATGTTCTTTAAAAATGTGCTGGCTACCTTTTGAATCTCATCGGCATTTTCAGCTAATTTATTGCGTGTAAAGATAAAACCAATCGTGCGCAGCAACGCCATCATCGATGTAGGAGTTGCGATTGTGACACCAACTTTAAATGATTTTTCTAAGAATGAAGGATCAAGACGAAGCGCCTCTGACAGCAAGGTTTCAAAGGGAACGAAGAGGACAACAAAATCCGGTGAACCTTGTGATTTGTGATATCCACGTTTTGCTAAGGCCTGAACATGCTTGAATAAATCATCTGTGTGCTGCTTAAGAAATTCATCGCGCTCTGCTTGCACCTCAGTACCAAAGGCCTCTAAGAAACGATCAAAGGGAAACTTAGAGTCGATGAATATGGAGCTGCCGCCGGGCATAGTCACGGTGATATCTGGAATACCTGAAGAGTCAGCATCGGTCGTTGATTTCTGGCGGCTGTATTCATGGCCTTCACGAAGCCCCGCACCTTGAAGTAGTAGCTCTAACTGAGCTTCGCCAAACTTTCCACGTACTTGACTGCTGCTTAATGCACCAGCAATTTTTTTAGTTTCATCAAAAATAGATTCAGATGCACGGCGCATCTCATTGATGGTGGTCTCTAACTTCGCCTCAGCCTCGGTGCGAATGCGATTAGCTTCTGCGGCTTGAGTTGAAAGTTTGTTGACCGACTCTTTCATAGCAACGAGTTCGGCATTTAACTTAACGGCCGATTCAGTCTTGCCACGTTCGGCCTCTAACTGCACTTTGTAATCATCAAGTAAGGCGCGATCGGCCACGGCGCTGCCAGATTTAAGGGCGCGAAGCAGGTAGCCAATCGCTGCTCCAGCGATTAGGCCTATGACAAGCGTGGTGACGTTTGCGGGCATGGGCCTATCGTGGCAGTTTGCACTGACATTTACGCGTAGGCTCTACCGCCTATGAGTCTTTCAATCGGAATCGTCGGCATGCCCAATGTAGGCAAGTCCACCCTCTTTAACGCTCTGACCAAGAACAATGTCTTGGCAGCTAACTATCCCTTTGCCACTATCGAACCAAACGTCGGTGTTGTCGGTGTCCCTGATACCCGCCTTGCCGCATTGGCCCAGATCGTCGGTTCACAGACTTTATTGCCTGCCGTTGTCTCGTTCGTCGATATCGCGGGAATTGTTAAAGGTGCATCCGAAGGTGCCGGCCTAGGTAATAAGTTCTTGGCCAATATTCGTGAAACCGATGCGATCTGCCAAGTGATCCGCGTATTTAACGATGGCGATGTCATTCACGTTGAGGGTCGGGTTGATCCAGCCAGTGACATGGAGATTATCAACACTGAATTAGCGCTCGCCGATTTACAGACAATTGAAAAAGCGCTGCCACGTCTTGAAAAAGAGGCGCGCGTTAACAAAGAGCGCCAACAAGTCGTCGATGCAGTCAAAGAGGCCGAAGCGGTTCTCAATGCCGGTAAGCCCGTATCCAGCAGTAAGGTCGATTTGGCACTCATTGCAGAACTACAACTGCTCACTGCTAAACCATTTTTATATGTCTTTAACGTTGATGCCGCCGAATTAAGTGATGGCGAACTGCGTACAAAGTTAGCGGCACTTGTTGCACCGGCTGAAGCAATCTTTTTAGATGCAAAAACCGAGGCTGAATTAGCAGAACTCAGCGACGAAGATGCATTAGAGCTTTTGCAATCAATTGGTTTAGAGGAGCCAGGACTTGCAACGCTAGCTCACGTCGGTTTCCGCACGCTTGGTTTGCAGACTTATTTAACTGCCGGACCAAAAGAAGTACGTGCATGGACGATTCATAAAGGTGACACTGCACCCATGGCTGCAGGTGTTATTCACACCGATTTCCAAAAGGGTTTTATCAAAGCTGAAATCGTAAGTTTTGATGATTTAATCGCTGCGGGTTCAATGGCTGAAGCTAAAGCCAAAGGCAAAGTGCGTATGGAAGGCAAGGACTATGTCATGCACGATGGAGATGTCGTTGAATTTAGGTTCAACGTTTAATTTATTGTCCCGTGTAGTAGTGAGCGATTTCGCCCAATGCCTGATCGAGAATCGCAAGACCTTTCGTCGCATCCTCAACTGAGATATTGCATGGTGGGCATAAGTGAATTCGATTGAAGTTATTAAATGGCATCAAGCCCAGCTTTTTGCAGGCGGCAACTAATTCATTCATTGCAGGACTTGATGCTCCATAAGGAGCAAGAGGTTCGCGCGTTGCACGATCGCTGACTAAATCAACGCCCCAGAACACACCTGCGCCGCGGATATCACCAATAACTTTATGCTTTTTCGCTAGCTCTGCTAGCCCTGGCCCCAAGATTGTTTCACCAATCATTGTGGCGTTTTCTAGCATTTTTTCTTCCTTCATTACATCAATGGTTGCAACCGCAGTTGCAGTTGCAATTGGGTGACCCATGTATGTAAGGCCGCCGGCAAATACTTTCTCATTAAAGGTTTGAGCAATATTTTCGCTAATTACGACGCCACCAAGTTGGATGTAACCAGACGTAACACCCTTAGCAAAAGTAATCAGATCTGGCTGCACACTGCCATGTTGGTAGGCAAACCATTTACCTGTGCGACCAAATCCTGACATTACTTCATCGGCAATCCACATGATCTTGTACTTATCGCACAATGCGCGTACGCCTTCGTAATAACCCTTAGGTGGAACCAGTACGCCTGCAGTACCTGGTACCGATTCGATTAATACTGCAGCAATCGTGCTTGCACCTTCAAAAATAATTGTCTGTTCCAAATGCTCCAGCGCGCGCTTGCACTCTTCTTCTTCATTCTGCGCCCAGAAAGCGGTGCGATAAAGATATGGACCAAAGAAGTGAACGTGGCCAAAGGCAAACTCATTAGGCAAACGGCGTGGATCGCCAGTTGCATTTATCGCAGCGCCTGTGTTGCCATGATAGGAACGATATGTCGAAAGTACTTTGTGCTTATGAGTATGCATACGTGCCATGCGAATTGCATTTTCAATTGCATCGGCGCCGCCGTTAGTGAAAAAGACTTTCGCAAAATGGCCACCAGCTAATTCAACGATTCTTTGCGCAGCTTCATTGCGTGCTTCATTGGCATGTTGCGGGGCAACAGTTGCAATTACCTCGGCTTGGGCTTGAATAGCTTTAATTACCGTGGGATGTTGATGGCCGATATTTGTAAAAACTAATTGCGATGAGAAATCTAGATATGTCTTACCTTCATGATCCCAAAAATATGATCCCGAGCCACTCGCCACAGGTATAGGGCTGATTGCACCTTGGGCTGACCATGAGTGAAAAACATACTTATGGTCTGCAGCGCTGACGGCGGCCTGCTTAGCTGGATCGTTAACTGGTGAACTCATGAAAATCGCCTCTAACTCTGGGATTGTTTAAGAACTGGCGTCATCTTAACGCCCTGAAGTAGATTGCGGCTATGAAGCAGATAACACATTGGATTAATGGCGCCTTAACATCTGAACAAGCCGAACGTAGCGGGGAGATTTTCAACCCAGCCACTGGTGGCGTTACCGGAACTGTCGCCTTTGCTAATGCTGCAACGGTTGATTCTGCCGTAGATGCCGCAACCGCCGCCTTTGCGACATGGCGCCATAGTTCGCTAACTAAGCGGACCCAAGTTTTATTTGCATTCCGCGAATTGGTTCAACAGAACAAGGAAAAGATCGCTGCGCTAATCACTGATGAGCATGGAAAAGTTTTAAGTGATGCTGCAGGTGAAGTAACACGTGGACTTGAAGTTGTTGAATTTGCCTGCGGAATTCCACACTTGCTCAAAGGCGGTTTTTCAGAAGAGGTGTCAACTGGCGTAGATGTCTATTCCATCCGCCAAGCACTAGGTCCAGTTGCAATTATCTCTCCCTTTAACTTTCCAGCGATGGTCCCAATGTGGTTCTTCCCAGTTGCTATCGCATGTGGAAATACCGTCATTGTTAAGCCATCTGAAAAAGATCCAAGTGCCACAATGTTTATGGCCCAGTTATGGAAAGAGGCCGGATTACCTGATGGTGTGTTCAATGTTGTTCACGGTGACAAAGTTGTCGTCGATGCATTGCTAACTCACCCAGGAATCAAATCAATTTCATTTGTTGGCTCTACTCCTATTGCACGTTATGTCTATGAGACTGGAACTAAAGCGGGTAAGCGCGTACAAGCTTTGGGCGGGGCAAAAAATCATATGGTCGTTTTGCCAGATGCTGATTTAGAACTTGCTGCCGATGCGGCAATTAACGCTGGTTTTGGCTCAGCTGGAGAGCGCTGCATGGCGATCTCTGCAATCGTTGCAGTAGAACCGATTGCTAGCGCACTTGTTGCGCGTATTAAATCGCGCATGGCCGGCATTAAAACTGGTGATGGCACACAAGGCTCTGACATGGGTCCGCTTGTAACAAAAGTTCACCGCGACAAAGTTGCCTCTTACATTGAAGCAGGGGCAAAAGCTGGTGCAACTCTTGTTGTTGATGGTCGCGCGCTAGAGATTGCTGGAGATGGTTTCTGGCTTGGGCCTACATTGTTCGACAATGTCACACCAGAGATGTCTATCTATAAGGAAGAGATATTCGGGCCAGTATTAAGCGTGCTTCGTGTGAATACATATGAAGAAGCTCTGGCTCTTGTTAATAGCCATGAGTACGGAAATGGAACTGCAATCTTTACTAATGATGGCGGCGCAGCTCGTCGCTATCAAAATGAAGTTGAAGTTGGCATGGTCGGCATTAACGTTCCGATCCCAGTCCCTATGGCTTATTACTCATTCGGCGGATGGAAGAACTCATTATTCGGAGACTCTCATGCACATGGAACTGAAGGCGTTCACTTCTTTACTCGTGGCAAAGTTGTTACAAGTCGTTGGTTAGATCCAAGCCACGGCGGAATCAACTTAGGTTTCCCTCAAAACGATTAATAGCGGGATGCTGTAAGCGCTGATCAGGAATTAACGTACCGATTCGCCTACAAACAAGGGCATGGGCACTAAGACCTCATTCTCTTCCTCTGAGCTGTTAGCTAGAAAGATGGCCTTTTCGCCCATCTTTTCATATGGCAAACCAACGGTAGTTAACGTGGGCTGCAGCAATTCACCAAAATCATCATGGTCAAAGGAAACAATCGAAATGTCTTCGGGAATACGCAGACCCATCTCTCTGATTGCTCTGTATGCACCAATAGCTAAACGGTCATTCATGCAAATTAAAGCTTCTACTTTTTTATCCGATTCAAGCAAATTTCTTACAGCGCTATAACCATCTGCGGGTTCCCAGTTCTCGCATACCACTTCACTTCTAAACTTGATTTGATTCTTATTGCAGACATCCCGAATGCCAGCAGCTCTCTTAGCTACCGTAACTGATTTGTAGCTATTGTTTTCAACATCAGTATTCTTGCCAATCAGAGCAATGTTTTTTAAAAAGCCAGCATCAACCAGGGTATTCATGGCCGATGAACCACCCTGGAACTCATCTGGCAAAATCGTAGAGTTATGGTTTGGATTAATTGCGTTAAGTAAAATCACTTTTGTTGATCTAGGAATCTTTGGTAAACGGATGGATTTAGCCTGCATTGCAGCAATAATGATTGCATCAACTTGATGATCTAGTGCAGTTTCAATACTTCGCTGCATTCCATCGTCACTTCCCATAGTTTCAAGGACGAGCAAAACCTGATCTGAAATAGAAGCCGCCTTCAACGCGCCATTAATAAGTCCGGAAGCAAAGCGAGTTGTAACAACAGAGTCTGAAATAAATCCGATAGTCCCCGTTACATCAGTCTTGAGGGCTTTTGCTAATTTATTAGGGCGGTAACCCAGTTTTAATGCGCTATCGAGTACTCGCTTTCTGGCATCCTCAGATAGCCCAGAGTCTGGAATCTCATTTAAGATTAAGGATGCAGCCGACGTTGAGAGTCCGGCGTCCTTGGCGACATCAGCCAGCGTAGGGCGGCGTCTTGCGTCTGTCATCTCACCCCCACAATCGTGTTCGAAATGTAGCCCTTGATCGCGCAGTCGGCTAGCCCTGTGTAATGAATGTTATAGAACGTCATGGAACGTTATGGAACTGTTACCCAGAAGGCTTACTATAGGGCCAAAAGTAGTGTTGAATCTCCTTACTAAATCGATTTAGGTCTTTGTTTTGGGGGGAAGTGTCACCTCAGAGATGGACCACAAATTACTCTCAAAGAAATGGATAGGTAAAAATGCTTAGCAAACTCAATGTTTCCAAAGTTGGGCTAAAACTGATTGCACTTGGATCAGTTGCAGCGCTAGCTGTCAGTTTAATCTCACTACCGACTGCTGCTAACGCAGAATCAGTTGCAACAACGCTAACAAAGAACAAAATCACTCTTGTTATCGCTGATGAGACAGGATTCCCGCTAACAGACAAGTTGGCTGAAGAATTTACAAAGCAGCATCCAAATGTAAAGTTTAAGATTAATCGCGATTCATTTGCTAACTTGACTGCGAACTCACCACGTTTGCTAGCAAGCAACAATGCACCGGATCTTATTCGCCTCCCAACTATTGGTGACACAGTTAAGAACAAGCTTCTCCTTAACTTGGATCCATACGTCAAGGCATATGGGTGGGACAAGTGGTCTGCTGCTCAGCTTTCAGGCCTACGCGTTAACTCCAAAAATGTTCGTGGTTCAGGAAACCTTTACCAACTAGGTCTTGGTTACAGCATCACTGGTGTGTTTATGAATTTGAATCACGCTAAAACTCTTGGCATCACAGCTCCTCCAGAGTCATTGGCTGAGTTTGAGGCTGACCTAGCTAAGGCTAAGGCTGCGAATATTCTTCCAATCATGGCTGGCGACAAAGATGGTGTTGTGAACTTTGCTGTTCAGGCACTTATCAACACATACGGCGATCGCCAGAAGCTCTCAGACTGGATCTACAACGTTCCTGGTGCAACATATAACACTCCAGGTGCGATCAAGGGTGCAGACAAGATTAGAGAGTGGGCCGATAAGGGCTACTTCCCAGAAGACATCAATGCAATTGATTACTTCACATTCATTACACGTTTCCAGAATGGCGAAGGGTTATTTGAGTTCAACGGTAACTGGGAAGCTGCAAACGTTCAGGCAAAGCTTGGAGCTAACTCTAAGTTCTTCCTATTCCCATCACTAAATAAGGGTGGAAAGCACGTTGCAATGGGCGCTGCTAACTCATTCTCAGTTCCAGCTAAGTCTAAAAACAAAACTGCAATTGTTTACTTCTTGAACTGGATTCACACAAATGCAGCGGCTCGCCAAATTACGTTAGATGTAACTGGCGCAACTCCTGGTGGAGATCCAAAGACAGCTCTTCCTAAGGTAGCTGCAGGTTCATTAATTGAAGATGGTTTGAAGATGGCAGCTCAGTTGTCTAAGGACAACGGCTACATCGATTTCATGGCTAATGCCACAGCTGGTATTTACGCTAATGCAATCATTCCTCAATCACAGCTACTCGTAGGAAGCAAGATCACCGGTAAAGATTTTGTTACCGCTGTTCAAGAATCATACGCAAAAGAGCTGGGCCGCTAAGTAAGAAGTAGTAAGTAAGTATCTGGCCCACCAACTATCATGTGGTAATTGGTGGGCCAGATTCTCTTCAAAATAAGAATTGGAAATTTACTTACAATGAAGCGCAATAATTTGCTTGGAGCGCTGATTTCCATGCCCGCAGTACTGATCTACTCACTTTTTGTGATTTATCCATTAATTTCTGCATTTCGATACTCCTTTACTAGCTGGGATGGAATTGGAGCCAAGGAGTTTGTTGGCCTAGCAAACTACATCCAGATATTTCAGTCCCCGGAGCTAGTCGCATCAATTAAAAACTCCTTATCACTCATTGTATTTTTTAGCGTTTTTCCAATCTTCTTTGGATTGTTGTTGGCAAACTTCATCGTACGCATCCGCACACAGAAGATTCGTTCTATTACTCAAGTTATTCTCTTCTTCCCTCAGATTTTGCCACTAGCTGCCTCTGGTATTGCCTGGTCCTGGATGTATGCAAAAAATGGATTAGTTAATCAATTCTTAACTGCAGTTGGTCTAGAAAAATTTGCACAGTCTTGGCTAGCAGGTTTTAGCACCGCACTTCCAGCAGTGGGAATCATTGGAGCATGGGTGCTAACGGGTTTCTGCGCAGTTTTACTTGCAACAGGTATTAGCAAAATCGATTCATCTCTTTATGAAGCGGCTCGAATTGATGGAGCTAATTGGTGGAGCGAGTTTCGCAACGTCACAATCCCGGGTTTGCGCCAGGAAATCAGCGTGTTAATTACTGTAACGACAATTGCAGCGCTGAGTAGCTTTGACATTATTTATGTAACAACTTTGGGTGGCCCAGGCAGTTCAACGCTTGTTCCAGGTATTTCCATTTACCGCCTCGCCTTTACACAAAGCTCTGTCGGCCTGGCATCAGCCTTTGGAATCTTACTGATGGTGATTGTGTTGATAGCAATTGTGCCCATTCAGTTCTATTCAAGGAGAAGTGATCAATGATTACAACCTTGTCTGAAAAAATAATTGGTAGAGCTCTGCTCATCGTCGCTGTGATATGCACGGTGCTTCCGATCCTAAGTATGTTTTCAGCTTCATTAGAGCCTGCTGACACAACACCGCTCGGTCTTTCATGGCCGAAAGATCCTCAATGGGGCAACTACAAAGAGGCATTTTCGGGTGGTCACGTGCTGGAGTTGATGAAGTCCAGTATTTTTATTGTTTTATTAGTAGTACCAGTTACTTTGCTCTTTGCAACCATGGCTGGGTATGCCATTGGAAAGATGAAGATTCGTGGACATTCAGCGCTGTTCTTTTTCTTCCTACTCGGACTAACCATTCCTTTTGAATCCATAATCGTTCCTTTGTATTACCAAGTTGATCGGCTTCACTTACTTAACACTCAACTTGCGATCGTGTTCCCACTTATCGCGCTCTTCATGCCATTTAGTATTTTTTGGATGAGGGCCCACTTCTTGCGTATACCAAGTGAAATCTCTGAAGCCGCCAAAGTGGATGGAGCAAGTGAGTTCCAAGAGTTCCGCAGAATTCATATGCCACTGGCGATACCTTCACTCTCTGCCCTTGCCGTGATTATCTTTATCTGGACGTGGAACCAATTTATTTTGGGTGTAGTTCTCATTGATGATCCACTTAAGCGAACCGTTGCTGGCGCTTTGACCTTTTTCCAGGGCCAGTATTGGATCAGCATCCCGCTTATCAGCGCATCAGCACTGATCATCATCGCGCCTTCACTAATTTTGTTCTTAATTTTCCAGCGTAAATTTATTAGCTCTCTACTTCAAGGCGCTATTAAGGCATAAAGAGCCTTACTCACTAATGACATTAACCTTAGAAGAAACATGGGTATGGGATCTTTGGCTTGCGCCTGAAAAGGTCGATGGCGATTGGCATATCTTTTTTCTTCAAGCCCCACGCTCTTTAATTAATCCTGATTTACGCCATGCAAACGCAACTGTTGGTCACGCAACTTCGCCAGATCTTATTAACTGGCAGTACGTAGGAACAGCTCTAGAGCCAAGCGCACATGGAGCTTGGGATGACAGAGCTATTTGGACCGGAAGTATTATCAAATCTGATGCTGGTGTGTGGCATATGTTTTATACAGGTACCAATAAATCAAAAGAGAATGGTTTTGTTCAACGTATTGGTGTTGCTACGTCAACGGATTTGATGAGTTGGGATAAAAAAGAGGGTTTTGTTACCGAGGCAGATGCTCGCTGGTATGAAAAAGCTGCTCAAGTGATGGAAGAAAAACAAGAGGGACAGTCAAGTTGGTATGAAGAGGCGTGGCGTGATCCTTGGGTTTTCAAAGAGGCTTCAACTGGTGAATGGGTCATGCTTATTACTGCTCGATCTAACACAGGTTCTTACGATGCACGTGGCACTATCGGTGTTGCAAGGTCTAAAGATTTACTTCAATGGCAGGTGTGTGAGCCGTTGAAGGTGGAGTCTGAGTTTGGTCACTATGAAGTGCCGCAACTGATGCACTCAACTGATTCAGAGCTAGTGATTTCATTTTGTTTAGCAGCCAATAACCATGCAGCAACAAGGGTAGCTAGAGGTGAGAGGACATGGACCGGCAATGGCATCATGCGCGCATCAACTTTTGATGGTGTGTGGAAAGTTGAAAACGAGCCTTTCTTAGAGGAACCACACTATGCCGCCAGAATTATTCACGATGAAGAGAGATTGCTTGCTATTGCATGGCTTAACTTTGTAGGTGCAGATTTTCAAGGCTATATAGATAATCCAATTGATGTCACCAATGCTTTTCAGTCCACATATGGGCTACGAATTAAGTCGGAGGGGAAGTAACAATGAGCTCACACGTAGGAGGCTTTGTTGCCGATGGCTTTGAAAAGATAAAGAAAAGCTTTCAAGAGATCATCACCCAAGCACCTGAATCTGGTGCCGCACTCTCTATCTGGCACAGAGGGATAAACATCGTTAATTTGTGGGGTGGATTAGCAAATAGAGATACCAATGCAACATGGAATGAAGACACGAAGGTAGTTGTTTTCTCCTCTACAAAAGGATTGATGTCATTGGCCTTGGCTCAACTGTTTCAGGCTAAGAAGTTTAGTTATGACGATTTGGTTATTAAGTATTGGCCCGAGTACCAAGGTGCAGGCAAAGAAAAGACCACTATTGGCCAACTCGTTTCACACCAAGCCGGCGTTCCATTTTTTGCTGATGATATTAACCCGGAGCAGGTAATTAACTGGGATTACATGGTTTCTAAAATAGAACATGAAGCACCTACGTGGGAACCGGGTAGTGCGTATGCCTATCATGCGATTACACATGGTTGGTTGACTGGTGAATTAATTCGCAGAGTAACCGGAATGTCTCCCGGACAATATTTAGCAAAGGAAATTAGTTCACCTCTCAAGGCTGACACGTGGCTAAGTCTGCCGTCGGAGTTAGAAAGTAAAGTTGCACCTTCCTATGCGCATGCAGATTTAATATCGTTTTTTGTGGATCTACAGGAACAAAATACTGATGCAGGTAATTTCCTTATTCGCTCTCTCACATTGGGTCACGCATTCTCCATGAATCTTGTGGGAAAGAACGAAGGGTTTAATTCACGAGCCGTTCATGCCGCAGAAATATCTGGAGCTGGTGGAATCTCTACAGCCCATGGAATTTCTAAAATTTGGTCTTCAGTGGTACATGAGACAGATGGCATTAGGTTGTTAAGTGATGAGACAGTGCAGTACGTAACAAAAGTACAGTCAGAGGGAAAACCATTCACAGATCTTGAGCCGCCTTATTCTAAGTTTGGAATGGGCTTTCAACTAGATTCAGCAGCACGAGGGTATTTAACTCAATCTTCATTCGGCCACGATGGCGCTGGAGGACAGTGCGCTTTTGCTGACCCCGAACACAAAATTGGATTTGCCTTTGTCACAAGTGAAATGCGTGGCGGGGTAGTTGAAGATGACCGTGCAACGCGTCTTATTGGGGATCTTCGTTCAATACTAGAAGATTCACAATCGTGATAAGCGAGCTGTGGGAGAATGCAACGGTTGCACATGTAGTGCAGGCCGGAATCAAGTAATAATTGTGCCGCTGGTTAACTGCGCGATAACTGCGTTCGTAACCTAGAATCCAACGATGAAATATCGTAGCGAAATTGATGGGCTACGTGCGCTTGCAGTCACCCTAGTAATTTTTGCTCACTTAGGTATCGCTGGCTTTACGGGTGGATACATTGGCGTTGATATCTTCTTTGTAATCTCGGGCTATTTGATTACCAGTATTTTGATTGATGAGTACCAAAATAATTTAGTAGGCGCAAAGACTGGGTGGATATCTTTTCGCAGCTTCTATTTAAGGCGCATCAAGCGCATTGTCCCAATGGCGATCACAGTGATTGTGATCGCGCTTATTTATGCAAATCTTGCTTATAGCCAAGCCCGATTTACCCAAGTAAAAAACGATGCAATCTGGGCCAGTTTATTTTCGGCCAATCTCCATTTCATGCGGGAGTCACTCAATTACTTTGCTCAAGCTCAGGCAGTATCACCTCTTCAGCACTACTGGTCTCTTGCTGTTGAAGAGCAGTTCTATGTGGTTTTCCCAGCCCTCTTCCTGCTTGTTGCGCGTATCAAGATTAAAACTACGTCATGGCTGATTCTGCCGATTATTACAGTCTCATTAATTTCAACGCTTTCACTCGCCCATGCAATTAGTGCATCACAAACGAGTTCTGCGCAATCCTATTTTTCAAGCTTTGATCGCGCATATGAATTAGGCATTGGCGCACTAGTGGCACTCTCACTGTTTAGATTTACCCTAAAGCCCTTTATTGGTCAGCTCATGTCGGCCAGTGGATTGTTGCTCATAATCTGGGCAACGATTTCATTTGATGGTGGCTCACATTTCCCAGGGTGGAATGCACTTGTACCTACGATCGGAACCGCTTTAATTCTTGTGAGCGAAACTAAGTCATCGAAACTCACACTGGTAGGTGCGAACTTAGGCCGCAAATCAATAGCTTATGTGGGAAAAATATCGTATTCAATGTATCTCTGGCATTGGTTAGTCATCATTATTGTGAAAGATCAGCTGACTGTTTCCACGCTCACCAAGAATCTCATAGTTATCGTGAGCACGGTTTTACTCTCAATTCTTAGTTATCGATTTATCGAACACCCAATACGTAGATTGCCTGTGCCGAGTAATTTTCTGACGCCAATCAAGATAAGTAGCAGAACTAAAATTGCTTCTTTGCTGATAACTTCACTTGTAGGTGTGCTTGTTTTAACCGGTGGCAATGGCTGGTTTGATAGTGCCACAGTTAAAAATCCAGTAGCTACTGCAACTAGCACCAGTTCACCATCAGGGGTATCCACACCAGATGCCTCACTGGCACCGGAAGTGATCGCATCCCCAAGCCCAACAGCAGCTATTACTGATGCATCACCAACGGCATCACCGATAGTTGAGGCAAGCCAATCACCACAAAAGGCATTTACCTACAGTGAATTGTTAGCAGCCTTTAAATCCAAGGTGAGTGCTGGAAATAGTTTATTTACAGTGCCGAAGAGTATTTTTCCAACTATCTCACAACTTATTCCACTTCGTGATGCACAGTGGCGTTTGTGCATGGATGTAGCAATTAAAGAAGTTACATGTGAATTTGGAAATAAGAGTGCAACTAAAACTGCAGTGATTCTGGGTGATTCCTATGCGCTTGCAACCTACACAATGATTCTGGGTGCACTTGATCTGACTCAATGGCATGTAATCGCATTGAACATGCGTGAGTGCATGGTGGCCGATGTCATGCCAATTCACTGGGGTGAAGCAGGTGGACTTATTACCTCGTGCCCACAACACCGTGAATGGAGCTTTGATTATTTAAAGGCTAATCCGCCAGATTTAATTTTCATGTCAGAGCAGCCCTACCATCCGATTGCAAATGGTGATAAAGACTCAGGCGATGCCCATGATCAATTATGGGAAGAAGGCTTGCAACGTTCTTTGCAGACGCTGCACAAATTGCCCTCAAAGATTATTTCATTTGGTGTTCCAGATTCTGGATGGGGAACTGATTTAGTTAATTGCACAAATGCCCAAGGTGCAATTAAAAGAAGTTGCTTCGGCACAATCAACGCCTATCGGAACTATGTTCAGATTCAGAAATACTCGACTGAATCGGTCGGCGGCTTGTTTATTGATATGAAAAGTTGGATTTGTGATTTAGGGAGCTGTCCACCAATTATTGATAACACGCCAGTTTTCTATGATGGTGCGCATTTCTCGGAGGCATTCGGCACGAAAATGGCGCCGCTTTTAGCCGCCCTCCTTCGTGAAGCGGGATTAATCAGTTAATTACGCCTTGATTAGTCCTTATCCACTGCCAAAGGTAGAATAACCACGTGCGGCCGGTGACTTGGCCTCAGAAATACCCAAATCGTTGGATAGAGGCAAGGCCTGATAACGGCTGGCTTCCTTAGGAAAGTAGTTTTCGTGGCCAAGACTCAAGCACACCTTAAAGACCTGCCGCTTAAAAAGCGCGAGAACCTACGTAACGTTGCCATCATTGCGCACGTTGACCACGGTAAAACAACATTAGTTGATGCGATGTTGTGGCAGTCAGGTGCTTTTGCTGCATACAAGAAGCAGGGCGAAGGCCAAGAGCGCATGATGGATTCAATGGATCTAGAGCGCGAAAAGGGAATTACGATTCTTGCGAAGAACACTGCGGTAAAGCGTGGCGACACAATTGTTAACATTATTGATACACCAGGCCACGCCGATTTTGGTGGCGAAGTAGAGCGCGGATTAGAAATGGTCGATGGCGTTATCTTGTTGGTCGATGCATCTGAAGGTCCGTTGCCTCAAACACGTTTCGTTTTGCGCAAGGCGCTAGAGAAGAATCTGCCAGTTATTTTAGTTATCAATAAAGTTGACCGTCCCGATTCACGTATCGCAGAAGTTGTCGATGAAGCGTACGAACTATTTTTAGATCTCGATGCCAATGAAACACAGATTGAGTTTCCAGTTGTGTACGCATCGGCTAAAGCTGGCCGTGCATCACTGAAGCGTCCAGCAGATGGTGGAATGCCTGAAGAAGAAAACTTAGATGTTTTATTTGACACTATCTTCTCTGCAATTCCAGCACCTGAATATCACGAAGGTGCACCACTGCAGGCTCACGTAACTAACCTTGACTCTTCACCATTTCTTGGCCGCTTAGCTTTATGCCGCGTGCGCGAAGGTGTAATTAAAAAGGGTCAGAACGTCACATGGATCAAGACTGATGGAACCACAGAGCGCGTAAAGATTTCAGAGCTATTAATTACTGAAGCCCTAGAGCGCGTACCTACCCTTGAAGCCCATCCCGGCGACATTATTGCGGTAGCTGGAATTGAAACAATTACTTTGGGTGAAACGCTTGCCGATAACGAAAACCCACATGCATTGCCATTGATTATTGTTGATGAGCCATCGATTTCGATGACTATTGGTATTAATACTTCACCTCTTGCTGGCAAGAGTGGAAAACTACTTACTGCACGCCAAGTTAAGGGCCGCCTTGATGCCGAGCTCGTTGGTAACGTGTCATTGCGTGTATTAACAACAGAGCGTCCAGATACTTGGGAAGTTCAAGGTCGTGGAGAGCTTCAGCTTGCAGTGCTTGTTGAAATCATGAAGCGCGAAGGTTTTGAATTAACTGTTGGTAAGCCACAGGTAGTTATTAAGAAGATCGATGGCAAAGTTCACGAACCGATGGAGCGCTTAACAATTGATGCACCTGAAGAATATCTCGGTGTGCTTACTCAGTTGATGGCACTTCGTAAGGGACGCATGGAGCAGATGGTTAACCATGGCACTGGCTGGATTCGTCTTGACTACAAAGTACCTTCACGTGGACTTATTGGTTTCCGTACTGAGTTCTTAACTGAAACTCGCGGCACAGGTTTGCTCCACCACGTATTCGATGGTTACGAGGCATGGCACGGAGATATCCGTACACGCGGAACAGGTTCACTTGTTTCAGATCGCATGGGAACCGTTACGTCATACGCACTGTATGGAACGCAAGATCGCGGAAGCATTTTCGTTGAACCAGGCGATGAAGTTTATGAAGGTATGGTTATTGGCGAGAACTCTCGCAGCGATGACATGGACGTTAACTGTGTTCGCGAAAAGAAGCTTACTAACATGCGCGCTTCAGGTACTGATGAATCAGAGCGTTTGATTCCGCCTAAGAAGCTGAACATGGAAGGTGCTTTGGAGTTCTGTCGCGAAGATGAGTGCGTAGAAGTTACTCCGGCCGTAGTTCGAATCCGCAAGGTGGTCCTTGATGGTAACGAGCGCGCCCGTACAACTGCCCGCGCCAAGAAGGCCAACCAGAACGTTTAAAGCCTGTTAGCTAGCCAATTGTCAGATCCAAGGGTGTGAAAACTACGCTCAAAACTCTTGTCTGCGGTAATTCGTCTGGTTATATTCACGCTATGAAATTAAACCTGACCACACGATTTTCTCGAAGCCACTTACTCGCTGCGTTAATAGTTCCGCTGATAGCGATTGCTGGAATCGCCTCTGGTGCGGGTGTATCTAATACTCCTCAAACCGGTTATATCCTGTGCGTAAATAAGACAACAAAGGCAATTACATATCCGGGAACGTTGACCTGCCCAAAGGGAAATACACAACTCGCACTCGGTGCTCGTGGAGTTGATGGGATTAATGGAATTAATGGCGTCAATGGTCGCGATGGTCTTCCCGGTTTAGCTGGACTTACAGGTTTAACTGGACCAATTGGTCCCGCAGGTCCGGCTGGAGCCAATGGTTTAGATGGCTTAGACGGTGAAGATGGTGTTGACGGTGTTGACGGTGTTGACGGTGTTGACGGTGTTGATGGCGTTGATGGTAGAGATGGTATTGACGGTAAAGATGGGACTAGTCCATCAGACACAATTGCTTTGGTACAGAGCTTGATTCCAGGTTTACTCGAAGCGACCTACACAATTGATTGCGGTGGAACTTTCTCTACAGGTACAGGAATCAGCGTTACTTTATCTGCAGCCCTAAAAGCCAAAGGTTTTAAGGGTGCGCTCATCACCGCTTATGACGCTGTAGCAGACTGTGACGGACAATTTATAGATGTTACTCAAGACGATAATGTGATCGTTGGATTCGTAGCAACCGTAGATAGTGAAAATGGTTTAGCTATGATTGCAACCAAGAGTGTGGTTAATACGCTCGCTCCAGCAGGGGATGAGCCAGTAACCGGAGCATTTCTTATCTCGATAACACGTGGTGGCGATGAATGGCCAGCTGGATCTATTGGATATGGCATTCTCAATAATATAAATTCCGGAGAAGATACAGATATACATACAATCTGGATTTCTGGAAAGGTATTGGAGTCTCTAAGCGCACCAATTGTAAATTCATTGGGTCAATTTGTTAGCATTGCAAATAAAAAGCCTGGGGTAATCTGCCGCGTGCTTCTCTCATGTTCTGCTGACAGCGATTACGAGAAATGGAGTAGTTAATCCCACTCCAGGGCTTGCTCTGAAGCCATCCGTATCAATTAAGCCACATTGTCAGCCCACTGCGGTTGAATTGGCTCTGTGAGTACTGACAGCTTCAACCTTGTGCGCTCGAGCGCTGCGCAAACCTCACTTACGCTTTCTGCTGATCAAACTGCCGCTGTCGCACATCGGGGCTCACCCTTGGTTATTCAAGGCGGACCAGGTACGGGCAAAACTACGGTACTTATTGAAGCTGCATTGTCGCGAATTAACGAGGGGCAGAATCCAGATTCAATTCTGCTTCTGACTTATGGGCGCGAACGTGCATCGCAGTTACGCGATGCAGTTGCTCTGCGTACGACTAAGACAATGTTTGAACCACTGGCGCGTACGTTTCACTCGTTAGCGTTTTCAATAATCAAAATGAAAGCTCATAGCCAAGATCCTGAGCCGATTTTATTAAGTGGACCAGAGCAAGAGAGTCACATCAAAGAGCTACTTGCAGGTGATATTGCCGATGGATATAAAGAGTGGCCGGCAGATTTACATGCAGCTTTAACAACACATGGATTTGCTCGCGAACTTCGCGATTTAATTCTGCGCGCATCAGAGCGTGGTATCAATCCTGCGCAGTTAGAAAAGCTGGGTGAAAGCGAAGGCGAAAAATTCTGGCTTGCCGCTGCAAAGTTTTGGCAGCGCTACATCAATTCAATGGTGATGCGCGAAATTAGTGCAAGCGATGCCAAGATGCGAATCGATCCATCGGAGTTAGTCTCACGAGCAACTTTGCACCTGCACAATAATCCAGATGTGTTGGCAAAATTACGTGAACGATTTACAACGATTATGGTCGATGAGTTTCAAGAGAGTGATCCAGCACAGCGCGCATTGATATCCATGTTGGTTGGACAGGATGTACTTATCTGCGCCGATGCCGATAGTGCAGTCGGTCGATTCCGAGGTGCCGATCCCGATGGTTTATCTGCAGCCCTTGACCCCTATCGTGAACATGAAATTATTTTAAATACAGGTTTTCGAAGTGCGAGCACAATCTTTGATGTGGGCCATGCATATGTACAGAGTATTAAGGGCTCACCCGTAACTCGTAAACGCAGCTGTGGCAACGAGAATGAGGGCTCAGTGGCCGTTAATCGCTTCAGATCTGGCGCTGAAGAGGCGGCTTTTATTGCCCATCAATTTAGAAGCGCCCATCTGCGTGAAGGTATTTCCTATAGCAATATGGCTGTCATTCTGCGCAACCCAGGCGTCACTGCATCGGCATTACGTCGAGCTTTTTCTTATGTTGGCATTCCAGTTGCTAGCGAGCTACAAGCATTAGCTGGCAATCCGGCAATCGCTCCATTTCTATTATTAGCGCGCGTTGCAATAAAGGCTCAGCCACTTAATTTAGATACAGCTGAGCGCTTACTCATGAGCGAGTTTGGTGGAGCTGATTCAATTTCACTACGTCGAATCCGTCGAGCCATGATTGCCGCTCGCGTTGATGGCGATGAACGTTCTGGGACTCAGTTGTTAGTGGATGCAATCGATGATGGACAACTATTTATTGAAGGTGCAGATTCAATTCTTCGAGTCCATGCCCTTTTAGAAAAAGGCCGCGCGGTTGCCAGAAATAAATCTGCAACTGCCGATGATTTATTGTGGGCGTTATGGGATAACGCGGTAACAAGTGATGGGCAAAAACTAGCTCATGCATGGCGCACGCAATCACTTCGACCTGGAGTGCGGGGAGCGGCCGCTGACCGTGACTTAGATGCGATGATGCAGTTGTTTGAAAGTGCGGCTCGATATTCAGAGCGCTTCCCACTTTCTGGCCCAGCGGCTTTTATTGCTGAGATTGCAACGGAAGATATTGCCGGTGATGTGATTACTGCAAAAGGTGTTCGCCCTGATTTTGTAGAAATCCTTACAGTGCACAGCGCAAAGGGCCGCGAGTGGGATTTAGTTGCAGTTGCCGGATTACAAGAAGGAACATGGCCGAACTTAAAGCAGCGCTCTTCACTTTTAGGTGCCGAACGTTTAGTAGAGCGCCAACGTAACCCCGATATTCCTCGGGATCAGCTAGATGTGATTGCGGCAAGCGGTTTAATGCAGGACGAGGCCCGGCTCTTTCATGTGGCTCTAACCCGCGCCAAACAATCATTATTCGTCACCGCTGTGCAGCGAGATGACGAGGAACCATCCGTATTCTTTGAACACATTGAAGTGATGGTCAACAAGACTGACCTTGCTGAACCAGAGCTCACCGATGTGCCGCGACCTATAACCGCGCCGGCCTTAGTGGCAGAACTTCGCTCACAGCTGCATGGTCCACATGCACAAGAGGCGGCGGCACTGTTAAAGCGGTTGAGTGAGAATGGAATCTACTTAGCTGATCCTGCATCATGGGTTGGTTCTGTGCCAATTAGCACCGATGCACCTGTCATCGATGCGGATAAGGAAGTTATTGTTTCACCAAGTGGCGCAGAGTCTTTTGTTGAGTGCGGCGTAAAATGGTTTTTACAAAATAATGGTGGCACCGATGGTGATAGCACTGCACAAGTTTTAGGTTCAGCGATTCACGCCTTTGCTGCAAAGATGGTTCAGGAGCCAGGAACAACCCAAGAAGACTTGATTTCACATCTAAGTAGCTCATGGAAACTTATTGATCCAGATTCTGGTTGGGTTAGCGCTTCACATTTAGAGAACGCAGTAACGATGCTCAAGAAATTCGTTGACTATCACAGTAAAACCACGCGCACGGTTGTTGATGCCGAGATGCGATTTGATGTAACTCTTGGCCGTGCACGTATTAAGGGAAGTGTCGATCGATTAGAGGTCGAAGCCGATGGTTCACTCTTTATTATCGATTTTAAAACTGGTGGCAGTGCAATCAGCAATAAAGATGCAAAAGAGAATCTACAGTTAAAGAGTTATCAAGTTGGCATTGCAGAGGGTGGTTTCACCCAAGGCCAGGTCAGTGCCGGTGCAGAGCTTGTGTATTTAGGCACCGATGCAGCTAGTGCGACGATTCGCCCTCAACACGGTATTGATTTAGAAGAGGTTAAGACTCAACTCAATGAGATCGCAGATGGAATGGGCGCGGCCACCTTCTTTGCAACTATCAATAAGCGCTGTAAAGGCTGCCCAGTGCGTAAATCCTGTCCAGTTCAAAGCGATGGACGGACGGTGATTTCATGAGTCTAGATGCCCAGTACTCACCCGAACAGATCATCGCCTTGCTGCAGAAGAATCTCAAAGCTGGTGAATTCATTGCACCTGTTACAGAACACCAATCGGAAATCATCAGCAGTGATTTAGAGCCAGCTGTTGTCATTGCTGGAGCGGGTTCGGGTAAGACCGAGACTATGAGCAATCGTGTTTTGTATTTGGTGGCTAATGGTTTTGTTACTCCAGATCAAATCTTAGGTTTAACTTTTACTCGTAAAGCAGCGGGCGAGTTATCTGTGCGCGTGCGCAAACGCTTACGTCAACTTTCGGCGTTGGCTGAGTTCAAACACATTACCTCGACTGCTACATCAGTTACGACGTATCACTCATATGCAGGTAAATTGTTAAGTGAGCATGCAATACGTTGTGGCTTTGATGCCGATGCGGAGCCTTTGGGTGAGGCGGCAATCTGGCAGATCGCATCTGATGTAGTTCGAAACTGGTCTGATGATTCATATCGTAATCAAAGCGCTGTTAGCACCGTTATAAAAGATTTATTGGGACTCTCAAAGTTAATGATGGAGCACCAAGTCTCAGGCACCGATATTCAAGCAATAGGTGAAGAGATTATGCAGGAGTTAGACATGCTCGCTGGAGCGCCTAATGATGAAGTTCGGGCAGTACATCGAGCGATGCTCCAAAGAAATTCACTCTTACCGATGGTGGAAGCCTTTATGCAACGACGTCGAGCTGCGGGAGAGTTCTCATTTGATGATCAGATGTCACTGGCTGCCGACATTGCTCAAAATTTTGCCGATGTTGGGGTGCTAGAACGAGGTAAGTATCGAGTTGTTTTACTTGATGAGTATCAAGATACCTCGCAGTCCCAGGTGCGAATGTTGTCATCGCTCTATGGCGGCGGACATCCCGTAATGGCCGTGGGAGACCCGTCGCAGGCTATTTATACCTGGCGTGGGGCCTCGGCCGGCACCATGGCATCCTTCACTTCGTATTTTCCTAAAGCAGAGGCGCAAAGCGGCAAAGAGCTATTCACATTACCGCGCACGTTTAGAAACGATGCCACGATTTTGGCTGCAGCAAATCGTATTAGTGAAAAGATTAAATCAGATGGTGGGCAGCAAGTAGTCCAGTTAGAGGCTCGCCCTAACGCCGGCAAAGGCGAAATCGCTTATGGAATATTTGAAACTATCGATGCTGAAGCGGCAGCAGTTGCCGAGTACATCAACGCAAACTGGTCTCCTACCTCTGGGAAAACTGCAGCTGTCTTAGTGCGGAAGCGTGCACAAATTACTGCGATAGAGAATGCATTACGTCATTTAGGTCTACCAGTTGAAGTGATTGGTATTGGTGGATTGATCCACGTTCCAGAAGTTGCCGATTTTGTTTCACTCCTAAAAATTATTACCAACCCCGATGCTGGATCATCAGTGATGCGTCACTTAACTGGACCACGAATAAACCTTGGTCCACGAGATATTGCGGCGCTCGGGGCATTTAGCCGAGAACGTGCAAAAACACTACACGCCGATTCGAAGAGTTTTATTAAAAAGATTGCTGCAGGAAATCCTGAACAACTCGAAGCCGATGATCAATTTAGCGGCTCAATTATCGATGCGTTAGATGAAATCCATTCTGCCAAGAAATCAGAGTTCAGTGATGTTGGTTATCAGCGCTTGGTACGTTTTGCTGGTGACCTGCGACGTCTTCGTTCGCGCGCAGGTGGTCAAATCAGCGATGTGATTAGCGAGATTGAAAGCTACTTAACGTTAGAGAGCGAGATAACTCTGCGCGATGGCTCCTCAACTGCGCGCAGGCATCTGGATCGCTTCCTCGATGAAGCAACGAAATTTGAACGCAGCGGTGGAAGTATCACCGCATTTCTTGATTGGCTAGATATCGCCGCCGATGCCGAAGGCGGTCTCAAGGCTGGCGCACCTGAAATTCGCAGTGATGTAGTGCAGATTTTGACTATCCATATGGCCAAAGGCGCAGAATGGGATGTCGTGGCAGTCCCCGGTTTAGCACAAGGAACCTTTCCAGGTAGCAACACGACCGATCCGGATAACTGGATAAAGAATGAAAAACATATTCCATTTCCTTTGCGTGGGGATGCTAAAGAACTTCCAGTCTTTTCTTTGCATGGCGTAACTAAAAACAGCGAAGCAGCAAAAGTTATTAAGGCCTATGGCGGTTTATGTGTTGAGAACATCAAATTGCGCGAAGAAATGCGTCTTGCCTATGTGGCAGTCACTCGCGCCAAATCCCATTTAATCTGTACAACATCGCGTTGGCGAGATGGCGCAAAAGCCGTTGAGCCGAGTGAGATTTTTTATCTGATCGCAGAAGTTGCAAGCGCTTTAGGCGGTCTGATGGTTTCCGATGCACCAGCACCAGATGCCGATGCCGAAAATCCAACGCTTGAAAATCCCATGAGTGCGACGTGGCCTTTTGATCCACTGGGAGATCGACGAACTGCATTTGATGAAGCTATTGCACTCGTTGCACAGAGTGCTGCCCATGACTTAGCCGATTCCACTGATCAGAGGATTGCATCGTGGATTAATGATGCACAAGCGCTCATTACCGAACAACACCAACGAAATGTTGGCATTACCAATGTTGCCCTTCCACCTCGTTTATCAACATCTACATTGGTGGCACTACATGAGAATCCACACGAGTTAGCGTTAAATATCCGCAGACCAATGCCTCGTGGGCAAGATCAATACTCGCGCAGAGGAACTGCATTTCACTTATGGGTGGAGCGTCAATTCATAGATGCTGCGACGCTATTTGGTGATGAGTACTTAGATTATTTAGATCCACTTGAGGATGATTCACAGTTAGAGGATCTAAAAAAGGCGTGGCTATCTAGCGAGTTTGCCAATCGCACTCCGGTGCGCGTTGAAGTTCCCTTTGAAACCACTATTGCTGGGGTCCTTATTCGAGGCCGAATTGATGCCGTTTATGCCACTTCTACAGGCTTTGAGGTCATTGACTGGAAAACAGGTTCTAAGAAGTTAGGCCAATCTGCTGCAATTCAATTAGCTATGTATCGATTGGCGTGGGCTAAATTATCTGGAGCCGATATTTCAAATGTCAGTGCAGCTTTTCACTATGTTCCAACGTCAGTTACCGATCGACCTGCAGATTTGCTTGATGAGGATGCACTCGTTGCACTGATTTCACGTTTAGATGAACAGGATTAATTAACCTCAATCTGCAGCGGTAAGTGATCACTCATTCCAGAGTGTGGGTATGCAGTATGTACTACATCACCAGGATGTACTCCTTGAGAAAGAAAATAATCAATCTGCACTTTTGGCCCCCAGCTTGGGAAAGTCTTTTGGGTCGCCAATGATTTCCATGTAAAACCTTTAACGATTCGCACAAATGGAATATTGAGATCGCCCATTATGACAATCTTTGATTTGTCCCTTACGCCTAACGTATGTGACCACCGTTTAATTTTTATCAGCTGCACTAGATTAAAGAAGGGGACAAATGAAAGATGTGTATTAATGACTAACCAACCATTATCTAGAATTGCACCAACTGCACTTCGTGGATGATCTCGGACATAAAAACGTTTTAACTTTCCATCGACAGGAAAAGCCATCATGACCCCGACAGGTGATCCCTTTAAATCTAAACGGTGCCATGAAAGAACCGGGATTTTTGAGACTATGCCTATTCCATAACCAGGAAGTGATACGTCACTTTTTTCTGTTATTAATTTGTCATCATTGTGATCTGGATTGCGCCAATCCTCATCGGGAGAGCCCATCAGTGATGGCGCAAAAGCCCAATGTGCAGCGCTCATCATGTCTGCAACGTTGGCCACTTGATTATGGTTGCCCGAGCGCGCTAAGAAATAATCGACTTCTTGCAGCCCAATCACGTCACTGTCTAGATGGCTGATTTCAGCTTCCAGCAAGGCGGCGTTGTCAGCGTTTTTATCAGGCGGCATCGCTTCTCCGTGCAGCAAATTCCACGATGTTAGGCGCATGGGGCGATGCTAGTAGTCTGAGCGACTTAATGAGCGCTAGAAACCAATCCCTTTCGCCCATCGATCGAGCCAGTCACCTGCGCAGCGATGGCGATGCTTTAGCCCTGCTGTGGAAGAGTGCAGCAATCCTGCCGATCATCGATGGTCATATTGGTGCTGGCGATAGTGGTTTGCGATTCCTTGACGCCGATACTGTCGAGTTTTTGGCTGCATCCTTTGAAACAGGTGAGCGATATTTCTTAGGTCAAGCTCGCGATGGTGGTCAAGCATTTTTTGCATGGCGCACATCATGGATCAATGAGCCCGCCGATGAAGCAATAAAGTTTGATGGATTTAAGACCCTACGTGCCGTTGGTTCAGAGTTAAGTGAAATCGAATTAACGGTTGCGATGCATGCTGTGGGTTTAAGCAATTGGCATAAGTCGCACCCTCGTTGTTCTAGGTGTGGAGCAGAAACTGTTGCAGATTTAGGTGGAAGCGTTCGCGTGTGCGTCGAAGATTCTTCACAACATCACCCACGTACAGATCCCGCAGTAATCGTTTTAGTAAAAGATGCAGAGGATCGAATTTTGCTTGGCCACCAAGCGATATGGCCCGAAAAACGCTTTTCAACCTTCGCTGGATTTGTTGAGCCAGGAGAGTCATTCGAAGAGTGTGTATCACGTGAGGTTTTCGAAGAAGCAAATGTGTACTGTAACGACATAAATTATTTAGGATCTCAAGCTTGGCCATTTCCAGCCTCAATCATGATTGCATTTGAAGCCATCACTGATCATCCAGAAGCAGCTAAGCCAGATGGCGCAGAAATCGTTGAAGTACGCTGGTTTAGCCGTGATGAAATGAAAACCGCAGTTGCCACTGGAGATTTATTATTGCCACCGACAATTTCGGTTGCACGCAAAATGATTACAGGGTGGTACACATCTAAAGCTGGTTACACCGTTAAAGATTTAAGCGGTGGGGAGTCGTGGAGAAATTGACCAACGACATTCGCGCCGAAGAGATACTAGAAGCCCTTGATAATGAGCAACGCGCAGTAGCGCTAGCGACTCGTGGTCCAGTGTGTGTTATCGCTGGTGCTGGTACAGGTAAGACTCGCGCAATCACGCATCGCATCGCATACGCGGCAGCCATAGGAGTTATGGATCCACATAAGGTTTTAGCGCTTACTTTTACGGCCCGCGCTGCAGGGGAGATGCGTATGCGTCTTCGCTCTCTAGGCGTTCCATCCGTTGCCGCCCGCACAATCCACGCGGCAGCCTTAAAGCAGTTAACGTTTTTCTGGCCTCAAGTTTTTGGTGGTCGCACTCCTGATTTGATTACAACGAAAACGAGTTTTATTACTGAGGCGATTAAGCGCGCTGAACTAACTGGCGAACTATCTCTTACCTCGCGCGATTTAATGCGCGATATTGCATCTGAAATCGAGTGGGCCAAGGTTTCTCAAGTTGCCCCAGCCGACTACTTGGCCGAACTGAGCAAGCGTCCAACTAAGCCACGTATTAACGCTGAACAAATCGCCAAGGTTTATACCGCTTATGAATCAGTCAAGCACCAAGAGCGCGCGATGGATTTTGAAGACGTATTGCTGCTGACCACCGCAATGATTGAACAAGAGCGCGAAGCTCGCGAACGCGTGCAGGATCAGTACCGTTTCTTCACAGTCGATGAGTACCAAGATATTTCCCCCCTGCAGCAGCGGTTAATTAACGCATGGTTGGGCTCGCGTCAAGAAATCTGTGTCGTCGGTGATCCCGCACAGACGATTTATTCTTTTGCAGGTGCTACTCCAGTCTTCTTAAACTCATTTACCAATCGTTTTCCAGAGGCCGAGGTTGTTCGTTTAACTACGGGTTATCGATCAACTCCTGAAATTACATTTATGGCGAACAGTGTTTTACGTAAAGCTCAGATGGGTCAAGAGCTTGTCGCACTCAATGATCACGGTGATAAACCATCTGTAGATTCCTTTAAGGATGAGAGTGGTGAAATTGCCGGCATAGTTGAGTGGATAAAGCAGTTATTAAGTGAAGGCGCACAAGCCCAAGAGATTGCAGTTCTGGCCCGCACTAATAGCCAACTTAATACGCTTGAACGTGCAATGAACGCAGCAAAACTTCCCTATCAAATTCGAAACAGTGAGCGCTTCTTTGATCGCCCTGATGTTCGCGAGTTCCTTAAGCTAGTTCGTAACGCTTCAGTTATACCTACTGAAGGAGTTTCATGGCTGGATGAATTGCGCACTTTAGCTCAACCCTTTTTAACGGGCGCACACATCGATGGAATTGCCGCGCTGCTGCACTTAGCGCGTGAACTTGATGCAGATAGTGGTTTTACTCCAAAGAATTTGCGTACATATTTGCGCGAACTCGAGGACCGGGTTCAACAAAATAATCCGCCAACGATGCCAGTAACAACGTTGGCGACTTTGCATGCAGCTAAAGGTCTTGAATGGGAACGAGTATTTTTGATGGGCGTCAGCGAAGGTCTTTTGCCACTTGAAAATAGTTCTACAAGTAATGATCAAGCTTCAATCGATGAAGAGCGCCGTTTGTTTTATGTAGGAATCACACGGGCAAAGGTAGATCTTCACCTGAGTTATCGCGGCAAACCTTCACGTTTTCTCATTGAAGCTGGCCTTATCCCCGCGTAAATACAGTATTACTGCTTAGTAATACGGGCTTATCTAATTAACTTGCATACAGGCGGCCCCATGCTTTACCCTTGCCACTCATTCATTTCTTTGGCGAAATGATGATGAGTTGAAAGGGAGAACGAATATGTCTAACGCATCATTCGTATCAGCAAGCGCACTGCGCTCTGCTGTGATTCCTTCTGCTCATACAACCAATAAGCCTTCAACTTGGCATACCGCAAAGCCAGCGTTTTACGCCGCTTTCTATGCCGGACAAGAGGCCACTTGGGGTTCTACTCGATAACATCGAATAAGAACTAGAAGCCAAGGGCCTCGAATCCACAAAGGATTCGGGCCCTTTTTCATTACCCGAAAAAACTAACTACTAACTAGGAACAACCGGAGCAGCACCTAACATCGAAAGTGTTAGCCAACAGAGAGAAGAGGTGAGGACGATGAGCGTTCTCTTCAGCGAACTACTAGTACCAGGCTGGGCAGATGAGAAGATCGGTTTGGATGCCGTAACTGGCACCTATAGCGATGGGTCATCATTTAATTTGCCATGCCACACTGCAGATCCTGAGATGTACTTCTCTGATGATGAGTTGGCAGTTGCCGAAGCGAAATCACTCTGTGGTGGATGCCCCGTGCGCACACAATGTTTAGAGGGTGCGCTATCGCGTCAAGAGCCGGCAGGTGTGTGGGGTGGTGAACTATTTGAAGATGGTCGCATCATCGCTCGCAAGCGCAAGGCTGGTCGTCCAACGGCAGTTGAAGTTGCTGCACGCACTGCGCCAATTCAACAGTTGCCTTCGCAACTAGAGGTTGCTTCTCCTGCTTCTAGTCAATCAGAGCGTGAGGAAAGTGCTGCTTAATTTCATAAAAATGTAGTGTTTTAAAATTATAGTGAAATTTATTTAGAGACGAATTTATTGAGAGTAGTTTACGCTCACGAGGTGGATGTGAGGGAACTTCCCACAGCCGAACGGGTATTTCCCCGACTTTTGGATTGTCGGGTCATAAAACGACAATCTAGCGACCTACCTAGAACCCGTAAAGAGTAAAACTACTTTTGATTCGCTTGGCTCGCGTAACTGGAGAAAAGAGTCTCAAGAATATCTGCGTCGCTTGAATCTGATTTGAGACCGTAAGCAGCAAGGACATCTGAATCCAGATTCATATGCGCCTTGCTGAGTTCAGCAGGCATACTCGTTGATTCATACAGATCGGCAAGCGAACTGTCTTTGTATTTCTCACGAGCATTGAGAACCGCATTCACGGACTCGGTGAGTTTGTTGCGCAGGTCGGAATTCAGTTCTGGGAATGGGAAAGTGTTGTAGGTAATTGTGTTGCTGATTCGCGTATCGCTTTTGATACGACCGGAAACTGTCTTGTTCCAGACATTGAAGGGGCGAGACTGTAAAACTGCGAATACCCATAATGGCGCGTCAGGGATAATCGATAGCGCATCACTTGCGACCACTGAGTTGTCGAAGTAAGCCATGGGAACGTATTCCCGGTCTTCCGAACTATGTCGAGGAACAGCAATATATGTCGTGCTTGGCTGAACGTTATGTTCGAAGAGATGTGGAGTGCGAGCGAGGTCTCGAGTCGCAGCCTTCTTGCTTGCTAAGCGCATTTGCTTGACTGATTCCAAACGCGCGGTGATTTCCTTCGAAGCACGGACGTCCGCAGGTTCGGCCTCGGCTAACCAGAGACACCAGCGTTCAACATCGTGAATGAGTTCGCGCGCTCCTACAAATCTCCGAAGATACTTCGCAGCAATTGGATCGGTCTTACGAATCTCTGCTGCTTCCTCAGCGTTTATATCACTCAAGAAACCGCCATCCGTTGGCCCACTACCTTTTAGCATCGGGCTTACATCTGGGTTGAGTGGTTTCGTGCGAGCTTCGATGAGTATGTCTGGGCCATCGACTAGATACGCATTTATATTCGATACTTTTCGAAGAACGGGCAAGCTTTTGATATCTGGATAAGTCCACAAGTTACATTCTGCGTTGCTTGAACTTCTGGCAGAGAATCCAATTATGACCACGTGAACGGCTGCCACGCCACTCGCATCGTTTTGCCACTTGAATGTTTGGTGAGCGAAATCAATTTTGACATTTCTCATACTGGATTCTTTCCAGAGTGTTGCTGGCTGAACGCCTTGCGAGATGCTGTTTGTGCTTACTAGGGCTACACGCCCACCTTTTGTAGCAACCTGTCGTGCGGCTAGCACAAACCAATTTGCTACGAAATCGAGGCGGCCTCCAACATCTTGCCCATTCCAGACAAACTGCGTGTCTTCTCGTTGTTCGTCTGAGAGTAAATACGTGCCAAAGAAAGGAGGATTTCCCATTATGAAAGTGTTCTTATTCATTGGGCAGACTGTTTCCCAATCAGTTCTCAACGCATTCGCATTTACGATAACCGCTGATTCAGTAAGCGGAAAACGATTCGGCGCGGAACCAGTGATCTGTTCCAGAGCAAGGTTCGCTTGATGGTCAGCAAGGAACATCGCAACACGCGCGATAGAGGCACTCCACTCATCAATCTCGATACCGTGGAACTGACCGAGATGAACTTGTAACCCGAGCGAACCATCCAACTGAAGTTGGGCGCGGTTGTTATCCAACTCCTGAAGTCTGGCAATGATTCTTAGTTCTATGTCGCGCATTCGCTTGTATGCGACCACGAGAAAGTTACCGGAACCGCAAGCGGGGTCTAGGTAGATGTATTGACCCAACTCCATACGAAACGATTTGAGAGCCTGAGGTGAATCCCACGACTCATGGAGGCGAGTGTAGAAATCGTTTAGGAAAAGGTCGTTGATACAACGAAGAATGTTCGTTTCGGATGTGTAATGCTCACCCATCTCTCGACGAGTTTCAGCATCGCGAACGCTCTGAAAGAGAGAACCGAAAATCGCAGGGCTGATAGTCGACCAGTCGTATTGGGTTGCTGCCACGAGTGCGCTTCGCATCGATTTGTTGAAGTTGAAGTTGGGAAGTTGCTCAGCGAAAATCCCACCGTTGATATAGGGAAATCCCGACATTGAATCTGAAAGTGTTGATGGTCGATTTTCTCGCGCCGTATTCAAAGTTACAAACAACTCTTGAAGAATTGCGCCGAGTCCATTTCCATCGTCAGAGGAGTTATTTACTACATCGCTGAAAAGCCCCTTATCGGTCCGACGCCACATCGCGGTGTCGTCGCCGAAAAGTAAGAAGAGAATGCGAACCAAGAAAACGGAAACTTCGTGCCCTGTATAGCCAGCCTTCTCGAACTGAACGAAAAGTTCAGACATCAGGTTCGCTGCCTTGGTATCAGCTTCTACTTCAACTCGTGAAGCACCAATGCCAGCATCACCAATGATGGCTTCAAAGCGTCCAATATTTTGAGGAAGATCGCCGAGTGCGAACTCCACACTCTTGCCCGCGAGAACTTCGACAATTCGGAACTTGGCGAAGTCAGAGAGGATGATGACTGGTGGGCGTTTTGCCGCTTCGAGCGAAATCAGGTAGTCGCGTGCCTGTTGCTCTGCCTTGTCGAGACTTTGTCCAGCCGACTTGTGTTCGACCAGAACAACACCGGGCCAAAGAACGTCGATGAATTTGATGGTTCCCGATTCGTGGGAACGCACTGGATATTCGAATTCGATACCTGTCGCCAACAGGTCATCTACTCCACAAAGTTGCTGGAAGACATCGCGCCAAAAGGTCTGAGCGAACGATTTCTCGCTGGTGATCTTGGCGTATTTCTTTGCCAAGAGTTCCGCTTCGTGAACCGAGTATCGCTCTGTCGCCATTTGTCGAGATTACCAGCGTGTACCGTCAAAACCGCGATTACCCGAGTTTTCAGCTGACATCTCAAAAGTATTGCGTTAGATAATTCTTCTCATGAGTTAATCTTTCTTCCATGGCACAAGATTCTTCCAAGGCAGCTAAGGCCCGCGCCGTAGTGGCATCCCTACTCGCACTTGAATCAGCGATCATTGCTGGACTCGGAATCTGGCTGATTGTCCTAACGGCGACTGCAGATACTTTTGAATTCAAGCCACTGCTCGGTGATCTCCTATTTGCAGTATTAGGTAGTGGCGGTTTGGCCGCTTCTGCAATCGGATATCGTCGAGGAAAATACTTTGGCCGCTCACCCGCGGTGCTCGCGAATTTAATTGCTCTCGGAGTCGTCTCCTACCAAATTCAGGCAGGGTTATGGCTAGTGGCAGTTCCTCTAGCCATGCTCGCAGTAGCAACTTTGGTCGCAGCCCTTCGAGCCATTCCTGAGTAGCCGGCTTTAACTTTTAAGTCCCACGGCCAGGAAATTGTGGCCTATCTCGCCCTGTGAGGGCCGTATTTGATTTCAGAGCACGCATATCAGCCGATAGGCTTAGGTGTAATCCAGGTCAAGAAGGAGTTTGCCAGTGTCGGCACAGGATTTTGGAGCAAATGATTGGCTCGTCGATGAGATGTACGAGCATTATTTAGCAGACCCAACTTCTGTTGACCCAGCATGGATTGAGTATTTTAAAACCAATAAACCAGGATCGGCTCCTTCGCAATCAGGAGCAAGTGCTTCATCTAGTAATCCAGTGTCTAAAGGTGTTCCACCTGTTCCAAAAGCACAGCAACTAACACCATCTAAGCCAGCAGTAGCGCAACCAGTTGAAAATGTAGTTGCAGCACCAACACCTGCTGCACCTGCGAGCGTCGCGCCAGTTCAACAACCAATTGTTAGAGACACAGCTACGCCTCAACCAACACCGGCTGATCCAATTGTTAAACCAGTTCCAGTGTTAATAACTCCAAGTGCTTCAACTCTTGAACCAATCCGCGGAGTTTCGGCTCGTGTCGTTCAAAGCATGGAAGCATCACTATCAGTTCCAACGGCGACATCGGTACGTGCAGTTCCTGCCAAGTTAATGATTGACAATCGAATTGTTATTAATAATCACATGAAGCGCGCACGCGGTGGAAAAGTTTCATTCACCCACATTATTGCTTATGCAATGATCAAAGCCGTTCGAGCGATGCCAGAGATGAACTCTTTCTTTGGCGATCTTGATGGAAAGCCCGCAGTTGGTCATCCTGAACATATCAACTTGGGTATCGCAATTGATTTAGCTAAAGCAGATGGATCGCGTCAACTCTTAGTTCCTTCAGTAAAAGGTTGCGAAGGTTTAGATTTCGCACAGTTCTGGGGTGCCTATGAAGCCGTAATCAAAAAAGCTCGCACAGGGGCTTTAACGGTTGAAGATTTTGCTGGAACAACGATGTCCATTACAAACCCTGGAACTATCGGCACTGTTCATTCAGTTCCACGCTTAGTACAAGGGCAGGGCTTAATTCTTGGCGTTGGAGCACTGGATTATCCAGCTGAATTCCACGGTGCAAGTGATGAAACTTTGGCTCGAATGGCAATTAGTAAAGTTGTCACCCTCACAAGCACCTACGATCACCGCGTAATTCAAGGCGCACAGTCTGGTGATTTCTTACGCCGCATGCATGAGTATTTGCTTGGCGCAGAAGGCTTCTACGATGAGATTTTCTCAGCACTACGAATCCCTTATGAGCCAATCCGTTGGGCTAAAGACTTTGAATTTGCTAAAGATGATCAGATTAACAAAACTGCACGAATTCAGCAGCTCATTGCGGCTTATCGCACGCACGGGCACTTGATGGCAGATATTGATCCGTTGGAATACAAGCAACGCTCACACCCAGATCTCGACGTCGTTACTCATGGATTAACTCTCTGGGATCTTGATCGCGAATTTGCCACCGGTGATTTTGGTGGGCAAAAGTTTATGCAACTTCGCAAAATTCTTGGAATCCTTCGTGATTCATATTGCCGCACAGTTGGTGTTGAATATATGTACATCGAGAATCCGGCAGAACGTAAGTGGATTCAAGAAAGAGTTGAAGTAACTCCCGATAAATTCCCTCACGATGAACATTTACGGGTGCTCTATAAACTTAATAGTGCTGAAGCATTTGAGACTTTTTTGCAGACAAAGTTTGTTGGACAAAAGCGTTTCTCACTCGAAGGTGGAGAGTCCGTTATTCCATTGCTCGATGCGGTTCTCTCTAGTGCGGCCGATCGCGGATTAGATGAAGTCTGTATTGGAATGCCACACCGTGGACGTTTAAATGTTCTAGCCAACGTTGCAGGAAAGTCATATGGACAGATTTTTCAAGAGTTCCAAGGTCATTATGCTGAAAACCAGGTCCAAGGCTCTGGAGATGTTAAGTACCACTTAGGAACTGAAGGCGTCTTTACTTCTATCTCTGGCGCAACGACCAAAATTTATTTGGCGGCAAATCCTTCACACTTAGAGGCTGTAAACCCAGTTCTAGAGGGAATTGTTCGCGCTAAGCAGGACAAACTAAATATTAAGAATGCATACTCCGTACTTCCAGTCTTGCTTCATGGCGACGCCTCTTTTGCTGGCCAGGGGGTTAATGCTGAGGTACTTCAGCTTTCACAGTTAGCCGGATATCGCACTGGTGGAACAATTCATATTGTGGTTAACAACCAAGTTGGATTCACAACTTCACCTATCTCATCTCGCACATCAACGTATTCGACAGACTTTGCCAAGATCATTCAAGCCCCAGTTTTCCACGTCAATGGCGATGATCCTGAAGCATGTGTTCGTATTGCGCGCTTAGCGTTTGAATATCGTCAAGCATTTAATAAAGATGTAGTCATCGATATGGTCTGTTACCGCCGTCGCGGTCACAATGAGGGTGATGAGCCAAGCTTTACTCAGCCACTGATGTATAAATTAATCGATGCTAAGCGATCAACTAGAACTCTATTCACTGAGGCACTGATTGGCCGAGGAGATATAACCGCTGAAGAGGCAGAAGAAGTCGCACGCGATTACCAAGCCCAACTCGAAGCTGTCTTTGCTGCAGTAAATACTCTTGAAACTCAAACCGATCCAAACTTTAAGGCACCGGTTGCACCAGAGGCCGACGAAATCGTTACATCAATTAGCGAAAGTTTGGCGCACGAAATCGCAGCTACTCAATTAGCGGTTCCAGAAGGATTCAGTGTTCACCCTAAGCTTTTGCCTCAGCTAGCCAAGCGTGTTGAATCACTCAACGATGCAACAATCGATTGGTCTACTGGAGAAATGTTGGCCTTCGGTTCTCTTCTTAAAGAGGATTATTCAATTCGCCTTGCCGGCCAAGATGCGCGACGTGGAACATTTAGCAATCGCCATGCGGTCATTATTGATAAAGAAAATGGAAATGAGTGGACCCCGCTACGTGCCCTTAATCAAGATGAAAACCATTTCTTTGTTATTGACTCATTGCTCAGTGAATACGCGGCAATGGGCTTTGAATACGGCTATAGCGTTGAGCGTGATGACGCCTTAGTTCTGTGGGAGGGTCAATTTGGTGACTTTGCAAATGGTGCGCAAACAGTTATTGATGAATTTATCTCCTCAGCATTGCAAAAGTGGGGCGAGCGTTCATCATTAGTTCTATTGCTGCCACATGGTTATGAAGGACAAGGTCCAGATCACTCTTCTGCACGCATCGAGCGTTATTTACAGCTTTGTGCAGAACAGAATATGACAGTCGCACAACCATCTAATCCAGCCTCGTATTTCCACTTATTGCGCTGGCATGCGAAGAATCCAGCACGCAGACCACTCATTATCTTCACACCTAAATCGATGCTGCGCCTGCGCGCTGCAGCATCAGCAATCTCTGATTTCACAAGTGGTCATTTCCAACCTGTTATAAGTGATGAGACAGTAAAAAATGCATCTCGTGTTATTTTCTGTTCCGGCAAGGTTTATCACGACCTAGTTGCTGAGCGAACAAAACTTGGTGAAACTTCTACTGCAATTGTTCGCGTAGAGCTTCTCTATCCACTTCCAATCAATGAAATGGTTGCCGAAGCTAATAAGCACCCTGACGCTAATTTATTGTGGGTTCAAGATGAGCCAGCAAATCAGGGCCCTTGGTCTCACATTGCCTTGCGCACATCAGAGCAACATGGTGGACATGGATTTGGATCTCGCATTTTGCGTCGAGTCTCTCGACGTGCAACTGCATCTCCAGCAACAGGAAATCATCACTTGCATGAGGATGAGCAAAAAGCATTGATGCTAGAAGCTTTTACTCGCTAGTCACACTTTCTTTTTACGGTACCTAAATAAAACACGACCCACTATTTCTGCTGGTGTGATCCAACCCCATGTTCGCGAATCTGTGCTCTCACTGTTGTCACCCTCAACCCAGTAATTACCTGCATGTGCTTTTTGAATTCGCTTAACAAGAAAGATTCCTGGGTAATTGTCGCGTTCAATAACGGCGATGCTGCCCAGTGGGACTCGATCTGGCGCTTCAGGCAGCCATGCAACCAATAGCCAATCGCCATCGTTATACGTAGGAGCCATTGAGTTGCCCGAGACCACGACTGTGCCAAATTTGCTCACGAACGGTAGTCTGGCACCAGTAGAAGTTTCATGCGAATATATGTAAAGGAGATTTGACCATGTTTGCACCAAAGACAACTGTTTATGCGCACTGTGATCTTCCATGTGGTGTTTACGATCCAGCCCAAGCAAAGATTGAGGCTCTTTCTGTAAAGGCCTGCATGGAAAAATATGCAGCAAATACTGACGCTGATTTCCGCTCACGTTCAGTTGCAATTAAAGAAGAGCGTTCGCATCAAGTAAAGGAGCACCTATGGGTTCTCTGGACCGATTATTTCAAGGCACCACACTTTGAGGCCTACCCTCAGTTGCACTCACTTTTCAATGAGGCGACAAAGTTGGCTGGCGCTGCAGGCACAAAGGGCACTCAAGACGTTGCTGTCGCTGACTCATTAATCGCAAAGATTGATGAAATCGCAGAGATTTTCTGGGCGACTAAGAAGGCGTAATCCTTACATCAAAAAGTAGCAAGAAAAGCAGTAATTAAGAGATTAACGATTGAGCGGCGGTTCGCGCGAGGAAAGATACTCGCTCGACCGTCGCTCTTTTTATCATCGCAGCTGCGACTTGTCG
>CAFAAA010000003.1_pt1 | contig 58105 bp, 50 predicted proteins | sample 7267141 | NCBI WGS metagenome assembly CAFAAA01 (sample SAMEA6813974, study PRJEB35770) | uncultured Actinomycetes bacterium | biome: Freshwater; feature: Freshwater reservoir; material: water | place: Czech Republic | collected 2016-08-15 | depth 30m m | reverse complement strand
GTTCGCGCGATCGCACCAGTTGCGGGCATACCTCCGAAAATTGAAGCGGCCACCGTTGCGATTCCTTGGCCAAAGAGCTCGCGATTAGGTTCAAAGTGAACTTTCTCATGGGCCATACCGTCGGCAACTCGGGCTGAGAGCAGTGATTCAACGGCGGCTAGCAATGCAATCCATAGCGCAGGGATTAACAGACTTGTTAGATTCGAGAATTCAATTTTTTGTAAAGCACCAAGGCTGCGTGGAATTGATCCGATCGTTACAACATCTATTGAAAAGAGCTTAGTGATAAGTGTGACGATAAGAAGTGCCATGAAGCTGGCTGGAATATGTAAAGTGAGACCAAGCTTTCTAGTCAGTACGGGATAAGAAAACTTAATCATCAAAGTGATGGCTACTATTAACAAACTTGAAAAGTTAAGTCCGATGGTCAAAGCATTTTGCAGACTATTCCAGGCAACGACGTAGCTCTTCTCGCCATTTCCTTTTGCAATACCCAGGGCGAGTGGAATTTGCTGCAATGAAATAATAAATGCGATTCCAACAGTGAAACCTTCAACAACCATCCAGGGGACTCGGTTTATGACTGCACCTAATTTAAAGATCGCCATTAAGACAACCATGGCACCAGCCATGATTCCAAGGGCAGGAATTGCAGAAATACCAAATTGATGAACTACTGGAATCAAAATAACTGTCATTGCTCCGGTCGGCCCGCTCACTTGATATTTTGAGCCACCGAATAATGCTGCAAGAAGGCCTGCAATAATTGCAGTAGATAGTCCGGCCGCCGCTGACATTCCACTGGTGATACCAAAACCAAGGGCAAGTGGGAGAGCGACGATTGCTACCGTTAAGCCCGCAATCAGATCTGTCATTAAATCTTTGCGCGACGTAGAGAATTCATTTCTGTGGGGCCAGAAGGAAAAGAACATACTTGAGTGTATGCCCCTATCGTCGCATTACTCGGTTAGGGTTAGCTCACTATGACCGTTGATGTTGTTCGCATGGCTACCCGTGCCCGCAACGGTTTATGGGCGAGTTTCTTCTTTATGGGTGTCGTTTCAATGGCATGGGTCGCACGAATCCCAGAAATTCGTGATGCAAATGGTCTCAATAATGGTCAACTCGGACTTATTTTGATTGCTAGCACTATTGGTGCAATTGTTGGAGCACAATCTTCCGGGCGATTAATTCATACCTACGGAACTAAACCAGTTATTGTATGCGCAGTTGTAATTATGCCTATTGGCTTAATCCTCATGGGGCTTTCTACGTCACCGATCACACTCATAGTTGGTTTATTTGTTATGGGTCTTGGTTATTCATCAGTAGATATTTCATCTAATACGCAGGCCGTAGTAATTGAAAAGCATTTGGGAAGACGTTACATGTCATCTTTCCATGCACTATGGAGCACGGGAGCATTTGTCACGACAGTTATCGGTGGTGCAATCTCGAGACATGTTTCACCACGAGATAATTTAGTAGCGATAGGAATTATTGGATTTTGTTTATTTATCCCATCTGTAATGGCGCTTTTGCCGCCGCACTTAGATGACCACGCCGGCGGAGAAGAAGAGACATTGGCCAAGATTCCCTTTATAGGTAAAAGCGTTTTACCTTTGTGGGGAATGGGTATTGGACTTCTTGGTGGTTTAATTGCAGAAGGTGCAGCAAGTGATTGGGGCGCTATTTTGCTCCGCGATGACATGGGTTTTGGCAAAGGTGTTAATGCAAGCGCCTTCGCAACTTTTTCTTTAGCAATGATCACTGCGCGTTTCTTGGGTGATAGGGCCCTTGATTACTTTGGACCGCGAAGGACAGTTTTGCTTGGCGGTTATTTAGGTGGGCTCGGGTGGGCCATAGGTCTTGCACTTGGAATTCCACTAGCGCAGTCACATCCTATTCCTGCACTCATTATTGTTAACGTTGGCTTTGCTTGTGCTGGGCTTGGAATCGGTCCGATGTTTCCCGCTTACATTTTGGCGGCATCACAAGTTTCGGGTATGGCATCGTCAGTTGCGATTGCGCGAGTTGGTGTTATTGGTTTAGCAGGTTTTTTTATTGGCCCATCGGTAACTGGCGCGCTCGCACAAGTAACATCTCTTCCTGTGGCAATGACGTATCCAGTTCTCATGTTGCTACTTGCTGGATATCAATCTCACATCATAAAAAAGTAAGGCCCCCACAGAGTTAATCTGCGAGGGCTTTACTACTTAAGTTACTAGAAGTTAAAGAATGCACCTGTAATGCTTGGACCAAAATCTGCACCTGCGCCGACTAGAGCAAAGATGATCAGGGCCGCACCAGCAAGTGATAGGTCTTTAAAGAAACCAATAGTTTCATTCTGCTTTGCAGTTGCATCGCTCTCTTTCCAGAATGCATGCATCATGAATGCTGCTGGAACTAAGAACAGTGCGATAAGAAGTGCGCCGAGATCTGCATAGACACCGAAGGCAACATAGAGTCCACCAATCAGAATCATCAGACCTGAAACGATGACACTGAGCTTGGCAGCTGGGACCTTTTTGTATGTGGCATAGCCAGTCATTGCCTCAAGCTTGGTCAGGTGGCTGATACCTGAATTAATGAAGATCAGCGCAAACATGATGCGACCGATTACTAGTACTGCGTTCATGGGACTCCTTAGGTTGATGAATACGTTCCGTAGAACATAGTAGTTGAAATTTCAACTACTTATCGAGCCGACACGCGCCGCCACTTGCCTTTTGTCAGTCCGGGGGGCTATTTTTCGAACACCTGTTCGAATATCCACAGCCTGAAGGAGTCTTTGCCCGCGATGTCAGCCCCGCAGATTAGCCCCGCCCACGATGTCATGATCGATGGCGCAACAACGCCGATTGAATTTACTTTCAAGGGCAGGCGCTTTCGCATCCATGCAGTGTTATCCAGATGGTGTGAAGCCGGGGGATGGTGGAATCGAATTAGTGATGGCAAGTATCGCCCTGATGATCAAGCCCGGGCAGTGTGGCGCGTAGAAGCGGCACCCATTGGTTCGCTCACGACATTTGAACTCGAACGCGATGAACTTAGCGGTCAGTGGATTATTCGATCGGTATGAGCTTCATACACCTGAACGTTGCAAGTGCATACTCACTTAAATACGGCACCACACAACCAGCAGATCTAGTTGCCCGGGCTGCAGAGTTTGAAATGCCTGCACTAGCACTGACTGATCGTGACGGCTTAGCTGGCGCGGTTCGCTTTGCGCAGAGTTGTGTTGAGTTTGGTATCGCACCAATTATTGGAGTCAATTTAGGAATCGATATTGGCAGCCCGAAAAATCGTATTACGTTGTTGGCGCACAGTGATGGTGGATGGCGTTCGCTCTGTCGCTTACTGACATCACTGGCGATGGTGAGCGATAACCGCAATCCAATTCTGACTCTTGAATTTTTGCAGCGCTTTAGTCACTACAGTTCAAATCTCTATGCACTGCACGGACCGGAATCACCTGTAGGTAGATTATTAACCGACAACCACAGCGATGCAGCTTTTATGACATTTAATATGACGCGCGATTTATTTGCCGGCAATGCCATTGAGTGCATATCGCATTTAGCTGCGGGTAAGGGTCCACGTTCTACATCGCAGGCTGCCAAGTCATTAATTTTTGCACGGGACAATGACATCGATGCAGTTATTACAAATGCGGTTCGCATGCGAGATCGTATCGATGGACCTGTAGCAGATGTCTTAGATTGCGCGCGTCAATTAGTACCGCTGCACCCGCGTCACGTCGAACGCACCAATGCTGAAGGCTTTTTAAAATCCGGCGATGAGATGATTACCGTGGCTGCTGAAATTGCACGCGCTGCAGGTGAGCGCACACCGCGGCAACTACTAGCAACGACTAGAGAATGGGCCGAGCGTTGCCTGTTATCACCTGCACGCGATATTGGCTTGGGAGGGGCGCACTTACCTGAGCCACACGTTGTTGGCGCTGAATCAGCACATCAGATGCGCACACTTTTGCGCACGCGCAGTGAGGCTGGTATTAATTGGCGCTATAGCGATGCCACAACTATTAAGCGTGCGCGCCTGCGTTTAGATGATGAGCTAGCCACGGTTGCAACACTTGGCTTTGAATCCTATTTTCTAACCGTCGCCGATATTTGCGACATGGCACGAAGCGCTGGTATTCGCGTTGCTGCACGTGGCAGTGGTGCGGGCTCACTAATCTGCCATTTACTTGGAATCTCTGGCGTTGAACCGATGCAGCACGGTTTATTAATGGAGCGCTTTTGCTCACCGCTGCGTCGAGCTTTGCCCGACATAGATATCGATGTTGAATCACACCGGCGCCTTGAGATCTATGACATGGTTTTTAAACGCTACGGTGATACGAACTGGGATACACCTAATAATCAATCACGGTGCGCCACGGTTGCAATGGTCGATACCTATCGTGCTCGCCATGCAATTCGCGATGCAGGTGCAGCACTTGGTTTGCCTGCGATTGAGATTGACTTACTTGCTAAGTCAATGCCACATGTGCGTGCACGCAATATTTCTAGTGTTCTAGAAAACCTGCCCGAGTTGAAATCTCTCAATGTTTCAGCGCCGTTGACTGCCATGACGATTGCACTTGCTCAACGTCTTGATGGTCTGCCGCGACACCTAGCGATGCATCCATGTGCGATTGTTTTATCCGACGGGGGTTTATTAGATCGCACTCCACTGATGGCTAGTGCAAGCGGTTACCCCATGGTGGTCTTTGATAAAGATGATGTTGAGGCTATTGGATTATTAAAACTAGATGTCTTAGGCGTGCGCATGCAATCAGCGATTTCATATGCACTGACTGAAATCGAACGCGCACAGAATGAAAAAGTTGATATCGATACTGTGCCAATAGATGACCCGGCAACATTTGATTTAATCCAATCAACGCGAACCCTGGGTATGTTTCAGATAGAGAGTCCAGGTCAGCGTGAGTTAGTTGGAAAGTTAGAGCCCAAAACTTTTACCGATTTAATTATCGATATCTCACTTTTTAGACCCGGCCCAGTTAAAGGCGACATGATTACGCCATTTTTAAAGGCTCGGCATGGCTGGAGTCCAGCCCAGATAATTCACCCGGACCTTTATGAGATCTTGCGTGATACCGAAGGTGTTGTTGTTTTTCATGAACAGGTTATCGAAATCATTGCAACGATGACTGGTGCATCCCTTGCTAGCGCAGATGAAAAACGTAGAGCATTGGGGGACAAGGCGGGCCAACAAGAAGTGTGCGATTGGTTCTTTCCTGCCGCAACGGCAAAGGGCTACGAACTACCAGTCATTACCCAGATTTGGGATCTACTGCGCGCCTTTGCATCATTTGGTTTTTGTAAGGCACATGCTGCTGCCTTTGCACTGCCTACATACCAATCGGCCTGGCTCAAAACACATTACCCTGCTGCTTTTTTAGCTGGAGTACTTACGCATGATCCTGGCATGTACCCCAAGCGTTTGATTGTTGATGAAGTGCGTCAAATGGGACTTACCGTTGCACCATTAGATGTTAATGAATCTGATTCGGTATACCGCGTTGAAGAAAAAGGCGCCGCAATTCGCATAGCGCTATCGACTATTGAAAAGATTAGTGATGCTGAAATCAAATCTATTATTGCCGGTCGTCCTTATACCGATCTCGGTGATTTCGTTCATCGCTCTGGAAGTAGTGCGCCAGTTACAGAGAGCGCAATTTTGACCGGTGCATTTGATCGTTTGCACACCGATGTTAATCGTCGCGATCTCTTATTGTATTTCTCTGACTTACAACGTTCTCCAAGTAAAGCTATTTCTGGCGCACAGATGAACTTAGCTTTTGCTGCCCCTACGCTGATTAGTAGTGGTCTGCCCGACATGAAGCCAGCAGAAATCGTGCGCCACGAAGTCGAACGTTTAGGTATCGACATGTCCGCGCACCTTATTGAGTTTTATAGTGAATTTCTCAACGCTATCGGCGCCGTGCGCTCATCGCAGTTACTTACTCAGCGCTCTGGCTCTAGTGTTCTTGTGGCCGGCATCAAGGTTGCGTTGCAGACGCCACCGGTTAGATCAGGAAAGCGTGTAATTTTCTTAACTCTCGATGATGGATACGGCTGTAGCGATTCAGCTTTTTTTACTGATATGCAAGCAGATTACGCCAGCACGCTGTATTCGACATCTCTGCTACTGGTGAGAGGGCAGACTCGCCGCACTGGAGCGCGTGGAATTTCAATCCGGGGGACAGGCGCATGGGATTTACGCGCGGCATATGAAAGTTGGCGGACTAAAGAAAGTACGCTGGCAATATGACGTCGGCCTCAATCCTGCATGTGGATATGGATGCATTCTTTGCCTCCGTTGCCGAGCGTGATAATCCTGAACTCAAAGGAAAAGCAGTTGTTATAGGAATGGGTGTTCGCGGAGTCGTATCTGCTGCAAATTATGAAGCACGAAAATTTGGAATTCATTCAGCAATGCCAGTCGGACGGGCCCGGCGTTTAGCACCGCATGCGATTTTCCTTCCCGTTGATATGCCCAGATACCAAGAAGTCTCCGGCCACATTATGGAGATCTTTGAGAGCTTTACGCCATGGGTCGAACCAATTTCTTTAGATGAAGCCTTCTTGGATGTCAGCGGCGTACAACGTTTATTAGGTTCACCACGTGAAATCGCAACTGCAATTCGAGCAAAAGTAGAGGCGCAAGAAGGAATAACATGTTCAGTCGGAATTGCGCCATCAAAGTTCATAGCAAAACTTGCATCCCAACACTGCAAGCCAAATGGAATGTTAGAGATAACCTCTGATCGCATTCTTACTTTTTTACATCCACTTCCCATCAATGCGATGTGGGGAGTTGGGCCAAAGACTGCCGAAACATTAGAGCGCTTAGGGCTTCGTACCATTGAAGACATCGCCAATTTACCGAGAGCAACTCTCATTCGCGCATTAGGTGAAGCAAATGGTGCATCACTCTATGAACTGGCATGGGGTCGCGATTATCGAGATGTCTCACCTAGTGATGCTGAAAAAAGTATTAGCGCGGCAGAGACTTTCCCTCAAGACTTAGATGATCCGGCTCAAATTCTTACCGAGTTCTTGCGTTTAACTGAGCGCGCCTCAGCCAGATTGCGCGATAAGGATTTATTTGCAAAGACTATTTCTATCAAGGTGCGCTTTGCGGATTTCTCAACTATCAATAGATCTAAAACGCTAGCGCTGCCCTTAGATGGAACTCATGAAATCTATGACGTTGTGAAGGCTCTCTATCAAGGCCTAAAAATTGATCGAGCACGCCTTCGCCTGGTGGGGGTATCGCTGGATAACTTAAGTAGTGGTGCTCCAGAGCAGATGGTTTTGGGTGCACGAGAAAGCGGCTGGCGTCAGGCCGATGGAGCTATTGATAGGGCCCGAGCACGATTTGGGGCGGGAAGTGTGCGTCCTGCACGTCTTATTAAGCCCAGTCACGAGGAGTAGCGGGGTGCGAAAAAATCTTCTATTGTTGGCCTATGCCTTTGTCAGATCATGAGAAGCGAATGCTCCAAGAGATGGAGGCCGCCCTTTTAACCGAGGATCCACGGCTTTTTTCAGCTCTCTCTGGCAGCACCTCTTCACCTAAGCGGCCACGAATTATGGCCTCGCTGGCCCTCTTCATTACAGGCATTGCCGTTCTCTTTACAGGCCTGATTGCAAAGGTAACTCCGGTCGGAGTCCTAGGTTTCATCATCTCTCTGGCAGGAATCATCCTGGCGCTCTCATCATTTGGGGCAAAGGCGAAGCGATTACAGAAAACTAGCGCTCGCAAGAGTCCGGGCATCAATTCAAAGCTGCAATCTCGTTGGGATGAGCGCAATAACCAGTAGGACATCACCGGAATTCACCATAGAGGCCCTCCTTGTGAGGGTCTTTTTTTATGCCTTCGCAGTGGGGGGAGAGTGGGCGGAAAAGGGAAAATAGTGGCGAAAGGTGGTTGAAAAAGGAGGAAAGTGGAGTAAAGTGGGGAACTAAGCCGAGAATCCACACGGCTAGCGAACCTGGGGAAGGGGGCGCTGAAAATGTTTCTAGGCACCCACGAACCGCGCCTTGATGAAAAAGGTCGTCTCATTCTTCCTGCGAAATTTCGCGAAGAGCTTGCTTCAGGTTTAGTAATTACAAAAGGACAAGAACGTTGTCTTTATGTTTTTCCAACAAATGAATTTTCTGTTATTACGGAAACGCTAAAACAAGCGCCAGTCACTGCAAAATCAGCACGCGATTACAGCCGTGTGATGTTTGCAGGTGCACATGATGAAATTCCAGATCGCCAAGGTCGCATAACAATTCCGCAAGGACTTCGTACATATGCAGGCCTTGAAAAAGATTGCGTTGTTATTGGCGCAAATACTCGCGTAGAAATTTGGGATGCAACTTCTTGGAATGAATATTTAGCAGATCGCGAAAAGAGTTTTGCTGATGTTTCAGAGGAGGTCTTTCCGGGACTTTTCTAAATGACTCTCATTTGTGGCCACCGCCGACCCTTCGAACGTATCGGCGCCCCTTCCCCGGCGCCGCTACTAAACAGATCCGTCGGCCGGCGGTGACCAGAGGTGAGAGTTCAGATAACACCAGTTAGTTAATGAGTTAAGTGCAGTTAATCGAAAGGGGGAGTAATGACAAGTACGCACATTTCAGTTATGCGAGATCGCTGTATCGAGCTTCTTACTCCCGCAATTAACTCGCGTGAAAATCCTGTCGTGGTTGATGCAACCTTAGGTTTAGGTGGCCACACAGAAGCTCTTTTACAAAAATTCCCACACCTGACTGTTATAGGTATTGATCGCGACCAGGATGCTATTGATCGCGCATCTGCAAGGCTTGCGCCATTTGCAGATCGGCTGCACGTGGCACATACAACATTTGATTCAATTGAATCAGTTGTTAAATCATTTGGTCACACAAATATTGTTGGTGCACTCTTTGATCTCGGCGTATCTTCTTTGCAGCTAGATGAAGCAAATCGTGGTTTTTCTTATTCACAGGAAGCTCCGTTAGATATGCGAATGGATAGGACACAATCCTTAACTGCTGCAGAAATCCTTAATACATATGAGCCTGGGCAGCTGGTTCGTATTTTGCGTACATACGGTGAAGAAAAATTTGCTACACGAGTTGTTGAATCAATCGTTAAAGCCCGCACTATTGCACCCTTGAACTCAACTAGTGTGCTTGCAAGCCTGGTTAAGAATGCGATTCCTGCAGCGACTCGACGTACTGGTGGAAACCCCGCCAAACGTACTTTCCAGGCGCTGCGTATTGAAACCAATGATGAACTTGGTGCGATTACTCGTGCATTGCCAGCTGCTCTAAACCTATTAACTGTTGGCGGTCGATTAGTTGTCATGTCATTCCAATCACTTGAAGATCGAATTGTCAAAGATCTTTTTGTTGCATCAACAACGTCTGGTACGCCACGAGATCTTCCGTTCGAACTACCTGAGTTTGCTGCCAAGTTTTCTCTCGTCATTCGTGGTAGTGAAACTCCAACAGAAAAAGAGTTAGAAGAAAATTCACGTTCGGCCTCAGTTCGACTACGCGCAATTGAAAGGGTGGCCGCATAATGGCTATGACCGCTTTAGCTCCAGCAATACATCGCTCTCGAGAGATTTTGATTGCAAAATCTTCTCAAGTTGCACTCAAACTTGTGCCAGATGTATCTGAAGGTAAGCAGGCCGATAGAAAATTCTTTGCATCTTTCGTTTCTATTGTTGGAGTGATTGGACTCCTATTTCTTCTCTTAATCAATACGCTATTAGCTCAAGACGCATTTACATTGACCCACTTAAAGCTTCAAGCAAAAATGGTTAGTGATGAGCGTGAAGCAATCGCTCGACAAATTGATAAGCAGTCTTCTCCAGAAGCACTTGCAAGAACGGCAACTTCACTCGGCATGAAGCCTTCCGAGACACCAACATTCTTGAATTTAGATCAAGTAATTGCACAGCAAGCGAAGCTAAATAATGGGTAATTTCGCGATAGCTCACAATCGAATCAGACTACTGATTTTATTAGTTGCTGTTGCTATGTTTATTTTTGGTGTTCGCCTAATTCAGGTGCAGGCTGTCCAAGCATCTGATTATCGAGCACGAGCTGCATCTGAAATGGAAAATACTCGCGCTTTGCTCGCTCCACGTGGAGAAATAACCGATGTTCATGGAGTTGCATTCGCTAGAAGCGTTGCTGCTACAAGCATCGTTGTTGATCAAACTCAGATATCTAACCCTGCACGGGTAGCTTCTTTTGTAGCGCCAATACTTGGTTTGCCGGTCTCGGAAGTTAAGGCAAGTATAACTGGTTCAAGAAAATGGAATATGGTTTTCCAAAATGCAAAGCCTGCCAAATGGCAGGAGTTAAATCTGGCAATCGCGCAATACAACACACAATTTCCCGCAATGAGTCCGGATCGAATTATTGGCTTTTTCCCTGAGCGCAGCTATGTACGTGAATACCCATCGGGTTCACTCATCGCTTCGCTAGTCGGATTTGTGAATCATGATGGTAAAGGTGCCACTGGTCTTGAATCCAGTATGAATTCAACAATCTCAGGAGTTGATGGAAAATATTCATACGCAAATGGTTATGGCGCAGAAATTCCTGGCTCCCAATCAGAGATATTTCCCGCACAAACTGGAACTACAGTGCGCTTGACAGTTGATAGAGATATCCAGTGGGTTGCATCAAAGGCCATTTCAGATGTTGTTAAAGCATCACATGCAATCAGCGGAACAGTAATAGTCATGGATCCAAAAACTGGAGAAATTTTGGCACATGCGACTGCACCAACTTTTGATCCCAATAACACTTCTAAAGTCTCTCTCGTCTCAATGCGAAATCCATCTGTTCAGGATGTATATGAACCTGGATCAACCGGCAAGGTAATGACGCTCTCTGCTGCCTTAGAAGAGAAAAAAATATCGCCGGAGACGATTTTTTCCGTTCCATATGCACTGAAGCGTTCTACTAAAGTTTTCCACGACCACGAGCGCCATGCCACTAAGAGATTAACCGCCTCCGGAATTCTTGCAGAATCCTCGAATACAGGTTCTATTCAAATTGGCGAACTGCTCTCGCATGAAACCTTGTACAACTACTTGTCAAAGTTTGGCGTTGGAACAAAGACTGGCTCTGGGCTACCAGGGGAGTCAAATGGAATTCTTCCCAAAGTTGCAGACTGGTCTGGAACTACAGCGCCAACAGTTGCTTTTGGCCAAGGCTATTCCCTCACGGTAATGCAGGCCACAAGTATCTTTGCGACTATTGCAAATAATGGTATGCGTGTTTCACCAACAGTAATTGCTGGAACAAGTGACGCGAGCGGAAACTACACACCAGCCGCAGGAAGAACAAGCCAACGAGTAATCAGCGTTGAAACTGCTCAAAAAATGCGAGTCATGATGGAGAGTGTTGTGTCGGCATCTGGCACAGCACCGACTGCAGCCATAGCTGGATACCGCGTAGCTGGAAAAACAGGCACTGCCATGCGTATCGACGATACATGTGGTTGCTATCGCGGATATACGGCGTCATTTATTGGTTTTGCGCCAGCAGATAAGCCAGCATATGTAATTAGCGTAACAATTCAAGATCCCAAAGGTCTGCATTGGGGCGGCGCACTCGGTGGTCCAGTTTTCAAAAAAGTTATGTCATTTGTTTTGCAAAGTCGACACATTCCACCAACTGGAACGACTGTCGTACCTGTAGCACTCAATGAAAAAGAGCTACTAGCTAAGAAGGCTGCAGATGTTAAGACCAATAACTAGTTCGCCCAAAACTCTATCGGCAGTCTGTAAAGTGATTGATGCGACCACTTCACTTAATAATGAGGAATTACAATCAATACTAATTTCGGGCCTATCGCAAACAAGTGACTCAATCTGCGAAGGTGATCTGTTTATCGCACTTCCTGGTGAAAAATTTCATGGCGCTCAATTCGCAAAAGAGGCCAAAGCCAAGGGAGCAGTAGCTGTTCTAACTGATGTTACTGGCGCATCCATGATTAGCGATTTACCAGTAATAGTTACTTCTAATCCACGCCGTGCCGCTGGAATCGTAGGTGCATGGTTTTATAGCGAACCGATGCGTGATCTGTATAGCGTTGGTATAACCGGAACAAATGGAAAGACGACAGTAACAACGTTGTTGCATCAAATTATGAGCTTTGCGGGTCGTGAAAGCGGCTTAATAGGAACAGTTGAAACTCGAATCGGTTCTGAAGTGATGGCAAGTAAACGCACAACCCCTGAAAGTGCTGAATTATCTGCGCTTACCGCAGTTATGCGTGAGAGGCACATGCGGAATTTAGTTATGGAAGTTTCAAGCCACGCAATTACTTTAGAACGAATTAGAGGTAGTCACTTTGCGGTCGTGGGATTTACAAATCTTTCTCAAGACCACCTAGATTTTCATAAAACCATGGAGGAGTACTTCTTAGCTAAATCTAGATTGTTTACTTTTGAGTATGCAGATTTAGCAGTCATTAACGTTGATGATGCATATGGTGAAAGATTAACGAAAATGACGGAGCTATCGGTAAAGACTCTTTCGCGCTATAGCTCCAGCGCTGATTGGCATTTTACACAAATCGTATCTGACTACATAGGAGCTTCAATTGCTATTCGCGGCAGTGGTGGCATTCTCATTGAAGCTAAGACTTCCTTGCATGGCGGATTTAATTACGACAATTTACTCATGGCAGTTGCAATTGCAGTTGAGAGTGGAATTGACCCCATAGATATAGCGGCGATAATTCCACGGTTGACCGGTGCTGCCGGCAGACTTGAAGCCGTACGACTTGGGCAAAATTTCACTGCGCTCGTGGACTATGCCCATTCCCCAGAAGCAGTCGTTCGAGTTCTAGAAACAGCTCATGAAATTTCTGAAGGCAATGTAATCGCAGTCCTGGGTTGCGGGGGAGACCGCGATAAAACCAAACGTGCGTTGATGGGTAAAGCGTTGTTTGAAGGCTCGGATATTGCAATATTTACAAGTGATAATCCTCGTAGCGAAAACCCACAAGATATTTTGATTCAAATGGTTTTAGATATAGATATTAAGCCACCTCATGAAGTTATTCCAGATCGAGCTTCTGCAATACGAGCGGCCGTGAACGCTGCCCAATCAGGAGATGTAGTAATTGTCCTAGGTAAGGGCCATGAAAAAGGTCAGGAAATTAATGGAGAAATCACTGATTTCGATGATCGCATCGAGCTAGCTAAAGCGATTGAGAATAAGAAGTGATTACGTTAACTGCGGGCGAAATCGCCCTTTTAGTGGGCGGTGAGCTTCATTGCGACAAGGACCTACTTATCTCTAAAGCGCCAGTCTTTGACTCACGCAAGGCTGGTCCAGGAACATTTTTCTTGGCTCTTCGAGGTGAAAATAATGATGGCCATGATTTTGTAGCCGATGCTTATCGACTCGGATCTATGTTTTCTTTGACAACTCATATCATCGATGGTCCCTGCATTGTTGTAAAAGATGTGATTGCCGCACTTTCAATTCTTGCTAGTTTTGTCCGAAAGAAATTAACTAACTTAACTGTCATCGGTATTACTGGGTCTCAAGGAAAAACAAGTACTAAAGATTTATTAGGACACATGCTTAGTACGGTTGGTCCAACAGTTTCACCACAAGGATCTTTTAATAATGATCTAGGCCTTCCCATTACGTTATTGGAATGCGATGAGAAAACAAAATTCTGTATTTTAGAAATGGGAGCACGACACACAGGTGATATTGCTCGCTTGTGTGAAATTGCACAACCAAATATTGGCGTAGTTCTCACTGTGGGCAGTGCCCACCTTGGTGAATTTGGTTCGACTGCAGCAATTGCAGAAACTAAAGCAGAACTCATCCAGTCGCTAGGTAAATCAGGTACTGCCATTCTTGGTACATATGATGAATACACGCCCTTGATGGCCAAATTTCATGACGGCCGCACAATAATGTTTGGCGAGCGAGCAGACCTTGATGTACGTGCCTCTGATATAGAAATTCGCGAAGGACGGCCTCACTTTGATGTAGTAACGACGGCTGGACGTGATGCGGTTGGGATGCGTTTAGTCGGTGCGCATCAAATCTCTAACGCACTTGCAGCTGCAGCAGTTGGTACAGCGTTGAATCTTCCGCTAGAACTAATAGCCAGTTCACTATCGACTGCAGAGAGCTCTAGTAAATGGCGCATGGAGCTTCACGAACTGCAGGATTTCTTAATCATCAATGACTCTTACAACGCTAACCCAGTTTCAATGGCAGCTGCTTTGCGCTCATTAGCCTTATTTGCCCAAGAACGCGGTGGTCAGTCTTGGGCATTTCTAGGAAAAATGCAGGAACTCGGCGAGTCAGGCCCATTGCTGAGCGCAGGTATTGGCACCCTTGCTCAAGAGATAGGTATTGATCATTTGGTCGTGGTCAATGCCCCTGAATATGGGGTTGGAGCTGGAGAACTTGCTGTCCATCATGTGCAGACTAAAGAAGATGCACGAAAGTATTTCGAATATTTGGCAGAGGGTGATGTAGTGCTTGTCAAGGCATCACGTTCGGAAGGTTTTGAAGTTATTACTGAATGGTTAGAGCTGTATTGGAATGAGAAGATTGGAGTGAATGAATGAGACAGATTCTCATAGCCGGCGCGCTGGCCCTAGCTTTTTCACTCTTTGGAACCAAGATCCTGATAAAGATTTTAGCTAATAAAGGATATGGGCAAATTATTCGAGATGACGGCCCAAGCAGCCATCACACAAAGCGTGGTACGCCAACCATGGGTGGAATAATATTTATTCTCGCTGCAATTTTCGGTTACTCTGCCGCACACCTTATCTCTGGTAATTCTTTTACAGTTTCTGCACTATTAGTTATTGGATTAGTTGTCAGTCTGGGAGCAATTGGCTTTATTGATGATTGGTTGAAAGTTTCTCGCCAAAATTCCAGAGGGCTAAAAGGGCGATATAAACTTATTACTCAAGCAATCATTGCAGGTGTATTTGGATTCTTAGGCTTACGATTTGCTGATCCGGATTCTTTAACTCCTATTTCACATTATTTATCTGGAGTTCGAGAGACAAGTATTTATCTAGGATCATTCTTCGCAATCATTTGGATCATTCTTATGGTGATGTCAGCAAGCAATGGCGTAAATTTGACCGATGGCCTTGATGGATTAGCAACTGGTGCAACTATCATGACCTTTCTTGCCTTCGTGCTCATTGGAGTGTGGGAGTTTGGCCAAAGTTGTGCAGTGATAAGTGCCTCCGGTTGCTATTTAGTGCGTGATCCACTTGATCTCGCGGTACTAGCTGCAGCTTTTGCCGGAGGGTGCACTGGATTTCTATGGTGGAACACGGCCCCAGCAAAAATTATTATGGGAGATACCGGATCCCTTGCACTTGGTGCGGCAATTGCTGGTCTAGCTGCAACCCTTCGAGTCGAACTGCTGTTGGTTCCTTTGGGAGGCCTGTTTGTAATTATTACGATGTCAGTCGTAATACAAACCCTTTACTTTAAAATTAGCGGCGGAAAACGTGTATTCAAAATGGCGCCGCTACATCACCACTTTGAACTCAAGGGTTGGGCAGAGATCACAGTGGTGATTCGTTTCTGGATTATTGCTGGCCTGAGTGTTGCAGGTGGACTAGGTCTTTTTTACGCACAGTGGGTAGTTAAGTAAATTACATGGACAAATTTTTTGTCAGTCGCAGATATTTAATCCTTGGGGCTGGAGTAACGGGCAATGCAGTAGCCATATCACTCTCAAGGCATGGAGCCTCGGTAAGTATTGTTGATGAGAATTCACATTCGCATTCAGACTTTAATGTCATAAAGCCCGATGATCTTGTAATGACGAATTTTGATGCAGTGGTTGTCTCTCCAGGGTGGAAAGAAGACCACCCACTGGTGGTGGCAGCTGTTGCAGCAGGCCTAGAGATAGAGAATGAAATTGATATTGCATGGGCGCTCTCACGGCACAAATCGCCTTCGCAACAGTGGTTAGCTTTAACTGGTACAAATGGTAAAACAACGACCGTAGAAATGACTGCAGCAATTCTGCAAAGTGCAGGGTACAAAGCGGTTGCATGTGGAAACGTAGGAGATACCGTCATTGATGCTGTAGATCGTGATGATGCCTATGATTATTTAGTGCTTGAATTATCTTCTTTTCAGCTTCACTGGATGAAAGATGCTGAGTTTGCAGCTGTTGCCATTTTGAATATCGCACAGGACCATATTGATTGGCATGGAAGTTTTGAAAAATATTGCGAAGATAAATTATCAATCCTCAATCGCGCCAATGTTGGAATTTTAAATGCACAGGATGAACAAATTTTCATGATGGCCCAAAACTGGCCAGGACGGAAAGTCTTTTTCTCACTTCAAACACCCGCCCCAGGAGAGCTTGGACTCGTAGAGGATTTACTAGTTGACAGGGCATTTATTGATGATGCCAATGAAGCTGGAATGATTGCGTCAATTTCTGATATTCAACCAACGTTGCCTCACAGCGTTTCAAACGCTTTAGCCGCCGCTGGTTTAGCTCGAAGTGTGGGCGTGCCATATGAAAATATCCAACATGCGCTCCGTAACTTTCACCCAGGGCGCCATCGCATTGAATCAATTCTTCAGGCCAATGGTGTGAACTGGATAGATGATTCCAAGGCGACAAATCCGCATGCCGCTTCGGCTTCACTGATGTCTCATCTCAGCGTTATTTGGATCGCTGGCGGTTTAGCAAAAGGTGCCGACATGTCCGAACTGATTAAGACATGTGCAAAGCGAATCAAAGTTGCTATTTTGATAGGAACCGACCGAATTCTTCTTGAGGATGCGTTTAAGCAGCATTCTCCAGGAACTGCACGAGTCATGATTGATATGGATAGCGACTATGTCAAAGGCGGTGAGTCAAATAGTTTCATGGAGAAAATTGTCAGCACTGCAGTAACTTATGCTGAACCAGGGGATACTGTTTTGATGGCACCAGCGTGTGCATCGATGGATCAATTTGTTTCATATAGCGATCGCGGTGATCGGTTTGCAGAGGCAGTAAAGAAATTGGTGAAACATGACGGTTGAACAAAAGCAGAATTTCTTCAGCAAACCTATCAACCTCTATTACATGTTGATTTTTAGCTCACTTGGATTAAGCCTCTTAGGTCTCGTTATGGTTTTTTCCGCATCTTCAATTCACTCCCTTGAAACTAAAGGAACAACATTCGCAATTGTTTTGCGACAATTCATTTTCTTACTCATCTCCATACCCATGGCCTGGGTCCTCTCACGATTCTCCTTAAATCGTTGGAAGGACATTGCACGGTTAGGCGTAGTTGTTTCTTTTGGATTATTAGCTATTGTGCAAGTAATTGGTAAGAGCGTTAACGGAAACCATAACTGGATTAGTTTGGGTTTCGTCGATGTTCAACCTAGCGAGATAGCCAAATTCTTGATGATTCTTTGGGCCGGATATGTATTGGCTAAGCGCGAACGAATGGGCGAGATTCAAGGAAATGTCATCAAGCTGATTGCGCCGGCCTACTTTGTTTGTATTGTTCTTGTAATGGCAGGTAGCGACTTAGGAACTGCCTCTGTTTTCGGCTTTGTTTTAGCGGGTCTTTTGTGGGTTTCAGGGGTTCGCCTCAGCGTATTTAGCGGAATTATGGCTTTAGGTTTTGCAGGAATTGGAGCTCTGATTCTCTCTGCTCCCTATCGAATGGCTCGTTTTTCTGTTTTCCTTAATCCTTTTGCCGAAGATCAATACAAAAATATTGGTTGGCAACCCGCGCACAGCTTGCTTGGCTTAGCCAGCGGCGGTTTATTTGGAGTTGGACTGGGGGCGAGCCGTCAAAAGTGGGGAAATTTACCTGAGGCGCATACTGATTTTATTTTTTCAGTCATAGGTGAAGAGTTAGGCCTGTTCGGAACTTTGATGACTCTGTTTTTAATTTCAGTTTTGATTTTTTCAATCTTTAAAATTGCTCTACGCGCTGCCGATCCTATGGTGCGTTATGTCTGTTCTGGAATCGGATGCTGGATTGCAATTCAATCGATTCTTAATATTGGTTCTGCGATTAGCATTCTTCCAGTGGTCGGAGTGACATTGCCATTGGTTTCATATGGAGGCTCAGCAATAGTTGCCACCTATATGGGCTTAGCATTTGTCATTGGAGCTGCACGACGTGATCCAGTAATTTACAAGGAACTTCAAAAAGCCGGAGCGGCATGGCTACGATAGTTTTTGCCGGGGGCGGTACAGCTGGCCACATCGAGCCTGCACTTGCAGTAGCAAAGTCTTGGCGAGAAACTCACCCAGCAGATAAAATCTTATTTCTAGGAACCAAGAGTGGCCTGGAAAATTCATTGGTTCCTGCGCAAGGATTCACATTATTACTAATACCTAAAGTTGCAATATCCAGGAAACCTTCAATCTCATGGCTAAAAATTCCGATCGATTTACTTCAATCAATCAGAGCGTCGTATGCGATTGTAAAATCGGCAGATTTATTGATTGGGTTTGGGGGATACGTAAGTGCGCCTGCATATCTCTCGGCACGTATAGCCAGAACTCCAACTCTTGTTCATGAAGCTAATGCCACACCTGGGTGGGCTAATAGGCTTGGTGCACGTATGACACCTTATGTAGCAGTTGCTAATCCGATAGAGAGTCAGGAGTTCAGCGACGCGCTTATAACTGGACTCCCACTGCGCTCGGACGTCGCGCATGCTTTTATTGAATCGAGCCATGATTGGAAAGCTGCCAGAAGTAGCGCAAAAGCACGTTTGGGCTTCGATACGGATTCACCATTACTTTTTATCATGGGAGGTTCGCAAGGTTCTATAGCGATTAATTCCGTAGTCGCCCAGTCGTTAGATGCGCTCCAAGCAAAAAAAGTTTCGATCTTTCATTCAGTGGGTCGCCTCAACCTATTGCCACAGTCCGCACCCGGATATAAGCCCGTTGCATATGTCGACGATATGGCGTTGGCTTATTTAGCTAGCGATGTAATCATCGCGCGCAGTGGTGCGGTAACGTGCAGCGAATTTGCAGCCCTTGGGCGATTTGCACTGTTCGTACCCCTACCAGTAGGAAATGGAGAACAGTTACACAATGCTCGCTCGTTAGTTGAAAGTGGCCGTGCTGAGATTGTTAATCAAGCTCAATTTAACGCCCATTATTTGATATCTGAAATTGATAATCTTATTGAGAGATCACATGCAGCTCCAATAGCGGGTGACCCGAAAGATCTCACTGCAGCAGAAAAAATTGTTGCATTGGGCGAGTTTGCTGTGGGTGCAGCATGAATCGAATTGAATTGAAATCACTTATTGGAAAAAGAATCCATTTTATTGGAATTGGTGGTGCGGGTATGAGCGGCCTCGCACGTATCGCGCTCTCGCATTCAATTCGTGTCAGTGGATCTGATGCCAAAGACTCCTCTGTAGTGAAAGCACTCCAAGCACTTGGTGCAGAAATTTCCACCCAGCACGTTGGAGAAAATGTTGAGGGTGCCGATCTTGTGGTTTATTCCACAGCGATAGCTGTTAATAATCCTGAATTGATTCGTGCGCATGAAAGAGGAATTAAAGTTCTCACTCGTGCTGCTGCTCTGGCCATCCTAATGTCGGATTCAAAGTCCATCGCGGTAGCGGGTACTCATGGAAAGACAACAACTTCTTCGATGCTTGCAGTTGCCTTGCAAGCATGTGGTGCGGATCCTTCATTTGCAATCGGTGGAACAATTACCGCATCAGGATCTAATGCCCATCGGGGTACTGGAAATATATTTGTTGCAGAAGCCGACGAATCGGATGGATCTTTTATTGAATATCATCCGTTCGCAGCAATCGTTACAAACGTGGAACATGACCATGTTGATTTTTTTGCTACACCTGCCGATGTTGAAAAAGCTTTTAGCGCTTTTATAGCCACGATTAATCCAGATGGTTTTCTTACTTACTGCATGGATGATGCAGGAGCGCGCGCACTCGTTAGTAACACGAGTGGATTAAGTATCATTTCTTATGGAGTAGCAGATGATGCGGACTTGCGAATTGATCAGATTGAACTTGGGGCATCTGGATCAAAGGCCAGGGCGCTATGGCACGGCAAGTCCATTGGTTTTATTGAGCTAGTAGTTCCCGGCCATCACAACCTTTTGAATGCAGCAGGCGTCCTTGCAACCGGAATTCAATTGGGATTTGCAGCAGGTGATCTATTGACGGGCCTATCAACTTTTAGGGGTACGGGTCGTCGCTTTGAGCTCATTGGAACGGTTCATGGAATTCGCGTGGTCGATGACTATGGACACCATCCGACAGAGATCGATGTAACTCTCACGGCCGCACGTCGATTTGCCGGCGATGGCCGACTCTTGGTGATCTTTCAGCCACATCGATACTCTCGAACTCAAGCATTTTCAACGAACTTTGCACACGTATTAGATGCTGCAGATCGTGTAATAGTTCTCGAAATTTATGCAGCAAGTGAAAAGCCAATTCCTGGAGTAACTTCGCAATTGATAACTAGCGCAATGACTAAAGGGGAGTACATCCCAAATTTTATTGAAGTTACTGATCTGATTGTTGGCTACGCCGAACCAGGTGATGTGATTATCACTCTTGGTGCAGGTGATGTTAGCTCGCTTGCACCAATAATTATCGATGGCCTGATTCGGCGCTTTGATTAAATGAATAAACGTCGTCTTGTAATAATTGTTTCTGCGCTAATGGTGGGTGGGGCGGCTTATATTTTAGGTTGGTCAACCCTGTTTACAGTGAGTGCAGTCGAAATAAAAGGCACAGATGCTGCTCTGCCTTCTGGCGTAGTCAAAGGTGAAAAACTAGCTCGAGTAGAACCCCGAATCGTCGCACGGGTATTTGAAAAAAATGATTGGGTAAAGAGCGCAACTGTTTCTAGAAATTGGATAACCGGCAAAGTAAGCATCACAATAACTGAGCGAACTCCTATAGCTATCTATAACAATCTAGCAATCGATGCTCAAGGCGCGAGTTTCATGATCCGCAATAAGGATGTTGCTCAACTGCCAAAAATTCAAGCTCCAAACGTCGATTCTGCAATTATTGCCGCTGCATTCTTTAGACAGCTGCCAACCGATATTGCAGCACAAGTACGAATGGTCAAAGCTCATAGTGGCGACACATTCTTCCTGGAGTTAGTGACAAAGAGTGGAAACCTAGAGCTTCGATGGGGCAGAAGTGAAGAGAATGCATTAAAAGCTAAGGTTTATAGGGCTTTGCTGCTTCAACCGGAAAATAAAAACTTAAAGAGAGTTGATGTATCGGCCCCGCATGCTCCAATCGTCAAATAAATATTGAAGTACGACACAGCAAATAGTTCGAGTCGGTATTTGATTAAAAAGCGCTGGCACTTTACGTTCGCCTTATCAATAAACATTGAATTATAAGGCTCAAGTTGAGGTTTATAGTTCACGAGGAGGATAAAAGTGGCTTCACCGCAGAATTATTTAGCAGTCATCAAGGTCGTTGGAATTGGTGGCGGTGGAGTAAATGCAATCAATCGCATGATCGATGTAGGACTCAAAGGCGTTGAGTTCATTGCGATAAATACCGATGCACAACATCTGTTGATGAGCGATGCCGATGTTAAATTAGATATCGGAAGAAAAACTACACGCGGCCTTGGCGCAGGTATGGATCCCGATAAGGGTCGCGAAGCTGCACTCGATCACGCAGAAGACATCGAAGAGATTTTACGTGGCGCCGATATGGTTTTTGTAACGGCAGGTGAAGGTGGAGGTACTGGTACTGGTGCTGCTCCGGTAGTTGCAAAAATTGCTCGTGACATTGGTGCATTAACAATCGGTGTTGTTACTCGACCATTTTCATTTGAAGCCAAACTTCGCGCAACGCAAGCAGACACTGGAATTGAGGCACTTCGTGCTGAAGTTGATACTTTAATTGTTATTCCTAATGATCGACTTTTAGCAATTTCAGATCGCACAATTACTTTGGCGGATGCTTTTAAGAGTGCAGATCAAGTTTTACTTTCTGGTGTGCAGGGAATTACGGAGATAATTACTCAGCCTGGTCTGATTAATCTTGACTTTGCTGATGTTAAAGCCGTTATGTCTGGTGCCGGTTCAGCACTGATGGGAATTGGTTCAGCACGTGGTGAAAATCGAGCACTTCGCGCAGCAGAGTTAGCCATCTCGTCTCCACTCTTGGAGGCATCAATCGATGGCGCAATGGGTGTACTTCTTTCAGTGTCTGGTGGATCAGACCTTGGACTCTTTGAGGTAAATGAAGCATGTGAATTGGTTCAATCAGCTGTGCATCCAAACGCTAAGTTTATTTTCGGAACAACAATTGATGATGCGTTGGGTGATGAGGTACGAATTACAGTCGTGGCCGCTGGTTTTGAAGGTGGCGAACCTAAGCGGGTTCTGACGCCAGTCATTGATGCAGCAACCCTTGGCGGGGTAGCCGACCCAATTGCCTCTAATGACCCGATATCGGTGGCTTTGGAACTAAACGATCAGCCAATTGCGCGACGCCGAGTCACTTTTGAAGAGCTAGTTTCTGACAATGATTCAGATGAGGTCGACGTCCCCGATTTCATGAAGTAAAGCTTTGCCAGAACTCTTTACCGATCGGCGTCAGGGTTTTAGCCTGGCGCCTTTTGAGTCTTTTAACTTAGCCCGCCATGTTGGCGATGATCCAGTTTCTGTTGATCGCAATCGAGCATTTCTCACATCAATGGTCGGCCCGGTTCAATTTATGAATCAAGTTCATGGTGATAATTTTCAAGTGATTGATTCGTATTCTGAGATTGATCCAACATGTGATGCATTGATAACAACCAGACAAGGTCTTGCTCTAGCTGTAATGGTGGCTGATTGCATTCCGCTGCTACTTGTTTCTACAACCGTGGTTGCAGCGGTTCATGTTGGGCGCAAAGGCTTACAGAATGCAATTGCATCTAAAGTAATTGATGAAATGAAGCGCTTAGGCGCTGGAGAGATTCATGCAAAATTAGGTGCGTCGATTTGCGGACGCTGTTATGAAGTTTCACAAGCCATCCAAGATGAAGTATGCAAAACACACCCGGATGCATATTCTCTCACGCGCGAACACACTCCGTCCTTGGATCTGCCTAAGGCTTTAATCACCGTTTTAGTTTCGCAAGGAATTAGCTATGAAGCATCACCGACGTGCACCTTGGAAGATACGCACTACTTCTCTTATCGCCAGCACAACATCACTGGCAGAAATGCAGGAGTTGTCTGGCTATGACACGTCATAACGAGATAGAACAGAAACTCACTGAAGTACGTGAACGTATTGCAGCTAGCGCCAAAGCCACTGGTCGTGATCCGAAGGAAATCCTTTTGATCGCCGTGACAAAGACATTCCCCTTAAGTGATATTGAAATTCTAAAAGATTTAGGCATTAGTGATTTTGGTGAGAATCGGGATGCCGATGGGGCACAGAAGGCAGCGGCGGTACCCGCGAACTGGCATTTCCAGGGACAGATTCAAAGTAACAAAATTAAGTCTCTGTGTACGTGGAGCCATGTAGTTCATTCCCTTGATGATGCACGGCATTTTGCATTGATTGAAAAATCGACAGTGCATCCATTGGAAATATTTCTTCAGGTCAGTTTGGATGGTGCAGATAATCGCGGCGGCAGTGATACGGAAACCCTTTACACGTTAGCTAGTTTGGTCCAAGCATCGCCAGTGCATCATTTGGCGGGGCTTATGGCAGTTGCCCCGTTGGGTAAGAATCCCACTGATTCCTTTAGCAAGTTGGCAGAGATTCACCGCGGATTCATTCGCGAATTTCCGCGTGCTACCTCGCTGTCGGCAGGCATGAGCGGGGACTATGAAGAGGCGATTATGCACGGGGCGACACATTGTCGAATCGGTAGTTCAATCCTTGGTTCCAGGTAGTTGGGTAGGTATATTTTGACTATGACTAATGCCCTTAAGCGCGTCGCAAATTATTTAGGTTTGATGGATGATCCTGATTTTGATACCCCGGTCGCAAAATCAGTACCGGCAGTTCAAACATCTAACGAAGTTCGAATCAAGCCGCGTCTACCGCGTCCTGTCTCATCGGTGATTACATCAACTGTTGAGCCAGCCCCTCAACTTGATCTACCAACACTAGATCGCATCATCACTTTGCACCCACGTTTTTATAATGAGGCCCGCACAATTGGTGAGCACTTTCGTCAAGGCAATCCAGTAATAATTAATTTAACTGACATGGACGAGTCAGAGCATAAGCGTTTAGTCGATTTTGCAAGTGGCCTAGCATTTGGTTTACATGGAACTATCGAGCGCGTTACGAAAAAAGTTTTCTTGATCTCACCAGCTAACCTACAAGTGAGCAATGAAGATAAGTCAGCGGCTGCGCAAGCTAGTTTCTTTAACCAGAGCTGATTTCATATGGGAATCAGTTCGCTTTTAGCGGGCGTACTGCAGCTATTCTTATTTGCCCTACTGGGTCGATTGATTCTTGATTACGTACGAATGTTTGCGCGCAATTGGCGCCCAAGTGGAGTCACGCTTTATTTAGTAGAAGCGATTTATGCCATTACGGATCAGCCGATGCGCTTCGTTGGAAGATTTATTCCACCGCTTCGCCTTGGCGCAGTAAGTCTTGATCTAAGTTTTATAGTTCTTTTCTTCGCCGTTCAACTACTTTTAGGTTTCGTCAGAGGGATTTAACTAGTTTTACTGCTAACCCAAGCTCTCCCTGATCTAGGGCAAGTGATTCGTCACGCACCATCGATAAAGACAAAACCTCATCTTGAATGTGTGCAAGGTCGCTGGCAATTGCCTCTGCAATCTCAACGCTGGCATTCCACGTAATATCAATACGATCGGAAATTTCAAAGCCGTCACTTTTACGGCGCTCTTGAATAAAGCGAATAACCTCACGCGCGTTACCAGCCAAAATCAATGATGGTGACAGAGCAAGATCTAGGGCAACACTCTCACCGTCGTGAGATGACACCATCCATCCGCTCTTGGGAACTTCAGTCACTACTAAGTCGTCTAAGGAAATCTCCCATTCTCCCAACTTCGTCTCACCTTCAGTACGCAATTTCTTAACAAGTGTCGTTGCATCGGTCGCAGCGATTGCTTTAGCAATCTCTTGCACTGCACCACCAAATTTTGCACCTAAAGTTTTGAAGTTAGCCTTTACGGAAATATCTACCAAGTCGCCATCGGCGCTAGCAATATCTTCAAGCTCAATAACATTTAACTCGTCAGCAATCTGTTCGCGCATCGCTTCAGGCAAACTTGACCATCCAGTAGCCGCTATCAGTGCACGTTGCAGTGGTTGACGAATCTTAATTCCGGATTCGGCGCGAGATGCACGGCCTAACTCAACAATACGTCTAGTAAGTGCTACTTGTCGGGAGAGTTCGTTATTGATCGCGCTCTTATTGGGGGTGGGAAAATCTGTTAGGTGAACCGACATCGAGGACGTTGTATCGGTTGGGCGTACTAGTTCCTGCCACACTTGTTCGGTAATAAAAGGAACCATGGGTGCCAGAAGTTTTGTCAGCGTGACAAGGCATTCATGCAAGGTCGCCATGGCAGCTAGATCGCCATCCCAGAAGCGTCGCCGTGAACGGCGCACGTACCAGTTAGAGAGGTCATCGATAAATCCGGCAAGAGCTTTTCCGGCAATTTGTGAATCAAAGCCGGCATAGGCTTCATCCACTGACTCAATTAATACATTGAGCTCGGAGATAATCCACCGGTCCATCAATGCACGGTCTTTCAACTCTGGAGCTTGAGAAAGCTCAAAGTCTGATGCATTGGCATAGAGCGCATGAAAAGAAACAGTGTTCCAATATGTCAGTAGAGTTTTTCGAATAACTTCATTGATTGCCTCATGTCCAACGCGGCGGGCAGCCCATGGAGACCCCGCAGCCAACATGTACCAGCGCACAGCATCTGCGCCATGTTGATCCATAAGTGCCATTGGTTCTAAAACATTTCCAACATGCTTACTCATTTTGCGGCCATCTTTATCCAAAATATGACCCAGGCATAGAACTGTCTTGTAAGAAGACTTATCGAAAACTAAGGTTCCAATCGTCATCAGGGTGTAAAACCAGCCACGTGTTTGGTCAATTGCTTCACAGATAAAATCTGCCGGATAAGAGGCTTTAAATTTTTCGACTGAACCTTCTTTGTGAGGATAACCCCATTGGGCAAAGGGCATTGCGCCAGAGTCATACCAACAATCAATCACTTCTGGAACGCGTGTCATCAGCTGTGAGCACTCTGCACAAGCAAAAGTAATGTCATCAACAAATGGGCGATGTGGATCTAGCGCCGACAACTCTTGACCGGCTAGTGCACCTAACTCTTTCAAAGAATCTACACAGATTTCATGTTTGTTCTCACAGCGCCAAATTGGCAGGGGAGTTCCCCAGTATCTATTTCGCGAAAGCGCCCAGTCGATATTGTTGTTAAGCCAATCTCCGTAGCGACCTTCTTTAATAGTCTGTGGGTGCCAATCAGTGGCTGCATTCTCACGCAGCAATGCATCCTTAATTGAAGTTGTACGCACATACCACGATGGCTGTGCGTAATACATAAGAGCTGTATGGCAGCGCCAACAATGCGGATACGTGTGCTCATAAGGTTGATGTTTGTACAGTGAGCCATTTGCTCTTAATTCTTTGACTAGGACTTTGTCAGCGTCTTTAAAGAACATACCGCCCACAACTGGAGTTGCGCTCAGAAAAGTTCCATCAGGTGCAATCGGATTTATAACTGGGAGGCCATAACCTCGACAGACTGCAAGGTCGTCAGCGCCAAATGCGGGGGATTGGTGGACTAATCCAGTTCCATCTTCAGTTGTTACGTAGGTTGCAAGTACTACGTAGTGAGCATCAGGGATTTCAACGTAATCAAATGGTCGCTTATATGTTGTGCGCTCTAAATCTTTACCAAGAATGGATTTGAGAATTACTTTTTCACCTTTTAGGCTTTCGATTAACTCTTTAGCAACAATGAGAACCTCGGTCTGCTCATCAACACTCACCTGCACCACGACGTACTCAACTTCTGGATGTACAGCAATTGCAGTATTAGAAACAAGCGTCCACGGCGTAGTCGTCCACACAAGTAGGGAGGCGTTCAAGGAAACTAGATCACCTGATGTAACTGGAAAACGGACGTAAACGGAGGGGTCAACAACACTTTCATAACCTTGAGCTAATTCGTGATCAGATAATCCCGTTCCACATCGAGGGCAGTAAGGTGCAACTCGATGATCTTGGACGAGAAGACCTTTTTTCCAAATCTCCTTAAGTGACCACCACACGCTCTCAACGTATTCAGGAGACATAGTCCAATACGCTTCGTCGAAATCGACCCAAAAACCCATACGATCAGTCATATCTGTAAATGCACTCACATGGCGTTGCACAGATTCGCGACACTTATCGTTAAAGGCAGCTACACCAAATTTTTCAATGTCACCTTTGCCGGCAAAGCCCAACTCTTTTTCAACTGCAATTTCAACTGGCAAGCCGTGACAATCCCAACCAGCCTTACGAGTGACATGCATGCCCTTCATTGTTTGGTATCTAGGGAATACATCTTTAAAAACGCGCGCCTCGATGTGGTGTGTTCCAGGCATTCCATTTGCAGTTGGTGGACCCTCATAAAATGTCCACGGTGAATTACCAACACGAGCATCTACGCTCTTGTGGAAGATTTGATTGTCGCGCCAAAAATCTAAAATTGAATGCTCTAGGGCAGGTAGGTCCACTGCGGGAGAGATGGCCTTAAACGACATAAAAAAACCTCCAGGAAAATAACTCTGGAGGGACGAGTCCTGCCGTTGAGCAGATCTCGCGGTACCACCCGCCTTGTGCACACTGTGCACCACTTAAAATCCTGACTGTCGGTTCTAGGTGAGCGCGAGCCCACTTCTTCCGACGAACTCGTGAGGTGATAGCCCCGTCATTGCTCTTCTTTTAGTCAGTAGGCGCAGTCTATGCCATGGTGCGATAAAGATTGCCCGTGGCGCAGTTGGTATCTCATGGCCAATCGGCATAAGGTTCGCGTCATGCCGAAGAAGCCAGTGAAGAAGGTCGCAGCCAAGAAGGCTCCTGCCAAAAAGGCTCCTGCCAAAAAGGCTCCTGCCAAAAAGGCTCCTGCCAAAAAGGCTTCTGTGAAGAAGCCAGTAAAGAAGGTCGCTGCCAAAAAGGCTGCCATCAAGAAAGCACCTGCCAAGAAAGCTCCTGTTAAGAAAACCGCCGCCAAAAAGGCGGTAACTACCAAGAGTATTCCAGTTAAGAAAGCGGCAGGAAAAGCTTTTCCTTCCAAAACAACGTTGACGGTAGATGAAAAATCTCAGACGGTCTCTGTTTCAACTGTCACCGCTCCTGTTCTTGTCCCAGTCGTCGAAGAGCGTCGCTTAGTGATGCCACCACCTCCTCGTCCTGTAAAAAGTACAAAAAAGTTTGCGCCATTAAAGCCAATCAAGGGTGCACCAACTCCAGTTGTTGTTAGCGAATCTGAGCCGTCATGGACGTCTGCAGAACTCAAAGCTATCCGAACCGAAATATCAAAAGAGCTCGAACGTCTTCGCCGTGAATTAGCGCTGGTTGAAATTGAAATGGACTCATTAATTCAAGAGTCTGGCGAAGGCGCTGGTGATGATCAGGCAGATGCGGGAACTAAAACTTTTGAGCGTGAGCATGAAATGTCATTAGTCATCAACGCTCGTGACATGGTTTTACAAACTGAGCGCGCGTTAGAGCGAATTGATTCAAAGCGTTATGGAAACTGCGAAGAGTGTGGCAATCCAATTGGAAAGGCCCGACTTCAAGTATTCCCTCGCGCCACTCTCTGCATGCTCTGCAAGCAGAAGGAAGAACGGCGCTAACAGTGCGCAGCTGGCGAACACTCTTAAGTGTTGCCTGGTCTATCTGGATCCTCGATTTAGCAACTAAGGCGTGGGCGGTTAGCCAGCTTTCACATCGCGACTCAGTAAAAATTATTGGTTCATTTTTTCAACTCACTTTTGCCAGAAACTCCGGGGCAGCATTTTCTTTTGCAACAAGTGCAACCCTTCTGTTATCCATTTTTTCAATATTCGTCTTAGTGGTGATTTCTTACTTTGCACCTAAGCTCACGTCACGAGGGTGGGCAGTGGTACTTGGTCTGGTTATGGGCGGAATTCTGGGAAACCTTTCAGATCGCTTATTCCGTGAGCCTGGTTTCTTGCGTGGCCATGTGGTCGATTGGATGCAATTACCTCATTGGCCTATATTCAATATTGCTGATTCTGCAATCGTCATTGCTTCTGCAATTTCGATAGTCCTATCCGCAAGGAATATTCCTCCCATTGCGAAAAAGGAAGCGTCATTATGAGTAATCGAGAGCTTCGAACATTGTCAGTTCCTGAGGGAGTGGCAGGTGAGCGAATTGATAGCGCACTTACGCGAGTGTTGGGTCTTTCTCGAACTGCAGTTGTCAAACTTCTCGAAGATGGAGACATCACAACTGATGGCAAAGCAATGCTCAAATCAGAACGAGTTTCCGCTGGACAGATTATCGATGTCTTAATGCCAGCCCAAGTTAACACAATCCCTATTCCACTTACGCCGATCGATGGCTTAGAGATTGTCTATGAGGATGAAGACATTGTTGTTATTAATAAACCTGTTGGATGTGCAGCACATCCGAGTCCTGGTTGGACGGGACCAACCGTTGTCGGCGCTTTAAGTGCCGCAGGATTTATCATCTCCACAAGTGGCGCAGCAGAGCGCCAAGGAATTGTGCATAGATTAGATGTCGGAACAAGCGGCTTGATGATTGTCGCAAAAAGTGATCGAGCATTTACTGTTTTGAAAGATGCATTTCGCACTCGTACAGTTGAGAAGATTTATCACGCACTCATTCAGGGCCACATGGATCCAACGACTGGAACTATTGATGCACCCATCGATCGACACCCGAAGGAAGATCATCGCTTTGCAGTTGTGGGAACGGGGAAAGAGTCCATCACTCATTATGAAGTGATTGAGTTTTATCGAGCGGTCTCTCTGGTTAAAGTTGAGTTGGAAACGGGACGCACACACCAAATCCGCGTGCACTTCTCAGCCCTCAACCACCCTTTGGTGGGGGATACTACGTATGGCGCAGATCCAGTATTAGCTAAAAGCCTTGAAATGGCGCGACCATGGCTCCATGCCAAAGAACTGCGTTTTGCCCACCCCATTTCTGGTGAGGCACTGAGCTTTATTGCCCCCTACCCAGCCGATCTCACAGGCTCATTGGCGTTGCTATCCGACGCCGTTCTGCCCTAAGTAATAACCTTGCGCAACAATGTCAAAAGATAACTTCGTTCACCTGCACGTACATACTGAGTATTCAATGCTCGATGGTGCAGCGCGCGTTTCAGAGTTAATGAGCGAAGTGTCTCGCCAAGGTATGCCGGCGATTGCAATGACCGATCACGGCAATGTTTTCGGAGCTTATGATTTTTATAAGGGTGCACAAAAAGCTGGTGTTAAGCCAATCATTGGTATTGAAGCCTACGTTGCACCTGAATCACGTTTTGATAAGAAGCGAGTCAAGTGGGCCGATGGCGGAGAAGACGATGTTTCCAGTGGTGGTGCATATACGCATATGACTATTTTGGCCGAAAATAATGTCGGCTTAGGAAATCTTTTTAGACTTTCTTCTCTGGCATCTCTTGAAGGTTATTACTACAAACCTAGAATGGACCGCGAACTTCTTGCTAAACATTCCAAGGGTTTAATTGCAACAACCGGATGTCCTGGTGGAGAAGTTCAAACGCGATTGCGTATGGGTGCCTATAAGGAGGCGCTTAAAGCAGCTAGTGATTATCGAGATATTTTCGGTCCTGAAAGCTTTTACTTAGAAATCATGGATCATGGAATCGATATAGAAACTCGCGTAAAGGCAGACTTACTCAAACTCGGCAAGGAATTAGGTTTGCCGCTTCTTGCAACCAATGATCTCCATTACACATTGCAAAGCGATGCAGGTGCACACGAAGCTTTATTGTGTATTCAATCGGGCTCGACGCTGGCTGATCCAAAGCGATTTAAGTTTGATAACGACACTTTCTATGTAAAGACCCCGCAAGAGATGCGTGAACTGTTTAAGGAAATTCCAGAGAGCTGTGACAACACGCTATTGATTGCTGAGCGCTGTAATGTCACATTACGTGAGGGTGAAAATCTACTTCCCCAGTTCAGCGTTCCAGAAGGTGAAACTGAAGATTCATGGCTACAAAAAGAGGCTGCCCGTGGGCTTACGGCGCGGCTAGGCGCTCGTGTAACACCTGCACATACAGAGCGATTGGCTTATGAGCTCGGAGTCATGCAAACGATGGGATTTCCTGGTTACTTTTTAGTTGTTGCAGATTTAGTCGCACATGCGAAAGAGGTGGGTATCCGCGTGGGACCAGGTCGCGGTTCAGCCGCTGGCTCACTCGTCGCATACTCACTTGGAATTACTGGCCTTGATCCACTTGAACATGGACTTTTGTTTGAGCGCTTCTTAAATCCAGAGCGAATCTCTATGCCCGATATCGACTTGGACTTCGATGAGCGCCGGCGCAGTGAAATGATTCGTTATGCAACTTCTAAATATGGGGAAGATCGCGTAGCTCAGATTATTACCTACGGCACAATCAAATCTAAGCAAGCAATAAAAGATTCAACGCGCGTATTGGGCTATCCATACGTTATCGGTGAAAAACTAACTAAAGCACTGCCACCTTCGGTTATGGGTAAAGATATTTCACTTGGCGGAGTCTTCGATCCAAAAGATGATCGCTATGGAGAAGCGGGGGAGTTTAGATCTCTCTATGAGTCTGATCCAGATTCCAAGCGAGTTGTAGATACTGCACGCGGCATTGAAGGATTAAAACGCCAATGGTCAGTTCATGCTGCAGGAGTCATTCTTTCTCGCGAACCTTTATTAGATGTCATTCCCATTCATCGCCGTGAAGCCGATGGCGCAATTATTACGCAGTTCGATATGGGCGCATGTGAGGCAATCGGTCTTCTGAAAATGGACTTTCTTGGTCTGAGAAACCTTTCGGTTTTAGATGACGCACTCCTTAATATCAAAGCGAATAAGGGAATTGATTTAGTTCTAGAAGATTTAACGTTGGATGATAAGAAAACCTATGAGCTTTTATCTCGAGGCGACACTCTTGGTGTTTTCCAACTCGATGGTGGACCTATGCGTGCATTGCTTAGATCAATGTCGCCAGATTCATTTGAAGATATCTCAGCGGTTATTGCCCTCTATCGACCTGGTCCTATGGGTGAGAATGCGCATAATAACTACGCAGATCGTAAAAATCACCGTAAACCAGTAGAGCCAATTCACGCAGAACTCTCTGTACCGTTGCAAGAAATCCTTGGCGATACGTATGGCCTTATTGTTTATCAAGAGCAAGTAATGGCGATTGCACAAAAAGTTGCTGGCTTCTCACTTGGGCGAGCGGATTTACTGCGTAAAGCCATGGGCAAGAAGAATAAAGAGATTCTAGATAAAGAGTATGTGCCTTTTGAAGCTGGCATGAAAGCCAATGGATTTTCCACCGCTGCAATCAAGCGGTTATGGGATGTTCTTATTCCCTTCTCAGACTATGCCTTCAATCGTGCGCACTCAGCTGGCTACGGCGTCGTTTCATACTGGACGGGCTATTTAAAGGCGAACTATCCAACCGAATATATGGCGGCGCTTCTTACAAGCGTGCGTGATGATAAAGATAAATCCGCGCTCTATTTAAGTGAATGTCGTCGCATGGGTATCAAAGTTTTAGAGCCTGATGTCAATGAATCTGATGCTGAATACACTCCTAGAGGCAATGACATCCGCTTTGGTTTAGCTGCGATTAGAAATGTTGGCGAAGGCGTAGTTGCATCAATAAAGGCTGCTCGTCAATCCAAGGGACGTTTTACCTCCTTCGGGGATTTTCTTGCAAAAGTCGATGCCCAGGTATGTAATAAGAAAACAATCGAATCGCTAATCAAAGCCGGGGCTTTTGGCTCCATGGGTGCAACTCGAAAAGGTTTAATGGCGATTTACTTAGAGGCCATTGATTCAGTGATTGAAACTAAACGTGCCGAAGCTATTGGGCAGTTTGATCTCTTTGGTGGTGAATCCATAAGCCATGTTGCTGCGATCGATTTAGATATTCCAAAGGGTGAATGGGATAAAGCGATGTTGCTTAGTTATGAGCGTGAGATGTTGGGCCTCTATGTTTCCGATCATCCATTATTGGGTGTGGAGCATGTTCTGCGTGCCAATACAGATATGTCAATCAGCCAATTGTTAGATGATGGCGCACAGACCGAATCTATAGTCACGATTGGTGGATTAATCACAAGTGTTACTAGGAAAGTTTCACGACAGGGTGCATCATGGGCAGTCGTCAGTGTCGAAGATTTAGAAGGATCATTAGAAGTTCTCTTCTTCGCCAATACCTATAATCAATATTCAATGTCACTTACAGAAGATCGAATTGTTACAGTCAGAGGCCGAGTAGATCGACGTGATGATGCCCTGCGTTTTACTGCCCTTGAAATGTCGATGCCAGATATCTCAGCTGGACCAACCGGTCCTTTTGTAATCGCCTTGCCTATGGCCCAATGCACTCCACCAATTGTCGATCGCATCAAGGAGATTTTGCGCTCTCACCCAGGTAAACGTGAAGTGCATTTGCAGATTAAGGACAATGGCAGTGATACGTATATGAAGATTGATGCCCTGATTACGTCATCGCCAAGTTTGAGCGCAGATCTAAAATCGATTTTGGGGCCTAACTGCTTGGTCTAGCCAATAACTGCGGGGCATGAGTGCGCCTCCTGCAGTTACAATTGCACAATGATTCGCACCGTTGACCTGCGCGGTCGCGCTCTCTCAAAGAGTGAATACAACAGCGAGCTTCCGCGCGCCAATTTAAACGTTGCGGAGGCGATGGCACTTATAGAGCCAATTTTGCATCGAGTGAGAAATGGGAACGAAAGTGACTTACTGGCCTTAGCCGAGGAGTTTGACGGTGTACGTCCAGTCTCAATTCGTGTTGACCAGAAAGAGTTAGATAAGGCTCTTCTTGAGTTAGACCCAGATATTCGGCGTGCTCTAGAGATTTCAATCGAACGTGTTCAAAAAGTACACAGAGATCAGATTCGTTCTGAGAAAACAACGACTGTCGTTGATGGTGGAACTGTTACAGGGAAGTGGATTCCAGTAGATCGTGTAGGCCTTTATGTACCAGGCGGACGTGCTGTTTATCCAAGTAGCGTGATGATGAATGTAATTCCTGCACAAATTGCTAACGTGCGATCAATTGCTGTTGCTTCACCTCCGCAAAAAGATTGTGGGGGACTTCCACATCCTACGATTTTGGCAACATGTGCGTTATTGGGAATTAGCGAAGTGTATGCGGTTGGGGGAGCGCAAGCTATTGCTCTGTTTGCATATGGTATGGATGGACTCTGTGAAAAATGCGATTTAGTAACCGGGCCAGGAAATATTTATGTTGCTGCAGCAAAGCGTGCACTACGTGGAGTCATCGGAATTGATTCAGAGGCTGGCCCAACAGAGATTGTAATTCTGGCAGATAAGAGTGCGGTGCCTGCAGAAGTTGCGGCAGACTTAATTAGCCAAGCTGAGCACGATGTAATTGCAGCAGCAATTTTGGTAACCGACAGCGAAGAACTAGCTCAGGCAGTTATTGCAGAACTAAATATTCGTGTTGATAAAACACGACACTCTGCTCGTATCCGTGAAGCCCTCAGTGGCGTGCAATCTGCGATTGTTTTAGTTGATTCAATTAATCAAGGTCTAGACGTAGTCAACGCCTATGCCGCAGAGCACTTGGAGATTCAAACTGCAGATGCACGCAATGATTCGCTCAAGGTTCGCAACGCTGGAGCGGTTTTTATTGGGCGTTTTTCTCCAGTTTCACTCGGTGACTATTCAGCGGGATCAAACCATGTATTACCTACAGGGGGGTGCGCTTGTCACTCCAGTGGACTTTCAGTCCAAAGTTTCTTACGCGGGCTTCATTTTATTGAGTACAGCAAGCGCGCTTTTAGTGATTTAGTGCCAACTGTTGTGACTCTTGCTAACTCTGAGGACTTACCAGCCCATGGAGAGGCAATGCTTGTTCGTTTGGAGCAGACTCCATGAGTTGGCCAACGTGGTTACCTTTACGCAAAGACTTGCAACCACTGACTCCCTACGGTGCACCTCAAATTCCTGCAGATGCAGCGCTTAATACAAATGAAAATCCATATCCTCCATCAGAAGATCTGCAAAAGGCGATAACACAGGCTGTTGCAAAAGTTGCTTCTACACTCAATCGCTATCCTGATCGTGATGCTGAAGTTTTGCGCTCAAAGCTAGCAACGTATATTAATGAACGCTCAATGACGTCGCTGGAGTCGAAAAATATTTGGGCGGCAAATGGAAGTAATGAAATTATTCAATCGCTCTTCTTGGCATTTGGCGAAGGAGTTGCACTCGGTTTTACTCCTTCGTATTCAATGCATCCCTTAATTGCAAAAGTTACCGGCACGAAATGGATTGACGGTTCAAGAAATAGTGATCTAACTTTTAATTTAGATTTAGCAGTTCAATCGATCCGAGAATTTAAACCACAATTAACTTTTATCACGACTCCTAATAATCCAACTGGAGATTCAATCGAATTGGCTGACATTAACGTCCTAGCCGATGAAGTCTCACGTTGTGGTGGCTTATTGATAGTCGACGAGGCTTATGCGGAATTCTCACAAGAAATTTCAGCCACAACTCTGGTTTCAAGCAAGCCTCAGGTGGTTGTGATTCGCACGATGAGCAAAGCATTTGCCTTTGCCGGAGCACGTCTAGGCTATTTAGTTGCCGATACACATGTCGTTGAATCGATGATGTTAGTTCGTTTGCCGTATCACTTAAGTGCTTTGACTCAAGCTGCTGCGCAAGTTGCACTCGATCACCGCATTGAACTGTTGGCTGGAGTTAATTCACTAGTCAGTGCACGTGAGTCCATGGTGAAATCCCTCCAGGCACTCGGCTTAACCACCCTGCCAAGCAGCGCAAATTTCTTACTCTTCACTGGTTTTAGTGCCAGTGCGCCACAACTCTGGGCGGGCCTTCTAGAAAAGGGTGTTCTGATTAGAGATGTGGGATTATCAGGCTATCTACGAGTCACAATCGGCAATGAGGCCGAGAATCAACGCTTTATTCAGGCCCTACAGCAACTGTTATAGAAAGTGAGCACCATGAGAAGCGCACGCATTGAAAGAGAAACTAAAGAATCACATGTTTTAGTTGAGCTCAATCTCGACGGACAAGGCGTGATCGATGTGAGTACCGGTGTTCCATTTTTTGATCACATGATGTCGCAACTTGGAAAGCATTCCGGTTTTGATCTCACTGTTAAAACAACCGGTGATATCGATGTTGACTCCCATCACAGTGTTGAAGATACGTCATTGGCATTTGGGCAAGCACTCCGCGAAGCTTTGGGGGATAAGGCAGGCATTCGTCGCTTCGGTGATTCCATGGTTCCTTTGGATGAAGTTTTAGTTCAAGCCGCTGTTGATCTATCTGGACGCCCTTATTTAGTTCATCGCCAACCAGAGATTGTTGAACTCATCGGCACCTTCGATACGACACTAGGCAAGCACATTTGGGAATCAATTGTCGCTGAAGCACATATTGCACTTCACATTCGTGTGCTTGAAGGCCGAAATGCGCACCACGTATTTGAAGCACAGTTCAAAGCTGTCGCACGTGCTCTACGTGATGCGGTCTCCCTCGATGGGCGAGTCGCAGGGATTCCCTCAACTAAGGGCTCTCTTTGATTGCAATTCTTGACTACGGATCTGGAAATCTACGCTCTGCCGAACGTGCATTTGCAACCTCTGGTCATGATGTAGTTGTTACATCAGATGCCAACGTTGCATTTGAAGCCGACGGTCTTGTTGTTCCAGGTGTGGGTGCATTTGCTGCATGTATGAATGGCTTAAATGCTATTAATGGTTCAGAGATTATTCGCAAACGAGTTTCCAGTGAACGTTCAGTTTTGGGTATTTGTATTGGAATGCAGATTCTTTTTTCACATGGCAATGAACACGCAGATGGGACGCCTCACTCTGGAGTCGGCATTTGGGATGCGACTGTTTCAAAAATTAATGCCCCCATTCTTCCGCACATGGGTTGGAATAGCGTTGAGACTGCAAAGGACTCCGTCTTATTTAATGGCATAGAGGATGAATCTTTTTATTTCGTACATTCCTATGCAGCAAAAAAAGAGGTTGGAAAGTATCAAAGCTGGACCACTCACGGCGAACGGTTTCTCGCCGCCGTTGAAGATGGATATGTCAGTGCGACACAATTTCATCCCGAGAAATCTGGAAGTGCGGGCTTGGCCCTTATTAAGAATTGGAGTAACTCGCTATGAATTACTTAGAGTTATTGCCAGCAGTAGATGTTAAAGATGGACGTGCCGTTCGCTTGGTACAAGGTGAACTTTCGCAAGAAAGCATCTATGGAACCCCATTGGATGCAGCGCTAGAGTTTCAGGCAGCAGGCGCGGAGTGGATTCATTTAGTAGATCTCGATGCCGCTTTCGGCCGGGGGGATAACGCCGCACTATTGGCGGAAGTTGTTGGAAAGCTAGATATTAATGTCGAACTCTCTGGTGGAATTCGAGATGACGAATCCCTGCAACGCGCAATCGCCACCGGCTGTACTCGAATCAATTTGGGAACTGCCGCTTTAGAAGATCCCCAATGGACCGCAAAAGTTATTGCAACATATGGTGATTTAGTTGCCGTTGGATTAGATGTCCGTGGACATACTTTGGCAGCGCGCGGTTGGACTGAAGAAGGCGGTGAACTCTTTGAGACAATTGATCGTCTAGATAGAGATGGTTGCGCACGCTATGTTGTCACTGATGTGACTAAGGATGGAACTCTTCAAGGCCCAAATATTGAACTTCTCCGAAGCGTATGTGCGGCAACTAAGAAACCAGTGATAGCAAGCGGTGGAATTTCCTCACTTGCAGATATTTCTGCACTTGCAGCAATTCGTACATTAGGAATTGAAGGCGCCATTGTGGGTAAAGCTCTATACGCCGGTGCATTCACGCTACAAGAAGCTTTAGTGATTGCATCGCAATGACCCTTTCCATCCGGATTATTCCCTGCCTTGATGTAACTCAAGGTCGCGTAGTCAAAGGAGTTAACTTCACAAACTTAGTTGACGCAGGTGATCCAGTTGAGATGGCATCCTTATATGATTTAGAAGGCGCCGACGAACTTACCTTTTTAGATATTTCAGCGAGTAGTGCTGGACGAGAAACGACTCTCGACGTAGTGCGCCGCACCGCTGAAGAAGTTTTTATTCCTCTCACAGTTGGTGGAGGCATCAGATCTGTTGAAGATGTGGATCGCTTGCTCCGTGCAGGCGCCGATAAAGTTTCAATCAATACATCTGCAATTGCTCGCCCGCAATTGATCGCCGAAATTGCAGATCGATTTGGCTCACAAGTGCTGGTGTTATCTGTTGATGCGCGCAGAGCTCGCACTTCATCAGGTTTTGAAGTTACAACTCATGGTGGGCGCGAAGGTACGGACATAGATGCATTAGCGTGGGTCGAACAGGCTTGTGCTTTAGGCGTTGGCGAAATTCTTCTTAACTCCATGGATGCCGATGGCACCAGAGCTGGCTACGACATCTCCATGATTTCTGCAGTTCGCGCTGTGAGCAATGTTCCTCTGATAGCTAGTGGTGGGGCAGGAGCCTTGGAGGATTTTGCTGCCGCATTAGATGCTGGAGCAGATGCCCTACTTGCTGCAAGTGTTTTTCACTTCGGAATCCACCGAATCAGCGACGTCAAGGCATATTTGGCCAAGCATAATTATCCGGTGCGCACCACTCCAGCTAAGTAAGGCAGAATTAGGCCATGCCACTTGATCCAGCAGTTCAATCTTTACTCAAAGACTCCAGTGCGCTCATTCCTGCGATTGTTCAAGATGCAACTAGCCGTGAAGTCCTGATGCTGGCCTATATGAACTCAGAATCACTGGCGCTAACGCTAGAGACCGGCATGGCAACTTTTTGGAGCCGTAGTAGAAATGAGTTGTGGGTAAAAGGTGCAACATCTGGTCATTTCCAACATGTGCAATCTGTAGCACTTGACTGTGATGGAGATGCATTGCTTGTACAAGTAACACAAATTGGTGTGGCTTGCCATACTGGCGAATCAACTTGCTTTCACAAACCTCTAGCGGTGACCACCCCATGAATCTAGAGGAGTTTCGCGCTTACGCAAAAATTTCAAATGTCATTCCAGTATCGCGGCGGTTACTAGCCGATGGCGAAACTCCGCTTGGTGTTTATCGTAAACTTGCAAAGAATGCTCCACATACATTTTTATTGGAGTCGGCAGAACATGGTGGGGCATGGTCGCGATATTCATTTATCGGAGTGCGAAGTGAAGCAACGCTCAGTGAGGCCAATGGTCTTGCCTACTGGCAAGGAACGGCGCCAGCTGGTGCTCCCACAGGAATAGATCCCTTAGTTGCTTTGCGCTTAGCTGCCGAGCACCTCAAGTCTCCAAAAATCCCGGGCCTGCCCCCATTGACTGGTGGTCTCGTAGGTTTCATGGGCTACGACATTGTTCGTAGATTAGAAAAACTACCAAACCTTGCAGCGAAGGATTTACCTTTACCTGAATTAAGTTTTATGTTGACAAGTGACTTGGCTGTTTTAGATCACAGTGATGGCACCATCACTTTAATTGCAAATGCAATTAATTGGGATGGAAGCGATGAGCGAATCGATGAAGCATTTGCATCATGCAATGAACGTTTAGATCGAATGCAGATGGACTTAAATTCAGCGCTCTCAGGTGATGTGGCACTTATTGATACTCACGCACATCCAGAATTTAGCTCAAACATCGATTCAGAAAGTTTTAAAGCCAAAGTTTTAGCTGCCAAGGAAGAGATTCTGGCTGGTGAAGCATTTCAAATCGTTCTTTCACAGCGATTTTCGATGGAGTGCACTGCCGATGCATTAGATGTTTATCGAATGTTGCGCCTTAATAATCCAAGTCCTTATATGTATCTCTTGCGCTTTAACGATGGAATAGACGTCGTTGGTTCCAGCCCAGAAGCTCTGGTAAAGATAAATGGCAAAGAAGTAATGATTCATCCGATTGCCGGTACAAGAAAACGTTCAGCATCACCTGATGAGGACCACCGCCTAGCTGAGGAATTACTGGCTGATCCTAAGGAGCGAGCAGAGCATTTAATGTTGGTGGATCTAGGGCGAAATGACATAGGTCGTGTATGCGAAGCAGGTTCAGTGGAAGTCATTGATTTTATGCACATCGAACGGTATTCACACGTGATGCACATAGTTTCAACGGTTACCGGCCAACTTTCTGAGAAATCAAGACCGGTAGACGCGCTATTTTCTGTTTTCCCTGCCGGTACATTATCTGGTGCACCTAAGCCACGAGCTATGGAGATTATTGAAAAGTTAGAACCAACTCGCCGAGGACTTTATGGTGGCATCGTTGGATATATAGATTTCACCGGCAACATCGATACATGTATAGCTATTCGCACTGCCTTAATTCATGATGGTAAGGCTTACGTACAGGCAGGTGCTGGAGTAGTTGCCGACTCTGATCCAGAGTCAGAAAATCAAGAATGCCACAATAAGGCCGCCGCGGTTTTGAGTGCAGTAGATGCAGCTAATAGATTGCGAAAAAGTTAATGGATCAATTTTTTTCGATTGCAATAAGTATTGGTTTTGTTTTCACTGTTGTTGTGGTGTTTAGCAAACTGTTTCGCCTCTCATCAAAATATGAGCGCACACCGAAGGAGCTCAATACATGGAGCGCTCAAGATAAAGGCATAGACCTCAGTCGGGATGGCGAGAATGAGCGTCCTTGATTCAATCATTGAAGGCGTGCGAGAAGATTTAGCAATACGGCGCGTTTCACTTGCCCAGATCCAAGAAGCTATAGATAGAGCACCCGCAGTGCGCGATCCATTAGCCACGATGCTTTCTCAAGAGATGTCACTGATTGCAGAAGTAAAACGATCCTCACCAAGTAAAGGTGTGTTAGCGCAGATTGCAGATCCAGCAGCACTTGCCGAGCAATATGCAGAAGCAGGAGCGAGCATGATTAGCGTCTTAACTGAACGACGACGATTTGGTGGTTCACTTGATGATTTAGATGCGGTCCGTGCAAGGGTAGATATTCCAGTGTTACGAAAAGATTTTATGGTTGACGAATACCAGTTTTTTGAGGCGCGTGCGCATGGTGCCGATGTAGTTTTGCTTATCGTCGCCGCACTTGGTGCTAACCAACTTAAAGACTATTTTCAGTTAGCGAGTGAGCTTGGAATGCGTTCACTCATTGAGGTTCATACACATAATGAGTTAGAGCGTGCGCTTGAAATCTCACCAGAAATTGTGGGGGTAAATTCACGTAACTTAAAAACTCTAGAAGTAGATACTGGTGCTTTCGCGGAGTTGATTCCACGGTTACCTGCAGACGTGGTCAGGGTCGCAGAATCTGGAATTACCAACCGCAGAGATGTTGATTATGCGCAAAACAGCGGCGCCACTGCCATCCTCGTGGGGGAGGCGTTGGTGCGAGCCGGAGAGCCAGCCACTGCCGTGCGTGAACTTCTAGGCCTAGGTAGACTTGAACAATGAGCGTTGATTCGCAGATCTTTGATGGCCACTTCGGTGAATATGGTGGCCGCTTTGTACCTGAAGCACTTATTGGTGCACTCAATGAGCTTGAAGCTGCGCATGCAAGCGCGAAGGTGGATCCAACGTTTCAAGCTGAGTTAGCCGAACTTCATCGAACATATACAGGTCGTCCAAGCATTATCACTGAGGTTCCACGCTTTGCTGAGCATGCAGGCGGTGCGCGTATTTTGCTCAAGCGCGAAGATCTCAACCACACCGGCAGTCACAAGATTAACAATGTTTTAGGTCAAGCTTTACTCACTAAGCGAATGGGAAAAAAGCGCATCATCGCTGAAACTGGTGCCGGTCAACATGGTGTGGCTTCAGCAACAGCAGCAGCATTGATGGGACTTGAATGCGTTGTTTATATGGGCGAAGAAGATACTCGCAGACAATCTCTCAATGTTGCACGAATGAAATTATTAGGCGCAGAAGTTGTTCCAGTTACCTCCGGTTCGCGCACTTTAAAAGATGCAATTAACGAAGCGATGCGTGATTGGGTCACAAATGTTGCCGATACACATTATCTTCTTGGAACCGTTGCCGGTCCGCACCCATTCCCAACCATGGTTCGCGATTTTCACAAGATCATCGGAGAAGAAGCGCGTGCGCAAGTATTAGCGTTAACTGGCAAACTTCCTGATGCAGTCCTTGCATGTGTAGGCGGCGGATCAAATGCAATAGGAATATTTCATGCATTTATTCCAGATTCCGGCGTACGGTTGATTGGCTTTGAAGCCGGCGGTGATGGAGTTGAAACTGGACGACACGCAGCAACAATCACTGGTGGATCCCCAGGTGTATTGCATGGAACTCGCTCGTATGTATTACAAGATGAGAATGGTCAAACAATTGAGTCTCATTCAATCTCGGCCGGTTTAGATTATCCAGGTGTCGGCCCAGAGCATGCATATCTGCATGACGTCGGCCGCGCTGAGTATCGAGCAATCACTGATAGTCAAGCGATGGAGGCTTTTTCGCTTCTCTGTAAGACAGAGGGAATTATTCCAGCAATTGAGACTGCGCACGCTCTAGCTGGGGCCATGATCATTGGTCGAGAAGTTGGTCCGGATGCCACGCTATTGCTTAACTTGTCTGGACGCGGAGATAAAGATGTGCAAACGGCTGCCCAGTATTTTGGAATTCCACTATGAGTACACCTCTCGATCAATTATTTAAAAAGGTAAGAGCTGAAAATCGAGCTGCGCTTATTGCCTATATACCTGCGGGGTTTCCATCGAAAGAAGGATGCAAAAAAGCAATCGCAGCGTTAGCCGCTGCCGGTGTAGATGCAATAGAAATTGGATTTCCATACAGTGATCCCGTAATGGATGGACCCACTATTCAAGAAGCGGCCGATATTTCTTTGCGAGCAGGGACAAATGCTTCAGATGTTTTTACTGCACTGAAAACGGCAAGTGATTGTGGTGTTGCAAGCGTTGTTATGACTTACTGGAACCCTATTCAAAAATATGGAGTAGATAAATTCGCGCAATCAATCGCTGACAATGGCGGCTCGGGTGTTATTACGCCAGACTTAACGATTGAAGAATCGGCGCAGTGGTTAGTTGCGACCGATAAACATCAGATTAATCCTATTTATGTTGTTGCTCCAAGTAGTAGCGACGAGCGAATTGGAAAAGTAACATCAAAGACAGGTGGCTTTGTTTATGCGGCAAGCATCATGGGAGTTACTGGAGCGCGTACTAGTGTCTCAGTTGATGCTCGAGATTTAGTTTCACGGGTTCGCTCAAAAACTTCACTCCCGGTTGCTGTGGGTCTTGGCGTATCAACGCGTGAACAAGCTCGAGAAGTAGCTGGATATGCCGATGGAGTGATTGTTGGCTCAGCTTTCATTAAATTATTACTCAATGCCACTTCAGAACAAGCAGGCCTAGATGCAATTTCAGTGCTAGCTAAAGAATTAGTTGCTGGAGTCAGAGAGGGCCGATGAAAACTCTCAATGCGAAATTTCAACCACTTCTTACACTTATTTTCCGTCTTGTATTGGGCGGAGTCCTGGTAGTTGCTGGTGGAATAAAGGCGCTATCACCTGCAGATTCAGCGGGTGCGGTAGCCTCTTATAAGATTTTGCCGACTCAGATAGCTCACATATTCGGCTATGCGCTCCCGTGGCTAGAAGTTGCAATCGGGATACTACTCATCATTGGTCTCTCCGTTCGTTTCGCTGCTATCACTGGCGGCATAGTGATGGTGATGTTTATTGGCGCGATAATCTCCGTTTGGGCCAGAGGCATCCTGATTGATTGTGGCTGCTTTGGCGGGGGCGGGGCGATAGATCCCTCCAAGGCCGCAGCGGCGCACCGAGCGTATTTCATTGAAATTCTGCGCGATGCCGGCTTGGTTTTAAGTGCAACATACCTATACTTTTTCCCCTATGGCCGATTAGGGATTGAAAAACTCACACCTCAGATCTAGGAGCAGTAATGGCAAAGCAAGCCAAGGCACAGGCAACTTCCGGTGGAGATAATTTCACACGCTGGTTAGTAATTGGAATGGTTGCACTTGTAGTAATTACAGGTGTCGTCTTTTCAATGATGAGCCAATCAACCAAAGCTTCTGCGTCATTTGCCGCTCTCAAAGATTACAAATTGACCGAGGCAGTAGCTGCAACCGTTGATCCAGCGCAAGGTTCTGGAATAGTTTTGAACCCAGGAAGTAAGACGCAGATTGATGTTTGGGAAGATCCTCAGTGCCCAATCTGCAAACTTTTTGAAGATGCCAATGGCAGTTATCTCGATGATTTAGTGCGCACAAAGAAAGCTACGGTTGTTTTTCACGTACTCTCCTTTTTAGGCGATGAATCTGTCAGAACTGCTAATGCGCAGTTCTGTGCCGCCGATGAGAATCACTATTTAGATTTTCATAAAGCTGTTTACTTAGTTCAACCATCACTTGAAAACTCGGGTTTCTTTACTAATGAGAACTTGCTAAAAATCGGTGACTACGTTGGCTTAAACTCAAAGAGTTTTATCGACTGCGTAAATAAGGGATCGAAGCTCGATTATGTGAAGGCCAGTTATGACTCCATGCCATCCTACAAAGTTACTGGGACGCCAACGGTATTCATCAATGGAAAATTGTGGGAGCGCAAGTCACCTGACTTCAATCTTGCCGAGTTCCGTCTGGCTGTAGAGGCTGGCTAAATTTTGCAACGTTCGATTCCATCACCAACATTTTCGGTCTTGGAAATCGGACCGCTTACGGTTCACATGTATGCATTATGCATAATCATGGGAATCGCAGTTGCTATCTGGTTAGGTGATAAACGCTTTAAAGCTATTGCACCAGAAACGCATTCAGTTGTCGCAGAAGTAGCGATTACAGCCGTACCTGTTGGAATCATCGGTGGTCGTATTTATCATGTACTCACTTCACCAGATGCTTACTTCGGGAAAGGGGGACACCCTCTAGACGCATTTAAAATCTGGGAAGGTGGCCTTGGAATTTGGGGCGCTATCGCTCTTGGCACCGTGGCAGCATGGTGGCGCTATCGAAGACTTGCTAAAACAGTGGATCTAGTTCCCTTCGCATATTTTATGGATGCTTTAGCCCCAGGAGTCGTGCTAGCCCAAGGGATTGGTCGTTTTGGAAACTGGTTTAATCACGAACTTTTTGGGCGACCACTTGATGCACCGTGGGCGTTAGAGATTCCGGTTACGGATCGTCCTCAAGGATTCTCAGAGTTTGCAACCTTTCATCCCACGTTTCTTTATGAAGCAATCTGGTGTGCTTTGCTAGCTCTGCTCCTTTTAAGAATAGGTAGATTTTTACGACCTGGACAAGTATTTGCACTGTATGTTTTTGGTTACTGCATAGGACGATTAGCGATTGAGTCCCTCCGTATTGACTCAGCGCAATTAGTTGGGGGACTGCGAATCAATATCTGGGTGAGCATCTTTGTTGCTATCGGCGCTTTAACGGTTTTTCTTAGAATTCCGAAGTTACGACAGTAAAGTCAGGTAGAATATATATATGACATTAGAAGAGGTATATCAGCGTAATTTGAGCCACCGCACACACCGCGCAGGTTGGCTTCGTGCTGCGGTATTGGGTGCAAATGATGGATTAGTCTCAACTGCATCGCTGATGATTGGTGTCGTAGCTGCAGGTAAAAATGATTTTCTTGTCACTGCAGGTATTGCTGGTATTACTGCAGGTGCGATGTCAATGGCCGTTGGTGAATATGTTTCTGTTCGTTCCCAAAATGATGTTGAAGAATCAGACAGATTACTTGAAATTGAACATTTAGCTGCAGATCCAGAAGCTGAACTGTTGGAGCTTCAACACATTTATATCAATCGAGGATTAACTGCAGAACTTGCACTAGAAGTAGCAACGCAGATGCACAATATTGATCCACTTGCTGCGCACTTACGAGATGAGTTGGGTCAACACCCGCACACAAAAGCTCGCCCAGTTCAAGCAGCTATCGCCTCTGCCATTAGTTTTACCGCGGGCGGACTAGTGCCTTTCGCTGGCGCTTTTGCTCCAACTCTTGGCGCTAAGGCATGGAGCATCGTTGGCTTTACCGTTGCTGGTTTGATTCTTACTGGCGTGATCAGTGCTAGAACTGCTGGCGCCCGTGTTTTGAGCACAACGCTTCGTGTCATTATTGGTGGCAGTTTGGGCATGCTCATCACAGCTGGTATCGGCCAGATCGCCCAGGTATCTGGCCTCTAAGCTCTCGCACATTGCTAGTTTCTTGCTAGTCTTTGCCCAGCACATTATTTGTACCTGGGCCAAGGTTGTCCCGCAACTGATTTAACAAGCGGAGTTCATACCTATGGCATTGCCGTCCAACTATCCACATGCACAAGGGCTCTATAGCCCTGCTCAAGAACATGATGCATGTGGTGTAGCCATGGTTGCAACACTTAATAAAATTGCCACACATGACATAGTTGAAAAGGCACTGACTGCACTGCGAAACCTAGAACACCGCGGTGCATCTGGCGCAGAACCAGATAGTGGCGATGGCGCTGGAATTCTTATCCGTATTCCCGATCAGTTTTATCAAGAGGTTACAGATTTTGCACTTCCTGCCGCTGGATCATATGCAACGGGAATCGCATTTATTGAGGCAGGAGTCGATGTAACTAAGTCGATTGCCGAGCTTGCCGCCTTGGAAGGTTTGAAAGTTCTGGGTTGGCGCACGCTTCCAATTAATGCTGCATCACTTGGAAAAACCGCCCTGTCGGTAATGCCAGATTTTAAACAACTTTTTGTCAGTGGCTTAAAAAATGAAACTGGCTTAGTTCTAGAGCGCATGGTTTATTGTCTTCGAAAGCGCGCCGAGCATGGTTTGAAGCTTTATTTTCCTTCTCTGTCATCACAGACAATTGTTTATAAAGGAATGCTTACAACTGGACAACTCGAAGAGTTTTTCCCAGATTTGAGTGACGCACGCGTAGTTTCACCACTAGCTCTCGTACACTCACGTTTTTCTACAAATACTTTTCCATCCTGGCCCTTAGCTCACCCTTATCGCTACATCGCACACAACGGTGAAATCAATACCGTTAAGGGAAATCGAAACTGGATGCGTGCACGTGAATCTCTACTTGAGTCGGATTTGATCCCAGGTGATTTAAAGCGTCTATTTCCAATTGTTGAAATGTCCGGCAGCGATTCAGCCTCCTTTGATGAAGTTCTAGAACTTCTATATTTGGGTGGACGTTCATTGCCTCATGCGGTACTTATGATGATTCCTGAAGCCTGGGAAAATCACACATCGATGTCTGAATCACGTAGGAATTTTTATGCATTCCATGCCTCTCTTATGGAGCCGTGGGATGGACCTGCGTGTGTGACATTTACCGACGGTCATCAAGTTGGAGCGGTACTAGATCGCAACGGACTGCGCCCGTCACGTTTTTGGGTTACTAAAGATGGCTTAGTAGTTCTTGCATCTGAAGTCGGAGTTTTGGATATCGCTCCAGAAAATATTGCACGCAAAGGCCGCTTGCAGCCTGGAAAAATGTTTCTTGTAGACATTGAGTCTGGTCGCATCATTGAAGACCATGAAATTAAAGAAGAGTTAGCAAGTGCTGCGCCTTATGGAGATTGGCTCCATGGGGGAATGGTCAAGCTCAATGATCTTCCCGCACGCGAGCACATTGTCTATCCGCACTCTTCGGTAGTACGTCGGCAAAGAGCTTTTGGTTATACCGAAGAAGAGCTTCGTATTTTGATAACGCCAATGGCACGAAATGGAATGGAAGCTTTAGGTTCGATGGGAACTGACACACCTATCGCTGCGCTATCCGACAAGCCACGATTAATCTTTGATTACTTCTCACAATTATTTGCTCAAGTAACCAATCCACCGCTGGACGCTATTCGTGAAGAGTTAGTAACCTCATTAGGAACATCTATGGGGCCAGAACATAATCTCCTTGATCCAGGACCATCCTCGTGCCGACAGATTTCTTTAGCTTTTCCGGTCATAGACAATGATGAACTTGCAAAAATAATCCATGTAAACGCCGATGGAGATCATCCAGGCTTAGAGGCACATGTTGTTCGTGGCCTGTTCTTAGTCGCGGGCGGGGGAGCATCATTGCGTCAACGCCTAGATGAGATTAAGGCAGAGGTCTCAGCGGCTATTGAAAGAGGCGCACGAATAATTGTTTTATCCGACCGTGATGGTGATGCAGAAGATGCACCAATCCCATCACTTCTTTTAACGTCAGCAGTTCACCACCATCTCATTCGCCAAAAGACACGTACTAAAGTTGGGTTAGTTGTAGAAGCTGGCGATGTACGCGAAGTTCACCATGTTGCCTTACTTATTGGTTATGGTGCCGCAGCGGTTAACCCGTATCTAGCGATGGAAAGTGCCGAAGATTTAGTTTTACAGGGCGTGATCACTGGCATCACGCCAGAAAAAGCCGTACGTAATCTCATTAAATCTTTAGGAAAAGGCGTCCTGAAAGTAATGTCAAAGATGGGAATTAGTACAATTGCTTCCTATACAGGAGCGCAAGTTTTTGAAGCCATCGGCCTGAGTAAAGAAGTTGTTGATGAATATTTCGTCGGAACAACATCACGACTTGGCGGAGTCTCTTTAGAAGTTATCGCCGAAGAAACCATCGCCCGTCACAACATCGCTTATCCGCCAGGTGGAGAAGTTCCCGGAACCAAGCGTCTGCCGATTGGCGGAGAGTATCAATGGCGCCGCGAAGGTGAACCACACCTCTTTGACCCAGAGACAGTCTTTACTTTGCAGCACTCCACTCGTACTAAGAAATATGATGTCTTTAAGCGCTATACAAATCGAGTCAATGAGCAAAGCACTCGCTTAATGACTTTACGAGGTTTATTTGAGTTCAAAAATCAAAACCCAATATCAATTGATGAAGTTGAGTCTGCGAGTGCGATCATTGCACGCTTCTCAACTGGAGCGATGTCCTATGGCTCAGTGTCGCAAGAAGTGCATGAAACTTTAGCGATTGCCATGAACCGTCTAGGTGGTAAATCAAATACAGGTGAGGGCGGAGAAGATCCTTCACGTTTTGTGGCGATGGAAAATGGTGACTCAAAGCGCTCAGCGATCAAGCAGGTTGCTTCAGGTCGCTTCGGTGTAACAAGTGAGTATTTAGTTAACTCTGATGACATTCAGATAAAGATTGCTCAAGGAGCAAAGCCTGGCGAAGGTGGGCAGTTACCAGGCAACAAGGTTTATCCCTGGATTGCCAAGGTGCGCTATTCAACTCCAGGGGTGGGACTTATTTCTCCACCACCTCATCACGATATTTATTCAATTGAAGATTTAGCCCAACTAATTCACGACCTAAAAAATGCCAACAAGAACGCCCGTGTGCATGTAAAACTAGTTGCTGAAGTTGGTGTGGGAACAGTTGCTGCTGGCGTTAGTAAAGCCCATGCCGACGTTGTTCTTATCTCTGGCCATGATGGGGGAACTGGAGCTTCTCCTCTTACTTCACTTAAGCATGCAGGTGCACCATGGGAACTTGGATTGGCTGAAACGCAACAGACGTTGCTTCTAAATAATTTGCGTGATCGCATCGTTGTACAAACCGATGGGCAGTTAAAAACCGGTCGCGATGTAGTTATTGCAGCGCTCTTAGGAGCAGAGGAGTTTGGTTTTGCAACTGCGCCATTGGTAGTTTCAGGTTGCATCATGATGCGTGTGTGTCATTTAGATACATGTCCAGTGGGTGTAGCGACTCAAAATCCTGAGCTACGTAAACAATTTAGCGGAAAGCCTGAGTTCGTAGAGACCTTCTTTGAATACATAGCCGAAGAAGTTCGCGAGATTCTTGCAAGCTTAGGTTTCCGAACACTTCTGGAGGCCATTGGTCATGTTGAATATTTGGAAACTCGTCGCGCGGTTGAGCATTGGAAAGCTAGTGGTTTAGATCTATCACCATTGTTAGTACGCCCAGATGTTGATAGCCCATTGCACAACACTATTCAACAAGAACATGGTCTGGATGCCGCACTTGATAATGAATTGATTCGTTTATCAGAGGCCGCACTTGAACGCAAAGAACTAGTGCGAATTGACCTTCCGGTACGTAACGTTAATCGCACCGTAGGAACGATGTTAGGTGCAGAAATTACACGACGATTTGGTGGCGCTGGTTTAGCTGATTCAACAATCGACATCACGCTACGAGGCTCTGCTGGGCAATCTCTCGGAGCATTTATCCCAAATGGATTAACACTTCGCCTCTACGGTGATTCAAATGACTATGTGGGTAAGGGAATCTCTGGCGGTCGCGTGATTGTTCGCCCTAATGAGGCTTCCACTTATTTATCGCATGAAAACGTCATTGCTGGAAATGTTATTGGTTATGGCGCAACATCAGGTGAAATTATGATTCGCGGAGTAGTTGGAGAGCGCTTCTGTGTAAGAAACTCTGGAGCAACTGCAATCGTTGAAGGTATCGGCGATCACGGATGCGAATACATGACGGGTGGCACCGTAGTAGTCCTAGGTCAAACTGGCCGAAATTTTGCTGCTGGTATGTCAGGCGGAAGAGCCTTTGTTTTAGATCTAGAACCTGCTCATGTAAATACGGATATGGTCGACGTATTAGCCGTACCAGAAGATCAACAAGGTGTTTTAAAAACTATTATCGAAAACTTTAAAGCACAAACAGATTCACTCATTGCTGCAGAGATCTTGGCGGACTGGGACACTGCGATTAATCGCATCTCATTAGTTATGCCGCGTGATTATGCGCGCGTGCTCGAGGCAATGGCACGAGCTTCTCGTGAAGGTTTGCCGGTTGATGAATTAGTTATGGAGGTAGCAGCACTTGGCTGATCCAAAGGGTTTTATAACTACGCCGCGTGAAACACCAACTCGACGTCCTGTAGATGTACGCATCCAAGATTGGCGTGAAGTCTATGAGCCACAAAGTTTTGAGCATTTGCAAAAGCAAGCTGGTCGTTGCATGGACTGTGGAATTCCTTTCTGCCATAACGGTTGCCCACTCGGAAATCTGATTCCTGAGTGGAACGATCTGATTTGGCGTGGAGATACTCACGCAGCAATCGATCGTTTGCATGCAACTAATAACTTTCCTGAGTTCACTGGTCGACTCTGCCCAGCGCCATGTGAGACTGCATGTGTAGTTGGAATCAATCGAGATGCAGTAACAATCAAGCAAGTTGAACTGCGCACCATTGAAGAGGCCTTTGCGACTGGCGATGTAAAGCCATTAGCGCCAGATCGCCTAACCGGAAAGACTGTAGCCGTTGTTGGCTCTGGACCAGCTGGGCTTGCGGCAGCACAGCAGTTAACTCGTGCTGGACATACCGTCGTTGTTTATGAGCGCGCTGACAAAATCGGCGGGCTTCTTCGATATGGAATTCCAGAATTTAAAATGGAAAAACACATTCTTGATCGTCGCCTCGAACAGATGGAAAAAGAGGGCACTCGTTTTCGTGCCGGTGTTGATGTCGGGGGAGAGCTCACTGGCTCAGCACTGCGAAAGAAATACGATGCAATTGTCTTAGCAGTTGGTGCAACTCAGTGGCGTGATCTTTCAATTAAGGGACGTGATCTAAGAGGTATATATCAAGCTATGGAATTTCTACCGTGGGGCAACAAACAAGCCCTCGGTGAGGTCGACGAGCCTGATATTAATGTCGCCGGAAAGCATGTTGTAATTTTGGGTGGTGGAGATACTGGCGCTGATTGCTTAGGGACTTCAATTCGCCAAGGAGCAGCAAGTGTTACTCAACTTGAGATTATGCCTCGACCAACCGAAGAGCGTCCAGCATCACAACCGTGGCCGACATACCCAATGATTTACAGAGTATCTAGTGCACATGAAGAGAAAGATAACCGGCTCTTTTCAGTAAGCACAGAAGAGTTCTTAGGGGATTCAGATGGCAATCTTAGAGCGTTAAAGATTGTTGAAACTGTTTTCGCAAACGGAAAATTCGAACCTGTTCCTGGGACAGAAAAGGAGATTCCAGCTGACTTTGTTTTTCTAGCTATGGGATTTACCGGACCAGAGAAATCACCTTTATTAACGCAACTAGAAGTAGAAGTCGATGATCGCGGCACCATTAAGAGAGATTCAAATTTCGCAGCAAATGATGAGGGTATCTTCGTTACTGGAGATGCTGGACGAGGACAATCCTTGATTGTTTGGGCTATCGCAGAGGGACGAAGCACAGCTGCAGCAGTTGATAGATATCTCACTGGTGATTCACAACTTCCATCACCAATTGAACCCACTACCCGTCAATTGATGGTTTAAGGTTGGCCCATGCGTAGAGCGAAAATAGTGTGCACAATGGGTCCAGCAGTTGAGTCACCAGAAAAAGTAAAAGAGCTGATTGACGCAGGCATGAATATGGCCCGCCTTAATCTCTCTCACGGCTCCTATGAAGAGCACCAAGCGCGCTTGGATCAAGTGCGAGCTGCAGCTTCGGCGGCTGGGCGACCAGTTGCAATATTAGTTGATTTGCAGGGGCCAAAGATTCGCTTAGCGCGTTTTGCCGCCGGCCCTCACGATTTAGCCCGCGGAGATATTTTCACGATTACCACCGATGAAGTTGATGGAACTAAAGAGCGCGTAGGAACGACATACAAAGGTTTGCCTGGGGACTGTAAACCAGGAGATCGAATTCTTATTGATGATGGAAAAGTTACGGTCGAAGTTGTAGAAGTGAAAGGTAATGATGTCGTAACTAAAGTCATTGAACCTGGCGCTGTAAGTAACAATAAAGGAATCAACTTGCCGGGAGTTGCAGTCTCTGTCCCAGCAATGTCGGAGAAAGATATTCAAGATCTTCGTTGGGGAATTCGCGCCGGTGCTGATTTTATTGCACTTTCATTTGTTCGAAATGCTGCAGATATTAAAGATGTACATAAGATTATGGATGAAGAAGGTATCCGTCTTCCAGTGATTGCAAAAATTGAAAAGCCTCAAGCCGTTGAAAATATCGTAGAAATCGTTGAAGCCTTTGATGGCATCATGGTTGCACGTGGTGATCTCGGGGTAGAGCTTCCTATTGAAGATGTTCCACTAGTTCAAAAACTATGTGTTGAGCTTGCGCGTGATATGGCCAAGCCGGTCATTGTTGCGACTCAGATGCTTGATTCAATGATTACAAATTCACGTCCAACTCGCGCAGAGGCTACAGATTGCGCGAACGCAGTTTTAGATGGCGCAGATGCCTTGATGCTCTCTGGCGAAACAAGTGTTGGTGAGTTCGCAATAGAAGCTGTTCAAACGATGGCGCGCATTATTCAAAAGACTGAAGAGGGTGGCCTAGATCGCATTCGTCCGATAAAAACTGCACCACGTACTAAGGGTGGGGCAATCACTAAGGCTGCTACTGAAGTTGGCGCAATTGTCGGTGCAAAGTACCTTGTTGCATTTACACAGAGCGGTGACTCCGCACGCAGAATGTCTCGACTTCGCTCATCTATTCCAATTCTTGCAATGACACCAGAAGTTGGTACCTATAACCGATTGGCGCTTACATGGGGCGTTGAGTCCATGTTGACTCCCATCGTCGGAGCAACTGATGAAATGGTGAAATTGGTCGATACCGTTCTTATTGACTCAGGTCGCGCCACTATCGGCGACAGTGTCATGATCGTTGCTGGATCACCTCCAGGAATTCCAGGCTCGACTAATGCAATGCGCGTTCACCGCGTGGGAGATGCCGTTGGTGGCGTCGCCCCTGCCTACCGCTAAGATTCCTTGGTAAGCCTCGGTACTCCAACGGTAGAGAGGGCAGTCTCAAACACTGCATAGTGTCGGTTCGAATCCGACTCGGGGCACGCTAAATTATTTTTACATTCCGAAAGGATCAATAGATTATGAGCGTTCGCATCTTGGTGGCTGAAGATGAGGCGCTTATCCGTATGGATCTAGTTGAAATGTTGCAAGGTGCGGGGTATGAAATCGTTGCAGAGGCAACCAATGGACAAGAGGCAGTTGATTTAGCAATTCTGCACAAACCAGATCTAGCAATTCTGGATGTAAAAATGCCAGTAATGGATGGAATTTCTGCCGCTGAAAAAATAATTACCTTAGCTCCGGTCTTAATGTTGACCGCATTTTCTCAAAAAGAGCTAATTGATAGAGCGCGCGATGCAGGTGTCATGGCCTACGTTGTTAAGCCATTTACGATCTCAGATTTAATTCCAGCTATAGAGATTGCAATAAGTCGGCATCTGCAAATGAGATCCCTTGCCGAGGAGGTCGCTGATTTGCATGAGCGATTAGAGACGCGAAAGCTGATTGATAGGGCCAAGGGAATTTTAATGAAGGCGCTCAATCTCTCTGAGCCCGAGGCTTTCTCATGGATCCAACGTGCCGCCATGGATCGTCGCCTGACCATGAAACAAGTCGCCCAAGCAGTCATCAGTCCAGACGCTGTTCCTGAGACATAATTGGGTAAGCGCCCCGGGATTTGGGGTGATTTTGCACTCAATTCGGGTTGTACGAAATAACCCTTTGCCAGTAACCTCGTCTCCTCCCTGTCCCGGGAAAAAGAGAACAGGAAAGGCCACACATGAATAAGAAGATTCAAAAGGCTCTTGCCGTCGCTGCAACTGCAACTCTCGCCCTAGGCGTAGTTTCAATTTCACAGGCGCAAGCAGCTGCAAAGGTAACCACTGTTTCAATCGCATACCAAGGTCCACTTTCAGGTGGAGAAGCACAAACTGGTATCGATGAGCAGAACGCAGTTAAGTTTGCTCTCAAGCAATACAACGACACAAATCCAGCAGTTAAGGTGACATTGGTTTCAGTTGATGATCAAGGCGATCCATCAGTTGCTGGAACTGTTGCTCCAGGAACAGCTGCTAACAAAAACATTATCGCTGTTGTAGGACCTGCTTACTCAGGTGCAACTATTGCATCATTGCCTTACTACAAGGCTGGTAACTTGCCTATGATCTCACCATCAGCAACACGCGTTTCACTGACAAATCCAAAGGATAAGGCTTCATACGGCGGACCTGTATTCCACCGTATTCCTTCAACTGATGCTAAGCAGGGCCCAGCCTTGGCTAAGTACGCAGTACAAGGTGTAACTTCACCTAAGGTTTACGTCATCGATGACCAGTCTTCATATTCAACTGGACTTCGTGACTATGTTCTTAAGCAGGTTGCAAAGTCAACTCTCGTTGGAAAAGACAGTATTCCAAACGATGCAACAGACTTCTCTGCAACACTTTCAAAGATCAAGTCAACTGATGCAAACGTAGTTATCTACACAGGCTATTTCTCACAGGCATCTAAGCTCATCAAGCAGCTCCGTGGAGCTGGCTACAAGGGTGTATTTGCAGGTGGAGATGGCGTTCTAAACCAAGAATTCGCTGACCTTGCAGGTAAAGATGCAGAAGGCGCACGTCTAACTGGTGGAACAATTCCTCTAGCAGATGCTGATCCTGCCCTTGAAGTTAAGTTCAAGGCTGCAATGGGTGTTGCTTCAGGTGTTTATGCTGTTGAGTCATATGACGCAACAAATATCATCTTGGCTGGTATCAAGGCTGGAAAGTTAACACGTCTAGCAATGCTTAACTGGATCAATGCTTACTCAGGAACTGGCGTTGCCGGTAACACGATTAGCTTTGACCGTTTCGGCGATACAGCTGGAGCAGGCTTTATTAACGGCTTCGTCATCACAAATGGCAAAGTTGTAAGTAAGGGCCAGATTAAGTAATACATTTTAATAAGAGTGGGTGCCTTAGAGTTCTTCGGAACGTTCTAAGGCACCCATTCTTTAATGTTTTAGCGCAAAATTTGGTAGAGTTTCCAGATACCGATTAAAGGAGAAGAATGTTTTCAGTTCTAATTGACCAGTTTTGGTCTCTCACAATCTCTGGAATCGCTTTAGGTTTTATTTATGTCTTGATCTCTCTTGGTTACACCATGGTTTATGGCGTCCTAAGAATGATCAACTTTGCTAACTCAGAGATTTTTATGTTTGGAACTTTTGCAACCGTAGTTATTACGCGCGATGTTTTTCATTACACATCTCTTACTACACATTCAACTGGTTTTCGCTTAGTGCTTATTCTGCTTCTCTCGCTCATAGCCTCAATGCTTACTTCGGCTGTTGTAGCAGTCTTTGTCGAGTTCGTTGCTTATCGCCGACTTCGGGCAAGAGGGACGAATAAATTAGCTACATTAATCTCGGCAATCGGTATTTCAATTGTTTTGTCAGAGACGATGCGCCTTTTAACGCACTCACGACCTACAGGTAGTGGACGAGTATTAGAGAAGATTTCGCTAGGAACACTGTGGGGCGCAAATATCAGAATAGATAACGTTCTGACAATTGTTGCAGCTTCAATCATCTTCATTTTGCTCGATCGTTTCGTAAAGCTTTCTCGTATGGGTAAGGCAATTCGTGCAGTGTCGATGAACGAGGATGCATCCAAGCTCATGGGAGTCAATCTCAACCGCGTCATTTCAACTACATTTCTTATTGGTGGACTCATGACTGGCGCAGCGTCATTTTTCTTTGTGACCGTATATGAAAATACAAAATTCAACATTGGCTTCTCGATGGGCCTAGCCGCCTTTACTGCTGCCGTTCTCGGAGGAATTGGAAATATCCGCGGTGCATTTGCTGGGGGAATAGCCCTGGGCCTACTCGAAACTTATGCTTCAGCGGTTTTGGGAACACAGTGGAAGGCAGTAACTGTCTTTATTACTTTAGTGCTGGTGCTTCTATTTAGACCAAATGGTCTATTTGGCGAAGCCATTCAGCAGACGAGGGCATAGTCATGAACCTACGAGATCTCGGAGCCGGAGTATGGGAACGCTCTAATCGCCCTGTACGAGTAGCAATAGTTTTGGTGACGCTTTTCTTAATTTGCTTGCTCCCGTATGCAGGTGGAACTTTTCTCGCAACGCCTGTTGCCGCATTTGATTCAGTGTTGGTCTATCCAATCGCGATGTTTGTTCTGATGTCACTTGGATTAAATATTGTTGTTGGTAAATCTGGAATGCTCGATCTTGGCTACGTAGCCTTCTTCGCCATCGGTGCATACACAATGGCTTTGCTCGGCACTCACACAGGTCTTAACACCTGGGAAATTATGCCGATTGGCATCGGGCTTTCCATGTTGGCGGGAGTGTTACTAGGTCTTCCTACTCTTCGCTTGCGCGGGGATTATCTTGCAATCGTTACCTTAGGTTTCGGAGAAATTGTACGAATCGTTGCCTTGAACTCTGAGTCAACAGGTGGCCCTAATGGAATCGCAAACGTACCAATGCCGCCTAATATTTTAGGCCAGGAATACAATATTTTTAATCAGAAGCTATTTTTCTGGACAACACTTGTAATGATTCTTCTGGTTATTTGGCTAGTTCGCAGACTATCTGTGCGTCGCCCAGGACGCGCATGGGAGGCGATTCGACAAGATGAAGATGCCGCAGAGCTTATGGGTGTGCCAACGCTTCGCTATAAGATTTGGTCCTTTACTTTAGGCGCAGCAATTGGCGGCGCCGCTGGCGTTCTCTTTGCCTCAAAGAATCTATTTATCGCTCCCGAAATGTTTACGCTCAATGTTTCCATCCTCATTCTTTCTTGCATCGTTTTCGGTGGAATCGGAAATATCTGGGGAGTTATAGTCGGCGCCGTGATTCTCGGATATTTGCCTGACCGTATTCGCTTTCTCTCAGATGCACGACTTCTAGTATTCGGTGTTGTTTTGGTAGTCACTATGAACTTTAGGCCCGATGGTTTACTACCACGCAAAAAGCGCGAAAAAGCCCTGCCCATAAAGGTGAAGAGCGG
>CAFAAA010000002.1_pt1 | contig 93067 bp, 89 predicted proteins | sample 7267141 | NCBI WGS metagenome assembly CAFAAA01 (sample SAMEA6813974, study PRJEB35770) | uncultured Actinomycetes bacterium | biome: Freshwater; feature: Freshwater reservoir; material: water | place: Czech Republic | collected 2016-08-15 | depth 30m m | reverse complement strand
GGAGGTCGAAAGCGTATAGGACCATATACATTTAGGCGCTTTGAGCCTCGGGATTACCGAGTGAATTAATCGCACCCTTCCACCCCTACACCGCTGCAATTGGCAGGCAGATGATTGAGTTCGGGATCTTGGAGAGGGATAGCGGGAGTGTGTATTGGGTTTCCGTTAACTCTTAATCACCGGGTTTCTGAATCTCATCCTCCTCATCATCTGCATGCAAGTTGGAGGCAATCTGAAGAGTCCAGGCGTCCTGTTCTTCCTCGCTGAGTTCATAGAAATTAGCTGGGATCTTAAAGAAGTGTTTGCGCGGTTGTTTCTTATCGGGTGTATCCATGATCATTCCCTTTCGTTTTCCCAGGGCCAAATGCAACTGGGCCGCTCTTCCTGTAGGACCACCGTGAACGAAGTTACGGTTGGTAGGTAATCTGCTATAGGTCAGATGATTACCTTCTTGAGCTAGATGAATTATAGCTCCGCCAGAAGAATCCATGTCTGAGAACTTACTTCTTGAAGTTCACACGTTTCTTTTTGACGATACTTAAACCATTTTCTACTATTTCGATCGAGTCGACTTCGCCTTCTTAACACTTGCTGAGATTGCAGCTTTTTTCTTAGCCGCTTTCTTTCGCGTTCGCTTGATTTCAGCTTTCTTTACCGGCTTTTCCTTAGGTTCACGTGGTTTTGGCGCAGTAACTTTCAATTCCTTATCGAGTGATCCCCAACTCCAAAGCTGTATCGCTTCTTTCGCTAGAGATTCAGAGCGCTTAACCACCACAGCCTGTGTCCACGATGGTGCAAGAAGAAGTTCCTTCGTCAACTCGGTCAAGTGACCTGTCTGCTTTTGGTAATAAGGCTTTTTGAAAGAAAATTCCTTGTTTTTTGCACCGCGATTTAGGGGCCTTGTTAACAATGTCTGATTTCCAAGCCTAAAAATTATGTTTCTATAGCTCGACTCACCTGACATGACTGATCGCCAATCGTGCGTATCATCAGGAGTTTTGGGCGCCACATGTTCCACATCTAACTTATCGGATCCTGCTAAGACCCACACTTGATTATCAATTCGTGAATTCTCGATTTTGCGCAAAATGTATCTGACAAATTTACTGGACTTCAAAGAACGTCCTGCAAGCTCTGTTTTAAACTCCTGATCAGTGGGCAGATTGCTCTTTAAGTGCGCGAGTGCTAAATCAAGAACCTTTTGATCATCTTTACTCGCATCCATTAGCTTTATGCCTGCTTCGCGCCAGATGTTCTCTAAATCCTGAGCATTCTTACCAGTTATTAGCCATCTAAACGATAAAATTTCGGCTGCCCTACAAGCCTTTGACAATTTTTCAAAATGATCTTTTGTATCCCAATTATGGAATCTCTTTAGTGCTGCAAGAAGAAATACAGCCTGAGTGGCTTGATTCAAGTCGTTTAGATCGTCAAACATTGCATTGAGTTCGATTTTATATGGTCCATCAAAATTATCGTTTCTTTCGATAAAGGCAAAAAGATCTGAGTAACCGGAGACATCATGCATAAACTGCTTAATTTTGATTGAAGATCCATACGTATTCTCAATGTCCTTACTTATGCTCTCTTTTTGCACTTTACGCCCTAATTTGAGAATCAAAAAGTAACGTAGGAATGTATCTAACTTCTTATATGAAACACTCTCCACTACGGAGTCCCAATCCCCCAGAATCTTGATCATCGCCGGAGAAAGATCCAAAATCGATGACTCATTCATGGACTGGAAAATTATATTTTTAACCAGATCGCCCTGCGTCAAATCAAGTCCACGATTGTTCAGAGTATCAAATAGCACAAATGCATTATCGATCTGAATCGCGTCAATTCGAAGTATTAGCATGTTATTCAATAAACAATCTTCCAAAATCGCAGTCTTTTCTTTAGAAAATAGCGAAATCTTCTCACGAAAGAAAATGTAAGCTTTAAAGAGTTCTTCAGCGTACTCAAGATCCTTTGATGGTGCCTCAGCGATCCGGCCTAAAGTTTTTCGATTCTCATCAACAAGTTCCCGCTGTACATAATCAAAAAAGGTTTCCCTGATGTGCCAATTCGAAACAAATGTTCTTGTGTAAGCTGGAGGACCGGATACTAGCAATGACTGACAAGTGTCTTCATATGGTTTCGGGCCTACAGGTGTTTCGCGCATCCCGGGATCTAATTCCACCCAATGGTCACGAACCAACGCGATTAACATTTGCAGGGTAGTTAGTCTTTGTTGACCATCGATCACTAAAAAATTCTTCTGATTATTCTGCCCTTTGCGTATCACAACCATTGGCCCAAGAAAATGCGCTTTCGCATCACCTTCGACGAGGCTCTTAATATCGCCCCATAGATCTTCGCATTGTTCTTTTGTCCAAGCATAATCTCTTTGAAATGCAGGAACTTCATAGGTGGCACTTTGAAAAAGTTCTGTTATAGTCAAAGATTCAGCTCTGAATCGATCCTCAGCCGTTATCGCCACGATTGCTCCCCTAGTTTGCCTCTTGATCGAGCTTAATGGCAGAAGATCTCTCGATCAAGATCTAGGGTTGAAGAGTTGCAGTCTTGAGATCAAAATTGAAAAACAGTCGAAATTCTGAATTAACGCCATATTCATGATCTTGAAATGCATGGCTGAAAATGCTTTGGTATCCAAGCCAGAACCCCTCATTTGTAAGGCGTAAAATTTGTTTAGTATCGATTGCCCCGCATTTACATGTGGGCGTGAATGTATATCCAGCAACAAGCTCCTTAATCTCCCTGCTAGGCATAATTACACCAGACGCGTACGTATTCAAATTAGGGGAAAAAATCAAAAGTAGATTGCTCCCGTCATATTCGATAGAGAAACTGAATGCACGATCTTGAATCAGCGCCAACTCAGCATGTGTTGTTACAGTTTCTTTGCTCGGGGTATTACCAACTAAGGAATAGATGCCACTTGAATGGTTTCGAATCAGTGGATTTGAGCCACAATAAGCCGTAATGCTTCCAAGATTTATTCGAGATTCAATACTGACTCGTGTTAATTCAATACGATGCATCAGCCCATTGGGTGAAGAATTGAAAACTCTAATTAACCATTTATCTGATTCGCTGAATTCGACCTCATAAAGTTGATTTTGACGAAAAGTGTCAAGGTTCGGAGGATTACCACAAATGGAATGGATAATATTTATATAGTCCGATTCCTCTCCAGTCATTGGATCGTTTCGCATTGTGCCAAATCGTTTGGCTCCGTCAAGGAGCATATTGGCGTCCAATTCTGGAATAAGTAACAATTGCTTACCAATAGCTGACTCAAAAGTTGAAACGTGTGATTCTGTACGAGCTAAAATTAGTGAATTTGAAATAACCGATCTAGGGTACTTTTTCCGAGTAGCTTCCACCGCAGACTCTTCTGATATTGATAATTCAGATGCAACATAATTTGCATCTATAAATCCCATTTTTCTGCGAAACTTAGAAACGGCCGATACGATTTCATCTGTTTCTTCTGTCAAATCCAATAACTCTTGAATTCTATCAAAATATCGATCTAAGAAGTCTTGAGAAGAAACGGCGTCAATCAAGGCGTTACATTGAACTAGATCCATTTCCTCTTCAGAAGTTAGGCCACTTTTCGCCCCGAGTAATCCAAGATCATCTAATGATGTTGAAATTGGTAGTAAGGGCTCAAGATCCTCAATAAACTTGATTTTGCCGCTTATTGAAATTTTAGGCGATTCAAAATTCTTAGTGATTTGACGAATTCGCTCTCTAGTTATTCCATATTTCTTGCCAATTGCCTCTAAAGTTAATGGATTGGCGTTGTACCATTGCACTCTCTCACAGATGATTTCTCTATTACGAACCGAAATATTGAATTCAGCCTCTAATCTAGCCAAAATTGCTTCAGCAAGGTCCTCGATATTCGTAGCTTTCCTAATCATGTCATCGTATACCTCAAATGTATTTATGTTTATTTCTGCCTTAAATTCCCTGTCATCCAAAGTTGGAAGTTCTTGGTACTGTCCCAGGCTTACAATTTTCTTGATCTCCTCAAGGGCTATGTTTATCTTGTGCCCATCAAGATAACGAATAGCCTTAACATCATTGAGATTTACATAATATAAATGATGCAGCGCAAAACCTTCACTAAAATCCTGTTCAGAATCCATTGTCAGTTGAAAGACAATCTCCAGCGTTTGTCTCGAATTCGGAGTTAACCATTTCCATGGAATTAAGAACCTGGTTCCAAATTGCGAATCAATTAGGTCCCCTAAGGTCGAACTCATTCATTTTCCAGAAGGATAAGCTGCAATAGCTGAATAAACCTTGGAATAAATTCCTGCTGCCGAGCAAATGCACTTGAGGGATCTGTGAATCTTTCGGGGTGCTTTCCTGCTTCGCGTTCAACAGCATAAATGGATAGCTGCTGAGCAACTATCTCTCCGATAGTCGCGTGCGCCTCGGGCGACTGATCATTAACAAAGCCCTCGTCTTGCCCTAGATGTTTTCCGAAAACTCGCTGTAGGGATGGATGCCTGCCAAATATCTTTACGAAAAGACGCCCATCCTCCTCTAAGCGCATATCCACTCGACGAGGCGGATTTTCATTACCAACTACTGAAGTGTGTATTTTGGGATATCTATTTTGTCCAGGCTCGACTATCTTCAGCGCGCAGCTTGAAGATTTACCGACCAACTGAGCCGTGATTGAACCTACGCCCAATTCAGAACCTGCATGGGCGATAATCACGGCATTGGCATGAGTGCCGGACTGGCTTGGCGACAATTTAACCCGTGGATTTACACTAAATAATTCGGAATCTGACGTGATTAAAACAATGTCACCAACAAACTCGAGCGGAGCCTTAAGTAGTAATCTGCGCCTCTTCGTTGGTGCGATCGAGGCTTCGTCATACTCGAAAGCTATTTGATCTGGAATTACTTCTTCGGCGGGTACGAGTTTTGTGCCAATTAGTTCGCAAGAGGCATTTACATCCCCTATAACAACTGAAACCGTAGCAACACCAACATCTTCACCGATAACCTGTATTGCAGTTTGCTTCACGTTTAAGCGTGGGTGATCCCTCCAAACCAAATTTTCGGCCAAAGAGTCACGCAGGGAAATTACTTTGCTGGTTTGAGTCACCTTAAAAGTCAGAGAAGAAGTATCCAAGCTCTTAGGTGCTCGAATCGTTAAACTCGATGACTCCCCGATTGCAACGACTTTTCGAGGCGGAATAAACTGTAATTCCTGCGAGTCATCGTCTGGGTCATTTTCGGTTGGTAAATCACCGAGATCGGTTTCATCGAGAATGTCTTGCAGGGCCTTACCTAATGCTTGCTCAAGTAAATCAAGACGCTTTCTTAACTCCTTGCCCTCTTTTTTGTTTGCCCCTTCATCATTTGCGGCTTCATCAAAGAGTGGTTTTAAATGCGCATTAATAGCACCAGCTAGTGCGCGGTAAAACGGATGTCCCCTAACCAATCCGTTACGTTGTCTGCTGACTATCCGTGTAGGATTTTTTGGATCAGGCACGTCAGTATTATCACTGGCGCGCGCCAGGTCATGTATCTCAGGGACATCTAGTCGCCCACTAAACCAGCCAGCTTCAGGGCGTCCATCTAATGTTAAAAAACTGTTTTCATATGCGGCGCCACGACCTGAAATTACGAGACCCTGTTTTGAATAAATATCTACATTTCCGGGCTGTTTTTCGTTAAACTTATAAACTTCAAGTTTTGCATTCATTCTATATCCTGGAACTGGAAACTCAATGTCTAGAATTCTATTTCCAGAAGGTTCCAAGCCAATCAGCTTCATTTCAGTTTTAGACCGCGCATCAATAAGGACAACTTGATTTCGATTTATCAAATCTCGTAACTGCACATGAGTTTGTAATCTTTCAATAAGCTGATTTGTATTTGGTATTTTATACTGCTCTGTTACGTAAATCTCTGCTGTAAGTCCCGTTTCTCCATCTGCCAGCCTAAGCTCCCTAAGGATTTCCGGTGTTGGCTCAATGTTTATTGCGTTTCTCTCCCACTTTGCAGTTTTTGGCAGAATTTGGAGCTCAGAATACTTACCTTTGTTCACTGAATGAAAACGGGCCCGGCCAAAAACCGCTACATCCTTAGCTCCACGGCCAAATAATCCACGAGTTCCTTTATCAGCAGCGAATTTCTGATTCTCATCCCCGAGATTTGAAAATGCTTTCTTCAGGCCATCCGCATCTAATCCACCGGCCTTATCGTGAATGGATAAGAGCCATTTAAAAGGATCAGTAGCCTCTCGAATTTGAATAATAATTGGCCCACCAGCACCATTGTAGGCATCGTCGGCATTGGTGATCAGTTCTATAAGCCCACGCATAATATCCACGCCCATTGCGTCTTGAGCATCTTGGAGAAATCCGCGAGTGGTGTAGACGAGTTCGCCACCATCTTTACCTGCCATTATTTTCTACCTCCGCGAATTATTTTCATTTCCACCGCTGTTGCAAAATTGCTAAGTTCATCATCTTGTAATACCTCTGCAGCCCGTTTCAGCTCAAGTATTCGACTCTGCCAAGTTTCTTGTGGACTTGTGGCGGTGCATCGAAGCAGTGCAGCCAAGTCCGATATATCTAATAACGTTGGGTCAGAGATGAAAACTTCCCAAGACGAGCTCTTTTTTATTGCTTGCCGTGAGCGTTCATAAGTATTCGTATTAGTAGAGGCTGCGACAGCTTGTTTTGAATAAACTTTCTCGAGAATTGATTTATAGGCCTCTACCCACTTAATACCATCAATTGTTAAACGTCTGGAATACTGGTGGGGTCGATGAATTAAACCAATATGCGTCGTTGCTTCAACTGATTGCAGTGCTTTCGAGGTTTTCTTGTAGTCAGGAATTTGTGGTTGTGTTCGCCATCCAAGTCGTGCGGGTGCCATCTCAAAACACTTTAAGTAGATCGCCTCTACGTCGATATCCCTATCGGCGCCACCCAATATGTAGAGAGCCCAAAGAAATACATCTTGGTTGTTTGCTGTTTCGCTTGGTGGCGCACTTCTGACCTGATTACTCATAGTTACATTCTGTCACTTGACGGTGACAATGCACTACAGCTTAGGGGTTGGCCCTGCCATCCATATCCGAACCCTATTTGCTAATTATGACTAGGTAGCAATTCTCTCCTTGAGAAATTAAAATATCTGAATTCATGGGGCACTTCAAATATCATGCGTGAGGAGAATTCCTCTAATACCGTGCTCTTGGTTGAATTGAGTCCCAAGAGGTCATATCCAACTCTACCTCTGCTCTTGTCACTGCTACGTAGGCGAGTCTCAAGTCTTCCGTATCCATGTCGTCAACATGCAAGAAATCCCCATTGAGCTTCACCTTGGCCCACTCGCGTCCCTTTGCTCTGTGCGCCGTGGAAATTACGACATCAGATTGCTCTTCATTAACAACTTGTTTCAGGGCGGCTACAAGGCGATTTGTGCCAAATGTTTGAATCAACTCAACCATAGTTTTAATCTCATGAGATTCATCGGGAAATTCATCTATGAAACCTAAGACACTCTCCCAATTAGGAAATGGCGCCAGTTCTGGGTGCCCGCTTCGTATCCCCTGCTGCAAACGGTCACAAGCCTCTGCAAAATCTATTAACTCTTGTGTCCTGCCGATGATAGAAACTTTCCTTCCATGTGCCTGCTCGTTCATAAGTGCTGAAATCACTCCTGCATTGGTCCTGCAAAGGATCGCATCAGCATTCAATATTGAACGTACGAATGACTTCTGAGGTTTATAACCCTTAACCCGCATTGGAGCACCAAGAAGTTCCAGGAATTCATTTGCTTTTTCAGCTATTGGATCCCCGAATCGAAAACTTTGGGTGAGCCACAAGTGATCATCAACATCAACCATTGTGAGAGCGTTCTTGGCACCTCGCCATTCATAAATTGCTTGGTATTCATCCCCACAATAAACTATTTGTGCCGATGTTTGCCGATTGATAACATCTAGCATAACCGGGTCAGCATCTTGAGCTTCATCGAAAAGAATGAAATCAGCGTTGATGCGTGGTTTAGAAAGTTGCCACATCTTCAAATAATGGTCATGATTAAATCTCATAAAGCCTTCTGTCAATTGGATATCCTCCCAAATCTTGCGGGCCAAGGGCACGACCACTTTCCCAAATTTAGCTGTACTGGTTTTATCGAAGGAAACCAGGATCGGCATTGCAAGATGGTTCTCCGTGATCTCTTCGTCTACACTTTTACAGAAATTTCTCACAGTCGCCTGCGCAAATTGGGCAATTTGGGCTGGATCTAAGACATGATCACTAATCTTGCTCTTGAAACGAAACTGTGGAGCCTCCAACCATTCTGCGACCTGCTTAAAACTCATACGCTGAGCATTGCTCAGCCGTTCCTTGTAATCACGACCCACAGCGCCGAAGGCAAGTGAATGTGCCGTCGCACAATGAACATTCCCTGGGAATGTGCTCTTGGCTTCATCAACAATTGATTTATTGAAGGCGATATATGTACCTTTGAGAATCTTCTTAGATTCTGCAAGCATTTTAAGCGTGCTTGTTTTACCTGTTCCCGCGAGTGCTTCAATTGAAAGGTCAACGGTCTCGAGCGCTGCTTCCAGAATGCTCATCTGCTCGCCCGTTGCATCATATTTTTGAGTACCCGATGTGATTTGAATGACTTCGCGTTTTCTTATCGGATCATCTTGGTGAGTTATCGGCACCTTTGCTATCACAACTTCTATTTTCCTGTTGGCTAAGTCCCAGTCTCTAAAGAACTCTCTAGTTTCAGCAGACATAACATCAAGCCCAACACATGATTTACAGTTGAGACAGACAATCCCCCAATATTCATATTCCCCTTTAGTAGTCTCATATGGCTTTCTAAATATTTCATACGCCCGATCGCAATCCATACATGCTATATCGGACTCTCCCTGGTAGTACCAACCCTCAGAGCAGAATCGACCACTCAAATCGAATATCTTAGTTCCAAATTCATCTGCTATTAATTCGGGAAGCGACAGATCCCCTTTAGTTCTCATCGCGCTTTGAGATTTTTTGAGGCAGTTTGTTGTGGCAATTCGCTCAACCCAACTGGAAACTTCAAAGCTGGAACTTCATCCAGAATACTGGGGAGGAATTTGGCAATGGAAAGGACATCGCCCATTGCAGTATGTGCGTCTTCAATTGAGTGACCATAATGTGAGAGAACGGTTGGTAACTTATAGTTAAATAGATCGAGCTCCATTTGGGCCAACCACATTGTGTCAAGCGCAGGAAGCACGGGCACATCAATTCCCGCTCTAATGAATTCGGCGTAAAGAAAGTTCTCCTCGAATTTCGCATTATGAGCCACAACAACACAGTCATCTAGCATTTCTAGAATGTTGCCGACAATATCTGTAAACGTTGGAGCATTTCTTACTGAAGATGTCTGGATTAGATGGATATCTGATCTTCCTACATTTCCATCTGGTGGTTTGATTAGAGTCTCGAACCTCTCCGTTATTTTCCCCTTACGGTTCATTCTAATAATTGCTATTTCAATTATGTAGCCAGATTGTGCCGATAATGCCGAAGTCTCCAAATCTACAATGGCGAAATCCCCGTCTAATGAAGACCCAATGTCGAAACTTGCATACCCGAAGAGATCACTGGATTCACCTGGTTTTGCAAAAAATGGAGCTTTAAAATATTTGCGCTCTGAATAGTCTTTCAATGGCACGGACTCCTCTTTCTTAGCGATGTGAGCCCAAACAACATGTTGACAACAATACTTCCTTAGCAACATAAACAGCTATCCCCACGAATGGCTAACCCCTCACCCTTCAGCCCTATTGCTCCCGGAGCTTCCCCGAGGCAGACTCCGGCTATGCCGCCCTTTATCTATCCCCCCAATCCAATCTTTAAGAACCTGGGCGAGCGCAAGACATTTGAAACTGTCGTGCCACTGTTATCAGATGGCGATGCCGTCTTTGCCAACCTTGAACTCTCGGATCCGCAAGAGGGTGATATTGAGATTGATTTAGTTCTTTTGTTGAAAGATTTTGGTTGCATGGTTATTGAAGTCAAGGGCTCGCACATTACTTATGCACGTGGAAGTTGGATGCAGTCTGCCCCTTCTGGTGTGCACCCCATTGATCCTGCCGCACAGGCAAAACGCAATACATACGCCCTACGTAACTACATAAGCGATAACTGGTCTCAAGGCACATTGAGAAGTGACTGGGTAGTTGCCTTTCCACATTCAAATGTCATTGACGTACATGATCCCAATCTTCCTATCGCGAAGATAATTCAAAAGGATGGTTTGGATTTTGCCGTTTCGCAGATTAAGTCATTACTTGCTGGCGTACGTACATTTCCATTGCCTGCCTATGACGACTGGGTAGGTTTAGCCATAAAATTATTGATTCCTTTAAGTGCCCAAGATACCGATCGACAAGGTGTGCTTGGCAATAACTACGAATTCATTCGCGGATTAACACATGAGCGCGAAGTTTATCTTGAGCAGTTATCTGATAACAATCGCTACTACGTTAAAGGGCCCGCTGGTTCTGGAAAGACATGGCTGGCATTTGAACAGGCTCGGCGATGGTCAAAGGAGGGATTAAAAGTAGGCGTTCTTGCGTATAACCGCGGCCTGGTCTCATACATGCTAAATAAAGTCTCAGAGGTTTCGGAGGATGAGAAGGTGGCGTGGGTCAGTACTTTTCACGACTATGCAACATCTATTGGCTCAATTGCCGGAGATCCAAATAACTATGCCGATGAAGTTGATCGCTACCGTGAAGATCTAATTGCAAAAGCCACTGCCCTGACAGAAGATCAAAAATTTGATGCATGGGTTATCGATGAAGCACAGGACTTCTTGCCCTCGTGGTGGGAGACATTGAAGCTCTCTCTTCGAGATCCGGTTAATGGAAAGATGGCATTGTTTGGCGATGATCAACAGCTTGTCTTTGGCCATCGTCCTGCCCCAGAGGGCTTCTTTGCGGCATTACGGTTAACTGAAAATCTACGAAATTCACAACAGATTGCACATGCTGTGAGCAAGTTCGTAGAGCGCCCAACAACCGCTCGAGGACCTTTCGCCTTCGAAATTGAATACGTTGAAAGCGGCGAAGAAGGCGTGTTTGAAAAGGCCGATGATGTAGTCGAGCAACTGACGGATAAGGAGTTCTGGCATCCAGGAGAAATTGCTCTACTGACTACTAAGAGGCGGCACCCAGAGTATGTAAGACAAGCCGATAATGACCGTTCAGCGCATTGGGCATCACTTTGGACTAATGAGGATGTTTTTTATTGCACTGTTGGCGGCTTTAAAGGGCTAGAGCGACCAGTCGTTGTATTAGCAGTTGATGGATTCCATGATGATGCACAATCCGCTGATGTTCTATATGTCGGCATGTCTAGAGCGCGTGACAAATTAGTTGTTGTGGCTGAACCGAAGTTAATTAAGAAACTCAAGAAGATGAATCGGGGCGAGCCTGAATGAAAATCAAGGTCAATAACTGTTCTGCGGTACCCGTCGCTGCTGGGCTAGGTGGTCGAGATAAAGGGTTACTGATTCCAAGTTGTTCAACCGTGTAATTCAATTTGCCATAATTGCAAGACCAACAGCAGGTCACAAGATTTGTCTCGTCGGTTCGCCCACCCAAACTCCACGGTAAAACATGATCCAAAGTTGCAGCAAATTGAAGGTAGAAACCACTACGAGTGGAATTGGTTTTGCCTGAAGGTAAAACTGAATCCCCCAGAAGGTCGTGTGTCTTTCTAAATATTTTCTTTGGGAATACTTCGATCGAGCAATACCGACAGCGAAAGTTATCGCGCCCAAATACAGAAGATTCAAATTTCGTAAAAGTCTTAAGCGTGTCCAATGGGAGGATTGGCTCGGGAGTGGGAATACCTAAAGCCTTGAAACGCCACGTCCCTGAGTTCTGAGCATGCACATCAAACCACTCGCGCATTTCTAGATCTGGGGCCTCCTTCAGCAGGGATTTGGCATCATCCAATTTCCCCTTCAGGGCTAACTGCAATGAATCCGAAAATGTTTGCGCTGCCGCATTAATCCATTCTGGCTTAGGTAACGGGGATTCTTTGCTCCAGAGCGAGATGTCTGCCCCAAGTTCAGAGCAAAAAGAGTGCCCCCGTTGCTTACACATGTTGTGAGTCTATTTGTTCCAACTCAATTACTTAGTTCGAAGTAGTTGTCTGGAGTCTGAGCGGGTCTTGCTGTAGGACCACCGTGAACGAAGTTACGGTTGGTAGGTAATCCTGGTCGCCAGGATGGAAGCAAACTTCGCCCACACTTCTGGGGTTCGAGTATCAGGTAAATAGCCACCGGCCCCTCCGAGGAGCATTGGCATTTCTGGGTAGTAGTTGCGCAGCAGTTGTGCGATGGCGGCATACCCATCGACAGAGTATTCAAGGGAGCTAAGCGGATCCTCCTTGTGACCATCTGCACCACAAGTGATGAAGATGAGATCTGGTTTGAAGGTATCGAGCTTGTCAATGAACTTTTGGACTCCATAAAGAAGTGCATCGTCACCTTTACCTCGACTATTGAGGTTGGAGTCCTTTGAGACCAAAGGAAAGTTATAGATGTTTTTCTCTGGATAATCTTCGTTGCCTGTTCCAGGAAAGATTCCCTTCTCGTGAATTGAATAGGTTAAAACCATTGGGTTATCGGCCATTAGGTTTTCAACGCCATCACCGTGATGGGCATCGATATCTAAGATCGCAACGCGTAGGCCGTAATCCTTTGTTGCGATATCTGCAGCGATTGCAAAGTCATTAAAGATGCAAAAGCCAGATGAGTGGTCGTATTGAGCATGGTGCTTTGATCCAGGGAAATGGATAGCGGTGCGTGCACCCTTGTTGAGCAGAGCATCAAGGGCGGTTAATGTGCCGCCAACGAATGTGGATGCAAGAGTTGCAAGATCTGGTCGATTTCCAGACCATTGACTACTTTTGTGATTGCTTAGGACTTCATCGATGTAATGGGGGGCGTGAACTCGTTCGAGCTCTGCCCTTGTTGCTAAACGTGGTGTGACTTCAATGAAGGCTTCGCCGCTTTCTGCCATTAACTTCGCAAATTGATTGCGAGCATTGATAAAGCGGCGACCCTGAGTCGGATGTGATGGATCAAAGATCCAGTTAGCGTATTGATCGCTATGTACTAGGACCGTGGTTGTAGCTGCGTTTTGTGTTTTTGCGATGCGCTCCTTAGTTGATAGTTTTTTCTTGAATAAGTAAAATAAGATCTTCCGATGAGCCTGGTAAATCAACTTCCCCGGTGGCAATTTCATTCATCCACAGAACTAGACTTGCTCCATAAGCATTCTTGAACTGCAAAAGTTCTTTTTTGTTAGGAATCATGCTCGTTGGGTGCCAATTAAAAACATAGACTCGACGCTTCCCGCCAAAATCGGAGATTTTAATATCGCGTAGTGCGCGCCCTCTTTGACCCAGCTGCTCGTATCCCCTTGAATCCGTTCCAAAGTCAGACCCCAAGTCAGCAATCTTATGGGCAAAATTATTTCGAGCAGGGGCACCGATAATCACCACTAGTTTCGCTGGTGACACATCCATCACTTTCTGCATCCAATTTTTAATGCATGTGGCGCTTGCTTCCTTCACACCTTCCTCTTTTTTTGACTTGCACTTAACTACTTCTGTTAAAGCATAGTTTTCTGTTGGGTCGCAACTTTCCCCTAGGATTTCTTTAGCACGCTCATAAACCCCTTGCCAAGTTTCTATAGGTTTATTGAAACTATTCCCTTTTCCTCGATATTTCCCGTCGTTGCTTCGAAAGAGAAAATTTGCAAATTTCTTGAAATTAAAGGTCGCATGGGGTGTTTCGCTATTTCCATCAAACCGATTAATGAAGAAATCTGCCGACTCATCTTCCGAAATACCAAAAGTTGGAAAGTTTTCACGAATAGAAACGTCTGGATCATCGCTAATACTTGGATTTGATGAAACAAACAGCACTTGTGAATTCTGTAGATTTCCGATCCATGGTTCCGGTCGTTGCCGCATGTTCTCGTTACCTTGAAGCATCGCCTTCTGGGTCATCACGACTTTATGGCACGGATGATTGGCATCCCCCAAAGCTTTGCTCAATTCGGAACAAGAACAAATTGATCGAGCTAGGTTCTTGGCAACCTCAACTTTATCCATGTGAAATACCTAGCCTTTCAATCAGTGACTTAGCCGCATCTAGATGCGGCGCTATCTCGAAGGAGTAAGTGTCATCTACTCCGTATGCGAAGTGAAGAGCTTGGGCCATCGTGATTGCGATTTCACGAGGTGAAACCTGTGATTGATCGATGAATTGTGCGTAGTTGGGCAGATAGCGCTCTGGATAGAAGCGCCATCCCATAAAGAGCATGGCCTGCTGGCCAGGCTCCGTAAGAGGCGGCTCTAAGAACTCGTTACTAATGGCTTCGATGAGAAGGACGTTGTCGTGCTCTTGGAGCGCTTGCACGTATGGACCGTTGATGTACTGACCACCGTACGTTTGTAAAGTGAAGTGATCGGCCTTGTGGGCGATGTAGGTCTCGAGGACTTTGATGAGTTCATCGAAGTAATCTGGTAACTCTTGCATTGGCAATCCTCTCTATTAAGCAGCTTGTTGTGAAGGTGATAGACCTAGCAATCGCAGGCCATCTGCAAGTAGCCAATCGACGAAGTTCTGATTGAAGAGCGCATCTTCTCCGCGACCTTCGCGGATCAGTGCAATTGCACGCTCTGGTGACATGCCATCTTTAATCAAGATCAGCGCTGTAACGAGCCCTGATCGATTGAGTCCAGCTTGGCAGCGAATCAGAACACGATCGCCGGCCTTCCAGCGGTCATAGCCGAAATCAACTGCCTGCTTTAGGCGTTGCAGATCGATGTCTTTAATGGATGCGTCAGGCACGCCATAACGAAACTCCTGCACATTCCAATCAGCTGGGCGGGCCCAGGCATACATGGTCACGATCGCATCGAAGGGAAGGTCAGCGCGTGGTCGGTTATTTGTCACCGGTAGGTGGATGACATCGAGGTCATCTGTTCCTCCTTGAAAGAGGTTAGGTGCGATCATTGAAAACAGTTGTGGATACATCTGGTTCTCCTTAGTTAGAAAGTGTGTCGGGGTCGATCGAAGGATCGACGATCTGGTTGCGGTCGTTCTTGCCGCGGGTTTTGCGCGAGTAGGACTCGGTCATGCGTTTTGATGAGTAGAAGATGTCTTCATTTTCTACCGTGAGTGCAAGGGCATCAATCTCATCGGCTTCGGCCTGAATAAGTCTGAGTGATTCAGAGCTTGGCTCGTCCGTTACAGGGATGAGGGATGCTTCGCGGCGAAGATTTGATGCAGTGCCTTTCAAGCGATTAGATGCCTCTTTAGTTTTGCCAGAGAGAATTTCCTCTTTAGCAAGTGACTTAGCGTTTTGTGCACCAAGGATTAAACGTTCTGCACGAACGATTGGATCTGATACTCGACCAGCTGCTACATCACTGGGGACAACATTGACGTTGACCGGCAATGTGACAGAGATTTCTTGACGTGCTGCTAGATCTAAATATTCGATTGTGATGTCGGCAAGTTTGCAAAGGCCAAGTGCTGCAATGCCAGGGACATCGATGTCGATGACAAATCGGCGGTTTTCACCACTAAACAGATCGCCGAGTTGTATGACGTAGGTAGTGCCATCCATCCAATGTGGAAGGCGTTGCAAGATTTCAATCGTTGGAACCTCGGTCATCGCAGTCGTTGGTGTTAAGCGAAGAACTGCGTTAACGATTGTCTTATCGAGTAGATCGTTAACTTCAGCGGCGATTGCGCCAACAGCTTCATCGATGGTGCCAGCAAAACGGTGGGCTCCCCCGCCGCCTTGAGCTAATGCCTCGAGGATTCTCTCGTCGTAGCCATTACCAAGACCGATTGTTGAAGTGGTGACTTTCTCAGTCGCAGACTTTGTTGAAACCTCTGCGAAGAACTTTGGATCCTGTTCTCCGGCATTTGCATGACCATCAGAGATAAGAAGAAGTGTTGAACCTCCGCTTGCTTGGACTCGTGTTAATTCACGAAGGCCCATTAAGTATCCAGCACTGATATCAGTTGATCCGCCGGTTTCCATTTCGCGGATTACTTTGCGAAGTGATGGCAGGTGATGATCGGCCATTGTGCGCATAGGTGCGATTACAAGTGCGCTGTCATCGAATGCGACAAGACCGAAAGAGTCCTGAGGGGCAAGGCGGTCGATCAGCTTGAGTAGCGAGCCCTTTGCGGCATCAAGTGGTGCACCGTCCATTGAGCCAGAGCGATCAAGGACAACTTGAACGGCTTGGCCAGGGCGGGTGGCGTGCATTGGGTTTTGTGGTGCGGTCAGATCAATCATTAACGTGACCTTGTCAGTTGCTTCAAGTGCAACCATGTCTACATCTAGCAAGGCTTTAACCTGCATGTGGGGCTCCTTAATTTGTGGGTCGAAAGTTAAATGTGGGTGTCGGGTTAGCCCGACAAAGGGCTCAGGGTTTGAGCGGTGAGAGCCTAAAAACGTATGGATTTCATAAAGAGGCTTGTAAAGGCGCCGTAGTTAGAAGTTCTAACGTGGGCGGTGAAGTAGATCGAACTTTAAGGCCTGGTTTGGCGGCCTTGCGAGTAGCGGGCTATCTGGTTATTTGTGATTGTAAGTGAGGGGAAATGCCTGTGTATAACATTTTTACCCCCTTGGTTTCTGTGATATCGCAAGTTTACCACAGGTCATTAAAAAAATAAAGTTGGTGATCATTGAAAGTGAAAAATACTTATTCAAATTTCAAACCTCTTAAATATTCCCTTACCGCAAATGTGGCTTTAACATCATCCCGGTTGTAATCGCGTAACCATTTAATCGCATCAGACTTTTCCTGATCTGTGGAATCAGGTGAGATTGCTGTTTGGTACTTAACGATTGAATTTGATCCACCAGCAGCATCAACTTCCCAATCGAATCCAGCAAGTGGTGCTAAGGCTTTGATTGAGTATCCTGTAACCGGTAGAGCAACTTCTTTGGCTATTGGCCACAAATCAACAAAATACTTATTCATAAATCGCTCTACCCGATCCAAAGTCGGCGTGCCTGGTTGGACTGCATGCACCCGTGTGAAATCTTTCCACCATCTCTTTTCGTAAGGGCTGTAATGAAAAATACCTATTGTTTTACCAGCTGCTTCAGCCTTAGCAACCTCGGTTTCTAGGCGATTCCACATCTGAGAGAGAATCATAAACTCAGACTCATCGGTGCCTGAATAGTCATCAATGCAATTAATTTTTACTAATCGCCAATCAGGATTTTCGGTTCTGTCGTGAATACCAAAGCCATACATATAGAGAACATCACGACCAAGAGAATCTTCTAACCCGGCTTCTTGAACCGCGGCTTGGCTATTTTCAAGATCAATATCTATCTCGATATCAAAACTAGGAACTTTAAATTCCTTAGAAGGATCAAGTAAAACCGGAAACTTGCTCCGCCATACCTTGGCGCGCGTCACAGCTTTCATACCGGCTGGGTTTAAGGAAGTTGCCTTTGCAAGCTCTGCGATGCTCTCTATTCCAGGCAGATTAGTGGCAGCTTTACCCGCTGTGACATCTGAAAGAAGCGTCACGTGCCCAGAACCGTTGTCGAAGGCCTCCATCTCAGCGCGACAAATCTTTCGCATTTCACAAGTAACGCACTCAGAGACTCTGCGGGCGATAGTCACAGGCGCTAGAGCTGGATCTGACTCACGCGCAATAGCTTGATTCTTAATCTTGACTGCCTCAGCAAATGCCAGTTCATAAACCGTAAGTGCGCTTTCCTTGCCTAAAGTGAGTGCTTCTAAATTTGCCCATGCTATGAAGTTCATATCCTTTCCAAGTACTCCTGCCCAAGCAGAGCCATCTGTAAGACCAAGTGACTGCAAGTGCCGTAGGTAGTGTGCAAGTTGCAGTGCATCTTCATCATTTAGGCGACTCTTCACAACCTCCGCTTTTTCAGGATCAAAATCTGGCCACTTTGTAATATGAATATTGTTAGATTTATTCTCAACCAAAGGATTATGGCTTTTAATATCAACAGGTGCCCAAACGGGATAACCGGTTTCTGAGGTTCCGACTTTAATGAGCAAGTCTGGTCGACTTACTCGCAATGGATCGCCAAGGCTTTCAACGCCTTGTAATTTCGCTAACTCTGCCTCGCAATACTCTCCAATAGATGCACGATAAATAATGTCGATATCAGAATTCATCATCGCTCTGGCCGTATCACGCTCCCACAAATTATCTGGGTATGAGGAGTCGAGAATCTCAAGCTTGAGGTTGAGAGATTTCAGGTATTCAATAACAACTTTTTCGTGCTCAACTCCTGCTTTCTTGAGCGCATCAGGAAGAGGATCTGAGGTAATAATCGCAGCTAAATCAAAGCGGCTAGGAGCAAACTTCTTATGTAAGTACTCGTGGCAGGCATACGCTGTGCGGGAATCATGTCTCATCTGCGCTCGCCTACCTTTCTGACTATTTACAGAGTATCGGAGGGGACTGACATTTATGCTTACTATGCGTAACTAATGGGGTTAGTGAAGCCTTATACATGCCAAGTTGGGTGGCTTCAATCTTCTACTTCCTTAATCTCTCCCCCAGGAACCTCTAGCGCCTTGAACTTAGAAGCCATGGTCGGATTTTCTCGAGTTAGTTTTTGAATTGTTAAATCATCTAATTTGCGATTTGCGATTTGCAAATTCTTATCAGTTAGTAGGAGTGCGTCTTTTGTTTCTTCAAGATGCTTAATACTCTTATCGATTTCAATAATTACCTTTTCAAAATTATCTGAAGCAAGTTTTCTATTCCGAGCAAAACCTTTTTTAAAGTCCTCCAATTTGTCCTTAAAAGTAGTCACATCAAAATTCTCTGCTTCAAGGCGTTTTAGCTCGACTTTATACTCCAACGATTTCTGTGAAGTATTTCTTAATAGTGTAATAATCGGAATGAAAAATTGTGGGCGTACAACATACATTTTTGGATAGCGATGTGAGACATCTACAATTCCCGTATTGTAAAGGTCGCTATCAGATTCAAGAAGCGAAACTAATACTGCATATTCACAACCTTTCTCATTACGATCTTTGTCCAATTCTTTAAGAAAATCTTCATTCTTTTTCTTTGTAGCTGTTGTGTCACTTTCATTCTTCATCTCAAACATAATTGAGATAAATTCAACCCCATTTTCGTCAGATTCACGAAAAATATAGTCACCTTTGCTACCGGCGCTGGCATCCGAGTCTTTTTCAAAGAATGCCCGAGAGAAGCCAGTTGCACGTAACTTATTGAATTCAATTTCACAATGCTGCTCTAGTGATTCCCCTACCATCTTGGTCGAAAGCTTAACCTTGTAGTCCTTGTAGTACTCAATCTCAGTATCTTTGAGTTTCATTACTTTCTCATATTCTTCTTTTACGCTAGCGATAGATTGATTCAAATTCACTTCTTCTTTTGACTTTTGCAGTTCTATTTGAGTCTGCAATTTTTGAATCTCACTATTTTTCTGCGACTCCATATGTAAAAGTTCATTGGTTTTTTCAGATTCTGCAAGAGCCAAACGATCTTTTAAATCTTTATTGAACTCACTGTCTCGTACCTGTTTTACAATGTCAGAATAACCAGACTCATCGATCTTGAATACTTTCCCGCACTGTGGACAATTTATCTCTTGCATTGAATAATTCTCCCGTATCTCAATTTAGTTTCACTAAATGCTTTGTGCTTAAACTCTGGGAGTCATAAGCAATTGCAGCACGCGAATCAAGTCTCATGTATTAAGCGTATTGAATTTGATTTATCTGTCAATGAATTTCTATTTTTTAGCGTACTTGTGGACAAGTGGCTGTGGACAACTTTGTCCACAGGTTGTTTGAAAAGTTGCTTATTTCGCAACAACTCTTTAATCTTTTTATATGCAAGAAAATGAACGTTTAATCAATGTATTTGTTAATAAATTACAACGCACTATCACGTTATTTCTAGTTGGCCGTGAACGCCAAGATTATGACGAGACTGAGTTTGTTACGCACTGTACTAAGTCTGGTATAGCTTTTATTGAATTCACTCATGCAGAGGGAGCATCGGTAATTACGCCTAGCGCGTGGATCAATATAGAAATGTAGTTAGACACGGCGCGGGATTTGAGATTTGTCAGATGTGCGTGCTATCTTTTCTTTAGGTTAAGAACTAAGCGATAAGCCCTTTAGCTTGCTTAGTGCCCTCCGCGCAGCACGACCCGCGTCCGGTGGCCCTAAAGGAAAACCTGCCGGCGATGAAAGACACCGCCGGAAGTAGCGGGTCTCTTTTCTTTTAAAGAGCCCAGTTAGGGCCTGGTTTTGCGATGTCTAGTGAGCATGCAAACGCTGTTTTCGATGTTGAATGCCCCTACTTTCAGGCTTTATGTGCCTGTGGGTGGGTTTCAACTGTTTCATTTCTCGAGGAAGTAGATCTTCTGCGAGCGCTCCACGCACACGGGATAGCGGTGTATGGAGAACCTGGTGGGCCAATCGATTTGTCAGTGGTCCCTCATAGATTGTCCCAGCAAGGTCAGGAGGGAAGAGGTGTCTGAAGAAAGAGAGATCGCAGAAGTAGAGAAAGAGCTGTGGCAGCGCGTAACCCAGGATGAAGGAAGCATCAGGGCCAACGCCTATGTTGCCTTAAGTCGAATTGCATTCGATCAGGGCAAGTTCAAAGAGTCGCTAGCAATGTGTGAAACAGCGCGAGATATCTTTGACAAAGAAGATACAGGTGAATATCAAAGAGAAGTCTTCGAAGTACATGTGGGAATATCGAAGATTAATTATGAGCTAGGTCGCACATCAGAGGCGGCACAGGCTATGGGCAAAGCCATTGAGGCGGCCAAAACATTTGATTACGAAGAGATAGATGATCTACTGCGAGATCAAGGCCGGCAATATTACACAGCCGGTGAATATGAAAACTCAATAGCGTGCCACTTAGAGGCCATGAAGTTTACGCAGATGTATCTGCGTAAAGAGTGCGATGGAATCGATTACTTTAATGTGGGTTTAGGGCTACAAGACTTAGCTCGCTTTGATGAAGCTATCGATGCTTTTCTTAAATCAAGAGCGGCCTTTAAAGAGCGCAATGAAGTCGCAAACGCAGTTGATTGCGATTACCGCTTAGCAGAGATTTACGTAGAGCTAAAGAATCCAGTTGAGGTCATGCACTGTGGGCAACGAGCCCTCGACTTCTTTACGATTCTAAATAGCCACCAGAAGGTGTGGACACTGAAATATTTTCTAGGAGTTGCCTACCAACTACTAGATGATCGTGAAACAGCTGGAAGACTTTTCGAAGAGGCCAAGAGTTTGGCACAGGCAATGGGTTGGCAGGAATGGAAGTTCCTCATCAAGGTCGACACAGCACATGCTGAGTTATACGAGCTTGCTGGATTACATGAGCAGGCACAAGAGATGCTGAGGCGAGTAAAGGTAGTTGAAGAACTCGCTAGAAAAGAAGGTAGTCATGAAGCTGCTTAAGGGTGGAAAGTCAGATCCAGCAGGAACACCCCTCCTGCTGGAGCCTGACTATCGCGTGAGTTATGAAAACGTCACGGTTACTGACAGGCAATTGCACAAGCTAAAAGCTGCGCTAGATACAGCCCCAGATATGGCCAAATACGCTCGGTATAGGACCTGGCTGTACTACGCCAACTTGAAGCGCTGGCAGGGACAGGGTTATCACTTTCACTATGAGAGTGGACCAGGTTCGACTAGCTGTACATGTGGTTTAACTCTTCACTCTCATGGCAGTGGTAATCAAGATATTGCAGTCGTAATTTCTAAGGCAGTTGCTAAGAAGTTAGAGGCGATTGATCTGCAGGATTTGCAGACCATCCGCCAACACAGAAACTTACCAACGCTCCAAGGTATTTCAGTCGCACTCATTGTTGGATTCATCTGGCGAGAAGAATTGAACTCATATTTGTGGACCGCGATTTGTCAGCAGTGTGGTGCCTGTGAGATCGAGATATTTAATGTTGAAGCACAGGACTTTGTGAAAATTCATAACAAAGTATGTGGCGCACTTATTGGTGAAGGTGGTGAGTGATGGGCATCTACGATTTCATGCATTATGCACAAGAGAGACAGAAGTGGCTTAAGCGTGCAGAAGATCCGTTGCTTGCACCAGCAGAGCGAGCAGTCTTCATCGCCATGGCTGAACTGATTGCAGCCCAGCGCAATCTGGAGTCAGCAAAAGTGGAAGAGCGAATTTACTTACGAGAAAGGCGGAAGAAGTGATGGGGAATGTAGCTAATCGGCAGTGCCCGATGTGTCGTAGCACTGATATCGAACAGAAATATGTAACTACAACGCCATTTTATCAATGCAATCAATGTGGAGAAAGGTTTAAAGATTAAATGAAGAAAATAATTATCGCGCTCTTTGTGAGCGCACTGACTGTCAGCACAGTTCAGGCCGTTATGGCCGATACTCCTCCAACGATTGCGATCATCGATACTGGAATGAATACAACACGATTTAAGGAGAGTATTGCCTACGAAGTCTGTGTTATCTCATATGGCACTTGCCCGGATGGAAAGTTAACCATGGAAGGTGTAGGGGCTGCGCAACTGCCTGCAACAAAGAATAAAACCTTTGATCATGGAACGCAGATGGCATCAATTGCACTGAAAGTTAATCCGGCTGCAAAGATCATTCCTATACGAATCGCTGGAATGACGGCATCGGGAGCGCCATATCTGTACTCCTTGAGTGATGTTCAGGCAGCTTTTGCATGGATCATTGCTAACCGAGTCAAGTACAACATCGCCGTTGTAAGCCTTGCACAAGGTGGAATAAGACCAGGGTGCAATATTCCAGTGGGAATGGCGGCCAGTGTTGCAACACTTAAAGCTGCGCATGTGCCGGTAATAACTTCTGCCGGTAATGATGGAAACCATAAAGACATATTTGCACCGGCTTGTCTTGCTGACACTGTTTCAATTGGAGCAACTGATAATCCAGATCCTGGAGTTAAGGGTATTGCCTATAACCCAAAGGCGGTTCCATACATTGCACGCTATAGCAATGGAGCGCAGGGGCAGACAGATTTCTTTTTGAATGCGCGCTGGTATGCAACGATGTTAGATGGCTCCAACAAATTTACAGTGGGAACGTCTAACGCAACTGCAGCAATGGCGGGTTGGTGGTTGTTAAATCGAAAGGCGACTTTTGATGAGACCTTTAATGCGTTGATGGCAACGACCACTGAAATCAAGAATGAGTTTCAAACTGGACGCTACATCACAATTGATTCGCTGAGTATGGGAAATAATAAGTGAAGCCGTGAGCTAATTTGCTAAGTAATTTTGCCAGTATTTAATTAGCTCTGGGCTGACCAGATTTGGGTGAAGCCAAGGAGCATAAATTGAAGCACCGCGGTTAGGGCGCGCGATTAGTAGTGCGTAAGACCTTACTTCCGTTAACTCTTAATCACCGGGCTCCCCTGCCAACGTCTACTTCCCAGCGTAAATAGGGATCACGATTTCGTTGTACTGCAAGAAGCCGGGCTTTACTGGTGGATCAAAACGGCAGATTCGCGTTTCATCAGAGAGCGCAATATTTTCCTTAACGGCTGCTGCTCGCAGTTGGGCCGTTTTCTTAGCAGATAGCTCCTCCGTTGCTTTGCCTCGAAATGAAGTAGCGATACAGGTCTGCGCACCTAATTCACGCAAGGTCACTCGTGAATCATTTGGATCTGGCATATCGGCAAAGCTGCTGCCGGCTGGCATGACAAAAGATACATACCACTCATCAGTATTGGGCTTATCTGCTCTTTGGGCGGCAATTACTGGGGCAGTCATAGCAATTTTTTGTGAGGACTTATTGCCCTGTGAGATGTATTTAAATAATGAAGAGAATGCAGCACTTGTTGCAGTTGAATACGGGGCAGAGACTTTGACCTCTGCAATCACGCATGGAAGATATTCGCGAAGCTCAAAATCCTTATAGGTTTGCAGCACCGTAAACTCTTGCTGTTTAGTCATACATCAAGCCTAATGGTGTGCATAGAAATCACTAAGCACTCAATCACCAGGGTACGACTTTCATCTCTTCCCACAAGAGTCCCGTTAACTTCTCTTGATCAGTTGCGCCGTTAACATCGAACTCGCGAGTTGCTAGCCAGATTGCTGTGCGTGCACCATCTTCGGCAGATAAAGGTGCATCGGGACCGCCCATATCGGTGCGTGAATGATTTGGGCACAGTGCATCGATTATGAAACCGCGGCTGCCTAATCCAGTCTCATGTGCCAGGTTTCGAACGAGTGCGTTGACGCCAGCTTTACTGACTCTGTAAGGCGCTAATCCCCCAGTGTTGCCGGGTCCAGACATGCGACCCAAACATGCAGAGAAGACAATTACTCGGCCACTGCGCGCTGCTGCCATAGGTGCGGCCAATATGTTGAGTGCACAAAATACTGAATCTAAATTTATCGCCATCACTCTGCGCCACTCTGCATTATCGGTTTTAAGAGTCTTTGACATCTTTGCACTCATCACTGCATGGGCAATGATCAGTATCTCTGGTGTTCCAAAGGTTTCTAAGATTTCATCGAAGCATTTCTTAGCGGCGTCGATATCTTCTAAGTCAACGCTTCGAAAATCACACTCAAGTTCGGCTGCAGCCTGGGCAAGGCGGGCGCTGTCTTTAGCAACTAAGACGATGTCATGGCCTAGTGCTTTTAGTGCTTTAGCGGTTTCAAAACCAAGGCCTCGAGATCCACCGGTAACTACGACGAGTGACATGGAGATAGCTGCGCTTACTTACGCCGCAGTTGGCGCAGTGATGCTTTCATGGCTTTGCGTTCGGCTTTGGCTAGCGGATCTTTTTTAGTGGGAAATATCCACTTAAGAATGAGCGCAAGGATGGCTACACCGATAAATCCGCCAAAGCCTTGGAAATAAAGTCCGTTATTGATTCCTCCGAGCATGGCGCAAAGTTAGCGCAGGCCATGCGAACTTTCTCGGTGAAAATTTGGTGAGCCAAGGCGGTTTTATTATGGGGCGGCTAGGCTTGGACTATGAGAAAACCGATTACAACCCAAAGTCTTCGTAGAACTAATGTGCTGGCCGGAACGCTGCATCTAGCGCAAATGATTGCCGTTCTGGCATTGAGTAATGACTTTGCACTACCAATCACTGCAACCTATATGTCGGGTCCGCCAGGATCTAGCTTTGCAGCTCCTGTCGTTTTGTTCTCAACACCAGTCGGTTTAACGGTAGCGATTTTCTTAGGCTTATCGGCTTTGGCTCATTTTATTGTCGCAAGCCCGCAGTTCTTTGGCCGCTATAGCGCAGGTATTGCAGCCCAGAGAAATTACTTCCGCTGGGTCGAGTATGCGATTAGCTCATCTGTAATGATTGTATTGATCGCACAAGTCACAGGCGTTGCAGAGATTTCATCAATCATCTCGATCTTTGGCGTGAATGCATCGATGATTTTATTTGGTTGGCTACAGGAAAAATATGAGACACCTGGTAATGGCGGATGGCTTCCATTTATCTTTGGTTGCATCGCGGGAGTTGTTCCTTGGCTAGTACTTTTGTTTTATGTCTTTTCTATCGGTGGAGTCAGTGATACTTCAGCGCCGGCATTTGTTTACGGAATCGTCTTTACAATCTTTGTCTTCTTTAACTCCTTTGCCCTTGTGCAATGGTTGCAGTACAAGAAGGTTGGAAAGTGGAGTGATTACATCCGTGGAGAGCGAACCTACATAACCCTCTCTTTGATAGCTAAATCAGCCCTTGCTTGGCAGATTTTTGCCAATACTCTGATTCCTTCTTAACAAGAGGTAGCTAGGGCCTGACAACTATTCGAACAATGTCTTCTGGTGTTGCGCCATCGCGCAGTTCGGCATTGACGTTGGTAGGAATTCCATTTATCTGTGCAGCCGACAGTGTGGCTAACTGGCCTGCAATCTCACTCATCCAATACAAAGCCCCTGGACCTGCTCTATCTAATATGTGCTGAGCTTGGGCAAGGCGTATATCAGAGAACTTCTCAAGGTCATTCTTGTCATCGTTGATTACATCTAGTAACAGGCGCTTAATCTCAAGGCCAATACCAGTTGCATCGTTGGAGTTTTCAACGAGCTCTTTGAGCTCTGCATCGAGGCCTCGTGGTCTGCGCCTCTTTTTGTTGCGGTTAAGAAAGAGGAAGATCAGGGTTGCGAAAAATATGGTCTCGAACATGCGATCAAACTACTGTGAGTAACTGACAATGTCGGTGGTACGCGAATTATTGAAAGCTGTGGATTAGTTTGCTTTTCTGTCAGTCCCTAACTATTAAATTCAGAGCCTAAGTGAAAAGAGGATAGATGAAGATCAAGGATTTGGTGGGTTGGGGCTATGGTGGCAAAAGGTTACTTTTAGATACTTTTACTGATATGGTGTGGCAACTCAAAGGGGTTCTGACCATGGCAACAAATGTAAAGCTTTCAGATGATCTTGTTCAGGCGGCAGGACGAATTGCCGCGATCGAGCACAGATCGATTCCGAAGCAGATTGAGTTCTATTTCAAAATCGCTGCCATTGCTGAGGCTAATCCTGATCTCTCCTTCGCTCTGATTAAAGAGATTTTAAAGAGTGATGCTGAGACCGCTGCTGGCCACTACGCATTCGGGTGATGGAGTTACTACTTACACCGACTTTTGCTCGCCAGGTAAAGAAGCTTCATAAGAATCAAAAGGCTTCATTAGATAAGGCATTGAATCAGTTGGTTGCAAATCCCCTTCTTGGAGATGCTAAAGCTGCCGACCTAGAAGGTATCTACGTTTATAAGTTCATCATTAACCGTCAAGAGTGGCTTCTGGCCTATCGCTTTGTTTCTGTGGGAAGTCTCAAGCTTCTGCTTATCGGGCCGCATGAAAACTTTTACCGTGACTTAAAAAAGAAGTAGCTGTACTCGAGTAACTGACAATGTCGGTGGTTAGGAGCAGACTATGGCCATGGGATTTTGGGCAGATCGAAAAGCTAAAAAGGCGTTCAAGAGCGCGTTGAGTGACTATGAGTATCAGCACGCTAAGTGGGCTGGTGATATCGAGATCTTTAACAAGATAAAGGCGGCCTTTGAGAGCGCGATTAAGGGTGAAGATGCGGTCTCTAATTTAGCGGTGCAAAAACCTGGAGAGATTGTTATCTGGAGTGGGCGCGGACAGTTTCATGAAGCAGGTAGAACACCTGGTCAATATGTTGGAGGTAGTCAGGGTTTAAGCATTCCAATTGTTGCCGGAATTCGATATCGAGTTGGCGCTATGCGTGGAACATTTGTGCCCGGGGATGCAATACAGGCATATAAAGAAGTCGGCGATGTTGTGCTCTCCACCGATCGCATTATGTTTAATGGAATGTATAACACCAAAGAGTGGGCCTTTGCTAAGTGGAATGGTGCAGCGACTTCAGAAGATGAGAGTGATTACATATTTAATGTCAGCAATCGTCAGAAAACATCGGGAATTTTATTTGATGTCAGCGTTGGCCGCGAGTTCAATAGATTCTTAGCTCAAGCAATTGATGCCGCTGAAAATGGGCTTGAGAGCGTCATTACAACCGTTGACAAAGTTTTACAAGATTTAGCAGGAGATGAGCCAGTTAAACCCGAGCTCGTATTGCCTTCTGCAATCGCTGCTCCCCCGGTAACACCTGCTTAGTTCATCGGATAGAGATCAGGATCATTCACTCTGAGCCTGTGAGATGTGCACCCTCAACACTGACAGGTCATTTCTATTGTAATGACCTGACTATGCGAGTACGTTGCAAAAAGCCGAAACTCGGCACGGAGGAGATATAACTATGGCAACAACAAATGAAATATGGATCTGTGAGGGTGTTGAGGGAACAACTCGACGTCAGCAAATGGCACGCCTAGGTGAATGGAAGAAGCTATTTCTTGCAGAGGGTGCTAAAGATGTAAAGGTGTGGGAAGGCGGATACGGCGAGTTCAACGGAACGTGGTTATTTGCAATCGAATTCGACAATGCTCAGGCATTTGGCGCATCACTCGATAAGTTCCATGCAAATTCAAAGAGCTTTGATGACGCTATGGATGTCTGGTCTAAGACTCCAGCACTGAAGTTCAAAACAGGCGGACTACTTCACCATATGGCAAGTATCTAAATACTTAAAGGAAATATTCGCTCAGTGATTGGGAATTAGTCCACTGAACAGAGTAATTCCCAATCAGCGGATAATCAATCTAGGGGGAATAATCAAATTAGGTTCACTTACTTGGTTAGGTGGATTGAGTTTCTTAATCGAATGTCCCTCTTCGCCCATCAAGACCTTTAAGGCCAGAGATGCAACTTCAGAAATATTTTGATCTAACGATGAGAAATTAAAAGCTTTAGATGTAGGGCTATTATCAAAACCAGAGACTGGAATTGATTTCTTTAATCTTGAAATTTCCATTTGAGCGCCTAGTGCCAATGTGTCACTGGCGCAGACAATGGCGTCGATTTCAGGGTGGCGAGCTAATAACTTAGCTGTTGACACACGTGCACTGGCAATAGATTCATCTCCCAATTCACACAAGTCACGGCTGGATTTTTTCGACTTAAGGCCCGTCAGTTCAGCATATGCATGCGACCAACCCAGTAAACGGTCATCGGCAACACTTTTAGGTTTAGCAGGATTTGAATTAGTAGTTTTCCAACCTAGGAATCCAATTGTTCGATGACCTAGCTTCCAAAACATCTTTGTTGCATCTCTTGTTCCACTAGCACCATCAACATCGATCCAGGGATATGAATTAGCAAATTCGGGCGTACTGCCCCACGGTCGTCCAAAGCTCAAGAATGGGACATTTCTACTTAATAGGTATTTTAAACGTGGATCAGCTTCTACTGTGGAAGTTAAAAGAAAACCATCAACATCTCGTGAATCGATGAGTTTTGATAGCTTTTCTACTTCATTTTCATCTGGCTCGCATGTATATGTAAAAACCTTAATACTGCGAATCTCGCAAGCCCGCACAAGTTCGTACACGAATTCATCTTGAATGTAGCCTGAATAGAGAGCGTCTGAGCCCTTTCCCATAGGAGCATTTGAGTCAACGCGTACAGCGATAGAGGACGATCGATTAGACCGTAAACGGCGAGCCGATAAATTTGGTGTGTAATCCAGCTTCTCAATTGCTTGCATTACTTTATCGCGGGTTTCTGGGCGAACTCTTTCCGGAAAGTTAAGTACATTTGAAACGGTCTGCAGTGAGACACCAGCTGCTTTTGCAACTGAAACAATAGAGGCTCTTGACTTATCCATTATTTATTACTCGCCTCTAATTTTTTGATTAGAGTGCAATCAACCTCTACTAGTAAGCCACGAATAGGCCGCAACGGTCCAGCCTTGGATAATTTGAGGTGGCTGTGCAATTCGATTTGTATGCGCACGCACTCCGCTTTCATCATCAAATTGTACATCCTGAATAAAACGGTTAATTAAATCCTTCTCGGGCCAATCTCCTCGGAAAAACTCCGGGTATCCCCCTGAAGATTCAATTGCATTTTTGATTCTAGCTTGCACTTGCTGGGATTCCTTTATGAAACCATGCTTTAGAAGTCCGCGAGCCGTTAAGACTCCATCGAATGGCCATGCCGAACCTGTGTGATAGCCCCCAGGGCGGTAAGAAACATGACTGCGTGCAAGTGTGCGCAAGCCACTATCGCCTAACATTGAACTATCTGTCATAGCTGTGGCAATCGCCTCACGGTATTGACTAAATTCATCGCCGGAAATGACACCTGAATCTAAAAGTCGACCTTGGTTGCTGGCTAAGGATTCAAATTTGGTCACTCCACCATCGGGAGATCGCTCAAGACCCAGAGCAAAACTATCTCCCATCCAAAAATGTCCGATTAAAGAGAGCTGCACATGTCGCGCTAATTTAGAGAGTTCAGAGGTTGACAGTGGCCACTTCGTACTCGGTTTCAACAACTGAACTGCCTTCGCCGCAAGAATTGCATCATACGTCTCGCCTACAGTTTCAACAGATGCTGTTGAGTCACCACGAGCGAGAACTCCATTGGCATGCATGTAGGAATCACCAGAGTCCTTCCACATTTGATTGGCGATGCCTTTGGGATTTGATCGAGATGATTCGATGAAACCAGATGATGTATCAAGACGTGTGACGAGCCACTGTGTAGAGGCAATAAATCGCTCCCACAGAGCAAGACCACCAACCATGATGTCTAGAATCGAGGGATCGGCTTCTGCGGCCTTAGAAACCTGTTTCATCCAAATCAAGGTTGCATCAACCGAACCATAATAAGGGAACTTCCAATCGCCTTCATCTTGAAGCTTGCGCGCTACTGGATCATCAATAGTTCTCACTTCGTGGGCGATTCGTCCCGGCTCCTCTTCACTTTTGGAATCAACCGTGGAGCCTTGAACGAGTGCTAGGGCCTGAATAACATTCATCCGCAAATGTGGCTTAACGTTGAAAAGTAGATCTGCAATCAGCAATGAATCTCGTCCAAAAAGGCAACTGTAAAGATTCTGTTCGGGTAAATTCTTGTGCTCTTTCAAAGGTACTGCGGCAAATGGGACTTCAAAACCATGGGCTTTGCCCAGAATCATCTCAACGGCTTGATCTATATGTGGCCTATTAGCCGGGTTTAAAGCCGGGTCATTGTCTTCTAAAATGACTTCATAATTAACTGTTTTTTCACCAGTCTTCAACTCATCCATTATGAATATCTACCTTACTTGTAAATGTTGAGTTGAGCTCCTGAAAGTTTCTGACTGTAAGAGCCTGCGATAATGTGAGGGCGATGCATATAAAGAGAAAAATTAAAGGTGCAAGTGCAAGTATGATAAAGAAAGTCAATGCAATCACTCTCTTTTCACTCTTTAAATAATAGAAAAACATTTCTGAAGCCGTTTTTGAACTCTCAGTAGCTGTATTCATAATGAATATGGGATTAAATACAATCATCATTCCCATCCATAACATCAACAGTGAGGGAACGATTGACATAATAATAAGTGATAGCCACATTGGCGTCGGAATCATATTAATCGCATTATTGAGAGCAATAACAAATAAGATTCCCAACAAAATGTTAAGTAACAAGATCCTTTGAAACTCCGATGTTTTTACTAGCTTCCGTAGCGTGACTCTTGGGGTCGAAAAATTGACCATAGCAGCATTAATTAATGAAATTACCGAGCATATGATTGAACAGATGAGCTTAATGAGCAAGCTAGGGCTCTGAAAAATAAACATCAGCGAAATAGCCCATATCATTGCGGTAGGGATCGCTTTAACATGTAAATCCCACACCTGGCCTAGCGCTTCACGAAATACCGATGACACTCTGCGGTCTTTAAAAGTGTTCATACTCAACCCTTCGCCGACGATGCGAGTTGAACATTGATGATGTAGCGCTGTCCGAATGTGTAGAGGGCAAGGATGGGAACGGTGGAGAGAACAACTAACGCCATTATGGGGGGCCAGTCTGTCGAGAATTGGCCTTTAAACTGCAGAATTCCAAATGGAAGTGTCCAATGGGATGGACTTTGCAAAACAATGGAAGGCCAGAACAAGTCATTCCAGGTTCCCTGGAAAGTTAAAATCGCTACCGTCGCCAAAACTGGAGCAGCATTAGGCAGCATCACTCGCGTGAAAAGCTGGAACGGTCCTGCTCCATCAATTTTGGCCGCATCTTCCATCTCCTTGGGCATAGTCAGGAAATATTGGCGCATAAGAAAAACATCGGCGGCGCTGATAGCTTTGATGAGAAAGATGGCCAAATAATTACTAGGGCCGGTATTGATGAGACCCATCTTCACAAGCAATTGGTACATTGGAACTAGACGCAGTTGATCGGGAATCATCATGCAGCCTAGAACGACAAAAAATAGAACATCGCGACCTGGGAACCTAAGGCGAGCAAAGGCATATCCGGCTAATGCCGCAAAAATTAAGTGCAGAACCACGACTCCACAGGCTATAAAGAGAGAGTTCGCAAAAAGCGTTTGAAAATTTGGTTGAATTTTGCCAAATACCGTCGCATACGCCTTCATCGTCGGTTGATCGGGTATTAAGTTGCTCTGATAAACCTCATCTGAAGGTTTAAAAGATGTACTAAGAGACCAGAGAAAAGGAACAATGGTCAAGATTGAATAGAAGATCAAAAGGGAATAGAAGCTATATTTGCGCACTTTACTCATCAATTATCCCCTTTCCACGCTGCAGAACCGAAAAGTGACTTCTGAAGAACGGTAAGAGAAAAGATGATTACAAAGAGAATTACACCGATAGCACTTGCATACCCAAACTCAAATTTTCTAAAGCAGGCATTGTAAATATAGAGAACTACGGTCATCAAAGAATAGTCAGGGCTGCCATCGGCGCCACCCGCCAAAATTGCTTGATCATAGAGTTGCAAGGCGCCAATCATTCCGGTTGCAACTACAAAAAGATGGGCTGGCTTTAACAGCGGCATTGTGATGTACCAAAAGACCTGTCTCCTGGTGGCACCATCCATTACTGCTGCTTCAGCAAATTGAGAATCGACGGTTTGCAAATTAGCAAGATAGAAAAGCATCATTGTTCCGCTGGTTGTCCACGCATTCAAACCAATTATGGAGTACAGCGCAGTCCTCGAGTCGGATAACCAAGCACCTTGATTAAAGAGATTGGCTGTATCTACCCCAAAGAATCTTAAAACCCCATTGAATACACCATCCGGTGCCATAAGAAAGATAAAGAGTGTGGTGATTGCTGCGCTACTTGCTATTGAAGGAAAGTAGAAAGCTGAACGAAAAAACTTACTTCCCTTAATCTTCGAATTGACCAGCAATGCCAGATACAGTCCTATCGCACTTTGAATTGGAACCACTAGCAGCGCATATTTAACTGAGTTTCTTATTGCCTTTAAGAATATTGGATCAGAAAAAGCTTTGCGGTAATTATCAAGTCCTATATTTTTGGTAGGACCCATAATGCCCCAGTCGAATGTTGAGATATAGACTGCATAAATAAAGATACCCACGCTTAGAAAAAGAAAAAGCGCCATAGGAATTGAAATGAAACCATAGGCCACCAAAGACTCTGATCTTTTTCGACCGAGTCGGGAGGTTCTGTGACTAGTTGATGTCATAACCTTCCCTTCTCTTGGTCATTTATAATGGTGGTACAAAGGCTAAGAGTAAGAGTTGATTCCAACTCTTTGGCGGAATCAACTCTTACTCTTGTCTAGATTTGCCTTGACTCAGGCGATTTAGGTACCTGAATCAAGGCTTGTCTATGTGGATTATCCCTTTGGCCAAGCGGCTTCTGCGGCGGCAATAATAGCTGCTGCTGCTTTTTTAACATTGAAGTTCTTGTCCTGTATCTGCTTCTTAGCTTCATTATTGAATGCACCAACTACATCGCCCCAACCCTTAAATGCTGGAGTTGTAACTGTCGTTGCAAGCTTTGCCACAGTTCCATTGACTTCATAACCAAGTGGAGTTGCAACATCTGAACGAGATGGAATTGCAACACCAAATGAAGTCCAGACAGTCATTCCACGAGCACCTGTCATGTATTCAATGAAGGTCCAAGCCTCTTTTGGATGTGGTGAATCCTTACCAATTGCATAAGCAGCAGTGAATGCAAGTGATCCAGCTTGTTTAGCAGTTGGTAGTGGACCCTTAATCATTGAGTCGTAAACATCTGGGAAAGAGTCCTTTAGGTATGGATCAAGCCATGCGCCTTCCATCGTGTAAGCACACTTTGCCTTACCGAAAGCTTCGCCAGCCCAGCCAGCTGAAAGTTGTGCCGGAGTCTTGAAGGCACCACTCTTATAATTAGTCATAGCCCACTCAAGCCCAGCCTTAGATGTAGCTGAAGAAAGCAATGATTTGTTTGTAGAAGATGCTAAGCCACCACCGAATGCAACAAAGTATGCACCGAGGCGATTGATATCAGCATCAACGCACATTGGAGTTATACCTTTTGCAAGTAGCGCTTTAGCGTGTGATGCAAACTGTGATGTTGTCTTTGGAAGTGCAGTAATTCCTGCAGTTGCCATCAGATCCTTATTTCCCTCTAGAACTAGTGGGTTTGCATCCTTTGGTAGACCAAATAGCTTTGCTCCACTTTGGAAAGGCTTTAGGTAACTTGCGTTGAATTTAGTTAAATTAAATTTCGCAGTTGTGATTGAAGGCATGAGATCAAGAAGCACACCTTGCGCCGCCCAATCCTGTGCAACGCCAGCATCTAGATAAAAGACATCGTTAGGAGTCTTTGAGGCGAAACGAGCGGCCATCTGTGCGCCATGGTCGTTATCGACAATCAGATCCACTTTGATGCTTGGGTTTCGTGATTCAAAGGTCGCGACAGCATCTTTTAGTGCTGAAGTCTCCGATGGGGATGAACCCCACGTAGAAACAGAAATTGTGGTGACAGCTTCGGCAGCACGAGCCTGCGGCACGAGTGAAAGAGTTAATGCAAGTGCCAGTAATGACACCCCTATTGGAGCCTTTTTCATACTTTCCCCTTATTCTCAAGTAATTTGAACGTTCAAATAATAGGGAGCCTTAAACCCCTTGGCAATACCCATAATCCAGGATTCCTATAACAAGTTGATAACGATGCATGCATGAATTTTCAGTTTTCTCAGTGGAGCTCCACCCACGAAGCTCCCACCCTCTCAACGCGCCCAGAAAAAATCCAAAGTGCTGCTTAGAATCGACCACCAGTTGAACTATCACTACTGAGGCGCTGCGACAGATAAATCGGAACTATAGATAAAAAGACCAAGGTCGCTGCAACCACATTAACAATAGGCGCTTGGTTTGGTCGGAATAAGTTGTTATAAATCCAAATGGGTAGCGTCTGGATTCCTGGACCGGCGGTAAATGTTGTAACGACAATTTCATCGAAAGAGAGTCCAAATGCAAGCAAGCCACCTGCAAATAGAGCCGAAGCCATGTTTGGCAGAGTGATTAACCTAAAGGTTGTAATGCCATTAGCGCCTAAATCCATTGAGGCTTCTTGTAATGAAGTTCCCATGCGTCTGAGTCGAGCTACAGCATTGTTGTAAACAACAACGATACAAAATGTGGCATGACCAATAACGACTGTAAGTAATCCGGTCGACATTCCAAGCTGCTTTGTAAATGCGTTATTTAATGCAATACCTGTTACAACTCCTGGTAGAGAGATAGGAAGAACTACTAGTAGTGAAATTACTTCCCTGCCAAAAAAATCATATCTACTCACGGCAAAAGCAAGCGCCGTTCCCAGTAGCAGTGCAATGGCGGTAGCAGATAGTCCAGCCAAGATCGACCACTTCAGAGCTTCGCGTACTCCAGTGTTTTCAATGGCCTTAGCCCACCATTTAGTTGTCAGCTCTGAAGGTGGCCAACTAAATGTGCGGCTGGAGTTAAATGAGTTGATAACAACAACGGTTAATGGCACATAGATAAATGCAAGACCTACTCCCAATAAGGCGGCAAGTATGAGCCGTGCATTTCGTGAGATTGTCATTACAGGCTCGCAAGTGCTCCGGTACGGCGCACCATCCATAAATAGATTGCCATAATTGTTACTGGAATCGTTGCAATGGTGGCAGCAAAGGGCAGATTAATGCTGAAATTCTGATAAACCACGTTACCAAGCATCTGTAATTTTCCACCAATAATTGTGGCGGTGATGTAATCACCTAGGCTGAGTGAGAATGTAAACATTGAACCTGCAACAAGACTTGGGAAAATTAGAGGTAATACGATCCGACGAAATGTGTGCCAATTGTGAGCCCCTAAATCACCGGATGCATCAAGAAGATTATTTGGTAGTCGTTCAAGCCCGGCGTAAATAGGCAGAATCATGTAGGGCAGCCATAGGTAGGAAAGACCAATAATAATTGCCGGGCCACCAAAGCCAGGTGATGAAAATCCAAGCGGACCAAGTAACCAGTCAAGAACACCATTGCCTGGCTCTAGCATTGTTCGCCATGCATAAATCTTGACTAAATATGAGGCCCAGAGTGGGGTAAGTATGAGTGCAACCAAAATCTTTTGAGAGCGTGGCTTTGCAATCTTTGCCATGTAAAAGGCCATAGGTATTGCCAGAACCGTGCACACCACTGTTACGAGAAGGGCTATCCCCACAGTGCGTAATACGACATTTTTGTATGCAGCATCGGTAAACATGTCGTGGAAATTTCCTAAATTAAATGTTTGAATAACATTGCCAGTAAATGAATCAATCGTAAAAAATGCTGCAACAAGTAAGGTTGCAAGCGCGCCTAAGTAAGCAACTACGAGCCACAAAATTGGCGCAGTAAGAAGAGCTACAAGTCGAAGTTTTGGCTTCTTATGCATTGTGTTTGAGATTTCTTGCAACATAGCTCCCCCTTTCAAAAAGATAAACCGGGCGCAGTTGTGACTGCGCCCGGCTTATTTACTTATGAGTTACGCAGACTGGACCAAGCTTTGACCCATTCAGCATATGGAACGCACGTAGCATCTGTGCGGCCATCAAGGCACGCCTCAGTTGGTGTATTCCAGTAGTACACATCATCCCAATAAGCATCATCTGCTGCATGGAAAGTTGCGCAGTGATTCTTATCAGCGGTGAGATCGCAGGATTTAGCATTTGATGGAGCTTCACCAAACCACTCAGCAACACCGGCATTAGCCTCTGGTGATGCAATGTGATTCATCCACAAATAAGCACAGTTTGGGTTCTTGGCCTTTGATGAAATCATCCATGTATCTGACCATCCAGTAGAACCCTCAGTTGGCTTGATGCCTTCAACTTTGGTGCCTTCACCCTTTGCCAAGTTGATATTAACTTGCCAGGTAGTTCCAAGAACAGTTCCACCTGATTTAAGTGATGCAACATGCTTGAGGTAATCTCCCCAATACTCGCCAATAAGTGGCTTCTGTGCTTTCAGTAATTCGACAGCTGCATCGAATTGCTTTTGATCTAGAGCATATGGATATGTAATTCCTAGATCTGGTTGCGTCTTCATCAAATAAAGCGCAGCATCTGCAATGTAGATTGGTGAATCGTATGCAGTGATCTTTCCTTTATATGGTGAATTGACATCAAATACTGCGCCCCATGATGTTGGGGCAGGCTTGACGATATCTGTGCGATAGGCCAGTAAGTTAGCTCCACGGCCGTGTGGGACACCGTAGGCAACACCATCAACTGAGTTCCATTGCTGGAGCTTTAAGTTATCAAAAATATCTGCATAGTTTGGAATCAATTCAGTATTGACTGGGGCAACGTCTCCTCCATAAATCAAGCGGAGTGATGCATCACCAGATGCAGAGACAACGTCATATTCGCCAGTCTTCATTAAGGCGACCATGTCATCTGAGGTTGCTCCATTTTTAACATTTACTTTGCAGCCAGTCTCTTTTTCAAAACCAGTTACCCAGTCAACGTTGGGATCTGTAGAACCATTCTCTACATATCCGGCCCAAGCCACGACATTTACTTGGCCTTCCCCAGCGCCAAGTGAATTCATCATTGGGACATCAGGTACGCCACTGCTTGATGCTTCATCATTGCTAGATGAACATCCGGCCAGAATGAGCGCTGCTACTGATGCAACTGCTATACGTGAAAACAGACGCTTACTATGCATCTGTACCTCCATCTTGATCATCCATATTCAGCGGTTGAATATGGCCTCCCCAATTCATTGTTGAACTAGGAATTCTTTCTCTTCTTGCCATGACAGAGTCACGACATCGCCCACCTTTAACTGGTTATTTGATTGCGTAGAAATCATAGGAAATCCGATGGAAGTATCGAATAAATATCTAGTAGATGCACCAACAAAAATCGCATCGCGCAGTGTTCCTTGAACGCTACGCCCACCTGTAGAACTAGCACGAGAGATTGTGACAAATTCAGGCCTTATGTTAATTTTTTTACCGTCATATTCAATTCGATTAGTCTGCCCTACAAATTCGGAGACAAATTCACTTTTTGGATTCTCATAAATCTCCCGAGGAGTTCCAATCTGCTCAATCTTGCCGTGATTAAAAACAGCGATTCGATCACTCATGGAAAGTGCTTCTTCTTGGTCGTGAGTAACAAATACAAAAGTAATTCCAACTTCGCGCTGAAGTGCCTTGAGCTCAATTTGCATCTGCTCACGCAACTTTAAATCCAGAGCTCCTAATGGTTCATCTAGCAAAAGAACTGCGGGTTGGTTTACGAGAGCTCGAGCAAGTGCAACGCGTTGACGCTGTCCACCAGATAGCTGTGCAGGTTTTCTATTCTCGTACCCTTCGAGGCGAATTTGCTTCAGAGCAGTTAGGGCTCGTGATCGACATTCTTGTTTTGCAAAGCCTTTGACCCTTAATCCATATTCAATATTTGCTAATACATCCATATGCGGAAAGAGCGCATAATCTTGAAATACAGTGTTTACATCTCGCTCATAAGGAGGAAGTTGGGAAACATCTTTACCCGCCAAGGTAATTGTTCCCGAGTCAGGCTTTTCGAATCCTGCGATCATGCGAAGCACGGTTGTTTTGCCTGAGCCTGAGGGTCCAAGAAGAGTTAAGAACTCCCCTTCCGTAATATCTAAATCGATGCCATCTACAGCGCGCACGTCCCCAAAGCTGCGCTTGAGTGAACGGATTGAGACGATTGTCGAGCCTGACATGGCCGAAACTGTACCTATTTCTCCCCAGGATTTTCTAGGGTAACGCGCAAAACTCCGATGTTTCCAGCGATTGTGAATGCTGCCTGGAGTAGAAATGTCTCTTTGGCACAGGTGAAAATAAAAGTAGCCCCACGCGACTAACCGAAGGGCTACTTATGGTGTGCACCGCTGGCGGGGTTCAGGGGATTTTCGCTGTGGATAAAGTTATGAGTGCTAGATTTCAAACACTTAGTCAAAGAGTGATCTTTCCAAGAGTTACAGAACAAAAGCCCCGCAGAATAATCTCTGTGGGGCTTTTGTAATTTAACTTTAGGTTTCTTACTTTTTAATAGTAACAACCTTGATCATTGCGCATCGGTTTTTAAATGGCTTGCAGAGGCGGTTATAGGTTGTGCCTAGGCCCATTGTCTTAATGGATAAGTTTGGCCATGTCTTCTTTAACCATGCACCAACTTCTGCGGCACGCTTTTTGGTTAACTTATCGTTAAGTGCTTTAGATCCTTCTGGTGATGCATAGCCATAAACAACCACCTGCTTTGCATTTTGAAGCTTCCATGATTTAAGCGTCTTAATGCTCTTGGCAGATAATGCATTTGAGGCAAGTTGGAAAGAAACAGGTTGCACTGCACCAGGCTTTAGTGAACATGCTTTATCAAATGTGCCAAGGCACTTAATATCATCGATGCCAATTTTGATGTCATCCAGTTTGAGGTACTCAAATTGCTGTGTAGCAAGTTCAGGCGTAAAGCCATTAATGAGCTTAATATCAACTTTGCCAACATCGTGGGTAGGAGCAATAAAGGTGACCGTAGTTTTAGTTTGTGTCCATGAGTTTGCTGGCAACAACTTACCGTCAATAGATATTGAGGTTATGACGTGGTTAAATTCTCCGGTTATAACGATCTGATCATTCGCAAAGCCTTTTGCTGGAGCTATTGAAGTGATCTTGTCTGTTAACACTGGTTCTACTGGTTTATCTTGTAACCACTGAGCATGTAATGCCAGAGCTGTTGTAGAAACTAACATCAAAGTCTGACCATCTACGTAGGTCATGGATGTATCATCCATCCAGCCTAAAAATGAATATCCTGTGCGCGTAAATGTATTTGGCGACAGTGCGACTGAAGAACCAGAACCGGTTAGTCCTGACATCGTTCCTGTTCCACCATTTGCTTCAAATGCGACTGCATAAACATAGGAATTAATGAGCCACTGAGCAGTCAGAGTGATATTTGTTGCGCCCATGATGATAGTTGCGCCAGCTGCATATGCTGTATCTGCAGCATTTTTCCAACCTATAAATGAGTAGCCCGCCTTAGTTAAACCCGAGTTAGCGGCGACAGTAAATGTTGCGCCAGTTGCCACATTGGCTTGCGTTGGAACCACGCCAGTTCCACCGTTTGCTACATACGTGACGTTCTGGCTGGTAACACTCCACTGGGCTGTAAGGATGACGTTGTTTACACCCGCTGTGTAAGAAGCACCAGCAGCATAAGCAGTTTCAGCTAGATCTTTCCAGCCGGCAAATGTGTAGCCCGGCTGAATTAATCCAGTTCCTACTGCAACTACGAATGTCTCTCCTTGTAGAACATCAACTTGAGTTGGGACTATGCCAGTTCCGGCGCCGGCGTTATAAGTAACTGTGCGAGATGGATTAGTACTCCACCGGGCTGTCAATGTCAGATTTAGAGCGCCATTTATAGTAATTGATTGTGCATCTACATAGGTAAGGGAGTCTGATCCCAACCAATCACGAAATGTGTATCCCGGTTTCACCATTGTCGAGGTACTAAATGCTGAAAGCGTTACAGATGAACCAGTGCCTCTTTGTGCGTTCAAGAAACCTGCAGTACCAGCTCCTTTGTCATACATGATTGTGTAGACATAAGTTAGTGGTGCTGCAATATTGATAATCACGCTCGCTGTTGCAGATTCAGTAGAAGATATTGCTGTGACCGTATATGTGCCTGCACTGAGCGATATTGGAGTTCCGGAGATAACTCCCGTGGTCGCATCGAATGAAAGTCCTGCAGGTAGCGTAGGTGAAATCGTGTATCTAAGATCTTGAATGTTCAAGAAGTTGCGTGCAGTATAAGCAGCCGTTGTAGTAATAGGTGTGCCACTAGAACCTGTGATTGTGTTCATTGCAGGTTCAATTGATGGTGTTCCGCGAACAACAGTTAATATCGCTCTGTCAGCTGTGATGGTGTTGTACATCGCAACTGCACCAGTACAAGTGATCGGCAGCGTGGCTGGATAATTGGTGCTCAGAGTGTAGGCACTGCCACATATATTTTGTGGATAAGAGAGGGTATTAGCCGCTATTTCTATAGTTTTTGCCGCATCGGAATAGAACTTATATGTGTAAATCGCAGCTTCACCAGCTCTTACCGTTACATCATCAGGTACTACATAAATAGTAGGTGCTGATTCGGCGATAAGAGGTGCAATTCCAAGACCCCAGATTGCATGTATATCTTTAGCTCCACCCGTAGATGAAGAGAAACCAAATTTGAAAGTACCAGCCTGAACATAATCTGCCGGTTGATCTACCGTCAGTGCAATTGGCGCAGTGTTTACGTCTTGGGTTAATGATCCTGATTTCCACATGTATACGCGAATCTTAGGATTACTGTTTGTTGAAGGATCTACAAGAATTCTCACAGGTCGTGCAGCCGATTCGCGGGTATCTGATCCTGTACCGAAGTATTCAGCGCCAATTGCACCGTTCGGCGCAACAAATCCACCTGGAAGAATACAAAAACCAGATGTACCATCTTTACCGTCGCTTGTATCGGGGCCGCGAACTGCGAGTGCCTTAGGAACTCCACCTAAAATATTATTTGTGCACTCGCCATCCCCATAGCCTTGATTCATCCAGTTTCCATATGAGTCAAAACCAACAGCAAAGAGTGCGCCAGGAATTCCCTTATATCCAAGGTTTCCACCTGGCTGGCCAACGGTTAGATCTGTCTTTGATCCATCCTTAACAAAGAATGAGATTCCATCAGCGCCAGTTCCGCCGTACTGTGCTTGATAGAAAGAGATATCTAATCCGCCAGATGTTGGTAGAGCTTGGTTATAAAGCATCGTGCCGGCTTGCTGATTGTCATTTGATGTTAAGAAGAGTGAACCAGCCCCGCTTGTATCTGGGCGGCTGCTACACCCTGGCAACGTTGTACCTAGCGATAGCGTGATCGCTGGATTTGAATCGTTCAGCGCGCTCAGGCATGGGTGCGCACCAAAATCTCCGCTACTTGTAGATACCCAGTTATTGGCGTTAAAAAGCGAAGAAGTTGTAAAATTCTCAGTCAGCGTGCCGGGCGCGGCCTGCGCAGGGGCCAGTGTTGCAACGGTGGTGAGCAGAGATGCCAACAGGGCAAGCACAAGGATACGAGATATTTTCTTCACGGGTGGAGCTCCAAGTCATTTGTTTTCAAAGCAGATAGGTGCAGGATACCTGAGGCGGGGATGCATTCATAGCCTGAGCCTGTTCCTTTCTAGTCGCTCTTTAATTATGATCGAATCGTGAGAACCTATGACTAAACGCGCCACGCTTGCGCAAGTGGCTGCTTACGCTGGGGTAAGTATCGCAACTGCCTCCCGAGCATTTTCAGATCCAACTCTTGTGAGACCAGAAACGATTGCAATAATTCGTCAGGCTGCCGTAGCTCTTCACTACAAAGCTCCTCGCATTTTAGAACGTAACCTATCTATGGCACGTATAGCTGTTTTTACACGATTATTTCATCGTCATGGGGAGTTAGAGAGACTGCGCGGAATTTCAAATGCACTTCGTCCTTGGCCACATGAACTACTTCTCTATGATGTCGATGATTCCTTAGCCTCAATCGATTATGTGAAGAAATTAGTTGTGACTAAGCGAATCGAAGGAGTAATTTTCTCAGGCGTTCTAGTAGCTCCCGAGGTTGCTATATACCTTAAGCGCTTTCAGATACCATCAGTCTTAATCGATAACGATGATGCACGTTTTTCTCGCGTCTTCACTTCCGATAAAAAAGGAAGTGAGTTGGCGGCCGACTTCTTCAATAAGAGTAAATCCTCAAAAATTCTCTTGCTAGGCGCACGACCAACAGCTCTAGATCTTCATCCTGGAATTCGCTTGCAATCTTTTAGAGAGCATTTAGATCCGAAGAAGAGGTTGGCCAGTACAGAGTTACTTGTTGATCCCACCTCTGTGGAGGCGGTGAGTGAGATTAGAAAGATTCTTACAGCCAAGAAGCCACCTGATGCCATCTTTGCCGATAGTGACTTGTTGGCCATGACTGTAATCTTTCTCGCCCGCGAATTGACCATCTCGATTCCTGGAGATTGCTCCCTCATTGGATACGGCGACACCGACACAGCTGAGATATTAGGCATCACAAGCGTTCGCACACATCTAGATGCAAGCGGTCGACGCTCTGTTGAGATTCTGCGCTCAACTGAAGAGTTTGGCCAAATAACGCGCCATGAACTTGAGCCGGAGTTAATCATACGCTCAACGACATAGAATGTAACAAAATAATTACATATCGTTCTGTTCTTGTAATGAAAAATTTACATCAATACACTCATAAAAACCGCCTTCCCAGTGGCTCAGGTGTGAGGAGAGTGTCGTGGCAGATACAGACATCAAGGATGGTGAACGTGTAATTTCGCGACGCTTAATCCTCTCCCCCAGTGATCCGGTTTTCGATCCACGTTTTAGACCTCCGTTAGAGACTGTAATTCCGTGGACGCTGGCATATCGGGGTCCATGGCTTATTCCATATGCATCAATTCCATTTGATCATCATCGTGGCGTTGGTGAACAAAATCTATTTAGATGTCTCTTCGGCCGAGACTCTTTAATAATTGCAGATTTTCTTGGCGCACGTGTGCCTGGCCTTCGGCGTGGAGTCATCTGCGCATTAGCTGAGGCACAAGGAGAGAGTTTTGTTACTCAATCTGAGGAAGAACCTGGTCGTATTGCGCATGAAATTCGTGATGCTGGAGATGAACGTGCGCGTGAAATTATGGAGAGGGAGGGTTGGTCATTTCCCTACTTCGGTTCAGTTGATAGCACGCCACTGTGGTTAAAAGCCTTATCAAAAGAGGCGCTTGAGGAGCCGGGTTTGCTAGATATTCAACTTGGAAATAAAACTCTTGGAGAGCGCGCGGTGTTAGCAACAAAGTGGATTCTCTCTCGATTAGAAACCCCTTCAGAGTTAATAGAATCAAAGCGATCTAATCCACAAGGAATAAAGAATCAGTTTTGGAAAGACTCAGGTGACTCTTATGTCCATGCAGATGGCACGATTGCAGGTGAGGGATCTCTAGCATCGATTGAAACAGCGGCAGAAGTCTTCGATGCGTTAACGGGTGCTGCGCAACTTTATCTATTGCGTCCATATTTAGATTGGCCTCTCAATGGTGAAAAACTCATTGAGAAAGCACATCACGTTCGTTTAAAGTTGATTGAACATATGTGGCTCGGAGATAGATTCGCAATGGCCACAGAGAGAGATAAGCAGGGAAAGCAGCGTGCCTTAGATTCCCAAGCCAGTAATCAAGGACGCCTTTTGGATTCAGCGATTTTCGATGGCCCTCATTGGGGTATGTATCGAATGGTAATTGCCCATGCGCTCACCGACCCACAGTTACTTGGTCCTGCAGGTTTGCGAACGCTATCGAGCGCGCATCCCTCATATCGACCAGGTGGCTATCACACCGGATCTGCCTGGCCTATGGATGGAATTTTTGCTGGCAGAGGCCTCTTGCGCCATGGCTTTTTGCCACAAGCAACAGCACTTATTGGAAGAACCGTTGCAGCTATTGATTCAATCGGCGGTTTTCCAGAACTACTTCGAAGCGATGCCCCATTACATGGCTGGGTCAGCTCTGAAGTCATTGATATTGAAGGCGCGGCCGATGGCTTCGGACGTGGCTTCAACCGAATTGTTCAGCCTCCACAAATGATTCAAGGCTGGACGGTAGCTGCATATGCATGGGCACAAGATCACCGACAGATGTGGAATCGGTGGTAATTGAGTTAAACCAAGTAATACTATCTAATAGGAGAGGTCGACGATGATAAAAGGCAGAATGGGTAAGGCGTTCAGTATTATTACTGCTGTAGCCTTAGTATTTGCGATTAGTGGGCTTGTAACACATGCAAATGCAGCAACAAAGAAAGTAACGCTAAAAGTATGGGATCCGGGTTTAATGGGTCACTTAACAAATGGTGCCCTTGATACAAAGACATCATTTATCTATAAAGCAAAAGTTGCCTACGAGAAATTGAATCCCCACGTCACAATTGCTATATCAGAGATTGATGGCGGTGTTTCTGACACACAGTTTAAAGCTGCATCAATTGCCAAGAATGGTCCAGATATCAAAATTGGTTTTGCTGGTGGAAATACACTTTCCTTCGCAGCATTCCTGGAGCCATTAGATAAGCACTTTACTAAAGCAGAGCTTGCTCTTATCAAAGGAACGGGAACTGTTAGAGAAGGCTACAACCCAACTGGTCCACTATTGGCTATGCCATACGGTGCAGGTTCATACTTCTATGTCTTCTATGACAAGCGTATTATGGCTTCGCACAATATAGATATGAGTACACCACCTAAGACATGGGAAGCATTCCTAGATTTAGCTAACACTCTTAAGGCCTCTGGTGTCGATACACCAATCTGGGAGACAAATCTTGAGGGTTACACCGGTGCATGGGTAATTGCATCACTCGTTGGCGGCCAACTTGGTCCAAATGCATTTTTCGATATGTATACCGGAAAGACAAAGGTCAATTCGGCGGCGATGGTAAAAGCCTACGAGGGTTACCAAAAACTCTACACAACAGGTGTCACTAACGCTGATGCAACTACTGCCGGACAAGGTGATCGTCTCAATGGTTTCCTTGCAGGCAAGGGTGCGATGATCATTGATGGCGGCTGGGACAACGACCCAATTTTTAAAGCAATGGGTTCAAATGCAGGTACTTTTGCAATTCCACAGTTAGCTGGCTCTAAATATCCAAAGATCCTTGCCGGTGGAACAAATGTGGCAGTAGCAGTGACTAAGTACAGCAAGAATAAGGTCGAAGCCATTAAGTTCCTTAAGTACTTGATGCAAGCTAAGACCATCGACACATATGTAAAGATCACACAGACCGAACCATCAAATCACGTTAACGCTGATGCAACTGTCATTGTCAACCCTTTACTAAAAGCTCAAGCAAGAGATGTTGCAAAAAATCCACAGGTTTATCCTTTTGACAACATTATGCCTGGACCAACCAATGACTTGTTCTACAAGTTAAACGCCTCTGTGGCACTCGGTCAGACAACACCTGCCGATGCCGTCAAACAGTTGCAAGCTTCATTAACTGAGAATAAGTAAAAGAGAGAATGACCTTACCTGCTCTGTTGGAGGTTGGCCCCGACAAGGGGCCAACCTTCGCAGGCAGAGTTCAAGGTCACATTAGGGGCGCCACTCTGACCCAACAAAAACAGAGAATAGGTCTCTTTGCAGCACTGCCTGCCTTTCTCGTTGTCACTTCCCTGCTTTTCTATCCAATCGGCTATGCAGTCTGGATATCCTTCTTAAAGACCGATGGCGTGACTTCCAAATTTATTGGTCTTTCAAACTATGCCAATATCTTTACAGAACCATTAGTTCATGAAGTCTTTGTGACTAATTTAAAGTTTCTTATCGCTATTCCTATGGTGATTTTTCTCGGCTTATTTACGGCCGTACTCCTCTATCAAGAAATTTGGGGGTGGCGTTTCTTTCGAATCATCTTTTTCTTACCCTCAGTTCTATCAACATCTGTTATCGGCCTCATGTTTAGATCAGCCTTTACGCTCAATGGCCCTATAAATACCGCCTTAATACAGTTTGGTTTTGAACCCATCAACTTCTTTGCGCGGGCAAATATGGCGATTTTCGTGGTAGTTCTGGCGCTTATCTGGGCTGGCTTTGGTTATTCAATGATGATTCTGCTCAGTGGTCTCATGAGTATAGATACAGATCTCTTTGCCGCAGCAGAAGTAGATGGTGCTGGTTGGTGGCAAAAGTTTCGTTACATCATCATTCCAAGCGTGAAACAACAACTTGCCTTTGTCTCCATCATAAATACCCTGTACACCTTCACCTCTTTATTCGGCTTTATCTTTGTCATGACTGCCGGCGGACCGATGTATTCGACAACAACTTTAGATTACCTTGTGTATCAAAAAGCGTTCTCTGCCTTTGATATGGGTGAAGGTTCAGCCCTTGCAATCATTATGTTTGGTGTTATAGCACTTTTGACAATTGCGCAGAGCAAACATCTCAAGAATGACGCAGGTAGGTAGAGATGCGTAAATTTAGCTTGCGAACTAACCTGTTGATTTTCTTAGCTCTATTAAGTGCGGCAATAACTACCTTGTATCCCCTGTTTTATGTTGCTATGACATCGGCGCGAACACTAGAAGATTATAATAAGAATGCCTATGGGATTCCTAAATTTTTCACCTTAGATAGTTTTCGAATTTTGATAGAAAATTATTCACTTGGTACTGCAGCTCGTAATACAGTAACGGTGGTTGGAATCAGCTTACTAACCGCAATTATCTTCTCCTCCTTTGCCGGCTTTGCATTAGCGAAATATGACTTCCCTGGTAGTAAGGCGATGAATTGGTCCTTTATCGCGGTAATGCTCCTTCCAAGTCAGATTCTCATAATTCCTATTTATCTCTTACTTTCTAAGTTTGAATTAGTGGGTCATTTACATGGATTAATGTTTGTCTATATCGGTACGAATATTCCTTTTGGAGTATTTTTCCTAAAGTCTGTCTTTAGTGCCGTGCCAGATACGATATTGGATGCGGCACGAATTGATGGTGCAGGATTCTTCAAATCTTTTTTCAAGATCGCCGTCCCTAATGCAGCCGCGGGCATCACCACCCTTGCCGTTCTTCAGTTCCTGGGTATGTGGAACGAACTTCTCTATGCCTATCTAATTCTGCCTGATCAAAGCCAGCGCTTGCTGACCCCAGCATTAGCCAGTATTGGCGGGCGCTACACAACAAACCAACCCCTGGTTGCCGCAGCGCTCTGTATAACTGCCGCACCAACGCTTATTCTCCTTGCCATGAGCTCCAAATACCTCGTCCGTGGGGTCTCTACAGGAATAGGTAATTCGTGAACGGATTTGAAAGTTCACTCTCCCATTTTAATAATCTATCTTTAACGCGGATCCATTACTGGAGTTCTGACTGGGGTAGCGAATGGCAGCCTCATTGTGTGAACGCCACTTCAAATGTGGAGATAGCAGTTACTTCTGGAAGGTCGAGTAAGGGATATCACCCATTTATTATTGTAGAAGATGGTGAACGTGCTTACTTTCTTGCAGTGGCATGGTCGGGTAATTGGCGAATAACTACAATCTGCGGCTCAAAAACCTTGAAAATCCACGTTGACAGCGATTGCAATGACCTGCAAGTTATCACTTCATTTGTCGAGTCCGGGGGCATAGATAAGTGTACGAAGGATTTCATTAGCAAATTTCGTAGCATTAATTCATCTGGTAAACCAAAGCTACTGACTGAGTGGAACTCTTGGTGGCCATATGAAGATATAGAGATCAATGAGGAGGTCTTTGTATCCAATGCTGTAATTGCTAAAAAAGCTGGGATAGAAGTTGCACTTCTAGATGCCGGTTGGTTTGGTCCATCACAAATCGAATCACACTGGCATGATGTTCGTGGAGATTGGGGCCAGAGAAACACGGAGCGTTTTCCAAGTGGACTTAGCCATATTGCCCAGAACATAAGAAATCTTGGCATGGAGTTTGGAATCTGGCTGGAGATTGAAGCTATTGGGAAAAAAGCAGAGATTCTGATCGAGCATCCAGATTTCATGGCGCAGTACGATGGAAGTGATCTGGGATATCTATGCCTTGCAAATCCTAAAGCCTTAACGTGGGCAGAAAACGTATCCCAAAATCTTATCGAAGAGTGCAACGCTGCATGGATTAAGATGGATTTCAATATTGATCCAGGCCCCGGCTGTAATCGTAATGACCATGGGCACCCGAGCTTGCTGGGATTAAATAATCATCTCCTAGCTCTCTATCAATTATTGGACTCTATAAAGTTGAAAAATCCTGATCTCATAGTTGAAAACTGCAGTTCGGGTGGCCTTCGATGGGATTTAGCAATGGCCCAGCACGTAGATTTTGGATTTTCAAGTGATACTGATTGGCCAGAGCACGCCCTGTCATGTTTTTGGGCATCCTCTCTCTTCTTTCCAGTTGAAAAACTCCTGGGTTGGTGTGATAGCCAATGGCGTGGAGAGCATCCCAACCAAAGCTTTAACGCAATCGAATCTTCAGATTCTGATCTTGAGTTTGCACTCTCCATTGCACTCCTTGGTGGATTCGGAATAAGCGCGCGATTGCCAGATTTCTCAATAGGCAAGCAAATCATTTTGCAGGAATATGTCTCGATCTATAAAGAAGAGTTCAGACCTAGATTTCAATCTAATGCCTTCGTGAAACACCTTACGTCTCAACCTGAACTTTATTCACAAGGGTGTAGAAGTATCGCTTTCGCCATTGAAGCCGATGCTTTTAACCCCATAGTTATTATTTATCAACTTGATCACAAGAATCTTTTACATACGATTGAATATACTCCTCCTAGCTCTTTGGCTCACTATAAGATCATAAATGCCAGAAATGGTGAAGTTCTTTGTGAATCACATCAAGGAATATTTATTTTTATTAATGTATTAGCTGAAAATACTTCTCTTATTCTATTGTTCGAAGAGATTTAATCATGGAGGTTTTTAAGCACTATACCAAGTTTGATAATTGGGAAAGACCGCTACCAAGAAATCGCGCTTTTTATTCTCCAACTCTAGATGAATACCTTGATCAGACGTCAACATTAATAATATCTGATGATCTTAGAAGGCTGTATATAAATACATTCTCTAATACTTTAGACACAACTGCATATGTTCTTACAAGGAGCGGTGCGCCATATACCCATATTATTACAGGGGATATTCAAGCTATGTGGTTAAGAGACTCGAGTGCACAAGTGCAGCATTACTTACCTTTGATAAGTAAATCACCCGAGTTAACTACTCTATTTAGAGGCCTAATAAGAAGTCATGCAGAGTGCATTCTTAAGGACCCTTATGCAAATGCTTTCTATGAGATCGAGAAATTTGGAGTCCATGCCAAAGATTTGACGCACATGCTTCCAGGAGTCCATGAACGTAAATGGGAGCTTGACTCCTTGATATATCCGATGGATCTGGCACTCAGTTATTGGGCTCATACCGCCGATACGACTCCATTTGATAGAACTTGGAGGCTTTCAATCTCACTCACTGTGAAAACTCTTCTAACTCAGCGCCGAATGCACGGGCATGGAGCATATTATTTTGATCGCGTAACTGATAATCCCGCAGATACTCTGTCGAATTCGGGAATTGGCCCTGCCTATGCCCCTACCGGATTAATCGCTTCAAGTTTTCGTCCATCAGATGATGCTTGTAAATATCCATTCAATATTCCAGGAAATATCTATGCTCTGCATATTTTGAAAAAGATACTCGGATTAATTCAAGAGCTGGAGTTTTTTGAGCCTGTTAATGAGATCAAGCAAATAATTGAGAGCCTGGCTTCTGGGCTTGAGAAACATTCAACGGTTGAGCATCCAGAATTAGGTGAAGTCTTTGCTTATGAAGTAGATGGCCTGGGGAATAAACTTTTGCTAGATGATGCAAATGCTCCCAGCCTGCTTTCGCTACCTTTTCTTGGAGCCCTTGAGGTTTCTGATGTGAAGTATCAAGCAACGCGAAAGTTAATTCTCTCTTCAGCAAATGAAAATTTCTTCTCTGGCAAATTTGGTAAGGGCGTTGGTTCATCACATACAAGTAGGAATATGCTCTGGCCTATCGCCTTGATCATGCAAGCTGCTACCGCAACAGATAAGAATGAAAAACTTGATTGTCTAAGGACTCTTATAGATTCAAGTGCTGGCACTGGATTACTTCATGAATCATTTAATGTAGATGAGATTGAGGACTACACAAGGCCCTGGTTTGCTTGGTGTAATTCACTTTTTGGAGGTTTAATTGCCCACATTATTCATACGGACCTGGAACTATTAGACGCTATTTAATCACTGTCGGTTGCAGTGCCTCCACATCTAACGGTTACGCCTGAAGATAGCTTTTCCCAGCTTCCGAATCGGCGCAGGAACTGAGATACGCAAGACCTTAGCCTCAGCCGGTTCATCAGGTGTCATTACTTCACGCAAAGCCGGTGAATTCTGATCTAGTGAATCAGCGATAAGTTCGATATTTGCCGCCATCGATATCCCACGCACAATTTGTGTTTGATCGGCATCTTTAGCATCACCCATTAAAGTTTCAGTTAATGCCGCACTGGCCTCACGCGCATCAGTAGTAGCGCTTTGATGCGAATCATCCGAACTTGGACCAACGTCTTCAAACTTAGATGAGATTGCATAACTAGCTGCAGATAAAGCAACGGCGATAGCTTTTTGTGTTGAATCTGCAATTCCTCCGCTAACTGCTGAATCAAATAAGGTTCGTGCGATTGTTCGAATTTCCACAACTGTATGTTCTAGTGCAATGCCTTGTATGTAAATCTCTTCGGCCTCATCTTTTCGAGCCGTTGGAAACCAGCGCGCATGTCCACGGGCTTCAACAGATTGCGCACGGATAATTGGAATTTCCTCATTTAGAAGTCGTGCCTTAGCTAACCAGTTCCCAGCTTCTTTTTGCGTATACCCTATTGCAACACCTTCAGACATTGTTGCAAGTAAAGTCGCTGCCTTTACGCTAACTCTTTGAATCTGATCAAGTGAGCGACCAACTGGCGTTTTGTGGTGAGAAAAATATGAGAAGAAAATTGCAATCGCTGCACCAATCAGCGTAGAAGCTAATCTATGTAACGCTGTGCTTTCTGATAGACCAGGGCTGATGACAATCAGTGCCGTTACTTGTACATTGATGGAAGCGACTTCACCCAAATGAAGTGCGCGTCCTACAACTGCGCACATAATAATCGTGATGCCAACCGATATAAATCCAAAATCAAAAAGAGAGACTGCAGTGAGGGCAACCGATGCACCAATCGCGGTACCAACTATCTGTCCAAAGCCTTCACGAAGGGATTTATGCAGCGATATCCGAATACTCAAGGTGCAGACAATGGCTGCAACAACGCCACCATTGACTACTAATTGATCGCCCACTGCCCACGCTGTAGCACCGGCTAATCCAGCAACAGCTATCTGTCTGACCCATGCTCGACGCGCAGTAAAGAGCGTGATAACTCTTTTAATTCCAGCCCTGATTGCACTCATAATGCATGGAGTCTACCTATCTGTGCGCCTCAGTTATGATGTGGGCATGAGAAAAGCCATTGCTGCAGCCCTCTGTGCAATATTTCTTTCTCCGTTAACGGCAATTGCCATGGGCTCAGGCGATAAGTTCTCTGATGCTCAAACTGGAGTTACTTATACGGTCTATAAGCCAAGTTATACATTGGGTCTAACAGCCAGTAAGTTCCAACTGATTACTTGCGGCATGGGCAGCGAGCAGTGGATTTATGTTAAGTACGGCGGTACTAAACGTTACTTAGAGATTATGCAGACAATGGCGGGAGTTAAATGCTCTGACCCTGGTTTGTCGAAGTACCTGAAAACACTGCCAATAAATGGCGTTAAGGCAAAGTTATATGTCTACTGCGATCCGAGCAAACCTGCTTCTTATAAAAGGTGCGGAACTGAAGATATTGGACGCCTGGGTGGCTACTTAATCTTTACCAATAAAGCTGCAAAGAATTTAAAGCGAACTGAGATTCAGGTGCAGGCCATTGGCGGGATTACATATGCGCAGTTGTTGACAGTCGCAAAGTCTCTTAAGACTGTTACTGCCAGCGGCAAAATGCCACAAGCTCTACCCCCAGTGATGATCGATCCGGCGATGACTTCAGAAGTATCAGTACGCCTTGGAAATTCAGTGGTCTTTACCGTTACTGATCCAGACAAGTGGAGTGTGACCTTAGTAGATATGGATATCGCTGTATTTATACCTGGTGGAGATCAAGGAACATACACAACCAATCCTGCGGTAAAGGCACTCAAGGTTGGCACTACTACTCTGCATGTAACGCACGGCAGTGATGTATTTGAAATTCAACTGACCGTTACTTCTTAGGGTGTGCGAGTAACCAATCCATTACCTTCAAGCCGAAGCTAGAATCCATGACTGGGCCATGTGCTCCCCCATTAATACTCCATAACTCTACGGTTGATTGAGGGCAGGAATAAATCAATGGAACTGTTTCGGCCCCTTCAAGAGATGTCACTAAATCAAATGCTTCACCTGTAACTGCAGGTAAAGAACACTTATCAATATCAGACCACCGCTGAGCGCTCTGCTTGGCGCTTGTATAAAAATTATTCACTATTGATCCACCCTCGTAAGTAATCACTTCATCACTAGTTCCATGAATGTGCAAAACGTTCACGGGCGAAGTAGTACCACAAGACTCAGAATCAACATCCATGGCTCCGGCTAATCCTGCGATAGCTGCAACAGTGTGCGGATATGTGCAGGCAAATGCATAAGTCATGAAATGCCCATTTGAATGGCCGAAGACATAGATGCGCTTGGGATCGACTGAGAACTTGCTAGAGATCTCATCAATAAGAGACTGAATAAAGGCTGCGTCATCAACTGGATTATTATTGAAATTACAGCAGGCCTTAGATGCATTCCAGAATTGATACCCCTGCGAATCTTTCAATCCATCGGCGGCGGCATAAATAACGCCACGCTTGTGTGCAGCCGAATCCATCATGGCGAATCTTTCGTGGGCAAGGCTGTTACTCATGTATCCATGTAAATCAATGATTAATGGTGCCGGGCTGCTATGTGAGTAGCCTGTTGGCACGGTTACGAAAGTAGGTCTATCTCCACCGACTGTGAAAGTAGACGATGTTAGAAGATCAATCCCTTCCTGTGAAGTTAGGCTCTGACCTACTTGGCCAGTAGTAAAAACTAGTACCGAAGCAATAGCTAGAACTAGAGCTATCACTGAAGAAGTGTTTTTGCCCAGGCGCTGTGGAAGGCCACCGATCTGGCTCGCCCTGTCTTGAGATAAATCTTTCAGTACATTAAGAAAATGAAACGCCACACCTAGCATTGAGCCAACTGCCAATACCGCTAATGTCGGTGTGCGATCAGTAGCGTAGAAAATTGAGGCGGGCAACGCTGCACACGCCACTGCATACGGCAAAGGCGAAAGTGGGGAGAACTTGAAGTAGAAGTTATAGGCGATTCCGCAGCCAACCCCAAGTAAATAAACAGAGCCGCCTTTTATTCCCAGTGGCCCTATTAGATTAGCGATTACTGCAATCGGCAAGAGAATAAATGTGGCAGTACGAAGTTTTTGTACTGAAATACTGCCGGCAACTAAGGGTTTATTTAGCCGATCATGCTTTACATCATCTGCATAATCATAAATATCATTGCTCCAACCAATTAACAGTTGGCCTAAGAAAACAGTGAATGCGATTACATATGCTGGGCCTTCCCACCATAAGCGGGTTGCAAGAAAGAATGAGATTGCAGTAATCAGCATTGTGGGGCCAAAGTGCGCAGCCTTTAAGAACGCTCGTACTTTTAACAATCGCAACTAGTTTCTACAGCCTCAGATGATGCAACATCCATAGCCGGGCTGCGTCTAAAGAATCCCGATGGTTTTAAATGAAAACCTGTGCGTTCAACCGGCATAACCGGCCAATCTTCGGTGCGTGGAATGTGATTAGTTCCAAAGACATGCCAAAGAACTACATCTGTATTTTCGGTAGAACGATCGCCCTTGGTCCATTCTGGAAGTCCAGCGCCGCCTTCATGCTGGAATGGATAGTCACCTGCTGGGTAACGCTCACTTTCAGTATGAGGTGTAACCCATAGGTGCTTGTACATAAACCCTGCGCGCATACCTAGTATTGACTCTTCATGAGCTAAAGGAAAAGTAGTATGTCCGGGAATTAACTTGTAACCCACGCTATTTCCCACATGATTCTTTCGTTGTGGATTGACAATTTTCCAGAAGCGGCTCTTCAAAGGATCGATTAAACGTTGAGCTTTTTTCTCACTACTTAATATAGTTTCGCGAGTTTCATAGGCCCCACCATAAGGATTCTTCTCGCCAATTGGATGGGCAAATGACTCGACTTCAACAACACTGTTATCGGTGCCATCAATATCCATATCCATACGGGCACACAAAATATGCTGATGATAAGGCGCCCATAGACCAGGCTCTATTTCAGTTGCCGATGGATGGTCCTTACCTGGCGTATCGGCCAAGGTCAGAACAATTCCAGTTAACTTTGCTTCAAATTCAATTGATCCATCTTGGTAGAAGTACCAGAAATAACCATATTCATAGTTATTGACCGTAACAATTGATGAAGCAACAAATCTACGACCACGGCGAACTTCGGTATGCCCATCTACATCCACGTGCTTCCACAGAATTCCAAAGTCTTCTTCATGCATACAGATTGCATTCTTAATTGTTCGAACTCGGCCATCGCCTTCAGTTACTGCTGCATCGAGATAAACAATCTCACCTAGGCAATCACAGCCTAAAGTGAGTGAATTCGTGAAGTTTCCTAAGCCAAATTCACCTGTATCGAAGGCATTTTTGCGATATGCCCCTTGTGCCGGATCACCGTATGGAATAACTAACTCTGCGATTGATAAGCGATGGGCGATCTTTCGCGCAGTGCCCTCATCATTGAAATGCACGTCATGAATTACTAAGCCTTCACGTTGATCAAAGCCGATGCGAAATGACCATCGCTCCCATTTAATACTCCATCCTTCAACGTCAAAGGATGCGCCATCAGGCTGATGAATCATTAACTCTTTAAGTTTTATATGTGCGCCAGTCTGGGATTCTCGATATGGCCCAGGAGTTTGTGGGATAGGAACGTCGCCGTTATCTTCTAATCCAACCACTTCCTCTGCATCGATATCAACAATTGCATGCAGGCCATGAATAGGGTGTGCGTAAAAGTTTGCATCTGGAGTTGGTTGATGCCACATCGGTGTCCAGATAAGTCGGCGGCCATCATCTAAGTGTTTAGGAATCTGGGCTCCGATTGGCCATGTCTCCATATGCACAGTACTTATGTCATCGATACCGCGACGAGCAAGTGCCTCAATAACCGACTTATCTTTCGCAACAACTGCAAGGGCAATCGCAGATTCAATAACGCTGACGGGAGATTTAGCGCCAGGGATTTCTTTATATTCTTTAGCAATACCTTCAGTAGTAATCAAACCTTCAGTTACAATCGCTTTTTTGCGATCCCACATAGTTACACGCGCTGTGCGATCAAGCTTTGTCCCCGAAGCTAACTGCGCCTTGGTTGGTTCATGCAGTTGAAGCATTGCAAAGAGGTGGTGTTCTTCTAGTTTCCACGCAGATCGGGCATGAGCAACGATTAACTCTTGTTCGGCATAACTCAGCGGATCGAGTGGGTGATTGAATGCGCTCATCTCACACCTGACTTTCGGAAATATTATGGTTTGGTAAGTAATGCTTTGCTACTCCACCGCGGGCAAAGGCTAAGAGAGTTAAGCCAAACTCAGCCGCTAAATCAACAGCTAGTGACGACGGTGCACTCACCCCAACGATGGCTGAAACCCCAGCACAGATAGCTTTCTGAACAAGTTCATAACCAATGCGCCCTGAGACAATTAATGTCCAGTTGGCCATGGGAATTACACCGGCCATGAGTCCTGCACCAATTACCTTATCGACGGCGTTATGGCGCCCAACATCCTCGCGAACCCACACTGCAACTCCATCTGGATTAACAAGTGCTGCAGCGTGAAGCCCTCCGGTCTTCTCAAAGATACGTTGGCGGCCTTCTAGAAGTGAGACCATCGCGGCAAGTTCTTGAACGGTATGTGTCGTGCGTGAAACTTTAGTTACTCCACGCTTATGTAAATCAGCGATGTTGGTAGATCCGCACACGCCACAAGCTGCTGTTATTGTGAAGCGGCGTTCCAGGATTCGTACCGAGCCTTGAGAGTTTTCAGTTACCTCTGCGATAACAACATTGGCGCGTTGGCGGGCCGAGAGCTCTTTATCTCCACAGACTTTTACACTTATTAATTCATTAGGGTTTTGAAGAAAACCCTCACCCCACAAGAATCCTGCAGCTAGCTCTAAATCATTACCCGGTGTACGCATAGTTATTCCGAGCTGCTCATCTTTTCCACCGCGTTTAATGCGAATCTCAAGGGGCTCCTCTACAACTACTGAATCCGAACTCGGTGTATCTGAATCGGTCTTCTGTACTTTCACTTTAGCTATTGCAGAAGGTGTCAGTTCGTTACTTGGCATGGCGATAGAACTCAATTTTTTCTGCAGGTAGTGGTGATTTTCCTAGAATTAAATCCGCTGCCTTTTCTGCCACCATCATTACAGGTGCATAGATATTGCCGTTAGTCACATATGGAAATACTGATGCATCGCATACTCGCAAACCGCTAACTCCATGAACTTTCATGGTTTCTGGATCCACAACCGACATTGCATCTGTACCCATCTTGGCGGTGCAAGAAGGATGCAAAGCAGTCTCGGCGTCTTTGCGCACCCACTCTAAAATCTCAGCGTCTGTTGATACCGATGCACCAGGAGATGATTCGCCTGCGTTGAAATCATTCATTGCGGGCTGAGTCAGAATATTTCGCGCAGTTTTAACCGCTTCAACCCACTCACGGCGATCTTCATCTGTAGATAAATAATTAAACAAAATCGCAGGCTTTTCCCGTGGATCGACGCTCTTAATTGTGAGCCGGCCGCGGGAATCTGAATACATAGGACCTACGTGGACTTGATAACCGTGCCCACGCGTATCCCCCGTTCCGTCATAACGAATGGCAAGCGGTAGAAAGTGAAACATCAAATTTGGGTAGGCCACATCGTTATTGCTGCGCGTAAAGCCCCCTGCCTCAAATTGATTTGTTGCACCTGGGCCTTTGCGAAAGAACAGCCATGCTGCACCAATAAATGGGCGGCGCCAGAACTGAGTAATCGGTTGTTGGGTTACTGGCAGCTTGCATTTGTACTGAACGTAGACTTCAAGGTGATCTTGCAAGTTAGCACCGACTCCGGGTAAATGATGCACCATTTTTATCCCAAGTGGCGCTAAATCCTTTTCATTTCCAATGCCAGAGAGTTGTAGAATTTGGGGAGTATTTATAGCCCCTCCACATAAAATCACTTCACGCGATGTAAAAACATGCTTCTTTCCCTTAATCATTACTTCAACACCTGTAGCAGTTGTACCCTCAAATAAAACCTTTGTCACATGTGCGCGTAACTTGATTGTTAAGTTAGCGCGCTTCATTATGGGATAGAGATATGCGCGTGCGGCACTTAGGCGACGTCCTCGATAGACATTGCGATCAAAGGCTGCAAATCCCTCTTGACGATAACCATTGACATCATCAGTACGTGGATAACCGGCTTGCTCTGTCGCTTTAAAGAATGCGGCAAAGAGCGGACCTTTCACGGCTCCGCGCTCTAATTTGAGTGGGCCGCTAGTGCCACGAAAAGTATTACTTTGATCGGCTAAACAGTTTTCCATCTTTTTAAAGTACGGCAGACAGTGCGCGTAGTCCCAACTACTCATTCCAGCATCGTGGGACCAACGTTCATAATCTAAAGGATTACCACGTTGCCAAATTTGCCCATTTATAGATGATGAGCCACCTAAAACCTTGCCACGTGCATGATAGATGCGACGGTTATTCATAAATGGTTCTGGCTCAGACTCATACATCCAGTCGTAGTGTTTGTTACCAATTGGAAAAGCTAACGCTGCCGGCATATGGATAAATACATCCCACTTATAGTCACGCCGACCAGCCTCAAGGACCAAGGTTTTATGGTTGGGATCTTCACTTAAGCGATTGGCTAGGGCGCAGCCTGCCGAGCCACCACCAACAATGATGTAGTCGTAGTGCTCGCTCATATGGCTAACTGTACTAATAAAACAAGGCCTCTACTCGATGATTTTTCACCAAGTAGAGGCCTTGCTCTATAGATTATTAGTTACTTACCAAGCCAGGTAGCAACAATGTCAGCATGAGCATCGATCCATTTCTGGGCCGCCTCTTCTGCAGTCATTCCGCCTTCAAGATCGGCAGCTACACCATTTTGATCATCATTTGTCCACTTGAAGTTATTAACCAGTGAAGTAAATGGATCATTTGCATCATTGAGTTTCTTAGAAATTAACTTAATGAGTGGAGTTGATGGGTAATCAGTGAGACCGCTTGCTGTTGCGGCATCAGACCAATCATTTGCAGGGAATTTAACATGACCTGATTCAAGGTTAGGAATCTTTGCAAAGAGAGTCCATGGTTGCCATGCATAACCAATGAATGCGGTCTTATTAGCTTCGGCTTTTGTAAAGCCATCAACTAATGCAGCCTCTGAACCTGAGAAGATAACTTTGAAGTTCAACTTATTGGCTGAAACCATTTTTTCACCGATTGTTGTGTAACCAGCTGGGCCTTCAAACCATGCGCCCTTGCCACCTGAGTCTGCAGTCTTAAATAGATCTGCGTACTTATTTAGATTCTTTGAGTCTGTAATGTCTGGATACTTTGCAGCCATCCATGGAGCAACATACATACCGATTAATCCAACGTTGCCGTTTTCTCCTGCTTCAAAGACAGCGCCGCGATCTACCCATTCTGACCAACGTCCGCCGCCCCAATCTTCGATTATTACATCGATTGTTCCAGCTTCCATTGCATCATATGTAGTTGGACCTTCATCCAGAGTTGTCTGTGTGATTGTGCAACCTAATTCTTTCTTAGCAATTTCAGCGACTACTTGTGCAGATGCTGTGTAACCACCCCATGCGTGCATGGCAATTGACCATGAACCGCAATCTCCTGATGCCCCGCCTGCAGAATCATTAACGCCCTTGCTGCAGCCAGATAGAACTAGTGCTGCTGCAATCACGACGGTAACGAGCGCTGAACGGCGATTAAATAGTGAGTTCATTAACCCTCCTAAAGAGTGTAAGTTTTGCCTTATCCTAGAGCGGGAATCGGGCTAAAACTAGTACTTGTAGGCGCTAATTCGACTATTTATCCCGAACGCTTGGCCCCGGCTTGCATAATTCGGTCGAAAATAACACCAAGTAGCAAAATCGCCGCTCCAGCGATGAGCCCCTTTCCTTGCAGCTCGGGCTTTGAGTTTCCTACGATGACCAAATATCCAAGGCCACCAGCACCCACAAAACCACCAATTACAACGACAGCTAATACATAGATGAGACCTTGGTTGGTCGCCAGCAGAATTGTTTTCTTGGCTGCAGGTAATTGAACTTTCGTAATAATCTGACGCGTGGTTGACCCCGCTGCAGTTGCTGCTTCTATAAGTGAATGCGGTACGGCGCGGATACCTTCACAGACAATCTTTACTACAACTGGAATCGCATAGACAATTCCTGTAGCGATAGCAGTAAATCTAGTTGGTCCAAATAAACCTAACATCGGAACTAAGTAAACAAATGCCGGAAGTGTTTGGCCTGCATCTAAGAATGGACGCAAGACCCTTTCTGCACGATCGCTGCGTCCGGTCCAAATACCCAACGCAATTCCAATAATCATGGTCAGCAAACAACCCACTATTGTCTGAGTTAATGTCAACATTGCTTCATACCACAAACCAGAAAGCACGATTGCGATTGCTAAGACTGCTGCAAGCATTGCGGTGCGCACTCCTGCGATAATCAGAGCAAGTGCAATAATCATTGCAACAGTGAGATACCAAGGAGATGCAGATAATTGACTTTCAAGTGGATTAAGAATTGAGTAAGAGATAAAATCTTTAAAACCAACGGTAAAGATATAGAGATTATCTAGGACCCAAGCAGTTGCATTATTCGTAAACTTTTCAACCTGCGGTGCAATTGTAATTTCTTTTGGCCAAACAGCTGCCCAAAGCATGGTGCGAGATAGAAGTACTGAAATCACAGTCGCCAGCGCTGAAACAATAAGAATGATTCGCTTACCTTTGATTTCAGCAGCTGTTGGAGGAACAAAAGACTGTTGGCGCTTAGCCGCAGCGCTGGTGCTTCGATCCATCAAAATAGCGAGGAAAACTACGGCAAAACCGGCGACAAAGCCCTGCCCCACATTTCTAATAATCAACGCATCAATCACTGGCTTACCTAACCCAGGTGCACCAATTAATGCGGCAACAACGACAAAGGAAACTGCGGCCATAACCGTTTGATTGATGCCTAATACGATCATCTGTTTTGCCATGGGAATCTGCACTTTAATCAACGTTTGATTACGCGTTGAACCCATTGATTCTGCGGCTTCAACCGGTGACTGGTTGAGGTTTCTAATGGCATGAGAGGTTATACGTATACAAATAGGTATTGAATAAATCATTGTCGCAATTGTTGCCGATGCAGCACCGATCATAAACACCAATGCAATCGGGGCCATATAAACAAGTGTGGGCAATATCTGCGCTAAATCTAGAAATGGTGTCAGGATTTTCAAAACCCGGTTAGAGAGTCCGGCCCAGATTCCAAGTGGGATTCCAATTGCAAGTGAGAGCAGCACTGCCGCTAAAGTCATCGCAATTGAATCCATCGTAAATTGCCACATACCAAGAAGGCCGCAGCCTAAAAGAAGTGACACGGACAGCAGCATCGTTCGTAAGCGGCTTGTTGCAAAAACCACAAATGCTATAAGTCCGACTACCCCTAACCAACCAATGACTGGAATTACTGTGTTAGGTGCTGGAACAGCGATTAAATTACGTATGAACTGTACGAAACCATCAATCGTTGCACGAATGGGATTGAAGAAATAAATAAAGGCGGGGCTTTCAGTTCGATTTCCGCGAAGCTCTAAAGCCTTTTCACCAATAAAACGTGTGAAGGGCGTATTTTCATACGTATCTATCTGAAGTGTGTCTTTGCCATGGAGTAATCGACCAAGCAGAATCCATACTGCTATTGAACCGAGAAGCAGATACGGCTTCTTAATCTGCATTAAGCGACCCCAGAGATGATTCGTAATACATCATCACTTGATACGACTCCTAAGGCTTTTCCTTTATCGCTCACTCTTATTGGGCGCTGCTCATCAAGAATTAAGCTGCAGGCATCTCTGATGATCATGTCGGCAGATAGTTCAGGCCCGCTTGTATCCTCACCTGGCTTAGCAGGGCGTGCAAGATAGCGAAGAGTAAGAACATGTGACTTGGCGATGTCTCGAACAAAGTTGGCAACGTAATCATCTGCAGGGTGGGCAACTAAATCTTCAGGTGTTCCAATTTGAACGATGGCACCATCACGCATGATGGCAATACGATCACCCACCTTTACCGCTTCAGAGAGATCGTGCGTAATGAAAACCATTGTCTTGCCAAGCTCATGGTGCAAACGAATAACTTCTTGCTGCATATCGCGACGTATAAGCGGATCGAGTGCACTAAATGGTTCATCGAGAAAGAGAACCTCTGGGTCAACAGCTAAAGCACGAGCTAGACCCACTCGCTGCTGCATGCCGCCAGATAATTGTTCTGGATATGCATTTGCATACCCTTGTAAGCCAACGAGTTCGACTACTTCATTGGCGCGTGCGTGACGTTCAGATTTACTGACCCCATTTATTTCTAACGAGTACGCAATATTGTCTATGACATTTCTGTGGGGCAATAAACCAAAGTGTTGAAAAACCATCGAGAAGCGGGTCTTGCGCAGTTCGCGTAAACGAGCATTGTCCACTTGTAAAATATCTTCGCCTTCAAAAGTTAAGGATCCATCAGTTGGCTCAATCAACCGTGTCATGCAACGGACCAGTGTTGATTTTCCAGATCCAGATAGACCCATAACTACGAAAACTTCACCTGGGGCGACATCAAATGACACATCGCGCACTGCAATCGTATTTCCGGTTTTCGCACGTAATTCAGCGCGAGTTAAATCTGCTAGCGGTGTTCCAATAACTTTTTGAGGGTTTGAGCCGAAGACTTTCCAAAGATTCTTTACAGAAATCATTGGTGCTTCAGAACTCATTGACTCTCCCCTTCTGCAGAATCTGAAAACCATCCAGATCGACTAGGTGAATTGTTAGTCCAAATGTGTTTGATTTCAAGGTACTCACCCAAGCCGTGTTCACCTAATTCGCGGCCAATTCCAGATTGTTTGTAACCACCCCACTCAGCGGCAGGGCGATAAGGGCCAAAGTCATTGACCCAAATCGTGCCATGGCGCAGCGCGCTAGCTACACGCGCGGCTTTGGCGCTATCACCACTCCATACTCCCCCAGATAAACCAAAGACTGTGTCATTGCCGAGAGCAATTGCTTGCGCCTCTGAGTCAAAAACTTCAACGGTCATGACTGGACCAAAGGATTCATCTTGAACGCACGACATAGTAGTTGTGCAGTTATCTAAGACTGTCGGCACAAAATACCAACCATTGGCATGCTCAGGTAATTCGCTGCGCTTTCCGCCAATGAGAAGCCTCGCACCTTCAGCAACTCCTTTATCAACATACTGCGAAACGTTGCGCAGATGGCTTTGACTAATAAGTGGACCTGTTTCGGCAGTTAAATCATCTGGGCCACCAAGGCGAATCTGTGCTGCTCGGCGCACAATCTCGGTTACAACACGATCATGGATTGAACGCTCAACGATTAGGCGCGTACCCGCTGAACACACTTGACCCGAGTGCAAGAAAGCGGCGGTTACTGCATTATCAATGGCCGCATCAATGTCGGCATCGGCAAAAATAATATGTGGATTTTTTCCACCGAGTTCAAGAGCTAATTTTTTAATCGTCTTAGCGGCTGCAGTCATGATGGTCTGCCCTGTCGTTAAGCCGCCGGTGAATGAAACGAGATCAACGCGTGCATCATTGATCAGTGGAGTTCCAACGACTGAACCTGGGCCAAGAATTAGATTGGCAACACCTTTGGGCGTTCCAGCCTCTTCAATAATTTTCATCAATGCGATTGCACTTTGTGGAGTGAGCTCACTGGGTTTGACGATAAAAGAACATCCGGCAACAAGTGCTGGTGCAACTTTCCAGGCAATCTGTAGCAATGGATAGTTCCAAGGCCCAATCAAAGATGCCACGCCTAATGGCTCATGAACGATGCGACTTGTTACATGGGCTAAACCAACATCAACGCTTCGATCATGCTCTTTGACACCAAGGCTTGCAAAGTGTCTAAAGGTTGCAATCACATCGGCGATGTCGTACTGGGCTTCAATAAAACGCTTACCCGTGTCGTCACTTTCTTTGCGTGCAACTAAGTCTGCATCTCGCTCTAACAAGTCGGCAATCTTGGCAACAAGGGCGCTGCGCTCTTTAAAGGACCAGGACGTAAAGATGCCACTATCAAAAGATTCACGGGCTGCGGCTATCGCATCTAAAACATCGTCCAGCGTTGCTTGCGAAACCGTTGCTACCACGCGTTGATCGTGAGGGCTATGAACATCATGCGCCCCACCATCAGATGCTTGTCTCCAAGCACCATTGATGAAGAGCGTTGCGACCATAGTGCTTTAATCTAGTTGGCTTTTGCGCATTGCCACAAACTCATCGAGCTCTTTAAGAACTGATGCATCGATTTCTGGGGCAACGTAATCCTCAAGCTTCTTCTTATAGATTTCAGCGGCGCGCTCCTTGGTATCTTTTGCACCAAGTCGCATCCAGCGCTCATAGTTATCGCTATTTGTAAGGAATGGTCGGTAGAAACAGTCGCGGAAGCGCTCCATTGTGTGGGCTGCGCCAAGGAAGTGACCCCCGTGGCCAACTTCAAGGTGAGCATCAAAGGCAAGTGATTCCACATTGAACTCAAGCGGGGTGAACTCAGTCATAAGCGACTGCAGAATTTCAATATCTAAGATGAATTTTTCATAGCAAGAGACAAGTCCGCCCTCTAACCAACCAGCGGTGTGCATGACCCAGTTCGTACCAGATAAGAATGTTGGCATCATGGTCATCATTGATTGGTAAGCAGATTGCGCATCTACGGTTTGTGATGAGTTCAAGCCGCCGCCGCCACGAAATGGCAAGTTAAAGCTGCGGGCAATTTGACCAGTACATAGAAGGCCGATGCCTGATTCAGGTGTGCCGAATTGAGGTGATCCTGATTGCATATCAATATTTGAAAGAAACGAACCAAAGACAATTGGGCACCCTGGGTTAATAGTTTGTGCAAGAGCAATTCCAGTTAAAGCTTCGGCAATTTGTTGCGCAAGGGTTGCTGGAATAGTTACTGGGCTCATTGCACCCATGAGTAAGAATGGTGTAACAACAACTGGTTGGCCAGCAAGTACATACTCGCGAAGAGAGTCCAACATTCGATCATCCCAGCGCAATGGAGAGTTACAGTTAATTAGTGAAATCAATGCAGGAGTTTCTTCAATCGCTGCACGTCCACCAAAGATAATTTCAGACATTTTGATTACATCTTTAGCATTCTCAGCAGTTACAACATTTCCCATAAAGAATTTATCGGTCAGAGTTGCAGCTGCATATGCCATATCTAAGTGACGAGAATCAAGTGATAAATCATTTGGTTCACAGACAACGCCGCCGACGCTATCGAGGGCGTCGTAGGATTGAGCTAACTTACAAAAATTTTCATAGTCAGCAAATGTCGCATCACGGCGAACATCACCTTCGCGCACAAATGGTGGGCCATAGACGCCACCAAAGACCATGGAGTTGCCACCAATATGCACATTATTCTTTGGATTACGAGCACGCAGATTAAATTCACTTGGCGCTAATGCAACTTGCTTGAGAATCCAGTCCGGATCAAACTTAACGTTGTCGCCTTCAACCGTTTGTCCTGCATCGCGCAAAACATCGATTGCCCACGGACTCATGAACTCGATACCAATCTCAGAGACAATACGGCGCCATCCAAGAGTCAGCGTTGCCATCGATTCTTCACTGAGGATCTCATAACGAGGCATCCGATTTTCAAACATATGACACTCCTTGCGCCTATTGACCACTGGACACATACGAGAATACCCTTAGATAGTGGAACAGTGGTTCCATATTATGGAACACTCTGCAGAGCACGAGGAGCAGCTGATGAGCACCGTAGTTAATGGCACTCAAGCAATTGATCGTGCCAGCGCGCTGCTCATAGACATTCTCGAATCTGCAACACCTCCGGCTTTATCGGAGTTATCTCGCACTCATGAAATTCCAAAAAGCACAACGTCTCGAATGCTCAGTGCACTAGAGCGCCAAGGATTAATTCGCCGTGATCGAAACGGTGCATATATTGCTGGAGATGTTTTATCTACCTTTGCGCGCTCGCAAAATCATGATTCAGTTTTGGTCGCACGCATGCATTCTGTTTTAGAGAAATTGGCTCACCTCACTGGTGAAACCGCCAACCTTGCAGTCTCCAGCAATAGTGAGATGAAGCTAATAGATCAAGTTGATGGTCACTATCTATTGGGTGCGACAAATTGGGTTGGCAGACACATCCCCTATCACGCCTCCGCCCTTGGCAAAATCTTGTTGGCCTACGGCGTTGCAACGATTCCGATGGGGCGTCTTGAAAAAATCTCGTCAAAGACCATAACCTCTAGAACACGACTACTTGCCGAACTAGAAGTTGTACGTAAAAAAGGTTACGCAATTATTATTGATGAACTTGAGGATGGTTTAGTTGCAGTTGCAGCTCCTATCCGCGAGAACGATGGTCGCGTCGTAGGAGCGATTTCTATTTCAGGCCCATCACCACGATTGACTCCAAAAGATTTAGCAAAAATCGGTGAAACCATCATCGAAGAGATCCACTTAAACCAGAAAAACAATGACGGAAAGATAGGTGCAGCATGACTCATGACGACATCATCAAGGCTCTCTTTGACGAGACTTTAGTTGGAAATGCTCCTGCAGTTCTTGAGCTAACCAATCAGGGCATCGCCGAAGGAATGACGCCAAGCACGATTCTCTTTGATGCATTGATTCCTGCGCTAGAAGAAGTAGGCGCACGATTTGAGCGCGGAGATTTCTTTGTTCCTGAAATGCTTATCTCTGGTAAAGCTATGTCAGGTGCGCTCAATGTGCTCCGCCCAATGTTGGCTGAGACTGGAGCTGAAACTGTTGGAACTTTCTTGATGGGAACAGTTAAGGGCGATGTGCACGATATTGGCAAAAACCTAGTAAATATCATGCTCGAAGGCGCTGGTTTTAACGTCATTGATCTAGGTGTTCAAGTTGCACCAGAAAAATTCGTTGCAGCAATTATTGAACACAAGCCAGACATCGTCGGAATGTCAGCGTTCTTAACTACAACTATGCCAATGTTTAAAGTCAATATTCACGAAATCACTAAGGCTGGTCTTCGCGATCAAGTGATCATCATGGTCGGTGGTGCTCCAGTGACTCAAGAATATGCCGATGTTGTTGGCGCCGATGGCTTTGCCGCAGATGCATCTACGGCTGTACGAATTGCCAAGGATCTGATTTCTAAAAAACGTGCATCGGTTTCTGCCTAAGTTCTAACATGTTGAAGAAACTTCTGCCCATCGTTGAACATGCGCTAAAGAAACCTGTCTGGGATTGCCGTATGTGTGGGCAATGTGTACTGCACTCGACAGGCATGACCTGTCCCATGACATGTCCTAAGACTTTGCGCAATGGCCCATGCGGTGGCGTGCGTGAAGATGGAAACTGCGAAGTAAAACCTGAAATGCAATGTATCTGGGTGAAAGCATATGATCGAACTGTTTCATTGCCCTTACCTAAAGTGTGGAAAGAGCATTACAACGAACTGCGTCCACCTGTAGATATGCAACTTCAAGGAACATCTTCCTGGATAAATTTGGTCACTAAACGCGATCAGCAAGTTCCTGCTGGTTGGACTGTAGGTGAACACTAATGTCAGTTTTGCGCGAGAAGTTAGAGAATACATCTGAGCTTGTATTTACCGCTGAATTTCCATCAATTGATGGCGGTGGAATGGAATCAGTTGTTAAAAATGTGGCACGGTTGGCGCCCTGGTTTGATGCGGTCAATGCAACTGATAATCCTGCCGCACACGCGCATGCTTCAAACACAACAACAGCGATAGCTATGAAGATGCATGGCTTAGAACCAATTATGCAAATAGTCTGCCGTGATAAAAATCGGCTCGCAATTCAATCTGACATGATGGGTGCTTCATTACATGGGATTTCAAACATCTCTTTGTTGACCGGAGATGATGTAACTGCAGGTGATGAACCAGAGGCTCGCCGAGTCTTTGATATCGATAGCGCACAAGCCATCAATATCGCCAGAATTATGGCCTCCGGTACGTATTTATCGGGCCGAAAAATTAATCCAGCCCCTGATTTCTATATCGGTGCGGTTGAAAATGCTGCAGCTCCCCCATTTGATTATCGAATTCAACGCGCGCTGAAGAAGCACCGTGCTGGCGCACAGTTCTTACAACTACAGATTTGCTATCACCCTGATCGATTAGAGGCCTTTTGCAAAGGTGTTGCTCAAGTAGCTCCTGATCTCAAACTTATTCCAACGGTGGTCTTGATGAAAGGCGCCAGAGGTTTGGCCTTCATGAATGATAAAGTTCCCGGCATCGACGTTCCTGCGGACACTTTGTCGCGGGTACAAAACGCGAGTGATCCCAGTGTTGAGGTCAATAAGTTAACTCTAGAGCTGGCACAGCACGCACTGAGTCTTCCTGGTGTACGTGGTCTGCATGTAACAGATTTTAGACACGATGAAACGCTTGATACTTTTATGAGCGACTTAGGCAGAACACCGAAACGACAGGGGTAACACAATGCATACAGTTCTCACTTCACCTGGACAGACCGTAACAATCGGTCATGATCAGCCATTTTGTATTATTGGAGAGCGTATTAACCCTACAGGGCGTAAGAAGTTTCAGATGCAGCTGCGCGAAGGTGATTTATCTGCCATCGAAAAAGATGTAGCTGACCAAATTGCTGGTGGAGCCAATGTGTTGGATGTCAACATGGGAGTCCCTCTAACCGATGAGCCAGCACTTTTAGGCAAAGCGATTACGTTGATTCAAAGCATCTCCGATATTCCAATCTGCATTGACTCGTCAATTATTGAAGCACTGCAGGTGGGCCTTGAAACTTATCAAGGCAAGGCACTTGTAAATAGTGTTACTGGCGAAGATGATCGCATGGAGTTAGTTCTACCTCTTATTAAAAAGCATGGCGCTGCCATCATCGCGCTACCCAATGATGAGACAGGTATTCCTGCAACTGCGGCAGAGCGAATGATCATTACTGAGAAGATTGTTCGTGCAGTAGAAAAACATGGAATCCCACTTGAGGATTTAGTGATTGATCCACTTGCGATGACTGTCGGAGCTGACCCTGAGGCCGTAAAAATTACATTGGAAACTATCTATTTAATCCGCGAAAAATGGGGCCTGAATATGACATTGGGAGCTTCAAATATCTCCTTCGGTCTGCCTTATCGCCATGCACTCAATGCTGCATTTTTGCCCGCTGCGATGTCACATGGTCTGACCAGTGCGGTGATGGATGCACGTACTCCATTAATCGTCGAATCAGTTCGAGCTGCAGATTTATTGTTGGGATTAGATCCATGGGGTTCCAACTGGATCACACGTTTTAGAGCACTTGAAGCTTCAAAAGCTGCGGAAGGTACTGGTGCATAAAAATTAGCAAAAAAGAGCTTGATCCGTCCCTAGTACCTCAACACGATGGTACTGGGCGCATCAAGCTTGCCTTTAGATCCTTAGAAAAAGATAACTCTGTGGCATCTGAAAAAACAATTACAGTTCCAACTGGTGTCAGCGCTTTTGATGCAGCGTCATGGAATGGAATCGCCATTGATTCAACATGCGGTGGTTACGGAACATGCAAGAAGTGTCGAGTAAAAATTACTAATGGCGATGTTGAACCATCAAAATTAGATTTTAGAGCCTTTACAGAGACTGAGATCAAACAAGGATGGCGCCTTGCATGTCTAGTTCGTACTAGCACCGATATCTCTATCGATGTTCCACCGTTAACCACCCGTCCAAAGGCAGCAACAGTTGGTGTTGGGCGTCAAGTAATTTTAAGACCTGCAGTTCAAAAGCGCTATGTAGAACTAGAAGAGCCAACGTTGCACGATCAACGCACCGATATCGTTCGTTTATTTGATGCAATCGATGACATCGAGGGTACGGCTTCACTTGCAGCCATGCGCAATGTGCCAAAAATTATGCGCGCCGCTAACTTTAAAGTTACTGCAGTCTTTGTTGATCAGGAATTTATCGATATTGAACCGGGTGACACCACCGGGTTTCGTTATGGAATCGCTTACGACTTAGGAACAACTACAGTTGTTGCAACGTTGCTGGATTTAAATACTGGAACACCCTTAGCGGTTAAATCGATGCTCAATAAGCAGCAACCATTCGGTGCCGATGTAATTACCCGTATCAGTGCAACCATGCTCGATCCTGCCGCGCTTGAGAAACTGAGCTCACTTGCGCAGCAGACTCTGAATCAATTGACTCAAGAAGTCTGTATTGAGGCTGGAATTGACCCACTTCACGTCTATGAAATCGCAATCGCAGGTAATGCAACGATGAATCACTTACTCCTAGGTATCGATCCTGAAGCGTTAGGCGTTGCACCCTTCATTATGTCGTCTGCTGATTTCCCTGATGTAAGCGCAGCTGAAATTGGCATCTCGATACACCCACGAGCTAAGGCAGTAATTCTGCCCTCCCTCGGTGCCTATGTGGGTGGAGACATTATTGCTGGAGCTTTAGCCTCTGGAATGGATCGCGATAAACGCCTGCGATTATTTATTGATGTTGGTACTAACTGCGAAATCGTTTTGGGTGATGGTGAAAAGATTTTGGCAACCGCAGCTCCGGCTGGTCCTGCCTTTGAAGCTGCGAGTATTAAATGTGGTGTTCGGGCAGCATCGGGTGCCATTGAAACAATTAAAATTAGCGATGGTCAATTAATTATTGGAACAATTGATGATGCGCCAGCAGTTGGAATTTGTGGCTCTGGCCTAGTCGATGCTTGTGCATCACTGGTTGGTGTTGGCTTACTTGATAACTCTGGACGCTTTGTTACCGATGAGATTGCACGTGAAGTTGCACCGACGCTGGCTGATCGCTTATTAGAGCGTGAAGGTGAGCGAGTATTTGTTCTCACGTGGAGCAAAGAAGTTGGTGACTTAAGTGATTGTGTCTTTTTAACTCAGCGAGATGTTCGTGAACTCCAATTTGCTAAAGCTGCAATAGCTACGGGTTGGGCATTACTTCTTGAAGAGTTTGGTGTTGCAGAGTCTGATGTTCAACAAGTACTTCTTGCTGGTTCTTTTGGATCCTACTTATCCCCTGCATCGGCAATCAAAATCGGTCTTGTTCCAAAGTTACCCGTTATGCGCATTATGTCTGCCGGAAACGTTGCCGGTGAAGGTGCCAAAATGGTTTTGCTATCTGCCCAAGAGCGACATGGTGCTAACGCGCTTCTTGAAGAGATTGATTACGTTGAACTCTCTGATCGAACCGATTTCAACGACAAATTTGTGGATCGCTTAGCTTTTCCAGCATGAGTATTGGCATAGTGGCGTGTGGCGCACTAGCGACCCATATCGCTGACATTGTCACCGAAAACGCTATCGATGCCGTCATTTATCCACTCCCGCCTTTATTGCACAACCGACCTGAGAAAATCGCTGGCGAAGTCGATGCTCTACTGACTGAGATAAAAGTTAAACACACGAACTGTGCCGTTGCCTACGCTGATTGTGGAACATATGGCGCACTTGATTCGGTCATTAAAGCCCATGACGTCAAGCGCTTAGGCGGAAATCACTGCTATGACATCTTTGCCGGCACATCGAAAATAGAAGAGTTGATGGAATCGGATGCAGGAACGTACTTTCTGACCGATTTCCTAATTAAATCTTTCCACCGTAGCGTCATTGTTGAGCTTGGGCTAGATAAAAGACCTGAACTTCGTGATGATTATTTTAAGAATTACTCACGAGTCATCTGGTTAGCTCAACAACCGACAGATGAGCTGAAAGTTTTAGCCCATCAAGCAGCACAAGAAATTGGATTACCGCTAGAAATTGAGAATGTCGGCTATGGGCAATTAAGTTCGCAGGTACTGGCTTTATTGCGTAACTAAAAGAACGTCCATCGCCTTAATTACAATTGGTGAGAGTTGAGATCTATCCACATCCTTGTGTAAGCGTTCAATCATGGACTTAGTCCAAAATTGAACTATGTGATGTGCAACTTTGATTTCAGGAGCATCACTTGCCGGAATGTTGGCGGCAATTTGATTTGCCATTCGAACAATCGAATCCAACTGCGTATCACCTTCGATGTGCGTTTCAACCATGGCACCTGGTCCCTTGGCGCTCGGCGCAATCTCAACCGCAGTTACTTTGTATTCAGGACAGTTAGTTGCCCAATCTGAAAAATCGGTTGTAATAACGTTCGCGCCACTTTCAGGGAAGTGGAAAGTTGTGTACACAACACCTGCTGGGACTTCATCAGTAATTCGAGCACGCATAATTGTTTCGCCAACACGGCTTGAAAGTTTGACCCAGGAGCCATCGGCGATTCCACGCATCTGGGCATCTGACTCATGCAGATCTAAAATATCTTCGGTGTGCCAAATATTGTTGGCCGTACGTCGTGTTTGTGCGCCTACGTTGTACTGACTTAAAACGCGGCCTGTAGTCAAAAGCAGTGGGAACTTACGATTGGCTTTTTCGTCAGTAGCAACGTACGGCGTGCGCATAAATTGACCTAAACCACGCATGAAAGTCTCGGTATGCATCATGGGGGTGCCTTCTGGATTTGCATCATTACATGGCCACTGCACACTGCCCAGTTCATCGAGCTTCTTAAAGGAAACACCAGAAAAAGTTGGGGTTGTCGCTGCGATCTCATCCATAATTTGCGCGCCATTGTCATAGGACATGGGGTATCCCATCGCTGTAGCCAAATCACAGGTAACTTCAAATTCACTTTTACCGGTTGGAGATTTCATTACTGGGCGCACACGGTTGATGCGTCGCTCAGCATTGGTAAACGTGCCATCTTTTTCTAGAAACGAAGTTCCGGGTAAGAAAACATGAGCAAACTTTGAAGTCTCATTGAGGAACAAATCCTGCACAATAACCATATCCATGGCCCGTAAGGCTGCATGTACATGTGAAGTATTTGGATCTGATTGCGCAATATCTTCACCTTGCACGTAGAGTCCACGATATTCACCAGCAAGGGCTGAATCAAACATATTTGGAATACGCATTCCTGGTTCAGAATCTAAGGTAACGCCCCACATATCGTTATAAATCTTGCGAGTATCGGGGTTTGAAATGTGTCGATAGCCTGGCAACTCATGTGGGAAAGAACCCATGTCACAAGAGCCTTGTACGTTATTTTGACCGCGCAGCGGATTTACTCCTACGCCTTTACGGCCAATATTTCCGGTCACCATTGCCAAGTTTGCAATTCCCATCACCATTGTTGAACCTTGGCTATGTTCAGTTACTCCGAGGCCGTAATAAATTGAAGCGTTAGGGACCGAAGCAAATAAACGAGCTGCTTTGCGAATCTCCTGCGCCGGTACACGCGATGATTCTTCTAGAGCTTCAGGTGAGTTCTCTGGCAATGAAATAAATGCTTCCCAGTCCTTAAAGGATTTCTCTTCACAGCGAGCATCCACGAAATCGCGCTTAACTAAGCCCTCAGTGACAATAACGTGGGCTAAAGCGTTAATCACTGCAACATTTGTACCTGGCATTAGCTGCAGGTGATGGGCGGCAACTACTCCTGGAGTCCTTACTAGTGCAATCACACGAGGATCAATAACAATGAGTTGTGCACCTTTACGAATAGCCTGCTTCATTCGAGATGCAAAAACTGGGTGGGCAGATGTTGGATTAGCGCCAATTAACATAATGACATCGCTGTGTTCTACAGATTCAAAGTCTTGAGTTCCAGCAGAGGTTCCAAAAGTCTGCCCTAAGCCATACCCGGTGGGTGAATGGCACACGCGCGCACATGTATCGACGTTGTTATTAGCAAAGGCCGCTCGAACCATCTTCTGGACTACGTAGACTTCTTCGTTAGTGCAACGAGAAGATGTAATGCCACCAATCGCATTTCTCCCTGATTCTGCTTGTATCCTCTTGAGTCCATCGGCAGCAAAAGAGATTGCCTCTGCCCAAGAAACTTCTTTCCATGGGTCCGTGATTGAATTGCGAATCATGGGCTTAGTTATTCGGTCGCTATGTGTTGCATAACCATAAGCAAAGCGGCCCTTAACGCATGAATGTCCCTCATTAGCACCACCATCTTTTAATGGCACCATGCGCACTAACTGGTCTCCACGCATCTCAGCTTTAAATGAACAACCAACTCCGCAGTAAGCACACGTGGTAATAACTGAAGAGGTAGGTGCACCTATAGTCAGTAAAGTTTTTTCAGTTAAAGCTCCTGTAGGACATGCTTGAACACAAGCACCACATGAAACGCATTCGCTCTCAATAAATGATGTACCTGAAGATGAAACCCGTGCTTCGAATCCCCGATTCTCGATCGTTAGTGCGAAAGTTCCCTGAACTTCATCGCACGCACGAACACATCGATTACAAACAATGCACTCGGTTGAATCAAATGTGAAGTAAGGATTTGACTCATCTTTCTTTAACTCTAAGTGTGTCTGACCTTGTGCATAGCGACTTGTCGTGATTCCAATCTTTTTTGCGACTCCATGAACTTCACACTCATCCCCTGTTGCGCACTCAGCTGGATGATCAGATAAATACAGCTCCATAACGCCTCTGCGAATACGATCAAGCTTCTCTGATTGCGTTGAAACTTTCATGCCATCTGCCACAGGAGTTGTACATGATGACGGTGTGCCATTTCGACCATCTACTTGAATCACACACAAACGGCATGAGCCAAAAGCTTTAAGGCGATCAGTGGAACACAGCTTTGGAATATCGATTCCAGCAACAAGTGCTGCACGCATAATCGACGTATCGGCGGGAACCGTAATGGCATTGCCGTCGATTTCTAAGGTGACCAGTTGGGTTTTTTCACTGGCCGGAGTACCAAAATCAGGCTCAAATACCATGGTCATTTCGTGGCTCCTAAGAAATCCGATGGGAAATTTACCATCGCGCTCTTTACCGGCATTGGCGTTAAACCACCCATGGCACACAGCGAGCCATCGGTCATTACCTCACATAGATCTAACAAAAGCTTTTTGTTCTCATCAACTCGAACGCCTTGAATAATCAAATCAATTGTTTCAGCACCACGTGTTGAACCAATGCGACATGGGGTGCATTTACCGCAGGATTCAAGTGCGCAAAACTCCATCGCAAACTTTGCTTGAACTGCTAAATCAACTGTGTCATCAAAGACAACAACACCGCCATGGCCAAGCATGCCGCCAGCGGCAATCAAGGATTCATAATCCATCGATGTTTCAAACTGTTCGGTTGAAAAGTAGGCTCCTAATGGTCCACCGATTTGTACTGCCCTGAGTGGTCTACTACTTAATGTTCCACCACCATAGGTTTCGATTAACTCTCTTAAAGTGATGCCAAAAGATTTTTCAATAATGCCACCACGAGCAATATTTCCACCTAATTGAAATACTTGAGTTCCTAATGAGCGACCTACTCCGCGCGCTTTATAAGCAGCTGCTCCTTGAGCTAAAACCATTGGTACTGTAGACAATGTAAGGACGTTGTTAATAACAGTTGGTTGACCAAAAAGACCTTCAATAGCGGGCAAAGGTGGCTTAGCACGCACAACGCCACGTTTGCCTTCAATACTTTCAAGCATCGCCGTTTCTTCACCACATACATATGAACCAGCGCCAATACGGATCTGGATATCAAAGGCGTGCACACTTCCTAAAACACTATTCCCAAGCCAATCAGATGCTCTGGCAATTTCTATCGCCTTTTGCAAAATCTCTATTGCGTGAGGATATTCCGAGCGTAAATAAACTATGCCCTGACTAGCACCTACAGCAATTGCCGCGATCGTCATTCCTTCGATAAGTGTGAATGGGTCACCTTCAATCAGCATGCGATCGGCAAAGGTTCCACTGTCTCCCTCATCGGCGTTGCAACATATATATTTCTGCACCGATGTCGTCTGGGCTACGGTCTTCCATTTGATACCCGCTGGAAAGCCTGCCCCGCCACGTCCCCGCAAGCCCGATTCAGTGACCTCATTAATTATCGAATCACTGGATTGTGCAAGCGCTGCAGTTAAACCCACTAAGCCACCGTGCTGACGGTAATCCTGAATTGATAGAGGATCAATTACTCCAACGCGAGCAAAAGTCACACGCTCTTGTGAAGCTAGCCATTTAATCTCATCGGTTTTACCCAATGCAAGTGGATGAGATCCACCATGCAGGAAATCTGCATCAAAGAGTGATTGCACACTTTCTGCTGTCACTGGACCATAAGCGATTCGTCCATTATCGGTTTCAACTTCAACAAGGGTCTCTAGCCACAGTGCACCACGTGAGCCATTTCGGACAATCACTAACGATGGATCGATGCGTGTGATTGCCGCCGCAACGTCATTGGCACCGATTGATACTGCTGCGCTATCACCTGGCACAAAGACTCTCATCGACGTGCCTCTTCAATTTTAGATAACGTAGCTCGTCCAATTAAGACGCCATCTACCATCACTGCAGGTCCAAGTGCGCAGTTACCAAAGCAGTAACTATCGGTCGCTTCATCAGGAAACTTCGCTTTTACTTTCTTCTCTAAATCGCGCGCACCCACGGCTTGGCAGGCTTCGGCAACACATAGTGAAATCTGATGCTCACCCGGTGGTGTTATGCGAAGGTCATGATAAAAAGTTAGTACTCCATGAACTTCAGCGCGTGAAATATTAAAGAAATTAGCAATCAATGGAACGCACTCAGAATGAACATAACCAAACTCATTCTGCATCAACTGCAGAGCCATCAGAACAGGTCCCTTTTCATCACGCAGAGTCGCAAGAAGCAGCCGTGCTGCATCTTGTGACCATGGTGAATACTTCATTAGAAAAGACCTACGACCTTTCCATCGATGTAATCAATGCGTTCGGCAGCTGGAACTTTAGGTAGTCCAGGCATCGTCATAATCTCACCGCAGATCATGACAATAAATTCTGCACCGGCCGAGAGTTTTACTTCGCGAATATTGAGCGAATGACCAGAAGGAGCTCCACGAAGTGCAGCATCGGTACTAAAAGAGTACTGAGTTTTAGCTACACAGATTGGGAAATGGCCATAACCAGCGACTTCTAACTCTTTGAGTTTGAGTCGAATCTTGGCATCGGCCGTCACTTCCTTTGCACCATATACCTTGGTGGCAACGGAGGTTATTTTCTCCCACAAACTTTGTTCATCTTCATAGACGAAGGTCATCTCCTGTGGTTGCTCACACAGTTCCACGACAACATGAGCTAAATCTGCAGCACCCTTACCACCATCAGCCCAGTGAGTAGCTAGAACAATCTTCACGCCAAGAGCTTCTACTCGTGTGCGAAGAAGTTCAACTTCAGCTGCGGTATCACTCGTGAAGTTGTTAATCGAGACTACTAACGGCAAGTTATAGACATTTTTTATGTTGTGAATATGTCGCTCAAGATTAACTAAACCAGCTTCAAGGGCCGGCAGATTTTCATCAGTGATTGTCTTTAAGTCTGCTCCACCGTGATACTTCAAAGCGCGTATCGTTGCAACAAGAACACAGGCAGATGGGCGAAGGCCAGATTTACGGCATTTAATATCAATAAACTTCTCAGCACCTAGATCAGCGCCGAATCCCGCTTCAGTAACAACATAGTCTGCTAATTTCATCGCCGATGTAGTCGCAACAACCGAGTTACATCCGTGTGCAATATTTGCAAATGGACCACCGTGAATAAATGCTGGCGTGTTTTCCAAAGTCTGGACCAAATTAGGCTGAAAAGCATCTTTTAAAATAACTGTCATTGCACCTTGGGCATTGAGATCGCTAGCAAGAACGGGGCTCTTATCGCGCTTATAACCCACGACAATCTTTCCAATCTTCTCTTTCATATCCTCAATCGATGTCGCTAGACAAAAAATAGCCATAATCTCTGACGCTACGACAATATCAAAGCCATCACTTCGTGGATATCCATTACCCACTCCTCCAATAGATTGAATAATCTCGCGAAGTGCACGGTCATTCATATCAATCACGCGCTTCCAAGTGACTCGTCGAATATCAATTGCTAACTCATTGCCATGATGGATGTGGTTATCAACTAAAGCTGCCAATAAGTTATTAGCTAAAGCAATTGCGTTGAAATCCCCCGTAAAATGCAGGTTTATATCCTCCATTGGCACAACTTGGGCATACCCGCCGCCAGCTGCTCCGCCTTTCATTCCAAAGACTGGACCAAGGGAAGGTTCTCGAAGTGCGATCATTGCATTCTTGCCAATATGGCGAAGTGCATCGCCAAGTCCAACAGTCGTTGTTGTCTTACCTTCACCTGCAGGTGTTGGGCTAATCGCGGTGACTAAAATTAACTTAGAGTTTTTGCGCTCTGGCAGAGATGTTAAATACTTCAGATTCACCTTTGCTTTGTACTTGCCATAGGCTTCAAGGTTCTCGACGTCGATTCCAAGTGATGCACCGATCTCATTGATTGGCTTCATGGTTGCGGCTTGTGCGATCTCGATATCTGACATGTTTATCCCTTAGCCTGACGTATGGCGCTTGTAAGCGCGGGTATAACTTGGTGTAAATCTCCGATAATTGCATAATCGGCATAACGTAAAATTGGTGCTTCTGGATCGGTATTAATAACTACGATAGTTTTACTGTTCTTCATTCCAGCAATATGTTGCATCGCACCTGAGATTCCAGCGGCAATGTAAAGATCTGGCGCAACTTTTGTTCCAGTCTGCCCCACTTGCTCAGCATGTGGTCGCCACCCTGAACTTGTTACAACTCGTGAACATCCAACTGTGCCTTCGAGTAATGCAGCCAACTCTTCTAAGTTTCCAAAACCATCTGGACCACCAACACCGCGACCACCAGAGACGATGACTTTGGCATCACTTAATGTGACTCCCCCTTTAGATTCACCAGAGTCGCGACTTAAGATTTTTACTACTGAATCTGCAGGCTCTAGGTTTGGAGAAAATTCAACAATGCTTGCCGGCGAGCCATTGACCGACTCGGACTCAATAGAGAAGCTGAGCACTGTTGCGACCAATAGATCAGAGTGAACATTTGCCGATTCAATGAGATTGCCTGCCCAACGTGCCCGCAACACATGGTGAGGATTTCCGAGTGTGATCTCTGAACATTCAGCGGCCATTGGAATATCTAGGAAGGCAGCAAGGTGAGCTAATTGCTCATTTCCGCGGGGGCTTCCTGCAGCTATTACTGCAGCGGGCTTCAGTTTTTCAACTAAATCTTTCAGCGCCCGACCCGATGCCATAGGTGTGTAATCAGTAATTGCAGAGTGAGCAGCAACATGTAAAACCTTGGCGCCGTATTCGCCAGCGATAGCGACAAGACCGGCACCATCACTACCAATAACTGCAGCCTCAATATCCTGGCCTAGCTTGCGTGCTGCAGTAAGTGCACGTAAGGACAACGGATCTATGACACCGCGATCGTGATCGATCAGAACCAGAATCACTAGAAGGCTCCAATCTGCTTTAAGACATCAACTAAGGCTGGTACCGCTTCGGCACCTTTTCCTAAAATTTCTGCACCCTTATCTTTAGATGGCGCTAGCGCCAATGTAACTTTCTCAAGCTTGGGTACGCGGGGTTCAGCTTTTTTCATATCTACAATTTTCTTACGAGCTTGCATGCGACCAGGGACTGATGGATAGCGCGGAATATTTAATCCATCTCGAACTGTGACAATTGCTGGAAGCGGTGCTTCATAGTGTTCACGCCCTGTTGTTACTACTCGTTCGCAACTTGCAACGCCATTTTCTATTTTCATTGATTTAACATTGGTCACAATTGGGCGATTCAGTGCATGTGCTACACGAATGTGAATCTGATAACCAGCACTATCTGCTGACTCTGCTCCAAAGATAATTAAATCGAACTTTGTCTCTTCAGCATTAATGGCATCAACGAGTGCTGCGGCAGTTCCTTGAGGATCCCACTCTTGTCCATCAGTTTCGATAAGTACTGCTCGAGTTGCACCAATAGCAAGCTGTGAACGAAGTTGTTCTTCAGCATCACTTGGTCCAAGGGTAAGCAAAGTGAGCGTTCCACCCATTTGCTCAACTAACTGGACCCCGGCTTCTACGGCGTTTTCCTCGTGTGGACTGATACCAAAACCCAAATGCTTAGTTTCAATATCCCGCGAATCAGGCGTCAAGATAAGAGTTCCACCTGCTAATGGAACCCGCTTCAAGCAAACCAATACGTCCATTAGGCCAGAATCCGTTCGTTAGTAGCGTCAAATACTGGTGTTGCACCTACTTGGGCGACTGAACATGGATAGTGCTCACCTAAATATTCAACGATGAATTTATTTCCAGCAACTGCTAACTCGGTCGGCAGATACGTCATCAAGATGTGCTTGCCTAGTGAAGGTGCAGAGCCAGCGCTTGTTACATACGAACGGCGACCATGTGAATCAACAATAGGTTGTTTATCTAGAGTCAAAATTGGTTCATTACCCATCATGTATCGCTTAACACCAGTTGACGATGTGTGATCATCAACAAAGAGTGTGCACAATAAAGTCACCGGAGTTTCACTGCGATGCTTTACGTGGGCATCTTTTCCAATAAAGTCAGCCTCTTTTAGCTTTGGTGATTGCATTCCAGCTTCCACCACGTTGTATTCCGTTTCAAGCTCTGGTCCATATGCTCGATAGCACTTTTCTAAACGACCGGTTGTTCCATAGACACCAATACCAACTGGAATCATCTCGTGCTTCTTTCCTGACTCCCACAGCATCTGCCACAACTTGGCACCTTGCTCGATTGGAATATAGAACTCCCAACCAAGATCACCTACATAAGAAATTCGAGAAGCTAATACACGTAGTGGCCCAACCTCAATTACTTTACAGTTGCTGAATTTAAAAGCTTCACCACTCATATCGGTCGATGTGATTGCTTGGATAATCTCGCGCGCCTTTGGACCCCACATGCCAATAGTTGTGTAGCTCGATGTTAGATCTGAGATTTGTGCAGAGCCATCTGCTGGCAATAAGTCACTAAACCACTTCTTATCTGCCATTCCATGTGCACCACCAGTGACAACACGGAAGTGATTGGTGTCTAGACGCATAATGGTTAAATCGGATTTAAAGCCACCGTTAGGACCAAGTATGGGCGTGTAAACCACGCGACCAACTGCAACATCCATCTGGCGCAGCGCAGCTTTTTGTACAACGGCTAACGCTGATGGCCCAGTGATGTCAAAGAGGGTGAAGGCTGATAGGTCAACGATTCCAGCGGTTTCACGCATTTGTAGGTGCTCTGCATTAATAATTGGTGACCACCAACGCGATTCCCATTCAGCTGCGCGTGGCATAACTTTGTCGCCAAACTTTTCGACTAAGCCCTTATTGCTCTCATACCAAAATGGACGCTCCCAACCAGCGGTCTCATAGAAAACTGCGCCTAACTCTTTCTCGGCTTCATAGAATGGGGAAAGGCGTACATTTCGATTAGATGCATACTGCTCAAGAGGGTGAACGATTCCGTATGTCTTATTGAAACTCTCATCAACACGGGACTTGATATGGAACTGAGCTTTCTGGTGCTCATGGAAGCGCGCAATATTTGATGCGTGCAGATCAATCTCTGAATCCCCCAGCACCATCCATTGGGCAACCGACTTTGATGTTCCTGGGCCTTCTTTGATCCAAACTGCGGCAACCGACCACAGGCCCTTGACTTCAGGAGTCTCGCCAAGAATCGGCATTCCATCTGGTGTGTAAGAAAGAATTCCATTGATTGCATACTTCTCTCGAACATTTTCATCACCAACAATTGATGGCATTAATTCGTAAGCATGCTCATCTTGAATGTCAAAATCTGCTTGAGTGAATGCAAACTCTGTTGGTGAAAGCGCTGCAGTTGCATTCGATGGCAAATCATCTGGAGTGTAAAGAATTGGACGGTGTGCATAAGAACCGATTTCTAAACCAGTTCCATGTTGACGCTCGTACATGAAAACATCCATATCGCGCACGATCGGCCATTCAATATCGCCTTTAGTCCCAGCAAAGAATGGAACAGGTCCAATATCTTTCATTTGGTGAACTGCAGGAGTAAGCGGAATATGTGCGCCAGCCATTGCCGCTAACTTTGGTGACCAACATCCAGTTGCAATGACTACATATTCCGCATCGATTGTTCCTTGATCGGTAACAACACTTGATACCCGACCATTTGTTACCGTAATATCTAGAACTTCAATATTTGCAAAAGATTGAGCTGCGCCCATTTCTGCCGCCGCCTCACGCATCAAAGTGCCAGTACGAAGTGAGTCAACGACGCCTACTGTTGGCTGGTAATAACCTCCAACAATCACGGTTTCATCAATGTAGGGCACTAACTCTTTAACTTCTGCAGGCGTCAGGATGCGACCACCATCGATTCCCCATGACTTTGCAGATGTAATTCGTCGTGCAAGCTCTTGCATACGCTCCTGTGATCGAGCAACTTCGATGCCACCAGTTTCAGTGAATGTTCCCCACTCTTTATATTGGCGCATACTTTCGGCAGTAATGGCAGTCATCTCTTTAGAGTGATCAACTGGGAAAATAAAGTTAGATGCGTGACCGGTAGAGCCTCCAGGGTTAGGCAAAGGACCTTTATCGATTTGTACGATATCCGTCCAGCCTAATTTGGCAAGATGATAGACCATGCCATTTCCGACGATTCCTGCGCCAATAACAACGCACTTTGCCTTTGCCGGTAACTTACTCATATCTCTTATCCTCGTTCTTTAGTGGTGGTTATAAAGACTTACGTATAGACGTTTCAAAACCTTCAACGTGATCGTGCATTGCTTTACCTGCAGCTTTCGAATCACTACTAGAAATTGCCTCTAACAGTGCACGATGTTCAATGATTGCTTCAGTTAATCCAGCGACACGATCAAGTGCTAGAAACCAAATTCGAAGCGCATGTGCGTAATAGTTATCTAATGCGGCAGCTAAAAATTCATTGTGCGTACATTGATAGATATGGTGATGGATACGTTGATCAAGTCCAATCAATGTGGCCATATCAACATCACCTTTGATGCTATTAATTTCAGCGATCAACGCCCTTGTAATGACATGATCTGCTTGGGTGGACCGTTCAGCAGCTAATTCAGCGGCCTTAATCTCTAAAACTGCCCGAATCTCAGAAAGTGCTGAAAGATTTTGAACATCCACGCTTGAGACGAACATGCCTCTGCGCGGATAGACCTCAACTAATTTTTCATCTGCTAGCGAGCGCAACGCTTCACGAATTGGGGTTCGTCCAAAACCAAGCTTTGACATTAAAACACTTTCGCTAATGAGAGAACCTGGGACTAGCTCCAGCGTGATGATCATGGAACGGATGCGGCTATAGGCCTCCTCCGACAACGAGGTCGACTGCCTGCTCAGGATGTGGATAGCGTGGCTCACGTGGATGATGATATATCAGTCGTATATCGATTGATATAGACGCTCTTAGGCCAAGTAGTACTTCCAGAATAGCCATAAGGAGGCGCCAAAACCAACAGTGGTGATGAGGGCGCGATATAGGGTCGCCGGCATCCTGGCCGCATATCGTCCCCCATAGGTTCCTCCGATGCTGGCACCTACTAAGAGTGAGATCACTGCTGGCCAGACAGCTCGGCCGCTGAAGAGATAGACGATATTTGATAGTAAAGAGGTGCAGCCGACAACAAAGTTCTTGGCCGTATTAAGTCTCTTAGGATCTCTACGAGCATCACGCGCCAAAACTGCCAGCACCATTACTCCTTGGCCCGGGCCAAAGTATCCGCAGTACAACCCACTGGCTGCAATACCAATCTTTTCCCACAAATCATGACGAGCACCGCGAATAGGTTTGGCCTTTATCAAAAAGGAAAAGCTGGCAAAAAGAAGTAAAAATGGGACCATCTTTTCAAAGACACCTGGCGGTACATTTAATAAGAGAAATGCGCCCGTGACTGAACCGAGAATTGAAATATAAATAAGTTTCTTATACTCATGAAAAAACTCACGTAACTGATGGCGAACTGAGATTAAGGCGAAGAAGTTTGCTGGTGTCACACCTAATGCATTTGAAATGGCTGCACTGACGGGCGACATCCCCGTTGCAAGTAAAACAGGGTAAGAGATTACGGATCCGCCTCCTGCTAAACCGTTGATGGCGCCGACAAGGATTCCGACAAGGAAGATGACGATGTACTCAAGCATGGCTTAACCATACAATGCGTATATGAGTAATGGGGTCCACATCAGATACTTTGCAGCTGCCCGCGCCGCTGCAGGTACTGATAGCGCAGTGTGTGAGCCTGCACCATTGCGTCAGATTCTAGAATCGGCGTGTGCTTCAAACCCACTCCTTGCACATGTTGTATCTCAATGCAGTTTTTTAGTGGATTCAGTCGTGGTGCATGATGACACTGTCTTTGTTACAGATGGCAGCGTTATAGATGTTTTACCTCGATTTGCGGGTGGCTAGCCGCCAATTGCAGACATTGGGCGAGGTGGTGCGATGAAGCTTGGATCGTTGATTCCATGCCCCGGCAGCTTCTCGAAAACCGTCTTTGTAAAGCGGGCCGCTATTTCTTCACGCTTGTTCGCTGTGCTCTTTGATGTATCTCTCAAAACTGTGCGAACATCGGTTTCAGTGATTGAAAATAGGCACGAACGAAGTTGTCCATCTGATGTCAATCGAATTCGATCACAGGCACCACAAAAAGGTCGCGTAACACTTCCAATGATTCCAACCGTAGCTTTAGTGCCATTTATGTAGAACTCTTCAGCAGGTGCTGAACCGCGTCCATCAACTGGTGTAAGTGCATAGTGTTGCGATAGCGAAGCATAGATTTCATCTGCGGTAATCAAAGTCGTCCGGTCCCAGATTCCACCTGCATCTAAAGGCATTTGCTCAATAAAGCGAAGTGAATAATTATTCTCTAACGCCCACTGTAATAGTGCTGGAGCTTCATCATCATTCACATCTTTTAGTAAGACGGAGTTAACTTTTACTGGAAATAAACCGGCGTGCGTAGCAGCTTGCAAACCTCGGATCACGTCGTCAAAGCGATCACGATAAGTCAGAGTTTTAAATCGCTCACGGCTTAACGTATCTAAACTGACATTGATGCGATTGAGTCCGGCTTTAGCAAGCGGTGCCGCCAAATCGGGTAATCGGATTCCATTTGTTGTCAGAGTTAAGCGAGGAGCATTAGGTAGACCAGCTATGCGTTCGACAATCTCTACAATGTCTGGACGTAAAAGAGGTTCTCCTCCAGTTAATCGAACTTCATCAATACCTTGACTGACTGCAACGTCGATTATCAAAAGTAGTTCATCGGTAGTAAGTAAGTCCTCAGATGGTAACCACGCTGCGAAGTCATGAGGCATGCAATAGGTACAACGCAGCGAACATCGATCAGTCAATGAAACACGAAGATTACGATGCGTGCGACCGTACGTATCTATAAGCACGCTCATGCGGTATTCACCCACTCATCGCTGCCATCGGTGAAAACTTGGTGTTTCCAAATAGGTAGCTCGGCTTTGACTGCATTTACTAAAGCTTGGCAAGCGTCGAAGGCGCTTTCACGATGATGGGCTGAAACCGCAACCGCGAATGCACTCTCTCCAATGGGAATATCACCAAACCGATGGGCGACTGCGACTTTAACTACATCGAAGCTATCGCTGACGGACTGGGTAATTCTCGTGATCTCTTGTGCAGCAGTTGGGTGAATCTCATACGTTAATTGCTGCACCTCTTTGCCATCATCATGATTTCTTACATCTCCAGTAAATGTAACAACCGCACCGCAACTATCATCTTTTACAAGGGCAGCTAAGTTGTTGATTTCAACTAGTTCGCTCGTAACAACTGCACAAACTACCTCTGCCATCAATGATCCAGGCCATCTAATTGATCTAAAATATGTCCAGCTAAACGTTCAATGATGACAAGCCCATCTTTAACTGCGCCTTGAGATCCCGGAAGATTAATAATCAACGTCTGACCACATGTGCCTGCTAAGCCTCGGGTCAAATCACTTGTTGCTATCTTGTCGCGCGAATATGCACGCAGAGCTTCAGAAAAACCTGGTATCAACTTTTCGATAAATGGAGCTGTTGCCTCTGGTGTGATATCTGTTGGAGAAATTCCAGTGCCACCCGTTGTGACTATCAGTCTTACTTTCTGAGCAAGAGCTTTAATTAGTTCTTGACTTATCGCCTCAATATCATCGGCAACAATTATTGGCCCAGTTGTGTTGTAGCCCAGATTTGTTAGGCCATCGCGCAATGATGCGCCGCTGAGGTCTAGATACACACCTTTCGATGCCCGGTTGCTTGCCGTAATAACTACTGCATTGCGTTGATTCACGCGCGTTTCCAATCGCCATTCTTCCCACCAGATTTTGAATCCATACGAATATCGGTTATTGAAGCCTGCGGATCTAGAGCTTTAACCATATCGATAATAGTTAAACCAGCAACACTCACTGCAGTGAGGGCTTCCATCTCTACCCCAGTACGGTCTGATGTGATCACTTCAGCGCTAATGGCAACACCAGAATCAACAATCTTCAACTCCAACGCGATCTTATTTATTGCTATCGGATGGCATAGTGGAATTAATTCACTAGTTTTCTTAGCTGCCATGATTCCTGCAATACGGGCAGTAGATAGGACGTCCCCTTTTGGAGTCGTGCCATCACGGAGTAGATCGACTACATGCGCCGATAAATTAACTTTTGCTGATGTCTGTGCGGTACGCACTGTGATGTCGCGACCGGTGACATCGACCATGTTGGCTTGTCCCTGATTATTTAGATGCGTTAGTCCATCACTCATGCCGTGGATTCTAATTGCCTACGGCAGTGATAGCCAACGAACGCTTTGACCAGGACTGGTAAGCCTTGTCGTTACTACTGCAAATCCAGTGGACTGAGCCAAACCGCGTAACATTGCTGAGCCCAAATAAGGCGCGACATGAAACTCTCCATTTATTACGTTACCAATGATCAGGCGTGTGAAATCAGGCGGCGCAGTTAACTCATCATGCGTCTTGACTATCTGTAACTCCTGGTCAGGTTTTCCAAGCATTGAATCAATAACTGGTTGACCAAGCGATATGAGGGCAACGATTGCAGATTGCGGATTTCCCGGTAAACCAAAAAGTGCATGCCCATCAATATCGGCTAAAAGCATGGGATGGCCCGGACGCACAGCCACGGTATCAACCAATATATTTGCATTCAGTCGCTCTAATGCACTGTGTAAGTAATCGCGTGGACCTTGGGCAGTGCCGCCAGTTGTAATAATGATGTCTGCAGTTGCACGCGCTTTTTGTAGAGACTCAACCACAAGCTCGAGCTCATCAGAAATATAGTGCGTGCTAATAATCTCGCATCCAAGCTTTTCTAACCAACCCGGAAGTTGCGGTCCTAGAGCATCGCGCACTAATCCTTCACTTGGTATGCCGGTGAGCTGAATTTCATCACCTAGTAAGACAAGTGCAACTTTAGGTTTTCTAATGACCTGCACTGTGTCTAAACCAGCAGCAGCTAGCAAGCCGATCATTGCTGGATTCAGTGATGTTCCAGCACTAATTAGTACATCTCCTATCGTGCACTCATGGGCTGCTGGTCGAATATCTTGATCTGCAATTACATCACCCTCGAGAATTTCACCGTTAACTTGGGCAGTCTCCCAACGAATAACTCCAAAAGTATTAATTGGAATTACTGCACCAGTTGCAATTCCTACAGCAGTTCCTTCTTGCAATGCATCCCTCATCGGAAGCCCAGCCTTGACTTCACCAACAATTCTCCATGGGGCTTGTCCGGATACCGCATAACCATCCATTGCAGAGGTGGCATACGTTGGTAAATCACATAAGGCACGTGCATCAACTGCAAGTGTGCGACCTAGACTATTGCTGATTGCGATCGTTTCACTGGGCAAACTCTTAAATGTTGTTGCCGCTATTGCGCGAGCATCATCCCAACTACCTTCCACGAGTGCGCTCATAAAGGAGGATTATCCATTAATTCATCGGCAAAAGCGATGGCAATCTCAAGATCTGCAGGAGTATCAATATCTCTCATTGAGTGAGCTACGTCAGCATTCATCGCAATCTCTACGATATCTAGATGTGAGATAAATTCCTTCATCGAGCGTCCTTCAATGTTTCCCAAAATGTTGAAAGCATTCCTGACTGCTTCAACCCGATAAACAGCGGCCAATGGCGCTCTGAAGCCCTCGTCGTCTATGTACATCACTGAATCAGAATCCATCACGTTGATGAGATTGAGTATGTGTTTGACTGCAAATGGCATGTCGGTAGCTACCAATGCAACGATGTCGCTTTGGCAGATTTCAATTCCTGCTTTAAATCCAGCAACAGGTCCGCCACCTTGTGGAGACTCTTGGATGCAACGATATGCGTGCGATTGAATGCCAGGATCGGGCCCAACAATAATTACGTCGATCTCATCGGGAATCGATTCAAGAATTCGAGAAATAAGCGAGCGTCCTTGAATAAGAGCCTTTGATTTATCTGAGCCAAAGCGCGAACTTGCACCACCACTTAAGACGATGAAGCTGGTACTTTTCAAATCCATTACGCTAGGATACTGACTATGGCATATGTGCGCGGTCAAGCTAATGCGTTAGGTTGGCGCGAAATTATTGAAAGCCCCGATGACGTTCATATAGGACATGCATTTCCAACTACAAGTACGCCTTTACTTCTCATGCACCATTTATCGGACTTACATGTGTGTGATGCACAATCACCTACACGGCCAGAGTATTTAGATCGCTGGGCAGATCCTGATAGCCCTATCCGAGAAAAAGTCGGAACCATCGGTACTTATCGTCCCCATTCGATGCTCTCTCCCCATGTTGTTGAAGCGATGGTCCAAGCTCTCAACAAAATTACGCTCGGTCCGCTATCGGGGCATGCAATAGATGGTGCGATTATTACCGGAGACACTACCGATAACGCACAGCTCAATGAAGTTAATTGGTATCTAGCTCTGCTGGATGGTCAGGAGTTCCAACCTGATTCAGGTGACATCACGCGATATGAAGGTGTTATTGATGACGTAGCTGAACACTACGACATTCGCTATTGGCATCCGCATGGAACACCTGAAGGCAAAGAAGATGATGATGCTCGCTCAAAGTACGGATTCCCAATAGTTCCGAATCTTTTAAACTCTTGTCGTAAAGCTTTTAAAGCTACTGGTCTTCACTTTCCTTGGTATGCCGTACACGGAAATCACGATGCACTTTTACAAGGCACAGTTGCACCAGAACCAGCAATAAATGCCGCAATGATTGCTGATAAAAGATATTCGGATTTACCATCAAACGTTTCACTGGCAGAAATGCTCTCGAGTTTCCAAGAGATAGGACCAGCTGGTTACCCAGAAGCATTTGATGCACCTTATGTCAACGTAACGGCTGACATTAAACGTCGTGCTGTGCAGAGAGGTGAATTTGCTGCAATGCACTTAGCCTCACCTGGACTTCCGAATGGTCATGGATTTAATCACACACACATAGAAAATAAACATATGTACTACACCACAAATATTGGTGCAGTTAAGTTGATTGTTATCGATAGCGTGAATCAATTTGGTGGTTGGCAAGGCTCTCTCGATGAAGAGCAGTTTGCCTGGTTAGAAAATGAAGTAAAAATTTCCGACCGACTTGTAGTTCTTGCATCTCACCATCCACTGAGCAAGATGTTTAACAGTTATGCACCTACTGGTCGACGTGTGTGCGTAGAAGAGATTCAAGCCATGCTATTGAAATATCCGCAAGTGATTGCTTGGTTTGCTGGACACGAGCACCGCCATCACATTCAATGGATTGGCCCACAAGAAGAAGTTCATGGATTTTGGCAGATTGAAACCGCATCGCACGCAGATTGGCCACAGCAATCTCGAACTATAGAAATCGTGAAAGATTCTGTCGGTGATATTTATTTTGGCTTGAGCGTTATTGATCATGCTGGTGGAGTTAATTTTAACGATGCCACAAATCCCGTTGATATCGCTGCTCTTTCCCGTGCGGTAAGTGCAAATGTATGGCAAAAACGCACTGAACTCGGTGCAACCCACGATGTCTCTTGGCTCAGCGGCCGTCCCGAAGATAGAAACGTTGTTCTAAAAATCAATAAACGTTAAGCGTTTCGATTAATTGATTTTTCAAGCACTTGGGTTGATCGCAGAATAACTAGAATTACAATAGTAAGTCCGGCTCCAACAACCTGAAAACCTAAACCAACTGCGACGCCAACTGCGGCAGTTGAAAATACGGTTGCCGCGGTAGTTACTCCTTGGATTCCAGAGGAATGTTTATCCGTAAAGATTAAGCCAGCACCTAAGAATCCGATTCCAGTGATAATTGCATGTAGTGCGCGAGTCGGATCGCCATATTGAGCTGCAATGTCCATCACGGCGCCAATGGCCACAATGGCAGCTGATGCCGAACCAACGAGCGCCATGGTCCTGGGCCCAGCAGATTTACCTGCTCGGTCTCGTTCCCAGCCGATAAGAGATCCTAGGACCGCAGCAATCATGGCATCGATTATTACCGATAGTTGTTGCCACATATCAACCGAATGTAAATTAATCATGTAAGTAGGGTACTTCCTAGTCGGGGAATTTCAGCTGATTTGGCCCTATAGAATTGCTCCATGAGCGAATATCAGATCATGCGTTGGCGTGAAATCCCCTCAATGGTTATTGCTCGTCAGGCGGAGACAACAATTAAAGTCATGCTCGCATCACGTTTTCAAGAAGCAATCGATGAAGCGGCCATGCGACTTGGTGAAATCGATGCCGATGCTTACACAGCAGGTTGGAATCGCGATCCCTGGGTAGAAGCACCGGAATCCCCTGATGTTCTTGCAGCACAGATTTGCGCTGCATTAGAAGAAGAGTTCAACGACGAAAAACTGGAAACGTTTCTTAACTCACTAGGAGAAAAATAATGTCAGCAATCTACGATGCCCTTGATAAAGCCACTCTTGCATCTGATGGCGCAATGGGAACTATGTTGCAGGACCGAGGTTTAACCGACGGTGGCGCTCCAGAGTTATGGAACGTTGACAAGCCTGAAGAAATTGAGGCAGTCCTGGAAGCTTACGCAGCGGCCGGTGCGCGTTTTATTACGACAAATACTTTCGGTGGAACTCATGGACGTCTTGCCATGCATGGTTTAGATGACCGTATCTTTGAACTCAACAAAGCCGGTGCAGAGATTGCTCGACGTGTAGCAGATCGTCATCCAGGTTGCTTTGTTATGGGCGATATTGGTCCATCGGGTGATTTGATGGAGCCCATGGGAACTATGACGCTAGAGAGTGGACAAGCACTCTTTGCCGAACAGATTAAAGGTTTAGTTGCTGGTGGAGTCGATGCGATTCTGATTGAAACCATGTCAGATCTTGGTGAAGTCGAAGCCGCAGTAAATGCTGCAAAGGAAGTTGCACCGGGCTTACCGATTATTGCAACAATGAGTTTTGATACAAATCTGCGCACCATGATGGGTGTTAAGCCGGGAATGGCAGTTACACATCTTGCAGCCCTTGGCGTTCGAATTATCGGTGCTAACTGTGGTCGCGGAACCGATGAGATGGCCGTTATTGCACAAGAGATGGTTAATGCACGCCCAGAAGGTGTTTACATTATTACTCAATCAAATGCCGGTTTGCCAAAACTTCAAGGTGATGAGTTTATTTATGATGGAACGCCAGAAGAGATGGCGAAGTATGCAGCTGCAATGAAGGCCATGGGCGTCAATATTGTTGGTTCGTGCTGTGGATCATCTCCTGCGCACACTGCAGCCATTGCTGGTGCGATTGCCTAAATGAAGAGCAAAATACTTCTGATTGGTATCGACGGATTAAATCTCCATACCGCATTAGAAGTCTCCCCTACTCTTGCAAAGGCTAAGGCTGAAGGTTTCTTCACGACAATAACAATTGATCCTCCAACATGGTCTGGTCCAAGTTGGTCAACAATTCTTACGGGAACAACGATTGATCGGCATGGAGTGGGTGATAACTCATTTACTGGTCATCGTTTATTACATAATCCAGATTTGTTGAGTCGTGCTTATTACCAGGACCAAAGCACAACAACATTTGCTGCTGCCGGCTGGCCACCACTTGTGGATCCTGTTGGACATGGCCCAGTCATACATGAGCGCCGTGAACAAGCTAAGGGTTTACGGCACCGCGTATTGGTCCGAGATGGTGAAACTTATGGTTACACCGTTGTAGATGCCGAAATAGCTGCAGCAGCTATTTATGCAGTAAAGAACCATGCTCCTGATGTGTCATTCGTTTACTTTTGTGGAGTCGATGAAGCAGGCCATGCATGTGGCGCTGTGGGCGATGAATACAAAGGTGCAATTGCGCGAATCGATACTTACGTGCAGAATCTGCTTGAGGAGGTACAAGCCCGAGCTTGCGCCGAAGAACCATGGTTAGTGGTTATTACGACCGACCACGGACATATCGATGAAGGTGGGCATGGCGGAGATACCCCACAAGAACGTGCTTCATTTGTCATTGCACAAGGATTTGGCCGACCAAATCCTTCGTGGACAGACGAACTTCAAGCACACGACTTAACTCCGTTGTTACTAGCAGAAAGGGCTTAGCGAAGATGAACTTTAATAAAGTTATTCTCTTCTACGGCTTTGCGCCGATTTCTGATCCAGAAGCCGTTAAATTGTGGCAAAAGACATTATGTGAATCACTCAATATTAAGGGCCGAATTCTTATTTCACCCCATGGAATCAACGGCACACTCGGCGGTCATATGGATGATGTTAAAAAGTACATCAAAAACACTCGCCAATATCCAGGATTTAAAAAGATCGATTTTAAATGGTCTGAAGGCACCGGCAACGATTTTCCAAAGTTAAAGATCAAAGTCAGACCTGAACTCGTTGCATT
>CAFAAA010000001.1_pt1 | contig 110429 bp, 117 predicted proteins | sample 7267141 | NCBI WGS metagenome assembly CAFAAA01 (sample SAMEA6813974, study PRJEB35770) | uncultured Actinomycetes bacterium | biome: Freshwater; feature: Freshwater reservoir; material: water | place: Czech Republic | collected 2016-08-15 | depth 30m m | reverse complement strand
GTAGATACGTGATGCGGCTTCGAAAACTACTGATGCCATGAGATTGCTCTCCTTCTCCGGGCAGGTACGTGCCCGACGGTCCGTGGATGAAGGTGATGGCCCGGGTGGGCCAACGCGGCAAGATTACGCGTAAAGGTGCAATATGCAAAGGCCAGGCTTCTGGGGGTACCGTATAGTTGGCCACCTAATGGAGTCACACTCGCTCAGTTCACTGTTTGTAGATTTAGGCATCGTTGCAGCCCTCATCCTGACTGCAGCCCTTTTTGTTGCCGCCGAAATAGCCCTGATCTCATTGCGTGATAGCCAAGTCCGCCAGCTAGCAACCCGTGGAAAACCCGGCGCTCGCGTTGCTAAGTTAGCTGAAAACCCCAACCGCTTTTTAGCTGCCGCCCAAGTGGGCGTAACAGTCTGTGGATTTTTATCGGCCGCTCTAGGCGCTGAAAAACTCGGCGGATATGTAATTCCTTGGCTAGAAGATCAAGGCCTTTCCCACGGCGCAAGTACAACTCTGTCGATTATTGGTGTGACACTCGTTATCGCATATTTCTCATTGGTCTTTGGCGAGCTTGTTCCAAAACGCTTGGCACTATTTCGCTCGGAACAAATCTCTTTAGCTTCGGCTGGAATTATCGATCTTATTGCAAAAGTTTTTCGCCCCGTAATTTGGCTTCTATCTAAGTCAACGGATTTTGTCGTCCGCGCCTTTGGCGTGGATCCTAAAGAGCAGCGCAGTGCAATGAGTGAAGAAGAGCTACTTGATCTAGTAGCCGGTCACGCTGCATTGACGGAAGAAGAGCGCGACATTGTTGAAGAAGTATTCAATGCATCCGAACGACAAGTGCATGAAGTAATGGTGCCGCGCACCGAAGTTGATTTTATGGATGCAACATTATCGGTAGGTAAAGCTATTGAATTAGCCGTTGATAAAGCACATTCGCGTTATCCAGTTGTTCGAGGATCATCAGATGAAGTTGTAGGTTTTATTCACGTACGAGATTTACTAGATACATCACTTGCCAGCAAATCAACCAAGATTGTTGAACTCGTTCGCAACATTATGTTTTTGCCTGGCACAAAAGGTGTGCTACCGGCGTTGACTGAGATGCGTATGCAGGGTCAACACCTTGCAATTGTTTTAGATGAATACGGCGGTACTGACGGCATCATCACATTGGAAGATTTAGTGGAGTGCCTTATCGGAGATATTCGTGATGAATATGATGATGAGGAAGCCGAAGTTAACCTAGAGGCCCGCACGGGCGATTTTGAAGTTGATGGCTTGATTTCGATTGAGGATTTGATCGAACAAACGCAGCTGCAGATTCCCGATGGTCCCTATGAGACTGCGAGTGGCTTTGTTATGCACTATTTAGGACGAATTCCGCGCGAACACGATGTTGTTAACCTGAATGGCCTACGAATTACGGTGTTGTCCATGGAGGGCAAGCGCGCGGGCCAACTACTTATCTCTCGAACTGCATGATGTGTGAAAGAATCACACCATGAGCATGAAGCGAGTTCTATCGGGCATACAACCCACCAGTGATTCGTTTCATCTAGGCAACTACTTAGGCGCACTCAAGCAGTGGGTAGAGCTACAAGATGGACATGATGCTTTTTACTGCATTGTTGATCTGCATGCATTGAGCGCAGAGACCGAGCCAGCACTTCTACGCAAACGCACGTTGGCTTCGGCTGCGCAGTTATTAGCACTCGGGATTTCACCAGAAAAATCTACGCTCTTTGTTCAATCGCAAGTTCCGCAGCACAATCAATTGGGCTGGTTGATGGAGTGTCTTGCTGGTTTTGGCGAAGCGAGTCGTATGACGCAGTTCAAAGATAAGTCTTCAAAGTCTGGTGCCGATAGTGCTCGTGTTGCATTATTTACCTATCCCATGTTGCAGGCCGCCGATATTTTGTTGTATCAAGCAGATTTAGTTCCAGTGGGAGAAGATCAACGCCAACATATTGAACTCACGCGCGATCTAGCGGGCCGCTTCAATACGCGTTACGGACAGGTTTTTACTGAGCCGAGCGGGTACATTTTAAAGACCGCAGCAAAGATTAATGATTTGCAAGAGCCAACTTCAAAGATGAGCAAATCATCGGGCTCGGTTGCTGGTGTTATTGAGATTATGGATACGCCAGAAGCCAACGCTAAAAAGATTAAGAGTGCAACAACTGATGCTGGCCGTGAAGTTCGATTCGATGAAAAAGAAAAGCCAGGCATTAGTAATCTCTTGACGATTCATAGCGCTTTATCAGGCCAGTCGATTGCATCATTAGAGGCAGAGTTTGCAGGTAAGGGTTACGGCGACTTTAAAGGCTCAGTTGCCGATGTAGTCGTTGAATATCTGCGACCAATTCGCGCGAGGGCGCTGGAGCTTCTAGAGAATGAGGAGCAGTTAATTCAGATGCTGCATGCAGGCTCTGAAAAGGCTAAAAAAACCGCCTCCGTGACCCTGAATATGGCCTATAAGAGCCTGGGCCTAGTCCTCTAAAGCGCCTCCAACTATCAAGGTCGGCTTGAGGGTTTCACAGATGTTATCTCAATGACATCGAAAATGTGGTCTAGTCCTTGAGTTTTTATAGGCTCAAACACTAGGCTCACTATTACACATCAACCTTTTATATGTGCTTTTCAGTACATATCAAAGACCATTTGGAGGAAAATTGAAGAAGATATTTCGTCTCGTAGCAGCACTAGCTGCAGCAGCTCTTGCAGTAACTGCATTTGTTGCGCCATCAGCAACAGCAGCATCAAAGGTAAAAGTAGGCCTTGCTTATGACATCGGTGGACGTGGCGACAAGTCATTCAACGACTCAGCAGCAGCCGGTCTTGATGCAGCAAAGAAGAAGTTTGGCGTTACTGCTAAAGAAGTAACTGTCACAACTGGTTCAGATTCAGAGCGCACAGACAAGCTTCGCTTGTTGGCAAAGGCTGGATACAACCCAATCATCGCAGTTGGTTTCCTATATGCCGGTCCAATTAAGGCTGTAGCCTCTGACTATCCAAACGTTCAGTTCGGAATCATCGATGATGCATCAGTAGATCTTCTTAACGTAGCTGGTCTTGTATTCGCTGAAGAGCAGGGCTCATACCTTGCTGGCGTTGCAGCAGCACTTGCAACAAAGTCAAATAAGGTCGGTTACATTGGTGGAGTTCGTATTCCTCTACTACAGAAGTTTGAAGCAGGCTTCGTTGCTGGTGTTAAGGCAACAAATAAGAAAGCAAAAGTAGATGTCAAGTATGTAACAGAGTTCCCAGATTTCTCTGGCTTCAATGACCCAGCTAAGGCAAAGGTTATTGCAAAGGGCATGATCGATAAGGGTACAGATGTTATTTACTCAGCAGCTGGCGGTTCTGGTGCAGGTAACTTTGCAGCAGCAACTGATGCAGCAGCAGCAGGCAAGAAGGTATGGACTATCGGAGTTGACTCTGATCAGTACCTAACAGCTTCTGAGGCTGAGCAGAAGAACATGCTTACATCAATGATCAAGCGTGTTGATACAGCTGTTTACGATGTTATTGCAACTGCAGTAGCTGGTTCATCTGTGAACGATGTTCTAGATGAGAAGGCTGGCATCTACGGTCGTCATTATGATCTAACACTTGGCGGAGTTGGCGTTTCATACTCAGGTGGTTATATCAATAAGTACAAGGCCCAGATCGATAAGGCCGCAGCTGCAATCAAGTCAGGCAAGATTGTGGTTCCAACAAAGCCATAATCGGCTTTAAGTAGTGGCGTTTGGCCCGGCAATGGAGTGTAATCTTCACTTGTCGGGCCAAATGTTTTCATAAACCAAGTAACTAGCTCAAAGGAGAGTCACTGTGTCGGTAGCGGTAGAACTGCGGCACATCTCTAAGCGCTTCCCAGGAGTCATCGCCAATAAGGATGTCTCTATGAGCGTAGAAACAGGAACAGTTCATGCATTAGTCGGTGAAAATGGTGCAGGCAAATCTACCGTGATGAAGATTTTGTATGGAATGCAGCGCCCCGATAGCGGGGAGATTTTAGTAAATGGAAAAGAAGTTCATTTTAAGAATCCTAATGATGCAATCGATGCAAGTATTGGAATGGTGCACCAGCACTTTATGTTGGCCGATAACTTCACCGTTCTTGAAAATATAATTTTAGGCTCAGAACCTACTCAGGGTGTAACTATCGATTTCAAAAAAGCCCGAGCAACGATTGTTGAGATGGCTGCGCAATATGGATTAGAGATTGATCCAGATATTTTGGTGGAAGAGCTTGGTGTTGGTCAGCGTCAACGTGTAGAGATTTTAAAAGTTCTTTATCGTGGTGCTCGCATCCTTATCTTTGATGAACCAACTGCAGTACTAGTGCCACAAGAAGTCGACGATCTTTTTACTGCACTCAAGGGTTTACGAGCTCAAGGAATGGCAATCATTTTTATCTCACACAAGTTAGATGAAGTTTTACGAGTCGCCGACGATGTCACAGTAGTGCGCCAAGGTTCTACTGTGGCAGAAGTAAAATCAAAAGATGTTACTGCTCGCCAGCTTGCAGAGCTGATGGTAGGTAGCGAACTACCGCAACCAACGACACACGGCGTCACTCGTCGCGATCAAATCACTCTGGCACTCGATAATGTTTCGATTCCAACAGCCACCGGAAGTCGTGACCTGATTTCAAATATTTCATTTAACTTACATGCCGGTGAAGTCATTGGAATTGCAGGCGTTGAAGGTAATGGCCAGGCAGAACTTGTAGAGGCAATTTTAGGTCTACGCGAATACACCGGCTCAATCTCATTTAATGGCGCGTCAATAGACCACGCCAGTGTGGCTCATCGCCACGATCTTGGTATTGGTTTCATCCCTGAAGATCGCCAGCGTCAAGGGTTAATGATGAACTCACCATTGTGGGAGAACCGAATTCTGGGACATCAACGAAGTAAGCCTGTCATGCGCGGTTTTGTTTTAGATAAGAAATCCACTATCGCCGATACGCAACGAATTATGGAAGAGTTCGATGTACGCGCACCTGGCCCAGAAACCTTGGCTGCAGCGTTGTCTGGCGGAAATCAGCAGAAATTTATAGTTGGACGAGAAATGAGCAAAGCCCCAGCACTTCTTGTGGCATCTCATCCAACACGTGGCGTTGACGTCGGTGCACAAGGTGCCATTTGGGAAGAGCTGCGCAGAGCTCGCGAAAAGGGAATGGCGATTGTGCTCATTTCAGCCGACCTTGAAGAGCTCATTGGAATGTCAGATCGCCTTCTTGTTATGTTGCGTGGAGTCATCACGGCAGAGATCGACCCTGCTAAAACATCACCTGAACAACTTGGCTCAGCAATGACTGGTGCAGCGTGAGAAAATTTAAACTTTCGACTTTTTTATTAGCTACAGCAGCACCGCTTGCAGCAGCAGTTGTATCAATAGTCATCTCTAGCTTGGCTGTACTCGCAACCCATAAGTCACCTATGGATGCTTATAAGACCATGTGGGATTTTGGAACCGAGTCGGGATCTTTGATGCAGGCGCTTAATACAGCCACGCCGTATTACATAGCAGCAATCGCGATAGCAATTACTTTTCGTGCAGGTTTATTTAATATCGGTGTTGAAGGTCAGTTACGTTTAGGCGCTCTATTTGGTGCCTACTTTGGTGCCATGTTTGTTCTACCACCAGTACTTCATGTTCTCATCATCATGATTATTGCAATGAGCGTTGGCGGACTCTGGGCGGCAATCGCGGGTTATTTAAAAGTTAAGCGCGGTGTGAGTGAAGTTATCTCCACAATTATGCTCAATAGTTTGGCCGGCGGACTGTCCTCATATTTACTTGCCAATTACTTTGTAGATACCACAACAAATTCAAACAACTTATCAACCAAGACGCTGCCTGCATCAGGCCAGATACCTGATTTAATGCCGTTACTTAATAAGTTAGGCATCGAGGATCAACCCGGTGGCGGAGTCCATGGAATGCTTATTTTTGCCATCGTTTTAGGCATAGTCTTTTGGTTTGTTATCAATCGCACCCGCTTTGGTTTTGAGCTTCGCGCATCTGGTGCAAATCCAATTGCTGCACGAGTCAGTGGAGTTAATTCAAAGCGCATGACATTTGTGGCCCTTGCAGCTTCAGGTGCTATTGCAGGTTTGGCTGGTTTACCCGCAGTCTTAGGTGAAACTCATGCATTTAATATGGGCTTTCGAACAGGTATTGGTTTCTCTGCAATCGCCGTAGCTCTCTTGGGTCGAAATAATGCAGTTGGTATGGCAATCAGCGCACTGCTCTTTGGGTTCCTAGAAGTCAGCTCACGTTCTTTGGAGCTCATTGATATTGCACCCGAGACTTATGTGATTATGCAAGGGTCGATTCTCTTGTCCTCAGTTATCGCTTATGAAGTTCTTCGCCGATACAAACTCACGCTGCAGAGTAAAGAACTTGCAAAGGCGGTTCAAGTATGAAGTTGATGAAATTCCCAAAGATTGTTGTTAATGCTTTGGCTGTTGTTTTAATCTTGTCGATTGTTCGCCAAATAACTGGTGCGACAGACTTAACAAGCGTAGGCACTGCATCTGCTGCATTACTACTCTCTGTGCCAATCGTTTTAGCCGGACTCGGTGGACTTTTCTCTGAACGCGCAGGTGTTGTTAACATCGGCTTAGAGGGAATGATGATCATGGGTGCGTGGGCCGGAGGAATGATCGGCACTCAACATGGCCCCTGGGTCGGCTTACTTGCTGCGGTCTTATTTGGTGCCACTGGCGCTCTCCTTCACGCAATAGCGACAGTTACTTTTGGCGTTGACCATGTCGTATCAGGTGTAGCAATTAATATTATTGCTGCTGGGCTTGTGCGATACATGTCTACTATCTTGTATAAGAGCGGCACATGGCTTGGACCATCACAATCACCAGATGTAACTTCAATTGGCTTGAATGGTCTGCCTGTATTATCGGGCGGAACCTATTTTGGCTGGAAGAGCCCTGATTTACTTAGCGCTATAGCTGAAAAACACTGGTTTTTTATCTCCGACTTAGCTGCAATTCTGCGTGGTCTGACGGGGGATCTTTCCTACGTCACACTTATCGCAATTATCTTTGTTCCACTCTCTGTTTTTGTATTGTGGAAGACTTCATTTGGGCTTCGTCTGCGAAGTGCAGGGGAGGCACCGACTGCCGCTGAATCTCTTGGTGTCAATGTCTATGCAATGAAGTATGCCGGAGTAATGATTTCAGGAGCACTCGCCGGGCTTGGTGGAGGTTTCTTAGCAATTGTGGCGGCAAATCACTATCAAGAAAATCAAGTGGCGGGTCGTGGCTACATTGGTCTTGCCGCACTTCTCTTTGGTAATTATCGACCAGGAGGAATTTTGATGGGTGCGGGTCTCTTTGGTTTTGCCGACGCTCTGCAACTGCGAGACTCAGCATCGATTCACGCTTTGATTCTATTAGTTGTAATAATTTTACTGTTTTTAGTTGTACGAGATCTTCGTAAAGGCAAGTTGCGCAAAGCGGCCCTAACTCTAGGCTTTGCTGGATTATCACTGTGGTATTTCTTAGCCGTGGATGAACTCCCAGGACAGTTGGTAACAATGACTCCTTACATCACAACTCTTCTGGTAATGGCGGTTGCATCGCAACGATTACGGATGCCTGCCGCCGACGGTATTCCATATCGCCGCGGTGGTTTGCGATGAGCGAGATTAATTGGGAGCAGCTACGCAGTTCAGCAATTGCTGCAATGAAAACCGCTTATGCTCCTTATTCAAAATTTCCAGTTGGCGTTGCAGCGCTAGTCAATGATGGTCGAATAGTTTCGGGATGTAATGTTGAAAATGCCAGTTATGGTTTAGGGCTTTGCGCTGAATGTGGACTTGTATCAAACCTAATTGCAACTGGCGGTGGACGTTTAGTCGCCATTCTCTGCGTCGATGGACAGGGAAATTATTTAGCACCATGTGGTCGATGCCGACAATTATTATTCGAACACGGTGGAGCTAATGCACTCTTAATGACTGATGATGGGGCACAGACTATGGCCACTATGTTGCCATGGGCCTTTGGTCCAGATGATTTAGACCGTAACGAGCGGTAAATGTCATCGATAGAAGCCTTCTCTGCAACTGAAATTATCGCCGCTAAGCGAGATCGGCACTCACTCAGTGATCCGCAAATCGACTGGATTATTGATGCTTACACACGGGGTGCCGTAGCTGACGAACAGATGTCAGCGCTATTGATGGCGATTTTGCTCAACGGTATGGAGTCACGGGAAATCTCACGTTGGACCGACGCCATGATCAGCAGTGGTGAACGCATGAACTGGTCAGCACTTTCTCGCCCAACAGTAGATAAACATTCAACGGGGGGAGTCGGTGACAAAATAACATTACCTTTAGCTCCGTTAGTTGCAGCATGTGGCGCCGCAGTTCCACAGTTATCGGGTCGCGGTTTAGGGCATACGGGTGGAACTCTCGATAAGTTAGAGTCGATTCCAGGGTGGCGCGCATCGCTATCTAATGATGAGATGTTAAAAGTTTTACAAGATGTAGGCGCAGTTATTTGCGCAGCAGGAGCAGGCTTAGCACCCGCAGATAAAAAACTATATGCATTACGAGATGTGACTGCAACCGTAGAAGCAATTCCTCTTATTGCATCATCAATCATGAGCAAAAAGATTGCTGAGGGTACGAGCGCTTTAGTACTCGATGTTAAAACCGGTGCAGGCGCATTTATGAGTGATCCAGCTAAGGCGGCTGAATTAGCCCACGTGATGGTGGGTCTAGGAAAACGTGCCGGTGTAAAAACCTTAGCTCTAGTCACTGCGATGGATGTTCCACTTGGTTTGACTGCCGGCAATGCTTTAGAAGTTCGTGAGTCTGTTGAAGTTCTTGCAGGCGGTGGGCCTTCTGACATTGTTGAGCTGACGGTTTTACTTGCACGCGAAATGTTAGAAATAGCCGGCATCAATGGAATGGATCCGGCCGATGCGCTAAAGAATGGCAAAGCTATGGATGTATGGCGCCGAATGATTAGTGCGCAAGGTGGAGATCCAGATGCCACGCTTCCCGTAGCCAAGGAAAATATTGTTGTGACCGCACAAAGCTCTGGAACTGTTCTAGCGATGGATGCTATGGCCGTTGGCCTTGCAGCATGGCGCCTTGGTGCTGGACGTACTCGCCAGGGCGAAGCAGTCCAAGCCGGTGCGGGCATTGAAATTCACGCTAAACCAGGTGACATTATTAAAGCTGGAGCGCCATTATTTACTTTACATACAGATACACCGGCGGCTTTTGTTCGAGCACAGGAAGCCCTTATTGATAGCGTCACTATCGGCGAACTACCTGCGAATGGAAAAATTGATAGATTGCCATTAGTAGTAGAACGAATTATTGATTAAGGGGCACACGCCATGGCTATGACCAGCATTCCATCAGAGGATCAGATTAAGCGACTTCCTAAAGTATTGCTCCATGACCATTTAGATGGTGGTCTGCGCCCACAAACAATTATTGATATAGCTAAAGAGATTGGGTATACAGCGTTGCCCACTCATGATGCTGAAGAGTTAGCAACGTGGTTCCGTGAATCATGTGATTCGGGCTCACTTGTACGTTATTTGGAGACTTTTTCACACACCATTGCGGTCATGCAACGCCGTGAAGATATTATTCGCGTGGCTCGTGAGTGCGCACTTGATCTTGCACGCGACGGTGTTGTTTATGCCGAAGTCCGTGGAGCACCAGAGCTCTTTACTGAACAAGGCCTTACTATGTCTGATGTTGTCGAAGCGACTATTGAGGGATACCGATTAGGTATGGCAGATGCTGCCGCCGAGGGTTTTACAATCTCAGTCTTTTCTCTGTTGTGCGGAATGCGTCAGAATAAAAAATCACAAGAGGTAGCCGAATTAGTTGTTAAATATCGAGGACAAGGTGTTGTTGGTTTTGATATTGCGGGACCTGAAGATGGATTTCCACCAAGTGATCAAAAAGAGAGTTTTGATTACCTACGCAAAGAGGATGCGCATTACACGATTCACGCTGGTGAAGCCTATGGAATTCCATCTATCTGGGAAGCGATTCAAATCTGTGGTGCTGAGCGTCTAGGCCATGGTGTTCGCATTATTGATGACATTGATTTCTCTGGCCCAGAGCCCAAACTAGGCCAATTGGCATCCTATGTTCGTGATCGACGAATTCCATTGGAGCTTTGCCCGACGTCGAATCTGCAGACTGGAGCGGCAAAAAGCTACGCCGAGCACCCTATTGGCGCTCTAGCCCGTCTACGTTTTCGAGTAACTCTCAATACCGATAATCGCCTCATGAGTCAGACATCGATGAGTCTTGAGATGCGCGAAGCAGTGAAGGCATTTAATTGGGATTTTGCCGAGCTACAGCGCATCACAATTAACGCGATGAAGAGCGCATTTATCTCATACCCTGACCGTCTAAAGATTATCGAAGGCATCATTAAGCCCGGTTATGCGAAAATCTCTTCGGAATAATGATTGATTTTAACGACGCAGCTTTTGTAGCTGATCCTTATTCGCATCTGGGAGAACTGCGAAGTCAGGGGAAACCTGTCTGGCACAATGACATGAATATGTTTTTAGCTGCGGTACATGGCGATGCGAATGATGTTTTTCGAAATAAATCCCTCGGTCGAATATTTGTAGATAAAAAACCTGATTTTGAGTGGGAAACTTTTAACTGGCTACATTCAGATTCAATTTTAGATAGCGAACCACCCAAGCACACACGTTTACGTTCATTGGTTGCCAAAGCTTTTAATCGTCAGAAAATTGAAGATATGCGCCCTGCTATTGAACGGATTACTCAACAGTTACTCGATGATATTGATCTGAAAGTAAAAGCAGGAGAGAGCTTTGATTTAATTGCAGATTATGCAGAGCCATTACCGGTAAAGATTATCGCTGACTTGTTAGGCTTTCCAGAATCTGATGAGCATCTGCTACGACCTTGGTCGCAAGCAATAGTAAAAATGTATGAGGTTAACCCATCTAAGCAGTATCAATTAGAAGCTCAAGCAGCTGCTGGTGAATTCGCTGCTTATGTACGTGGTTTAGCAGAGCATCGCAAGAAAAATCCCGGCAGTGATTTAATTACAGATTTAGCTATGGTTGAAGAAAACGGTGAAAAGCTAAACTCACATGAATTAGTTGCTACATGCATCCTTTTGTTAAATGCCGGTCATGAGGCAAGTGTGAATGCTTTTGGAAATGGAATGGTGGCTGCGCTAAAACGGCCAGACCAAGCCAGGCTCCTTCGAGAGAATCCTCGTGCAATTACCGAAACCGCACTGGAGGAGTTCATGCGTTTTGATGCGCCTTTGCAGCTATTTGAGCGTACGGCGACGAAAGATACACAGATCGGCGGCGTAGATATAGCGGCCGGACAGAAGATTGCAGCCCTTATCGGAGCTGCTAATCGTGACAATGGAGTGTTCGCAGATGCCGGTGAGATGGATTTAACTCGAGATCCTAATCCGCATATTGGTTTTGGTGCAGGAATCCATTTCTGTTTGGGTGCACCACTTGCTCGCCTAGAAATGAGCGTTTCACTTCCGGCGCTGTGGGAGAAATATCCTTCAATGGAGTTATCTAGTGAACCGATTCGTAGACCTACATTCGTTCTACGAGGCTATGAAAGTGTCTTAATCTCAGCCTGAGAAGGGTAGGAGGATTGGGCGCCTTTTCGTGTAACACTTAAAGAAGCTACTTTAATTCCAAACTTTAGGGCATCAATTGATGGCATTCCACTAGCTAAGCAATACGCAAACGTTCCAACAAAGGCATCCCCAGCTCCCGTCGTATCTTCGACATGAACGCTCGGTGCACTAGAACGCGTAAGCGTTCGGTCCGAACCAATCAACACCGCTCCTTGAGATCCAAGTGTAACAATTGAGTTTTTACCTGGTCTAAAATTTGCCAGGTTACTATCGTCGTCAGCATTTGTGTGAGTAATTGATTGAAACTCAGTTTCATTTGGGATCAACCAATCAGTTACGTCAAGCAACTGCGGACTTAGCTCTTCAAAAGGTGCTGGATTTAAAATGGTAATACAGCCTCTAGCTTTAGCTGCCACGAATGCGGCGATCGTAACTTCTTGTTTGATTTCACATTGGGCTATAACAATTGCTAATTCGGGGATGTCACTGATTGCACTCACGACTTTTGCAATCTCAATGTCGTGATTGGCACCAGGAACAATAATGATTCGATTTTCGCCATTCCCATCCACCCAAATATGGGCAACGCCAGATGGGCTATCACTACGTTCTAGATAGTCAGTATTAATTCCAACGGCTGAAAAATTTACAGAGATTGCATCACCGAATGAATCCCGCCCCAATGTTCCAATAAAGTACACATCAGCTCCACAATGCGCAGCTATTACAGCTTGATTTGCACCTTTTCCGCCAAAACCAGTCGTGAAATCCCTGCCCAGTAGCGTTTGGCCAGCCTCGGGCACAGTGTCCGTGTACGCCGTTAGATCCATGGTGGCACTTCCAACGATGGCTATAACTGATTTACTCATGACGCTAGGCTATCGGGTATGAATAAAACTTCAATGATTTTGGATGTCGATACGGGAGTAGATGACGCATTTGCTGTGCTTTTTGCTGCAATGCACCCAGCGATCAGACTTTTAGGGGTCACGTGTGTCGATGGAAACACCAATGTCGATCAAGTTGTCGCAAATACTTTGAAAGTTTTAGATGCTGCTGGCGCAGGAGATATTCCCGTTGCACGCGGCGCAGTTCGACCTCTATTGGGTGAATCCAAGTACGCCGAATATGTCCATGGTGCAGATGGAATGGGAGATCTTGGAATAGCTCCGTCACAACGCAGAATTGATAAACGCTCTGCAGTTGAGCTTCTTCGCGACTTAATAGAAGAATCCGTCGACCCAGTAACGCTTGTTCCATTGGCACCACTGACAAACGTTGCACTTTTCTTACGCGCTTTTCCAGAGACCGCTAAAAAACTTCATAGAATTGTATTAATGGGTGGTTCGGCTTCGGCGGGTAATGCAACGGCTGCTGCTGAGTTTAATGTTTGGCATGATCCAGAAGCTGCAGCGATAGTCTTTCAAAGCGGAGTACCAATCACGATGTATGGCCTAGATGTATTTATGCGACCAGGGGTCACGCGCGAAGAAGCAAACCGGTTAGTACAATCAGCTCAAACTTCTGCCCAATTTGGAGGAGCGCTTATTAACGCCTTCATTGAACGATTAGGTGTATCGCCAATCACTCTGGGGGATTATGGAGCAGTTGCAACTGCGATTCACCCTGAACTTTTTACTACGGAGATGTTTGATGTTGTAGTTGATACTTCATCAGGCCCCGCACGTGGTCAAACTATCTGTGATCGTCGCGATTCATTTCTTAAAGAGCTAGAGCCTTTAGATTTAGAAGACTCAGCCAAAGTTCGAGTCGTCATGGATCTAGATGTCGAAGCTGTGCGCCAGTTGTGGCTAAAAACCATTGATAAAGGCTGGTCTTAGAGCCCTATTGGGTGCCAGACCGTCTTAGCCTCCATGAAGGCGAGAATGCGAGCTGGATCATGTGACTTAAAAGAGAAGATTCGCTTCAAGTTTTCAGCCCCTGCTATGCGAAGCTCTGCATGCTTTTTAGTGGCGAGACCAGTGATATCTAATCCATCGATGTCCATATGTGATGCCATCCAAGGCGCGATTTCATCTTTCTTGCCAGTTAAAATATTAATGACTCCCGCAGGGACATCACTAGTTGCAATTACTTCTGCAAAACTCATGGCAGATAATGGTGCCTTGGTGCTCGCCAGCACAACAACTGTATTTCCAGATACGATAATTGGTGCAATCACATCTATGAATCCCAAAAGTGATGGGGTTTCAGGCGCAATCGCTGCGATGACTCCCATACTCTCTGGAATTGTAAAGTTGTAATAAGGGCCAGCAACTGGATTAAGTGCACCAGAAAGTGAAGAGATTTTGTCTGACCATCCTGCATACCAAACTAATCGGTCAACAGAGTCGCTGAGTTCTTTATCGGCCTTAACTTTGCTTACACCAGTTATTGACGCTATTTCATCAACAAACTGCGCACGTCGACCTTCAAGCATTTCGGCAAGCCGGTAAAGAATCTGCCCCTTGTTATAAGCCGTTGCTTTATTCCAACCAGGTTGCGCAGCGCGTGCTGCTACTACCGCATCCTTTAGATCTTTACGTGATGCTAAGCAGGGATTTGCAACGAATACACCCTTAGCATTTTTCACTTCATAGGTGCGGCCAGATTCAGTGCGTGGAAAAGCTCCATTAATAAACAACTTATATGTCTTTTTCACATCTATACGATTACTCATGACCGACTCCCTTCAAATATGCACTTAAGCCGTGTCGTCCACCTTCTCGACCCCAGCCAGATTCCTTATATCCACCAAAAGGTGACGTCGGATCAAACTTATTAAATGTATTGGCCCATACAACTCCGGCGCGCAACTGTTGCGTCGCCCATAAAATACGAGAGCCTTTCTCACTCCAAACTCCAGCCGAGAGGCCAAAAGGCGTGTTATTTGCCTTATCTATGGCCTCTTGTGGTGTTCTAAAGGTGAGAACTGAGAGCACGGGACCAAAGATCTCTTCGCGGGCAATGCGATGAGCTTGAGTGACACCAGTGAAAATAGTCGGCGCAAACCAGAAACCCTTAGTTGGAAGTTCACAAGGAGCACTCCATCGCTGGGCACCTTCGGCATCTCCAGCAGCTGTGAGTTCAGTAATCTTGATTAACTGCTCTTTACTATTAATTGCACCAACGTCAGTGTTTTTATCCATAGGATCACCAACGCGAATTTTTGCCATACGAGACTTTAATTTTTCTAAAACCTCATCAGCAACGCTCTCTTGAAGAATTAAACGAGAGCCGGCGCAACAAACATGGCCTTGGTTAAAGAAGATGCCATTAACAATTCCCTCAACTGCTTCATCGATAGCTGCATCTTCAAAGATGATATTGGCAGCTTTACCGCCGAGCTCCAGAGTTACACTTTTATGTGTTGGTGCTACTGCACGGGCAATAATCTTGCCAACCTCAGTTGAACCAGTGAATGCGATTTTATCTATTCCTGGGTGATTAACTATCAATGCACCAGTTGATCCATCACCTGTAACAATATTTACAACACCTGCAGGCAGCTCTGCTTGTTGGCAGACTTCGGCAAATAATAATGCGGTAAGTGATGTGCTTTCAGCAGGCTTCAGCACAACAGTGTTACCAGCAGCAAGAGCTGGCGCGACTTTCCATGCCAACATAAGTAGTGGAAAGTTCCAAGGAATAATTTGGCCAGCAACGCCATGTGGCTTAGTGGAAGTTCCAAGTCCTGCAAACTCTAATTTATCGGCCCAACCTGCGTGATAGAAAAAATGTGCAGCTGCTAGTGGAACATCGACATCACGTGATTCACGGATTGGTTTTCCGTTATCTAGCGTTTCAAGGACGGCAAACTCTCGTGCACGCTCTTGCATAATGCGAGCTACTCGGAACAAATATTTTCCACGCTCTTTACCGCTCATTTTTGACCATGTGGTCGTATATGCCTTGCGGGCGGCCTTCACAGCGGCATCGACCTCAGCTTTACCGGCTAGAGCGATATGGCTTAAAACTTCCTCTGTCGCTGGATTAATGGTGGGGAAGTGCTTGCTGCCTGCTACGAATTTACCGGCAATGAAATGGCCGTATTTAGGCTTAATCGATACGACTGCCCGCGATTCAGGGGCTGGTGCATAGTCAAAGCTCACGGGCATCTCCATTAATCGATCGTTACGTAGGCAGGACTAGCGTAGTAGCCATCATCCATTTTCATGCGTTGCATCAATAAATCATTGAGCAAGGCGCTGGCACCAATCCGAAACAGCGATGGTGTCAGCCATTCTGGCCCAGCGGTTTCATTGACTAAAACCAACTGCTTAATGGCATCTTTAGTATTTCTGATTCCACCTGCAGGCTTTACCCCAATACGTGTCTTAGTCATGGAGTAAAAGTCACGAACAGCTTCCAGCATCACTAAGACAACAGGGGCTGTTGCTGCAGGGGCAACTTTACCCGTAGATGTCTTAATGAAATCAGCACCTGCGGCCATCGCAAGAAACGATGCTTTACGTACATTGTCATATGTAACTAGTTCACCAGTCTCAAAAATTACCTTCAGATGTGCTCGATCACCACATAGCTCTTTGATTTCAACAATCTCATTAAAGACATCAATGTACTGGCCACTAAGAAATGCACCACGATCAATGACCATATCAATTTCAGATGCTCCGGCATTCAGTGCATCTTGAGTATCTTGAATCTTCACTGCCATAGATGCTCGCCCTGATGGGAAAGCAGTGGAAACCGCAGCAACTCCAACATGGTGGCCACCGATTGAATCTAAGTGAGTACGAGCAGTTGCAACCATGTCGTTGTAAACGCATACCGCGCCAACGCTAGGAATTGTTAAGTCCGTAGGATCTGGCCGCACTGCTTTAGCGCACAGAGCTTGCACTTTGCCGACCGTATCTGCGCCCTCTAAAGTTGTTAGATCCACCATTGAAATTGCGGTATCAATCGCCCAGCGCTTTGACGTGGTTTTAATACTTCGAGTAGCTAACATCGCCGCACGCGCATCAGCACCAACTTGATCGACGCCAGGAAGTGCATCTAAATAACGCTTCAATGAGGCATCAGTGCCATCAACTAGTCCATAAAAACTCACGAGAGTATTTCCTTTAATGGTGCACGTAGTTGGTTGAGTACCTCTTGTGCAATTGTGGCATTACTTTCAATGGCTTCGACATAGCACTTCATTTTTGCTTCAGTTCCGCTAGGGCGAATGATGATTCGAACTCCGCCTTGAAGCCACAGTCGAATGCCATCGGTAGGCGGTAGTGCATCTGTGGGTTGTGCCAGATCATCGATTGATAGTACATGGCGCCCTGCAATTGAAGTCGGAGGATTAGTTCGCAATTTACTCAAAATAACACCGACTTTTGACAGATCAGTCAGACGAATTGAAATCTGTTCAGTTGCATGGAAGCCATGGCGTTCCCACACCTCATCCAGTAAATCTTGAAGAGTTTTTCCTTGTGCAGCTAAATCTGTTGCAATCTGGGCTAACTTGATTGCAGCAGAAATTCCATCTTTATCATTTACCGTATCTGAATCTACACAATAGCCAAGTGCTTCTTCATAGCCGAAAGTGAGGCCCGGAATCTTTGCTAACCATTTAAAACCAGTGAGAGTTTCTCTAAATTCGAGCTTATAGTGCTGTGCAATTTTGCTCAAAATCGATGATGAAACGATGGAGTTAGCAAAGATACCTCGAGAGGTTGTGCGGGCAATTGATTCACCTAGGATTACTCCAAGTTCATCGCCACGCAGCATTCGCCATCCCGTTATTGGATCTTTAATGGCTGCAGCACAACGATCAGCATCGGGATCATTAGCAATCACTAAATCAGCATCAAAGTTTCTAGCAGTTTCTAAGGCTAGGTCAATCGCCCCTGGCTCTTCAGGATTTGGAAAAGCTACAGTTGGAAAATCTGGATCTGGTTGTGCTTGAGCATCAACCAATATTGGAGATTGAAAGCCAGCCTTGTGGAATACACGTAACAAAGTCTCAGTACCGACACCATGCATAGCGGTGTAAACAATTTTGAGATTTCCTGGTTGCGTTGCAATGGCAGCAGAAATATCTATATATTTTTCGATAATTTCTTCACCAAGTACTGTCCACTCGGTGCCACGTGGCTGTGCAGCCAACGAGGTCACTGCTGCAATCTTGGCTGCGATGAACTCATCGGTTGGTGAAATAATTTGTGATCCGCGATAAATAACTCCATCAGCGGTGCCGCCTAAATAAACTTTATAACCATTATCTTGTGGGGGATTATGGCTAGCAGTAACCATAATGCCGACGTCACACTTCAATTCATTAGTTGCAAATGCCAATACTGGTGTTGGCAAAGGACGGGGAAGTACGTAGACCTCCATGCCAGCACCACTCATTATTTCAGCTGTTTCAAAAGTGAAATCTTCAGAGCCATGTCTAGCATCGCGGCCAATTACTACTGAAGTTAAATTGCGCTCTTGCATGTAAGCCACAATTCCTGCAGCAGTTCTTCCGACAACTGCACGGTTCATTCCAGATGGACCTGGTCGCACAGGTCCACGCAGGCCAGCTGTTCCGAACTGTAGAAAGCCTGCAAAAGAGATTGCTAGTTCATGCTCGTTATTAGTGTCTAACCACTGTTGGAGCTGAGCTGCAGTTTGTGGATCGGGATCATCTGCAATCCACTCTTGTGCTTGGGTACGTAGATCCATGTTCTTAGAATAACTTTGGGATGACTGCTTTGAGAAGTGCGCCCATGCGATCTGCGGCAGCCTTACCAGCGGCAATTACTTCTTCATGGTTGAGTTTTTCACCTGTTACTCCAGCGGCAGCATTTGTTACTAGCGATATGCCTAAAACTTCAGCACCGAGTGCGTGTGCAGCGATTGCTTCTGGGACCGTTGACATTCCCACTAAGTCGGCGCCCATAGTTCGCATCATAAGGATTTCTGCGGGAGTTTCATATGTGGGACCACGCCAATGCACATATACACCTTCTTCAAGTGAGGCATCTTCCCGTTTAACAATGTCGCGAATTCTTTTACTATACAAATCCGTTAAATCAACAAAAGTTGCACCAGAAAGTGGTGATACTGCTGTCAGAGAAATATGGTCGCGAATTAATACAGGTTGACCAACTTTATATGAAGTGTTGATGCCACCACAGGCGTTAGTAAGAATTATTATTTTTGCACCAGACTTAACTGCGACTCGAACACTATGTACTACGGGTTCAACACCTTTGCCTTCATAGAGGTGAGTTCGCCCTAAAAATACCAAGGCGCGAATTTTTTTACCATTACTTTCAATCTCATACGAACGTACTTTTCCTGAGTGTCCAACTACGGTTGGAGGCAGAAAACCAGTTAGTTCTTCTGCATTGCATTCGTAGGCTGGCATGCCAAGAGCGTCAACTGCACTGACCCAGCCGGAGCCCATTACTAGCGCCACATCGTGCGAGGGAACACCGGTGCGTTCTGCAATTTCTGATGCTGCACGAGTCGCCGCAGCTATTGGATCTGTATAAAGGAGTTCGCTCATGCATCAATAATGTCACACAGAATGGTTCCACTTGAAACTGTGGCACCAATGACTGCAGTGAGATTAGTTATTGCACCTGCTCTATGCGCCATTAAAGGCTGCTCCATCTTCATAGCTTCGAGCACAATTACTAAATCTCCGACTTCAACATGAGTGCCTTCTTCTGCTGCAATCTTGACCACTGTTCCTTGCATAGGGCTGGTGAGGCCAGATGATCCAGAGGCACCAGTCATGCTGGCTTTAGCGCGATGGCGCTTAACAATCGGTTGTGGCGCATGAACCAGAATCTCGAAGCGCTTTCCATTGACCTCAGTAATCAGATGCTCAGGGGCCATGTGTGACTGCAAGGCCGGCGCAGTCAAAGTAAAGGCAGGAATTTCATTAACGAATTCATTTTCAATGTAACTCGTATAGACCTTAAATTGCTCTGTAAATGCAGAATCTTCAACAATGGCTTGGTGAAAAGGTAGTGCAGTAGCAAGACCATCAATAGTAAATTCAGCTAAGGCCCGCCGTGCACGTTCTATAGCTTCTTGGCGAGTTGCTCCAGTAACAATAAGTTTTGCGAGCAGTGAATCAAAGTTTCCACCAATGGTGTCGCCATTTCTAAATCCAGCATCAACTCTTACTCCAGGGCCAGTTGGTATGACCCAACCTGTAATGCGCCCAGGTGCAGGCAGGAATGATCGTCCTGGATCTTCACCATTAATTCTAAATTCAATCGAGTGGCCTCGAATAAGTGGATCATCAAAACCAAGTGATTCGCCCATAGCGATTCGGAATTGCTGGCGAACCAAGTCAATGCCGGTAACTTCTTCACTGACTGGGTGCTCTACTTGCAATCGTGTATTTACTTCTAAGAAAGATATGGTTCCATCTGTGCCAATAAGAAATTCGCACGTTCCGGCACCAATATAACCCGCCTCTTTCATAATGGCTTTACTAGAACGATAGAGCTCTTCATTTTGTGCATCGGTTAAAAAGGGAGCAGGCGCTTCTTCGACTAGCTTTTGATGGCGGCGTTGTAGGGAGCAGTCGCGGGTACTAACCACAACTGCATGTCCATGCATATCGACAAGAACTTGGGTTTCTACGTGTCGGGGCTTATCTAAATAACGCTCAACAAAACACTCTCCACGCCCAAATCCAGATATCGCCTCACGTACTGCAGAGTCAAAGAGTTCTGGAATCTCCTCCATGGTGCGTGCAACTTTTAATCCACGTCCGCCTCCACCATGTGCCGCTTTAATCGCAACAGGAAGACCGTGCTCCTTAGCAAATGCAGTTACTTCAGCATGTCCGGCAACTGGATCTTTAGTTCCTGCGACGAGTGGTGCGCCAGCTTTTGAAGCAATTTTTCTTGCTGAAACTTTATCTCCAAGCGCACGAATGGCAGTAGGTGGTGGGCCTATCCAAATTAAACCAGCATCAATTACGGCTTGGGCAAAGTTAGCGTTTTCTGATAAAAAACCATATCCCGGATGGACTGCATCAGCACCTGATTGTTTGGCAACGTCAATAAGTTTTTCGATGTTTAGATATGTCTGAGTTGCACTTGTTCCATGTAAAGAATATGCCGAGTCGGCCATTGTTGTGTGTAGCGCGTCGCGATCTTCATCAGAGTACACAGCAACTGATTCCAAACCATGATCTCTGCAAGCACGAATAACTCGAACTGCAATTTCGCCTCGGTTAGCAATTAGTACGCACTTCATCGCATTACCTTCACTTCTGGCCAGGAATAACCCAGTTGGGCCATTGCTTTACGGATGAATGGCATGGAGATCCCAACAACATTTGTGTAGTCGCCTTCAATGTGAGGAATGAATGGTGAGCTAAAACCATCAAGAGTGAATCCGCCTGCGACGTGGAGCGGTTCTCCACTAGCCACGTAATCATCAATCTCGGCATCACTCATTGCATCAAAACTTACTTTGGTTGTGACAATACTTGAGATTTCTCGATCCTTTGACGTATCAATCACACAATGTCCTGTGTGCAAGAGCCCTGATTTTCCTTGAACACGCTTAGCGCGCTCAACTGCTATCTCTGGTATCCCTGGCTTTCCGAGAGATTGTCCATCGAACTCAAAAGTAGAATCGCAGCCAATGATTATTGCTGGGAAATCTATCTGCTCACGGATTGTATGTGCCTTGGTAATTGCGAGTGCAATCACCATGTCGGCAGGAGGAAGCGAATTAAAAAAATCGGTTTCTTCATCTACGTGACTCACCATCACTGAAATTGGCAAGCCGGCAGATTCAAGTAAGCGACGACGAGATGTGGAAGCAGAGGCTAAAATTATTTTTGGCATGTCTAAATTACTTTGTGTTTCCAAAGCGGAAACGTTGATTTAATGGCCGACGAAGTTGTGGACGTCCAAAGAGACTTTTACGGATAATTGGCACCATTTCCTGCCTTTTATGCATTTTCATTGCATGCTCAATCGCGACAAGTTCTTCTTCAGTTGGAGTTCCTCGCACGATTGAGTATTTCATTACAGAGGAATATTTCCATGTTTGCGCGCAGGCAAGGTATCTCGCTTGGTTCGCAAGGTTCTAAATGCTTTTGTAATGTAGGCACGGGATTGATTAGGCTCAATTACGGTGTCGATAGTTCCACGCTCGGCAGCAAGATACGGATTTGCTAAAGATTCGTTGTACTCATCAACAAGTTCTGCACGCTTTGCAACGGGATCTTTAGCTTCGGATAGCTCTTTACGATAGAGAATATTGACTGCACCTTGAGCGCCCATTACGGCAATTTCAGCACTTGGCCACGCAAAGTTAATATCGCTGCCAAGATATTTTGAACCCATCACGATAAAGGCACCACCGTAAGCTTTTCGAGTAATTAAGGTAACAAGAGGTACAGATGCTTCCGCATAGGCATAGAGCAGTTTCGCTCCACGACGAATAATTCCATCCCACTCTTGCTCCGTTCCTGGAAGGAATCCAGGTACATCCACCAGCGTTAAAATTGGAATATTGAATGCATCGCAGAAGCGCAAGAATCGCGCTGCTTTTTCGCTGGAGTTAATATCTAATGTGCCAGCAAGCTGTGAAGGCTGATTGGCAATAATTCCAATCGATTCACCTTCAATGCGTGCAAAACCTACAACGATATTTGGTGCATATAGAGCGTGGACTTCTAGAAATTCACCCTCATCTACAAGGGCTTGAATAAGTACCTTCATGTCATATGGCTGATTTGGACTATCAGGAATTAATGCATCAAGGGCTAAGTCACTAGCTTTTTTATCTAACGATTCCGTAGGTGGAAGATGAGGCGAGCTGTCCATATTATTTGATGGCAAATAAGAAAGCAGAGCCTTTACGTAATCAATCGCGTCAGCTTCACTCTCAGCTAGGTAATGGGAATTTCCTGTTCGCGTATTGTGCGTACGCGCACCACCAAGCTCTTCCATTTCGACTTCTTCGCCCGTGACAGTTTTGATCACATCGGGTCCTGTAATAAACATATGTGATGTTTCATTCACCATCACTGTAAAATCTGTGAGCGCAGGTGAGTAAGCCGAGCCACCTGCACATGGTCCAAGAATCAAAGAGATCTGCGGGATCACCCCCGAAGAGCGAGTGTTTAAGCGAAAGATTTTTCCGTAGCCAGCTAATGAAGCGACACCTTCTTGAATACGCGCACCACCAGAATCATTGATGCCAACTAATGGAATTCCACTTTTTAGTGCAAACTCGGCAATCTTTACAATCTTTTCGGCATGCACTTCACCTAGTGAACCACCCATGATCGTAAAATCCTGTGAATACAAAGCTATCGGGCGGCCATCAACTGTTGCGGTTCCAATAACGACACCATCTCCATAAGGTCGATTTTTTTCCATACCGAACTGCGTTGATCGGTGGCGTGCAAACTCATCAATCTCCGTAAATGAATCGGCATCGACCAGCATCTCAATACGCTCACGGGCGGTGTGTTTGCCTTTTGCATGTTGCTTCTCCACTGCGCGAGCTGAACCGGCATGCACCGCCTCTTCGACACGGGCGCGCAGATCTTCGATTTTTCCGGCAGTTGTATGCAGATTACGACTCATACCCCTACGGTACTAGGCGTGGACATAGAAATGCTAAGAGCGGCACTCGATAGTCGAGCCATCAATGCATCGCTGACGCAGTACTGGCGAGTAAGCGTGGTCGAACTCACGAGTTCAACACAGAGTGACCTCATTGAATTAGTTACACGTGGCAGTGCGCAAGCCGGTGATGTTGTGGTCGCTGATTATCAAAGTTCTGGACGCGGACGCCTCACGCGAACTTTTGAAGCTGCACCAGGAACTGCGCTGCTATGTTCTTTTTATATTAGACCAACTAGAAACAAAGATGATTGGGGTTGGATTCCTTTAATCGCAGGGGTTTGCGTTGCACAAAGTTTGCCTGGAGTGGATCCACGCGTTAAGTGGCCAAATGATATTTTAGTAAATGAAAAAAAGATTTCTGGATTAATAGCCCAGGTTGTAAATGACGGTGTAGTTATTGGCATTGGTATAAATGTAGGGATGCAGTCGAGTGAACTACCTGTACCTCACGCTACCTCGCTTGCAATTGAAGGCACCGTGAATATTTCTCGCAATGAACTTTTAATAAATCTTCTTAACACCTTTGAAACTAACTTCACGGCATGGGATCAAGGCAATGATCACATCCAGGCAATTTATAGGGATTTCAGCGCAACCCTTGGCCAGAGCGTAGAAGTGCATTATCCCGATGGAAGAGTTGAAAGCGGTACAGCTGTATCAATCTCACCCAGTGGCGAGTTGGTCTTAGCTGATGGAGTTCATGTTCTGGCTGCAGACATTATTCATCTACGATAATCCAGTGAATGATTCATTTCCTACCGTAGGAATAATTGGTGCTGGCCAATTAGCACGTATGAGTATTGCTCCGGCAGAAGCCCTAGGCATCAATTTGCTGCTTCTTGCACAAGATGCACAAGACTCTGGGGCACAAATCGCAAACCACATTGTTGGCGATTATCGAGACTTAACTACAGTCTTGAACTTTGCAAAAAAATGTGACGTTATAACTTTTGAGCATGAGTTAATTCCTCTGAGCATAATTAAAACTCTTGAGGCTCAAGGCGTGGTTGTTAGACCAAGCTCTGAAGCCTTTATCTATTCACAAGATAAAGCTGAAATGCGAATTAAATTAGCTAATTTTCCATCTCCACATTCAAGTGTGGTAACTAGCGCCAGTGAGATTAAGAATTACCCATGCATTGCTAAAGCTATTTCTGGCGGATATGACGGCCGTGGAGTGTGGAAGGTTTCCTCAAAACTAGAACTCGATGAGATTATTTCGCAAGTGGGTCGCGTACTAGTTGAAGATCTAGTCGACTTTGATTATGAAATTGCAGTCATGGTTGCTCGCTCACCACATGGCCAAGCAACAACATGGGCTCCAACACAGACCATTCAACGAGATGGTATTTGTACGATGACCATCACACCTGCGCCACAACTATCGGCAGAGTTAAGTGAGCGCGCTCAAAAATTAGCGCTAGATATCGCACAAGCCATAGGGGTTGTCGGGGTAATGGCTGTAGAACTCTTTGTTAAAGGTTCAGAGCTTTATGTTAATGAACTCGCGATGAGGCCGCACAATTCAGGTCACTGGACGATAGAAGGTTCAGTGACAAGTCAGTTTGAACAACATCTGCGGGCAGTTTTAGATCTTCCACTAGGTGATCCATCCATGACTGCGCCGATCGCAGTTATGGGCAATATTTTGGGTAGCGAGAAAGCCGACATGTATCGGCCATATTTACATTTAATGGCACGCAATCCCCGCCTTAAGTTCCACCACTACAAGAAAGAGGCACGAAAAGGTCGAAAAATCGGCCACGTAAATCTCTTGGGTGATGACATCGTAGAATTAACTCAAGAGATTCAACATGCCCTTGATTACATGAGTGGAGAAGTCAATGAGTGATGTCGCAATCATCATGGGTTCAGATTCGGATTGGCCCATTATGGAAGATGCCGCGAAGGTTCTAGATTCGCTAGGTATTTCCTATGATGCCGATGTTGTTTCGGCTCACCGTATGCCACTTGAAATGGTCGAGTTTGCACAAAGCGCACAATCAAAAGGTTACAAAGTAATAATTGCTGGGGCCGGTGGCGCGGCACATCTTCCAGGTATGGTCGCCTCACTCACTACGTTGCCAGTAATTGGTGTACCAGTTCCATTAAAAAACCTTGATGGAATGGATTCTCTTCTTTCAATTGTGCAGATGCCGGCTGGAATTCCGGTTGCAACTGTTGGTGTTGGCAATGCTAAGAATGCTGCACTATTAGCCGCCCGAATTTTGGGTGTATCAGATGCTGCAATCAGCGAAAAAGTAGGTCAAGCATTGAAAGAAATTAATTTGGATGCAAAAGCAAAAGGTGCGAACTTAACGTCGCGAAGAAATCAAAAAACCGGTTTTTAACCTCTGGCTTTATACTCAATTGCTGGACATCGATTCATTACAGCTAATAAACCAGCAGCTTCAGCCCGTGCAATTGCGCTTTCATCAATAACATCTAACTGCAGCCAGACAGCCTTAGCGCCGATTGCAATCGCTTGATCTACAACTTTTCCAACGAGTGATGAATTTACAAAGCAATCAACGACATCGACCGGTACGGGAATCTCTTCAAGTGTTTTATATCCGGTTCGTCCATGCACTTCTTCGGCTCGTGGATAGACAGGGATGATGTCATGACCTTTGTCGAGCAATAACTTAGCTACACCGAAAGCTGCACGTTCGGGATTATTTCCAAGACCCACAACAGCCCAAGTCTTCATTCCCAGGACTGCTTCTATAGTTGCCTCTTCGTTAATCTGTGCGTCCTAATGCGTGGAACTTCCAACCAGCGTTGCGCCATAAATCTCTATCCAGGGCATTTCGTCCATCGATAATGATCTTATTTTTAACCAAGGGACCAAGAAGCGATGGATCTAACTCACGATATTCACGCCACTCAGTTAAGTGCAAAATCAAATCAGCAGCCTTTATGCATTCTGCAACATTTTCGCTGTATTGAAGATTGGGGAATCGCTTACGTGCGGGCTCAATGCCTTTAGGGTCATGGACGACAACGGTTGCACCAGCTGCTTGTAATTGTGCAGCGATATCTAGAGCAGGGGAGTCGCGAACATCATCGCTATCTGGTTTAAAGGTGGCTCCTAAAACTGCGATTTTGTATTGAGTTAAGTCCTCAGAAAGTTCGCTACGCACAACGTCAATGACACGTTGGCGAGCACGTAAATTAATGGCATCGATTTCACGGAGAAATTCGAGTGCTTGTTTAGCACCTAACTCTTCAGCACGTGCCATGAAGGCGCGGATATCTTTTGGTAAACATCCACCACCAAAACCAATACCAGCCTGTAAGAATCGATTACCGATTCGGGGGTCGTAACCAATAGCTTTTGCAAGCACAGTTACATCTCCACCTGCTGCTTCGCACACTTCAGCCATAGCATTTATAAAAGAGATCTTTGTTGCAAGAAATGAATTGGCTGCAACTTTTACAAGTTCTGCAGTCGGAAGGTCGGCACGAATCCATGGAGTACCAAGTGCGATTACTGGTTCATAAACTCTCTTGAGGATCTCTTCTGCTCTGTCATTTGCCACACCTACAACCAAACGGTTTGGAGTCAAGGTATCTTCAACTGCAAAACCTTCACGTAAGAACTCTGGGTTCCATGCTAAATCTGCTTGTGGTGCGGACTGTGCGAGTTCTTGACGAAGTGATTGCGCAGTACCTACCGGAACAGTTGATTTACCAACAACCAATGCGCCCTCTTTTAAGTAAGGAGCAATCTCAGCCACTGCCGCTTTGACATAAGTAAGGTCTGCGGCTAATCCATCTTTACTTTGTGGAGTTCCTACACATACGAAGTGCACATCTGCATCGGCTACTGCAGAAAAATCAGTTGTAAATGTAAGTCGACCAGTCTTTATCTCTTGGGCCAGTAACGTATCTAGGCCAGGCTCATAAAAGGGAAGTTCACCTCGTGAAAGCATGGCTACTTTGTCTGGGTCAGTGTCGACGCCAATAACGCTAAAGCCTAGTGATGACATGCATGCTGCATGTGTTGCGCCGAGGTATCCGCATCCGACAACCGAGAGAGTTAAATCCATAGTGGGCAGTTTACTTCAGTGCGCCGCAAGGATTTTCATCGGCGGTACGAGTCTTAAACTTATCAATCACGGTTGGCGTGGTCGATGTATCAGAAGATGCCGATGGCGAAGGCGTTACTTCATCTACTAGCGGTAAGTCTTCTCGCAAACGGTTGAAGAGATCAGGGGCTAACACCTCGTCCCATGTAACTACTGAGCCCAATCCTGGAACCCGCGCATTTGCATTTCCGAGAGGAATCGTCAGGGTGCGCACCTTACTTGCAGAAAGATTCTTTAGTTGTTTAGCCAAAGTGATCAGATCGCTTCGGTTTAGTTGAGAATCTGTTTGAACTGTCGCGATTGCCGCATTAAAGAAGTTCACTAACTTAATTGGATTCAATAAAACGCCAGTACTTGTAACTTTTCGCAAAACTGCACTCATAAATTGTTGCTGGCGCTGCATTCGTCCAAGATCGCCCATGCCATCAAAATCACGTGTACGAACATATTTAAGTGCTTCGACGCCATCAAGAGTATGGATACCGGCTTCTAAAATTAAGTGGCTATTTGGATCGTTGATGTTTTTCTTAGTACACACTTGAATTCCACCTAGTGCGTCAACCATGCCGGCAAATCCCGCAAAACCAATCTCAATATAGTGATCTATACGAATACCAGTTTCTTGCTCAATAGTCTGAATAAGTAATGGTGCCCCACCCCACGCGTAAGCTGCATTTATCTTTCCGTGACCTGCTGCAACAGTTCGATCTTTATATAAAGATGATTGATGTTCAGGAATAGTCACAAGTGAATCTCGTGGGATTGAAATGATGGTTGCTTTGTCGCGCGATTTACTTATATGAATAAGTAGCATCGTGTCAGATCGTGCGCCAGCTGCACTCTTAGTCGTTCCCACACGCAAGAGTTTGGACTGTTCTTTAGTTAGCCCGACGCGAGTATCAGAACCAACAAGTAGATAGTTCAGTGCTTTATTTGGTTTATCTGGGCGATCAGTCAGTGAGCCAAAAACATCGATTCGATTAATGGCTCCGCTGACTCGGCCAAGTCCGAGCCAAGAAATTGCCGAAATTGCGACGATGGCGATAGACAGTGATGTAATAATTCGAATAGGTCGCGTCGCTTTCACAGGCGAAGACTACTTCAGCGATACGGTGGTGGGGTTATGACGACATCAGCAAATGAGTTATTTGGCTCACCGCGGCGAGAAATCTCGGTTATCTTGCCGGTTCTCAATGAGGCCAAGTATTTAGAGTCGGCTGTGAATGCAATTGTAGAGTCAGACTTTGATGGGGCTATTGAGATTATTCTGGCTATCGGGCCATCGCACGATGGGACTGAGGAGATTGCTAGAAATCTCTCAAGAAAAGATCCTCGTGTTGTGGTTGTTCACAACCCCACTGGTCGCACGGCAGCCGGACTCAATATTGCCGTTGCAGCCTCCCAGTTTGCGGTAATTGCTCGCGTCGATGGGCACGCGCAGATTCCAAAGAATTATTTATCACTAGCTTTTGAAGTTTTAAATGAAACCGGAGCTGTAAATGTTGGTGGCGTTATGGCTGCCGTAGGAGAAAGTATTTTTGAATGTGCAGTTGCGCGTGCGATGCGAAGCCCCTTAGGAGTTGGAGCATCTCGCTTTCATACTGGTGGCTTGGCAGGCGAGGTGGATACCGTCTATTTAGGGGTGTTTAGAAAAGAAGCATTGAATGCAGCGGGTGGTTTTGATGAACGATTCACTCGAGCACAAGATTGGGAACTCAATTTTCGTTTACGGGCAGCCGGTGGCGTAGTTTATTTCGATCCACGATTAGTAGTTACATATAGACCACGTTCAACAGTGAAAGCGCTCGCTAAGCAGTATTTTGAATATGGTCGATGGAGACGTGTTGTTTCCCGTCGACATGAAGGAACAATCAACTACAGATATTTAGCTCCACCTTTTACAGTATTAGCCACACTTACATCGCTAGTTATTGGGTTAAATTTCGGCACGATTTTTCTAGTACCTGCACTTATATATGGCTTATTTATTCTGATTGCATCTTTTAAAATCTCAGAATCCATAAGCGAATTTGTTGCAATGCCGCTTATTCTTCTGACAATGCATTTTTCCTGGGGGACTGGCTTTCTTACTTCGCCGAAGTCACTTGCTCCTAAGGTAGCCTTGCGACCGTGAACGCCCCACTTCAGGTTTATGAGCCCTTTAGGGCTGGTCTGCCACCGCTTAAACGCTATTGGAAATCTTTGTGGGGGCGTCGGACTTTTATCTCAGAATACTCTCGGTCAGAGCTTAGAGAGCAGCACTTTGATTCTGTTTTTGGACAGTTGTGGCTAGTGCTAAACCCCTTATTGCTTTCGGCCGTGTATTACTTGTTGATTGTGATTATTCAAGGTTCATCAGATAGCACTCGATATGCCCATCTTACGGCCACGCTCTTTCTGTTTTATTTAATCGCCAACTCGTTAACGGGTGGAGTCAAGTCCATCACTGCTGGCCAGCGTTTAATTCTTAATACTGCTTTTCCTAGAATCATGTTGCCTATTTCTGCTGTTGTTATTGCAATCTTTAAGTTTCTTCCAACTCTTATCGTATTTATCGTGATTCGAGTATGTGTCGGATTGTCATTTACATGGGAAATGTTGTGGGCAATCCCTATTTTAGGTATTTCAATTCTTTTGGCGCTTGGATTGGCAATCACGATATCGTGCATAAACGTTTATTTTCGAGATATCGCAAGTTTCTTGCCTTATATGACACGGACACTTTTGTACTTGTCACCAATCCTTTATGAAGCTTCGTCGTTAAAGTCCAATATTCGCGCACTAGAAGTTTTTAATCCACTCTTTCCGATCTTGGACAGTTGGTCACGCACGATGGTGCATGGTCAAGCACCACAAACCAGCAGCGTCCTTCAAGGCTTAGCATGGGCAGTTGGAATATTTATTATTGGTTCTTACTTTTTCTTATCAAGGGAGCGCGAATTTGCCGTCCGTCTCTAACTCACATAAGACCAGTGAAATTGCAGTATCGGTGCGTGGTCTTGGTCTCACGTACACCACCGCAATTGATCGCAGACCCACGCTTAAAGCGCGAGTAAAAGCCCTTGGTGGAGGTGGAAAACAGACACGAGTTATACGCGCGCTAGATAACGTGAATTTAGATGTCGAATATGGTCAGGTGCTTGGTGTGATTGGCAGCAATGGTGCAGGTAAATCAACGCTTATGCGCGTCATCGCTGGAATTCTTCCACCTTCGCAAGGTCGAATTGAAGTTCATGGAAGTGTTAGTACCTTGCTCGCCTTAGGTGTTGGATTTAACCCATCAATGTCTGGTCGTGACAATGTATTTTTAGGTGGACTTGCAGCCGGAATGAGGCGCGAAGAGATTGAAAATAGCTTTGCTGAGATCGCAGAGTTTTCTGAGCTAGGCGATGCTATAGATGCGCCGATGCGTACTTATTCATCTGGAATGTTTGCTCGCCTTGCATTTTCTGTCGCAGCAACAGTGCGGCCAGATATCTTAATTATTGATGAAGCCTTGAGCACCGGAGATGCAAAATTTAAAGAGAAGTCACTCAATCGAATTAAGGAATTACGCAGTGACGATCGTGCGCTTATTTTGGTAAGCCATGCGATGGCAACCTTGAGAGATGTTTGTAACGATGTTGTGTGGATCCATAAAGGGAAAGTCATTCAGCGTGGTGAACCCAATGTGGTGATAGATGCATACCAAGAGTTTTTAAAGGTCGGAAAGAGCGCAGTTATCGATGAGGATTTTTAAAAGCATCTCTATTTTACTGCTCTTAACTTTTACTTTTGTTACGCAGGCTAATGCAGATTCCCCGGCCTCTTTCTTTTTTCATGGCTCTGGTTATGGACATGGCGTTGGCTTGAGCCAGATGGGCGCTCGGTCTCTGGCGCTGGCGGGCCATACATCAGAGGAAATTCTGAAGTACTACTATAAAGATGTAGAAATTGAAAAACTGGATGATTCAAAGATTTTACGCGTAAATATCGGGCATTTACTCGCTTCTGCAAAATTCTCAAGCTCAACCAAAGATAGCCCGTTACAAATCTTTCAGGGTGACCTCGGCGATCAAATCTCAACACCCCTCAATACCAAGGCCGATTCCATAACATTTTCAATTATTGGTTCTACGGTGAGCCCACAAGTAAAAATTGGAAAATCTATTCAAGTATTCAATAGAAATAAAGTTTTCACGGTTCGCTGGAGTGGAACTAGATATTTACAAGGTGCAGATACACTAATTTCGGTTAATCATTCGGGCGCAACACAGAAGTATCGATATGGCCAGATGCAAATTAAAGCAGTTAAAAGCCCGTCCGGTTACCGTCTAGAAATTACAAACTCTGTTCGTCTTGCCGATGAGTACCTATGGGGCGTAAGTGAGATGCCTTCATATTGGCCAGTTGCTGCGCTAGAAGCTCAAGCAATTGCTTCACGAACCTATGCATTTAGTAAGGCTGGTAACTATAGAAGTGCATGTGATTGCGATCTGTACGGAGAAATTACGGACCAAACTTTCTTGGGATATGCCAAAGAGATTGAAAAGAAATATGGAATTATTTGGAAAGAAACGGTGACGCGGACTGCCGGACTAACAATCACTCAAAATTCACAACCCATTACGGCTTACTTTTTCTCATCCTCGGGTGGTAAAACAGAATCAGCGCTCAACGCATGGGGGAGTGAGAGAACCTTCACTCACGTTGTTGATGATCCGGGCTCACTCGATATCGCCTTGAATCCTCGCTTTGTTGTGTGGGACCGCGAAGTATCCCAAGCGTTAATTGCTGCTGCTTTTCAATTACAGGACGTTGTAAATCTGGATATCTTAGGTAACAACGAAAGTGGCACAGTTGCCCAGATTCAAGCAACTTCTAGTGCTGGAGTAAAAGCGGTATTGCGCGGAGAGACTTTCAGAAGCCGAACTAAAATTCCTTCTGCGTGGTTTACCTTAGTTCGAGTGCAGAATTGAATTAAGTCCACCCCACGTGCCGGTACGGCTCACAACTTCTAACGCCCCATCAACAGAGTTTCGACGAAATAGCAGGTTACTGGCACCTGACAATGTTGCTGCCTTAACGATTTCACCATCGGGAAGTCGAAGTTTGGATGCGGCAGTGATGTAAGTTCCTGCCTCAATGACGCAGTTATCTCCAAGAGATATTCCGCATCCAGAGTTTGCGCCAAGCAGAGATTTTTCTCCGATTGAGATTACTTCTTTACCGCCACCGCTAAGGGTTCCCATAATTGATGCACCACCACCAACATCGGTTCCATCCCCAACGACAACTCCGGCAGAGATTCGTCCTTCAACCATCGATGCACCAAGAGTTCCAGCATTAAAGTTAACAAAGCCCTCGTGCATGACAGTGGTACCAGATGCAAGATGTGCACCTAAGCGCACGCGATCAGCATCTGCAATGCGGACACCACTTGGAATTACATAATCAACCATTCGGGGAAACTTATCGACTGAATAAACCGTAACGTGGCCATGTTGAGCTTTTAGCCGGGCACGAGTCATTTCAAAATCTTCAATCGCACAGGGACCAGCAGATGTCCATACAACGTTGCTTAGTAATCCAAAGACGCCATCAAGTGAAGCACCATGTGGCTTAATTAAACGATGGGAGAGTAAGTGCAGGCGAAGATAGGCATCTAGTGCTGACGTTGGAGCATCAGAGAGATTTATTTCAATGCTTGCTAATTCTCGGCTCACGCCTCGCGCGTTATCAACCCCGACAAGTTCAGCTAAGCCTTGAGGAACGTCTGCGGTAAGTGGACTCAGAGCCGGTTGTGGAAACCAGGCATCCAGAAGTTTTCCATGTGCATACGTTGCAATTGCGTGGCCAGAAGCGATAGTCGTCATGGGCTAAGCCTAACCCCTATCCTTGCGGGCATGCGTATAGGTGTTTTTTGCTCCTCATCTGCGACCATCGACCCTAAATATGTTGATCTTGCCTACCAACTGGGAGAAGGTATCGGACGTCAATCCTGGGAACTTATTACAGGTGGCGGTCACATTTCTATGATGGGTGCTATTTCTCGAGGTGCACGTGCAGTTGGTGGCAAGACTGTAGGAGTCATTCCACAAGCATTAGTTGATATTGAGTTTGCAGATCACGACAATGATGAGTTACACATTGTTGAAACTATGGGCGAGCGCAAAGCAATGATCACAGATATTTCTGATGCTTTTATCACTTTGCCCGGTGGAGCAGGAACTTTAGAAGAGTTTTTTGAAATCTGGGTTGGACGTTATTTAAAGTTTCACAAAAAGCCAGTAGTCATTCTAGATCCATTTGGACTTTATGGACCGCTGCATGAATTAGTTATTCATCTTGAGAGTGAAAACTTTATTAAGCCAGGAATGCGTGAATTGATCACTTGGACTACAAATGTCGACGATGCATTGGCTGCTTGTAAAAATGACAAGTAATCACATTGCTATTTCAATTATTATTAATGCACCAGTACAAAGAGTTTGGGATGAGCTCTCAGCGTGGGAGCGCCAAGGAGACTGGATGTTGGCAACAAAGATTTGGGTGACTTCTGAAATTAGAGAAGGTGTCGGAACAGAGATTGAAGCTTTAACGGGTTTTGGAAAACTTGGAATATTAGATGTTATGCGCGTGACATCGTGGGATCCACCTTATAGCGCTGATGTAATTCACACCGGATCAATTATTAAAGGGACCGGAAGGTTTGAATTAGTCGCAACAAGTGCTACAACAACACGTTTTAATTGGTCAGAGGAAATAATCGCTCCACGCTTGATTTTCTTAGCGCTATTGCCAGGACTCTATAGTGGCGTTCGAATCTCTCTCTTTAGGTTTGCTCGAACATTCCGCTAAATCAAGGGTGAGCCGTCCAGAAGGGCAATGCCAGTAACCTTGGAGTATGAGCGAACCTTCAACGCTGGCTGATGTATTAGCTGCGTTGCCAGAAGAGGAGCGCTTTATCCTGACCATGCATTACCTCAGGCAGATGTCACCTGACCAGATCGCTCAGCTACTTTCGGTACCAGAGCAGGCTGTTGAAGGCGTTATTGCCTCTGGAAAGGCGCGTTTGAGCCAGATTTTTGGGCTGTAAATCCCTCCTGGCCGATTTCCCACGCAAGCGCACAATGCGAGATACTTCTCCTCTTACCCCACACACATCGCACGAAGGAGTCTTCCCATGGCAGCCATGAAACCCCGTACTGGTGATGGTCCTATGGAGGTTACAAAAGAGGCTCGCTCCCTAGTCATGCGAATCCCTCTAGAAGGTGGCGGCCGTTTGGTCGTAGAACTCAATGCAGAGGAAGCAAATAATCTCAGCGCCGCACTTCATGCCGCGGTTGCTTTAGTCAAGAAGTAATCCAGGCAGGGCGATAGCCTTCAACGCATGTCATCCACACTTTATGGCGCGCCAGTAGACCTGACTCATGCCATTACGGCAGATTCAATCGCAATTGGTTTCATTAAAAACGAATCTGGTGATTTTTCATTTCAAGCCCCCGGGAACTTAATTTCAGAGATTGAAAAACTATTTGCAATTGATTTAGTGGATGAACTCTCATTTTTTTCTCCTACTGGCAAAAATGCAGAGATTTTTGAAATCCCAGTCAGCGCTCAAAACGCACAAACCGATCGCTTGTATTTAACATCACTCGGTGACGCCTCAACCCCAGCGCTACGAATTGCAGCAACTGCTATTGCCCGAAAAGTACGTGGTAAAAAAGTAAGTGTTTATTCTGCATGTGCGATTAAGAGTCATGATATTCGTGAACATGCAATCTCGCTTACTTTAGGCGCCTACTTGTGGAGTCTAAAGAGCGGTAAGCCTGCAGATGTACCTATTTTTTATGTTGCTACAGATAAGAAGGAGACAGTAGATGCTGCTATCACTATTTCGAAAGCGATTGCGCGTGCTCGCAATATGGCTCACACGCCTTCTAATATTAAAACTCCTGCGTGGATGGCTACACAAGCGAAAGAGTTCGCCAAAGGAAACGATTTAAAAGTTAGAGTACTCGCAGGTAAAGAGCTAAAAGATTTCGGTGGCTTACGTGCAGTAGGAAACTCTTCACCTAACCCTGGCCCACGCTTTATTGGAGTCTCTTATTCACCTAGGAGCAAGAAGGCCTCACACGGTGCGCTTCCGCACGTAGTTTTGGTTGGTAAAGGAATTACCTTTGATACTGGTGGAATTAATCTAAAGCGACCATATGATCTTATGATTCCAATGAAATCAGACATGGCTGGTGCGGCTGCAATTCTTGCAACTTTGACTGCACTTGAAGAACTTCAGCCCCATGTTCGAGTAACAGCGCTCATGATGTGTGCTGAAAATGCTATCTCTGGCACGGCCCAACGCCCAAGTGATGTCATCTCGCACTATGGAGGAACCACAGTAGAAGTCATCGATACTGATGCTGAGGGTCGATTAGTTCTTGCCGATGGTCTTGCATATGCCGATCTACATTTAGATCCAGATTATTTAGTAGATATTGCAACGTTAACAGGATCTGCAACTATTGGCTTAGGTCGTCAATATGCAGCCATGTACACACGCGACGAAAAACTTGCACAGCAGCTATCACAAGCTGGCGAAAAATCTGGAGATCGCGTTTGGCATATGCCACTTATCGATGATTACAAAGTAGCCCTTGTTAGTGACATTGCAGATTTTAACCATAACGCTAAGAAAGGTGCCTTCTCTGCCGGTTCGGTTACCGCAGCGCTATTTTTAGAACACTTTGCCGGCAACCGTAGATGGGTTCACCTAGATATTGCTGGTACAGGGCGTAGCGAAGTTGATGCTGGTGAAAATCCAAAGGGTGGAACAGGTTTTGGAGTTCGCTTACTCACTGAATGGATTATGAATCTCTCATGAAAATAGATCCACACACATTTGCTGAAAACTTTATTACCGAAGATCATTTTAAGTCACAGGCTCGTGCACGAGGCGTTGAAGTAGGCGCCGTAGATGCAACCCCAGGTGCCGGTGCTTACCTGCGGCATTTAGCATTCTCGCTTTCAGCCCAAGCAGTTGTTGAAGTGGGAACTGGATCTGGTGTTGGAAGTTTATGGTTGCTCGATGGCATGCTAACAAGTGGAACCTTGACATCGATTGATGACGAAATGGAGCACACTCAGATTGCTAAGTTAGCTTTTGCCGAGGCTGATATTCCTCAGACTCGTTATCGCTTAATTACTAACTCAGTTCTTGATGTCATTTCAAAATTAACCGACCGTGCTTATGATTTAGTGGTCCTACGACACAATCCCGAGGATTTAGCCTTCGTTATTGGTGAGGCTCAACGAATCTTACGTAGCGGAGGCGCTCTTGTTATTGATAACTATTTTGGTGGCTCAAAAGTTAATGATCCAGCCCAACGCGATCCCAAGACTGTAGCACTTCGAGATGCTGGGAAAATCATTAAAAATGACACAGAGCATTGGGTGAGTGTCTTGATTTCATCAGGTGATGGTTTGTTAGTTGCAACCAAGTTGTAGCAGAATAAAAACATGATTTTTCCTAAAGCAAAGAAGTCGATGGTTACACCAGCATGGTGGGAAATTAACAACGCTCCTAAAAATTCTAAAGCAACTATCGTCCTTGTCGCCGTGCTTGCTGGAACAGTAGGTGGCTTTCTCGGAGTTAACTCCACTGGAACTACTTTGTTTCATAATGCACATCTAGTCTCTTCTTCTAGCACGATTGAACGAGCTCCAGATTCCGTTGCAGGGATTGCACAAAGAGTGCTTCCATCTGTAGTTTCGATTACAACAGAATCCAACAGTGGTGGCGGAACGGGTTCCGGGTTTGTTATTGATAGCAGTGGTTACATTTTAACTAATAACCACGTTATTGCCGCAGCTGCAGTAAATGGTGGCAGCATTCGTGTAGCTCTCAATAATGGCGATGTTTATAATGGAACCATAGTTGGGCGTGATTCTTCTTATGATTTAGCTGTATTAAAAATTAGTGCAACAAATCTTCCAGCCTTGCAGTTTGGTAATAGTGACAAAGTTGCAGTTGGGGATCCAGTCATTGCAATTGGTTCACCACTTGGATTATCAGGCACAGTTACTTTAGGAATTATCAGTGCAAAGAACCGTCCGGTTACTGCAGGTGACTCAACAACAGACAGTTCATTTATAAATGCTTTACAGACTGATGCAGCGATTAATCCAGGTAACTCGGGTGGTCCACTAGTTGATTCCACTGGCGCAGTCATTGGAGTAAACTCAGCAATTGCATCGCTTGGAACTTCATCTCAAACGGGTTCAATCGGTCTTGGTTTTGCAATTCCAATTAATCAAGCGCGCAAGACAGCTGATCAACTTATTACATCAGGCAAAGCAACGTATCCCGTACTGGGTGTTGCATTAGATATGCGCTTTACCGGCACAGGTGCGCTGATTGCAAAGAGCGGCTCAGCAATTATGGCGGGCGGTCCTGCACAAAAGGCCGGCCTAAAACCTGGAGATGTCATTATAAAATTTGAAGACCGTGAGATAAATGCTCCGGAAGAGTTGATTGTCGCTGTTCGCGCCAAAAATGTAGGCGATCGCGTACGTGTTACATATCTGCGCAATGGTAAGGAATTCAGCGCAACTATGACCTTAATTGCCGCGAAAAATTAAGCATAGTTGGCAGGTAGGCTTACCTTATGTTCTTTGATATCGGTGCTGGCGAACTACTCGGCCTTGCTCTTTTGGCAATGGTATTAGTTGGCCCAGACCGTTTGCCTAAAGTTGCTGTCGAAGCAGCGAAATGGGTTAAGAAGATTCGTAATTTGTCTCAAATTGCGACGGCTGAATTGAAAGAGAATTTAGGCCCAGGCTTTGAAAATCTACAACCCCAAGATTTGCACCCTAAAACTTTTGTAAAGAAACAGTTGGCCGATCTTATGGAGGAAAAACCAGTGGCAAAACCAAAGCGGCCCGAGGCACGAATCGATCCTGATTTAATATGAGTTTATTAGATGAACTAGCTAACGCGCTCACAACAGTTCAAGATCCAGAACTTCACCGTTCAATTACTGAACTTGGCATGGTCGAAGATCTCTCGGAAGCGCATGGTGAAGTATCTGTGCGAATTCTTTTAACTATTTCTGGCTGCCCAATGCAAGATCGCTTGCGTACCGATATCACAAGCGCACTCACCAAAATAGCTGGAGTGAAATCCGTGCAATTAGATTTTGGTGTCATGAATCAAGAGCAACGCGATAATGTTAAAAAGATTATGCGCAATGGCCGCGAAAAATTCATTCCATTTGCTCAACCAGATTCACTTACTCGCGTAATCGGCATCGCGTCTGGAAAAGGTGGCGTCGGAAAATCCTCGCTCACTGTAAATCTTGCTGTCGCGGCTGCATCTAAAGGATTACGAGTTGGAATTTTAGATGCCGACGTTTATGGACACTCAATTCCGCGCCTTATGGGGATCATGGGTCAACGCCCAACGGCTATCGATCAAATGTTCATACCTTTGGAGTCATATGGCGTAAAGACTGTATCGATGGAGATGTTTAAGCCAGAGCGCAGCGATGCCGTTGCATATCGTGGCCCGCTTCTTCATCGAGTCCTTGAGCAGCTGTTATCAGATGCCTATTGGGGCGACTTGGACCTACTTCTCATTGATCTTCCACCCGGCACGGGCGATCTTGCTATCTCTCTTGGTCAATTAATTCCTACATCAGAGATTTTGGTTGTCACCACACCACAGATTGCCGCCGCTGAAGTTGCCGAAAGAGCCGGCCGCATTGCACATCAAATTCATCAGCATGTTATTGGTGTAGTTGAAAATATGTCTGAATACATTGATGCTGGGACAGGTCAAACAATTTCACTCTTTGGAAATGGTGGCGGCGAAGAAACTGCCAAGCGACTTTCTACCCTTGTTGGAATCGATGTACCTCTTCTTGGGAAAGTTCCATTTAGCATCGACCTGCGCATGGGCGGAGATCAAGGCATTCCAGTAGTAATTGCTGAACCAGAATCGGCAAGTGCGCGAGCTTTGATAGAAATTACAGAAAAATTAATAAAGCGAAGTAAGTCATTACTTGGAGTCCGCTTGGGGATTGCCACGTAATTCAGTAATTACTTCCTTTGCAATATCTGAAAGTTCGCTGCGTACAAAATCACGAGTCGCAACCTCTCCTAATGAGATGCGCAACGATGCAATTTCGCGAGTCAAATATTCAGCATCGGCAATACTGCGCTCATTTCGAGCACGATCTTCATTGAGTTGAATTCGGTCTCTATCTGCTTGCCGATTTTGCGCCAGCAAAATCAGTGGAGCCGCATAAGATGCTTGAAGCGAAAGAATAAGGGTTAAGAAAATAAATGGATAGTCATCAAAGCGCATATCTCGGGGTGCCAAAAAGTTCCACGCAACCCATGACAGCACAAAAACGGTCATGTATACCAAGAAACGAGCAGTGCCCAAGAAACGCGCAAAGCGTTCCGATAAACGTCCAAAAGTTTCTGGGTCGAAATTTGGGCGCAGTGAACGTCGAGTCTCACGAGGTGTATCCAAACCAAATGCACGTGCCATCACTACACCTCCTTGTAATTGACTGGCGATTTCTCGCGGTGATCATGGCGCCAGTTATCTGGCAGTAAGTGGTCTAAAACATCGTCTACGGTGATTGCCCCTAATAGCCGTTCATTGGCATCGATCACAGGTAATGACAGCATGTTGTAGCTGGCTAAATGCGATGAAACTTCATGCAGAGATGCATCTGGCTTAACTCCTTTAGAATCAGTATCAACGATAGAACCAAGCAAAATTGAAGGCGGTTCGCGCAATAAGCGCTGGTAATGCACGGTCCCAATGAAGCGCCCCGTAGGAGTTTCAAGTGGCTGACGGCAGATAAATATTTGGGACGCAAGAGCAGGGGAGATCTCTTTTTGCCTTACCGCAGCCAATGCATCAGCAACTGAATAATCGGCGCTCATTACGATTGGCTCTGTTGTCATCATGCCGCCCGCTGAATAATCTTCATAAGTCATCAGACGCAAAACATCTTCTGCATCTTCAGGCTCCATCAACTCCAGAAGAGCTTCAGCGCGCTCTTGACCGATTTCTCGCAATAAGTCGGCAGCATCATCTGGATCCATCTCACCAAGTACATCTGCCGCGCGTTCACCTTCTAGAGCTGCAAGCAAAGATACGCGATCGTCTTCATCCATTTCTTCTAGCACATCGGCAAGTCGTTCATCATCTAAAGCACCAGCAATTTCTACTCGGCGCTTTTCCGGTAAATCTTGAAGCACTGTAGCTAAATCTGCAGCGCGCAAATTTGCAAGAGTTGACAATAAATTTGTTACACCTTGATTTTGTTCGGTATGTGCAAAGCCAACAACTTCTTCCCAGGCAACGGTTGAGGTTGCACCTTTTCGGCGAAGCCCCCGACCAGGACGCATGATGTGAACACGATTGATCAACCAGTCGCCAGTTCGATTTTGCTCCATACCCATGTCTTCAACAATCACACGTTCGTTGGATGCAATATGTGTGATTGATCGATCGAGCATGTCACCCAAAATCAAAACTTCACCAGGGCGTGTTTCATAACGGCGCATGTTTAAGAGGCCAGTTATTACTACTGCACCACTTTCAATTGATGTCACTCGAGTTATCGGAACAAACACACGACGACGCAGCGGTACTTCTACAACTAAACCAAGAACTCGTGGCGGTAAGTTATTAGTGCGAAGGGTCGCCACTGCATCTCGCACCTTTCCTACTGGATCACCATTTGGGTCAAAAACCGCGGTGCCTGCAAGACGGGCAAGAAATACTCGGTTGAGGAGATTGCTGCTCATAGGTTAAGGGTACCTTTACCTCATGAATGCCGGAGAACAATTGCAGAGCCATACAGCTATTCCAGCTCGGCCGGACTTAATCCGCTTGGGAGTTGGGATCATCGGTATTGGTACTTCTGGTCCGCTTATTGCAATGAGCGCTATGCCAATCACGACGTTAATTTTCTGGAGAAATTTAGGGGGAGCGCTATTAACTCTTCCTTTTGCGCTGCGCCATCGTGCTGATCGTGATGGAATCAAGTGGGCAATAGGTGCAGGCGTTTTGTTAGCAATTCACTTTATTGGATTCTTCCTCGCCATGCGATGGACCACAGTCGCAGCTGGAACCGCTCTCGTTGCCCTACAACCGATTTTTGCAGCTCTCTTTGTGAAGTTAAGTGGAGGTCATATTCCATCTTCGGTGTGGCTGGGCATGATTGTAAGTTTTTCTGGAGTCTTGCTCATTTCTGGAGTAGATCTTCATATCTCGCTTAAATCTTTTCTTGGAGATATTGCTGCTTTAATATCTGCAGCGTTGGCAGCGCTATACATGATGTCTGGATCTAGAGCCCAGCGAACGTTAGAGACAACTACTTATACGACCATCTGTTATTTTGTTTGTGCAATTACCGTGCTCCCAGTCGCAGTAATTTCAGGTGTGGCACTATTTGATTTCTCTGCACGTGAGTGGTGGATTCTTTTAGGTTTAATTTTAGGTGCGCAGATTCTTGGCCACACAATGTTTAATGCAGCACTAAAGCGAGTATCACCTGCGATAGTTTCGCTCATTATCTTTTTTGAAGTTCCAGTGAGTTCTATCCTTGCAATTTGGTGGATGGGACAAAAGCCACCGTTAGGAATTCTTCCCGGAATAGCCCTAATATTAATTGGCTGTGTTTTAGTAGTAACGCGAGGTCGCACAAACCAGATTGAAAGTGCTTCATGATTGATTTGCACACACATACCAATAAAAGCGACGGTACTGATTCTCCGCGCGAACTAATTAATAAGGCTATTTCCTTAGGGATGAGTGTCATTGGAGTGACCGATCACGATACGACATCGGGTTGGGCGCAAGCGATTGAAAGTTTACGGAGTAATTTAACACTGGCGCTGGGTAGCGAGATATCTTGCTTAACAAAAGATGGCGTAAGTGTTCATATGCTTGGCTTACTTTTTGATGGTGCACATGAAGAGATGCAGATCATGCTCGAAGAGACACGCGATGGTCGTCTTCCACGCATGCGGAAAATGATTGAAAAAATGCAGCACGCTGGAATTGATATTTCAATGGAGGATGTTCACAATGCTTTACCCGATGGGGCAACTCTTGGCCGCCCACACCTTGCAGATGCACTCGTTAACAAAGGAATCATTAAATCGCGAGACGAAGCATTTCAGGGCATGCTCAATAATGATTCAGAGTTTTATGTTTCACATGCCGCACCAACTCCAGAAGATGCGATTGGCGTGATTCGACGTGCAGGTGGAGTTGCTGTTATTGCCCACCCATTTGCTTCACTGAGGGGAAAAATTCTTGTTCCGTCTGACTTTCACACTTTAGTTGATGCAGGATTACATGGCATTGAGGTCGACCACCGTGATCAAAATCCTGATGAAAGAGCGATGTTACGAGCGATTGCTCATGATCTTGATTTAGTGATAACTGGTGCCAGCGATTATCACGGAAGCGGTAAACTAAATTCATTAGGTGAATACGGCACTAGCCCAGAACAATGGGAAAAGCTAGAAGCACAATCAAATAGTCGAAGGGTCGTCAGACTGTGAAAGTTGCTCAGATTAGCGCTCTTACTTTTGCCATCCAGTCTTTTGTAACCCTCTTTGTAATTATGGATCCACCCGGAGCCACACCAATTTTCTTAGCTCTCGTTGCTGATAAACCTGCACGCGAGCGACGCATGCTGGCGCTTAAAGCCGCCGCTGTTTCATTCTTTGTCATTACACTCTTTGCATTATTTGGACGTTTCATTCTCAGTTACTTAAGTGTTTCTATGGCCGCACTTCAAGCCGCTGGCGCGCTGCTGTTACTTCTGATCTCCTTAGATCTCTTAACGGGCGGCAAAGGCGGCGGTAGGAACGAGAGTGCAGATGCAAATATCGCATTAGTTCCACTCGGCACGCCATTATTAGCAGGTCCAGGTGCCATCGTTGCCACAATGATTTTTGTTCAACAAGCCGACAATGCCGCAATGGTTGCAGGTCTTGTTGGCGCGATTATTGCGGTACACCTAGCAATTGCCGGTGCGCTTATGGCATCTACATCAATTTTGAAGGTAATTAAAGAATCTGGAGTGACCTTAGTCGCTCGGATTGCCGGATTACTGCTTGCAGCAATTGCCGTTCAAATGCTCGTTGATGCAATCCGAATCTTTGTAGCTTCTTAGCTCTCTTTAAACTTTTTAGTTCGAGTACGTGTGCGCTCAGTTTTTTCTTTGGGAGTAGCAGCTTTTACTGAAGCAGTTTTTGCTGGAGCTTTACTTTCTACTCGAACAACAGGTTTTGCTTTAGTCATACGACCAGTTGAACCAGCTGGAATATTAAGAACTTCATAGAGATGTGGAGATGATGAATAAGTCTCTTCAGGTTCTGCTAATCCCAAATCTAATGTTTGATTAATCATCTTCCATCTCGCTAATTCATCCCAGTCAACAAAAGTTACGGCAATACCATCGGCACCTGCACGAGCAGTACGGCCGATTCGGTGAACATAGGTTTTCTCATCTTCAGGGCATTGATAGTTAATAACGTGAGTAATTCCTTCAATATCAATTCCACGTGCAGCAACATCAGTTGCAACAAGCACATCAGATTTTCCAGCCTTGAAATCACCTAAAGCTTTTTCACGTGCACCCTGACCTAAATCACCGTGAATTGTGGCAGCGCGAAAGCCACGCTCAAGCAGATCATTAGCAGTTTTTTGACATGTTCGCTTAGTGCGGCAAAAAACAATTGTTGGTCCGCGACCATCGGCCTGCAAAATGCGTGCCAGCATTTCAATCTTATCCATGGCATGTGCACGCAAAACATGCTGCTTGATGCGGGTTACGACTGCACCCTCATCTTCACTATCTTGCGTGCGTATATGAATCGGTTGATTCATAAAGCGGCGTGCTAGAGCAATAATGTCGCCCGGCATAGTGGCCGAAAAGAGCATGGTCTGCGTTCTATTTGGAGTATTGGCCAAAATCTTTTCAACATCAGGTAAGAATCCAAGATCAAGCATTTCATCAGCTTCATCTAATACCAGGCGAGAAACCTCTTTAAGTTTGAGTTGACCTTGGCGCGATAAATCTAAAAGACGTCCAGGGGTACCAACGACAATTTCAACACCAGCGTTAAGAGCTTCGATTTGTGGCTCAAATGCGCGACCACCATAAACAGCCAATGTTCTGATGCCGCGATTAGATGCTAATTCTTCAATATCGCGTGTTACTTGGGTGCAAAGCTCACGTGTTGGAACAACGATTAAGACTTGCGGCATTCCTTTATTAGCGAAAGCCTCCCATTCTGCATCGTTTGGAGCAATGACACGTTCAATAACCGGGATACCAAAAGCTAAAGTTTTTCCGGTGCCAGTTTTAGCTTGACCAATTACATCGCCATCACTGAGGGCTATAGGCAAAACCATCTCTTGAATTGCAAATGGCGCAATAAATCCATGTGCATGAAGAGCCTCAATCGTTTGTGGACGAAGTGGAAGTTCAGCGAAAGTAGGTGCCACGTTATGCAGCGCCGAAACCGACACGACGAGATGCGGCTACGCCGACCTCGACATAGCCGATTTTGTCTGCCGGAACAATAATCTCATGGCCACGAACATCGGTTAATGACAATGGTTTACCTGATGCAAGTGCATCGGCAACTGCGCTCTTAATTTCTGCGGCACTTTGTGCGCTTTCAAAAAAGAGATCAGAGGCAACGCGTGCAACAGCGATTCGAACCTCTGATTTTACAGTGGAGTCGGTTTTCTTAGTACTCATATGGATAATCCTATCGGCCTTTAATTGCGTGGGAAACCAGAAATACCTCTCCACATGAGGTTATTGACGAGCTCTACTGCTTGATCGCGAGTTAACGTGCTATCTCTATCAAGCCAATGACGAGCCGTTACTTGCGCATATCCGATCATGCCGACACCAAGAAGCATTGAAGCCTCCTTTGGAAGACCAGTATCAATAGAAATAACTGCACTTGCCGCAGCCGCACAGTCATAAGTCATGCGATTCAATCGCTCACGGACTGAGGGTTCCACACTCATGTCGCTTTCAAAGAGCAGCCTGAAAGCTTCACCCTCTTTTTCAATAAAACTGAAATATGCATTAACGGTTGCATGAACACGATTCGCATTATCTGGAGTAGATGCAATCGCCTTTTGGATTTCAAAGACCAGTGAATCAATGTGTAAATCTAATACGGCCAAATAGAGTTCAAGCTTTGAAGGAAAATGTTGATAGAGAACTGGCTTGCTCACATTTGCACGATCAGCAATTTCATCCATTGCGGCTGAGTGATACCCAGCAACTGTAAATACTTCTAAAGCAGCCGAAAGAAGTAACGCCCGACGTTCATCACGAGGGAGACGTGCCTTATTTGAAGTGTCTGCGGTAGTCATTAGGGGAATCGTACGGCAGAATCACTCTTCTATGGAAATCCCGCCACTAGTTGAAGACGGCACGGCGCTCAGTGCAGAGGAATTGCGTCGCTATAGCCGCCACTTAGCGCTGCCAGATATTTCAACAAAAGGCCAGGAGAGATTAAAGAAATCTAAAGTTGTATGTATTGGCGCAGGTGGCTTGGGTTCGCCGGTTCTGATGTATCTAGCCGCCGCTGGAATAGGCACACTTGGAATTGTTGACTTTGATGTTGTAGATGAAACGAATCTGCAACGTCAAGTAATTCACAGTGAAAGTGAAATTGGTAAGAGTAAAGCCGAGAGTGCTCGTAATTCGATTCTTGAAATCAATTCATTTATAAATGTTGTAGTACATAATGTTGAGTTAAGTAAAAGTAATGCACTAGATATACTTGGGCAGTACGACTTAATCATCGATGGAACAGATAATTTTGCGACCCGATACCTCATTAATGATGCGGCCGTACTTTTGGGAAAGCCATATGTATGGGGCTCTATTTATCGCTTTGATGGACAAGCAAGTGTTTTTTGGTCTGATTATGGGCCTTGCTATAGATGCCTACATCCAAAGCCGGCAATTGATGTTGCAAGTTGTGCAGAAGCAGGAGTTCTCGGGGTTCTGTGTGCATCCATTGGAGCTATTCAAGCAACCGAGGCAATAAAGATCATTACCGGTATAGGTACACCCATCGTTGGGAATTTAATAATTTATAACGCTTTGAATACGAGTTTTGAAAAGATTCAAATTAAAAAAGATCCTCACTGCGTTCTCTGTAGCGACAATCCTCAACAAGTGGGCCTACTAGATGATTATGAAGCGTTTTGTGCGAGCACTATAGAAGATGAGATTTCAGTATATGAGTTAAAAGATTTTATTGAAAATGGCAGAGATTTCTTATTAGTAGATGTTCGCCAACCTTACGAGTATGAATTAGTACGCATCCCAGATTCACATTTAATGCCCTTGAGTAGTTTTTTTGAGGGACGTGCATTGGCGTCGCTTCCAAGGGAGCGTGAGATAATTTTGTACTGTAAGGCTGGAATTCGTTCAGCGACGGCTTTAGATATTCTTAAGTCTCAGGGATACACAAACGTCAGACACGTAGAGGGTGGAATACTTTCTTGGATTGCACATATTCAGCCAGAGCTAGGAGCGTATTAATGAAGAAATATGCAGGTTATCGAATTCTGCTCGTGCACGCTCATCCTGATGATGAGACTATTAATAACGGTGCAACGATGGCGCTTTACGCTGATCGTGGAGCCGACGTTACTTTAATAACGTGTACGCGCGGAGAAGAGGGAGAGATTCTTGTTCCTGGCCTATCGCACTTAGCCAGCACCCATGAAGATCAACTTGGCGCACATCGAGAAATCGAACTTAAGGCAGCAATGAAGGCATTAGGCGTAAGTGATCACAGGTTTTTAGCTCACTATCGAGATAGCGGAATGATGGGTATGCCTCAGAATGAGAGGCCAGATGTTTTTTGGCAAGTTGATGTAGATATAGCCGCGGCCTTGTTAGTGAAAGTCATCGAAGAAGTAAAACCACATATTCTCATTACTTATGATGAAATCGGTGGTTATGGGCATCCAGATCACATACAAGCCCATCGAGTAGCGATGAGAGCCAGCGAACTTTCACAGTGGGAGATTCAAAAAATCTATTGGAACACGATGCCAAAGTCGGTTATTGCTGCAGGAATGGAAGCGATGAAAGAGCTGGGTTCGGATTTCTTTGGTTCTGACAATGTTGATGACATTCCTTTTGCTAAAGATGATTCATTTGTTACAACGTTAATCGATGGTAATGATTATGTAGAACAAAAGATGTTAGCAATGAAGGCACATGAGACACAGATAGCAGTCGATGGGCCATTCTTTGCTCTCTCAAATAATTTAGGTCTTCAAGTGTGGGGACATGAGTACTACACACTTGTTAAAGGTGAAAAATCTGCTCCATTTGATGAACAGGGTCGAGAGAGTGATTTAACCGCAGGAGTAGTTCTTTAAATGCGTCTGTTGTACTCATTCGTTATTGGTTCCGTATTAGGACTTGGATCCGTTCTTGTACATTCTTCGCTTCCACCAGTTGGATTAGCACTTGCTTTGATCTCTACCGTTGCTGGAATTTGGGCAATTGGCCGAAGGTGGGGAGGCAGGGCCTATAGAACAATCGCAGCCCTTGCATGGATGTTTGTCATAGTGCGCGCAGGGTTTCCGGGGATGGGTCAGGAGTTTTTAATCGAGGGAAGTCGTATAGGAATCTCGTTCTTAAACTTAGGCGTTCTCTGTCTAGTTCTAGCCGTGCTGCTTCCTGCATAAAGTAAAGTTTTAAGCTTTCGCAATAACCTCACGCCAAATAAAAATCTCACTGTATGAGAACTCGATGAGCTGGCCATGCCGATTTCTTAAGGATGTAGGGCTTTCAAGAAAGCCAACTATGTCGCGAAAGCCTGAGCCTTCATCATGCAATCGAATCGTTACCCGCTTACCAATCAGGGCTTGAAATTGACTAGCAAGATCCTGTGACATGGCTCAACGATAAACCTTTACCCCAATATCGCGCGTAATGGCGGTATGCGATTAGAATCATCCCATTCCAATGAGTGTGGAGGCTTACCCGTGACGTACATAATTGCAGAGCCATGTATCGATGTGAAAGATAAGTCGTGCATCGCTGAGTGTCCTGTGGACTGTATCTATGAAGGTGGACGGATGCTATACATCCAGCCTGATGAGTGTGTTGACTGTGGTGCATGCGAGCCAGTCTGTCCGGTTGAAGCTATTTATTATGAAGATGATGTTCCAGCCAAGTGGGTTGAGTTTGGCAAAGTAAATACAGAGTTCTTTGTTGAAATCGGTTCACCTGGTGGAGCCGCAAAAATGGGTCCATCTAATACGGACCACGCTTTAATCATCACTATGCCGCCTAAAAGCGAGTAATAATCCTTGCGCGCACCGCTCCCTGATTTTCCTTGGGATGCATTAGCTCCATACGGCGAGATTGCGCGCTCGCACCCAGGTGGCATCATTGATTTATCCCAAGGCACACCCGTTGATCCAACTCCAGATTTTATTCAGGAAGTATTTGGACGAGCATCAAACTCTCCTAGTTATCCTTTAACTGCAGGTACACCAGAATTACGTGCGGCGATTTCGAAGTGGGCACGTGAGCGACTTGGTGCCAGTGGAGAGTTTGACGTCTTACCAGTCATCGGGTCCAAGGAGCTTGTTGCGTGGCTTCCAACAATTCTTGAAGCCAAGAAAGTTCTTATTCCAGAGATTGCATATCCCACCTATCACGTGGGGGCATTGATTGGGGGAGCTGAATCAATTCCAGTAGGCATTGATTCATCAACATGGCCCTCTGCCGATTTAGCCTGGCTAAATTCGCCATCAAATCCAACAGGTCGAGTACACAGCATTGATGAAGTTAAAGCTTGTATTCAGTGGTCACGAGATTCAGGTTCAATACTTGCCTCAGATGAATGTTATTTGGAGTTCGACCACACTGCTCAATCAATTTCTGTGTTATCTCAAACAGGTAGTGACAACTCAAATATATTGGCTGTTCATTCATTATCGAAGCGTTCGTCGATGGCAGGTTATCGGGCCGCATTTATGATTGGTGATTCACAATTAATCTCACGTATTCGCGAATTTAGAAAACATGCAGGAATGATCGTGCCCTTACCTGTTCAGAAAGCAATGACTGCCGCCTTGGCCGATGACAAACATGTAGCCATACAGCGCGCCCGATATAACGCTCGGCGAGAATTATTGAGTCCTGCCCTTAAGGCAGTTGGTTTTAGAATTGAATTTAGTAATTCAGGACTTTATATCTGGTGCACTCGCGATGAAGATGCATGGACGAGTGTTGAATGGTTAGCTCATAAAGGAATTCTTGCAACCCCCGGAAGTTTTTATGGTGATAAAGGTGCGCGTCATATTCGCATCGCCATGACTGCAACAGATGACCACATAAAAGATGCAGTTTTACGCTTAGAGGCTTAAAGATGGCAGCTGGAATTCTGCTTGTCGGAGGCCTCGGTACGCGCTTAATGCCATTAACTAAATACACGCCAAAACCAATGCTCAATGTCGCTGGACTGCCAGTGACTGAACACCAACTTGCTATGGCACGTAATGCTGGAATTACAACAATTGTACTTGCAACGTCATATCTTTCAGAAGTATTCATTCCATACTTTGGTGATGGTTCTAAATGGGGAATGAAGCTCCTGTATGCGGTAGAAAAGCAACCCTTAGGTACTGGGGGAGCAATCGCGCATGCGGCGCAGTTACTGAATGCTAACGAGACTGTTGTAGTTTTTAACGGGGATGTTTTGAGCTCGCATAATTTGAGCGAACAAATTCGACAGCACCAAGATAATCAAGCCGATGTTACTTTGCACTTAACCTCCGTTGAAGATGCTAGAGCATATGGTTGCGTTCCAACTGATTCCGACGGACGCGTGATTGCTTTTTTGGAAAAAATGGAGAATCCGATCACTAATACAATAAATGCCGGCTGCTATGTATTTAGCCCACAAATTATTTCTACAATTCCACACAATTCAGTGAGTAGTGTTGAGCGGGAAATCTTTCCAGACATAATTTCTAATCACGGCAGATTATTTGGCTATATTGATGATTCTTATTGGTTAGATATTGGTACACCAAAGGCTTTACTCAAAGGCTCGACTGATCTAGTGAGCGGTCGCGCAGACTCCAGCGCCTTATCTATGGCCGAAGTTGCGATTCATACAGACCAGAAACTCATCATGAGTGGTGCACATGTTGATCAGAGTGCAGTGATAGATCTAGGCTCAAGCATCGGGGCTGGCGTGTTCGTCGGCACCGGAGCGCACATTTCGGGATCGATAGTTGAACATGGGGCACACATTGGCGCTGGAGCTACCGTAATAGATTCATTTATCTCATCGGCGGCGCATATTCCAGAAAACTCGAGAATTGTGGCTTCATGTGTCACAAAAGATGAGATTCTTCCCATTCCAGCCTGATTTTTCTTATTTTTGCTGTTGAGAGCGCTCATTTAACTTGACATATGGGACTTACACGCGTGTAATTCATTCTTAAGTAAGTCTTTTCCACGAGGGACGAGACACAAAGCTATTAAGGAGAATCGGTATGCCGATCCGACCTGAAGCCACGAACTCCCCGCTCCCCACGACTGGCCCCAAAATCACCCTAGCCAATGGAGAGAATGTTGAACTCTCTTGGCAAGAGCGCTCACTGTGCGCACAAACCGACCCTGAAGCTTTTTTTCCAGAAAAAGGTGGATCAACGCGTGAAGCAAAGCGTGTCTGTCTTTCTTGCGAAGTTCGATCTGAGTGTTTGGAATATGCCCTTGCACACGATGAACGTTTTGGAATTTGGGGCGGACTATCAGAGCGCGAACGTCGTCGCCTCAAGCGTCGCACTGCCTAATACTGCAACCTTAAGCGGGTTAGAACTATGGCTGCACAAGCGGCATTAGATAAGTATCGTGTCACTGCGATACTCGTTAGTCATGATGGTGCATTGTGGCTACCTGAAACTGTTGCAGCGCTAGCTTCACAATCCCGCCCCCTTGATCAAATAATTGCAGTTGATACGGGTTCCAAGGATTCATCTAAACAACTATTGAAGTCAGCTCGTATCTCAACTATTAACGCTCAACGCAATTGTGGTTTTGGTGAAGCTGTGGCCCAAGCAGTTGCCGCAATAAAAAAATCTACAGATGAACGAAGTGAATGGATTTGGTTAATCCATGACGACAGTGCTCCTGCTGCGACTGCGCTGGAGTTTTTACTTGATTCAATTCAGGACCGTCCTCAAGTTGCCATGGTTGGACCAAAACTTCTCGGCTGGCATGACCGTACGCACTTACTTGAAGCTGGAATAAGTATCGCTGGAAATGGTGCACGTTGGACTGGCTTAGAACCACTTGAATATGATCAAGGCCAACACGATGGAATTCATGAAGTACTTTCGGTAAGCACAGCAGGTGCACTTATTCGTCGAGATATTTTTGAAGAAATTGGTGGATTCGATTTAAATCTCTCACTCTTTCGTGACGATGTAGATTTTGGTTGGCGGGCTCGCGTTGCAGGTCATTCAGTTTTAGCTGCTACAAGCGCTGTGGTTTTTCATGCTCAAGCTTCAGCTACTGAGAGACGAGTGGTAGATGTAGAAGGTGCCTTCTTGCATCGCCCCCTACTTTTGGATCGCCGAAATGCTGCCTACGTTTTATTGGCTAATTCATCGTGGTGGATATTGCCCTGGTTAGCTATTCAACTTTTGAGTACATCTTTAGCCCGTTCTTTAGGGTATTTACTAGCAAAACTCCCAGGCTATGCAAGTGATGAAATTCTAGCCGTCGCTTCCTTGATTATTAGACCAGGCTTAATTATTAAGGCACGTAAAGCGCGTAGAGAAAAACGTTTTGTCTCCTCACGAATTGTTGCCTCATTTATTCCGCCACGGGGTTCACAACTTCGTCTTAGCTTTTCACGCGTAGTTGAAAAAGTTCGGGTCACATTGCTTCCAAGTAGCGAAGAATCTACAAAATCGGTGCTTGATCCAGACGAGGATGAGGATTTATTAGTTCCTACAAAAAGTCACCATTGGTTTGCACTCCTTCGTAAGCCTGAAGTTTTAGGGTTTTTGATTTTAGGTGTCTTCACTTTGATGTCATCTAGAAATAGATTCGATTCTCTTATTGGTGGGGCATTACCTACCTCACCTAGTGGCGCAAGAGATCTATGGCGCGCTTATTTTGAATCATGGCACCAAGTTGGAATGGGAAGCTCAAATGCTTCACCTCCGTGGATCGCAATCTTGGCATTGATCGCCAGCGTTCTATTAGGAAAAGCTGGACTATTAGTCACACTATTATTTTTAGTCGCACCAATAATTATGATGTGGTCAATTCTTAACTTATTAAAAAACTTCACAACAAATAGTTGGATTAAAGTTCCAGCCAGTTTCCTGTATGCAATTTCCCCAGTCTCAATAGCCGCAATTAATTCAGGACGCTTAGCAACTGTAGTAGTTCTGATGGTTGCACCGGTGATACCGCCACTTTTGTGGCATTGGCGTGGCATCGAACTTCTTACGCGGCGAAAGGTATTTGGACTTTCAATACTTTTTGCGCTTCTTTATGCTTTCACCTTAGTAACTTTTGTTATCGCCCTAGGTGCCACTCTTATTGCAATCTTATTTGACTACCAAGAGTTTAGAATTTCAACGAATAAGCCTCTTTTTCTGGAGCGGCTATATAAGCGTTTAACAATCGTAACTCTTCCTCTGTTGTTGACCGCTCCATATTCTCTTGAAGCATTTATTTTTCCGTCTAGGTTCTTAGCTGAGCCCGGTATAAGTACAGCCGGCGGAGATACAAACCTAGTATTTCTAGCTAACCCTGGCGGAGTAGGGGCATTACCGTGGTGGATTATTAGCCCAGTTCTTCTCGTTTTACTTGTTTCACTTTTTGTATCTAACTCAGCACGAAGAATTGCCCAATATGGTGTGGGTTTTCTTTCAGGAGCAGTTTTCTTTTCGGCATTTTCCATCTCGGTGCACGGAAACTCAGCTGGTACACGTGTATGGGTTGGAACCTTTCTTGTTGGGGCGACAATAGCCGCAGTTGTATCGGCGGTAATTATTTTGGATCAACTTCGAGCAGTACTGATTTCAACCAATATCCATTTCCGACATATTTTGGCAGCTCTACTACTCCTTGCGACCGCTTTGTATTCAATCTTGACACTGAGTTGGTCCATTACGGCAGGCGCAGATTCCCCAGTTCAAAGTAATCGAGCAACCGTGATGCCTGCCTTTTTGAGCACTGAGCGCGAAACGAAAATATTGGTAATTCGTGAAATTGGAAGCGAAAACTTAAAGGCCGTTCAATACTATATTTCGCGTGGCGCAGATATCGAACTTGGTGAACCAGATGTAGCTCCACGCCAGATTCCGATGCTGGCTGATGCAGCGCAATCACTTATAGATGGATCTGGAATTACAAGCAGTAAAGTTTTAGCACAGTATGGAATTAAATATGTTTTTGTTAAGAATCCTTTTGACCCGAACGTTATTCAAACTATTGATGGATTAGGTGGCTTTGCGCGAGCTTCGGCAACTTCGGCAGGAATTGTTTGGCGAGTAAATGGAGTTATAGGCCGGTTGGTATTTACTTCTACCGATGGCTCACAACTACTATTAGATTCCGGTGAAGTTGGCGCGCGCACTACGGTTCCATCATTAGGTAATATCACTGTCACCGAAGCTTATGATCGATCATGGCAAGTGCTTGAAAATGGTTATCGACTAGATCGAACCAAGAGTGAATTCGGCCTCCCTGTCTTTAACGCAACCGAGGCTGGAGAAATATCACTCATTCACGACGGAACAATTCGCAGGGCTTGGCTATCCTTCGCGTTAATAGCCTGGGTCGTTGTGGTTGTTATGGCGCTGCCAGCAGGGCGCCGTAAGCGTGAAATCTCCGAAAAGGAGCTTGCATGAAATTCAAGAACGCCTTTATTAGTTCAGGGATCCTCCTACTTTCATGGGCTATTGCAACTGGGCTTGGTTCAACCGTAACTTCTACGGGCTATTCAGAGGCATATCCTGCAGTTGTCTGCCCACCCACTCTGCCAGGCTTAGCATCTGCAGTCTCAATTTCATCTAAGAAAACTCAGTTCCAGCGCTTATCAAACAGAAGTAGTAAAACAATTCCTTTTAAAGTTTTGCGATATGCGGTTGCCAAGGATTCTCTCGTAATTTCTTCAGAAGGAGTAACGCCAGTAGATTGGCAAAGCCGCTCAGGAAGTTGGGCAGGTGGTGTTATTTGTACTGGGCCAGCAATTTCACAATGGTTCGTGGGTGGACGTTCGGACGTTAAGTCACGAGGACGTCTCATCGTTGTAAATAGTGGGCTGAGCAATGCAATTGTAGATATTCAAGCTTTTTCAGAGAATGGAAAGCAACCTCTGAAGTCTATAAATTTAAAATCCAAAAGCTACGGAGTTCTTTCACTTGATACGTTAGCCACGGGGGATAGAAATTTAGTAGTTCATGTAGTTCCACGTTCTGGGCGAATCAATTCATTTATGGTGGATGAGCAAGGCTCTGGTCTTAAAGCTCTGGGTGGTGATTTAGTTAATCCTCTAGTGGAAGCAAAGAAAACCTTAGTTATACCTGGAATTCCAAACCAAGTAACAAAGGGGAATAAGCGTTCCTCAAACGCTCACATATTACGGATCATGACACCATCAGATGTGGGCGCCAGTTTTACAGCAGAGGTTTTATCCTCAGATGGACGATTTGTGCCACTAGGTTTTAGCGCACATTCTTTAGCACCAGGCAAAGTAATTGAACTTTCTTTGGCACCGAAGATCTCAACAAAGGCTTTTGCACTTCGCATTACGAGTGACCAACCAGTTGTGGCATCAGTCTCAACATTGGTTAACGTGAAATCGCATAAAGATTTCGTGTGGAGTACCCCTGCAACACCCCTGGTTCCTTTGAAAATTGCGCTCACCGGGCTGTCCCCATTGATCGTTTTTGCAGGGGACGCGATTGCGGTACAGCTTGAAGTCACCTTGACTAATGGAAAGAACATTCGATCCACCATCAAGGCATCTGATATTGCTACGTGGCGGGCCCCACAGTCCGCCCGATCGCTAACTATTCTGCGCGCCAATAAAGACAACTACGCAAGCGCCTTAGTACTTTCAGATAGTGGCTACGGATATTTTCCAATTATTGCCGGCAGTTCTTTAACCAAAATTGAGATACCTCATTCAAACATTCGAGTATTAAATCCCTAAGAATCCCCACAATGTGACTGACTTCCCACTAATGTTCTTTACATGAGTTCAATGGCAAAGTTAGGGCGCGGGTGTTCCCGCGTCGGGTGCCGTACGGCGGCCACCATGACTTTGACTTATATATATGCAGAGTCAACTGCCGTGGTTGGTCCATTAGCAACGTTTAGCGAACCTCATGCATATGATCTTTGCATAATGCATGCCGAGAGACTCAAGGTTCCGCATGGTTGGAATGTAATTAAGCAAGAGTTATCTGGTGATGAGCAAGGTCCATCAGAAGATGACTTAATGGCAATCGCAGATGCAGTTCGTGAAGTTGCAATGCCAGAAAAAATGGATTCAGAAGTACTTACTCATGCGCCAACAGCGACGGAGCAATCGCCAATCGGCCGACGGGGTCATCTTCGCGCTGTTCCTTCTTAGGATTATTTGTGAATTCAATTCCGAATATTTTCAAGGCATATGACATCCGAGGCTTAGTTGACTCTGAAATTACACCTGATTTTACTTTTGCAACTGGTCTAGCCTTTGCACGTTACCTGCAGCAAGTTCGTGAACCCGGCACAGTTGTTATTGGACAAGATATGCGTCCATCATCGCCGGCATTAGCTGATGCATTTTCTGCTGGAGTAACGTCGCAAGGTATGGACGTCATACGTATCGGTCTTGCATCTACCGATATGTTGTATTTTGCTTCAGGTAAGTTGGGATTACCTGGTGCAATGTTTACTGCAAGTCACAATCCCGCTGAATACAACGGAATTAAGCTCTGCCTAAGCAGTGCGCGACCGATAGGCAAAGAATCGGGGCTCGCAACAATCGAGAACTTTGTTCGCTCAGGTTCGCCATTAGAGATTCGCTCAGTTGGAGTCGAGAGTAATCGTGAGATGCTCGAGGAATACGTTGATTACCTGCTTTTTTTAGTAGATCTCACAAGTATTCGTCGACTTAAAATCGTCGTAGATGCTGGAAATGGAATGGCTGGTCATACTGCTCCAGCGATTTTTAACCGCCTTAACTGCGAATTGATTCCACTTTATTTTGAGCTAGATGGTAGTTTTCCAAATCATGAAGCCAATCCAATTGATTCAGCAAATTTAGTTGACCTACAGAAAGCCGTTGTTAAACATAAAGCTGATCTCGGATTAGCTTTTGATGGCGATGCAGATCGCTGCTTTTTAGTTGATGAAAAAGGTATGGTCGTTAATCCATCAGATGTAACTTCTTTGATTGCTCACAGAGAATTAGTTAAACATCCAGGTTCAACAATAATTTATAATCTAATCTCTTCACGAGCCGTACTTGAAACCATAGAAGAAAATGGTGGGGTTGGACTCCGAAGCCGAGTAGGTCACTCGTATATCAAGAAGATGATGGCAGACTCTGGAGCTATTTTTGGTGGTGAACACTCTGGGCATTTCTATTTCAATGATTTTTGGCGGGCGGATTCTGGAGCTCTGGCAGCCTTACATGCAATTGCGGCACTTGGCTTGAACAAGAATTCCATGTCAGAAATCCTAAAGCCCTATCAGCGCTATGTTCTAAGTGGTGAAATCAATTCAAAAGTCGATGATGCTGATGCAACGATGGATTTAATCGAAAACACTTTTACCGGAAAAGGTGGAGTCAGCATTGATCACTTAGATGGTCTGAGTGTTATTGGGGATACCTGGTGGTTTAACGTACGCCCCTCAAATACCGAGCCGCTACTACGCTTAAATGTTGAGGCTAAGACGCAGGCTGCGTTAGCCGCCCTGCGCGATGAGGTTCTCGCCCTCATCAGAGGCTAGAAATCACTTTCAAGTACTCACTTTCCCTCACAGGGCAGTAACCTAGGCTCCTACAGGATTTTACTCAAAGGAGCTATTTGTGAACGTACCGATTACAGCAACTCTTCCACGCCATGACATCGCGGATGCATCACTTGCATCACAAGGTCGTAAGCGCATTGAGTGGGCAGAGCGCAATATGCCTGTCCTTGCTCAAATTCGTGAGCGTTTTGAAAAATCCCAACCATTTGCCGGTGTTCGCATTGCAGCGTGTATGCACGTCACAACCGAGACAGCAAATCTCATGCGCGTGCTGAAGGCTGGTGGCGCTGAAATTGCATTGTGTGCATCAAATCCGCTCTCAACTCAAGATGACACTGCCGCTGCACTCGTACATGAATATGGAATTAGTGTTTTCGCACGCAACGCAGTTGACCGTGATGGTTACTACGTACATATCAATGCAGCTCTAGATATCGAACCTCATCAAGTTTTCGATGATGGTTGCGATCTAGTCAACACACTTCACACAACTCGTAAAGAGTTAATCCCTAATATTGCTGGTGGCTGCGAAGAGACAACAACTGGCGTCATTCGCCTCAACCAAATGGCAAAAGATGGTGCACTTCAGTTCCCAATGATTGCCGTCAATGACACAGATACCAAGCATATGTTTGATAACCGTTACGGAACTGGTCAATCAACGCTCGATGCAGTATTTCGTTCAACTAACTTCTTACTTGCAGGCAGAATTCTCGTTGTTGCAGGATTTGGTTACTGCGGAAAAGGTGTTGCAGAGCGTGCCAAGGGAATGGGTGCAGATGTAATTGTCACTGAAATTGATCCAACTAAAGCTCTGGATGCGATGATGCAAGGTTTCCGCGTGATGCCTATGCTAGATGCAGCAAAGGTTGGTGATGTATTTATTACAGTTACTGGTAATCGTGACGTATTACGAGATGAGCATTTTGCAGTGATGAAGGATGGCGCAATCATGGCCAACTCAGGTCACTTTGATATTGAAATCGACGTTGCATGGCTTGAACAACATGCCAAGGTTAAGAATTCCAAGATGCGCCACCAAACTGATGAATACGTCCTTGCCGATGGTCGCAGACTGCTGCTTTTAGCTGAGGGTCGCCTTGTAAACCTTGGTGCTGCCGAGGGCCACCCAGCATCAGTGATGGATATGTCTTTCTCTGATCAAGCATTAACGGCAGAGTACTTAGTGAAGGAAGCTAAGAATCTAAAGCCAGGAGTACACGAGGTTCCTACATATATTGATAAGGAAGTTGCAAGCCTTAAATTAATAAGCATGGGTGGGCGAATCGATGTACTTACACCCGCCCAAGATATGTACCTAAACTCTTGGGAGCACGGTAGCTAATGACATTGGTTATGGTCGTCGATGACGATCAAGACCTTTCTGAAATGCTCGGTATTGTTTTAACCGGAGCAGGAATTGATGTTGACCTTGTAAGTCGCGGTGATGAAGTTCTTGAGGTTTTTAGAAGCAATCCTCCGGATTTAGTTTTACTCGATGTCATGCTTCCAGGGTTAGATGGCATCGAGGTATGTAAATTAATTCGTGCTGAATCAATGGTTCCCATCATCATGCTCAGTGCACGGGGAGATACCTACGATGTAGTCCGCGGGTTAGAGGCTGGCGCTGATGACTATATGGTCAAACCTTTTAGACACCCGTCAGAACTTGTTGCCCGCATCCGCACACGTCTACGCCGGACTAATTCTGATATCTCTGGACTTTTAACTATCAGTGATTTAGCCATTGATGTACAAGCTCACCAAGTATTGCGTGCAGGAAAAGAGATTTTTCTAACCCGTTTAGAATTCGATCTACTTGTCGCTCTAGCTAAAGAGCCGGGGCGAGTTTTTTCGCGAGATGCACTTCTTGGTGAGGTTTGGGGTTACCGTCACTCAACTGATACCCGCTTAGTAAATGTTCACGTACAGCGACTTCGCTCCAAAATTGAACATGATGCCGAACGTCCTGAAATAGTCGTTACAGTAAGAGGCGTTGGATACAAAGCTGGAGTGATGGGCGGTTCGTAAGGATGAACCGAATAGCTACCACAGTTAGGAACTCACTAGCCTTTAAAGTCGTAATTTCAACGCTCGTCCTCTCATTGGTGGTTATTTACATAGCTGGCTCAGCCCTGAATTCTCAGTTAGCCAATGGCATTAAACAGGTGAATATTGATTCAGCAGTCATAGAAGCTCGATCTACGATTTTCAGCGCTCAATATCGTTTTGTTTTAGCACAAACCCAAAGTGATGCCGTGATAAAGAAAGTCGTTGAAGAGATTATTAGTTCTGCAACCACATTAACATCAAATGAAAATGCTCGTGAAGTTATCTTCCTTCGTAGTCCTGGAAATGCCTACAGAATTAATTATGAAGTCTCCTCAAATGGAGTTGATCTGAATTCTATTCCCAAAACATTACGGAAACAGGTCCAGAAGACAGATAAGTTAGAGTGGAGTTATATCCGCGTCAATTATTCAGGCGGAGAAGATATTCCGGGACTTGCTATTGGGCAAAATGTTTTTATACCCAATGCCGGCAAATATGAGATGTATATGCTTTTTTCATTAGCAAATCAAAATGCAACGCTAATCTTGATTCAAAAATATCTTTACTTGACTGGTTTATTTCTCGTTCTTTTAATTGCATTAATTACTTGGTTTGTAGTAAGGCAAGTAGTGCGCCCGGTTCGCCAAGCCGCTCAAATTGCAACACAATTTACTGCGGGTGATTTTAGACAAAGAATGAATGTTCGCTCTAGCGATGAGATTGCAACTCTTGGAAGTGCATTCAATGAGATGGCCGAGTCTTTAGAAAAACAGATTGCTCGACTCGAAAACCTTTCACTGGTACAGCAGCGCTTCGTATCTGATGTTTCTCATGAACTTCGTACTCCATTGACAACATTGAGAATGGCATCTGAGGTGATTAACTCGTTCGGTGAAAGTTTTGATCCAATTCTTGCCAGAAGTAGCGAATTAATGGTGGCGCAACTAGATAGATTTGAACGCTTGCTGGAAGATTTACTTGAAATTAGTCGATTTGATGCAGAAGTTGCAGTCTTGGAGCCCGTGGAGTTCGACATTATTGGATTGATAAATCGCTGTGCCGACGATCTTGATTGGGTGGCTAAACAGCATTCCACTGATCTGCGTATTTATAGCATCAGTGAAACGCTGCCAGTTACCGCCGATATTCGCCGAGTTGAGCGTATTTTACGAAATTTGTTCACGAATGCGATTGATTACGCAGAAGAAAAGCCAATCTCTATTACGGTCGTCGCAAGTGATGAAGATGTTGCAATTGGAGTTCGAGATTTTGGTATTGGACTTGATGAGAGTGCATTACCAAGAGTCTTTGATCGATTCTGGCGTGCTGATCCTTCACGTGCTCGCACCAGAGGGGGCACAGGATTGGGACTCTCTATCGCTCTGGAAGATGCTCGACTTCACAACGGTGAACTAGAGGCATGGGGAAGACCTAGAAAAGGCGCACACTTTGTACTAACGCTGCCTCGTCACGCTGGACACGGCATTAATTCGAGATTAATAAAACTTACACCCGATGATTATCATGAATAGTTTCCACAACGACTTTTAGCTCTTACAAAGTAAGTTTATCGTCCAGGGATGAATCTATTCTCTGAGTTTAGTCAATTGATTTTTCCTACCCGATGTTTTGGTTGCAATTCTATTGGTTTATCAATTTGTTCCAAATGTCGCAGTGAATGGCATCCGCACTACTACCTAACGAATGTGTCAACATTGAAAGTTCATTCTGCAATTCCATATTCAGGCACAGCTCGAAAGATTCTCTTGGCCGCCAAAGAAAATGGGATAAAGGCTGCAGATCAGTTAATTATTGATTCAATCATCCACGTTCTACATACAAGAGATTTACAGTCCCGGCATATTTCGCTAGTTCCCATTCCATCCTCTCTCTCAGTTAAACGGCGTCGGGGCAGGAGCTTTATGGTTGATATTGCCGAACAAGTTGCGCAGCAGGGTTTCATGTCAGTAAGTGACTGCCTGCACGTTATTCGCCCAGTAAAGGACCAGAGTGGTTTACATGCAGGAGAACGCGTGAAGAATATGGAGGGTGCTCTGGCCCTTAAACCCGGGCGAATACCTCTGGCCGATTTAATCCTTGTCGATGATGTCGTGACCACCGGGGCAACCCTGAGAGAGGCCGCACGAGCCCTGACTGCCGCTGGATGCCACGTTATTGGCTCAGTTACCGCTTGCGTGGCCCAACCTCTACGATAGGAGCCACAAGCTCAATGTTTTTGAAAGGTTTTAGGCGATGTCAGCGTTTTTAGACAAGATCATGCGTGCCGGAGAAGGTCGACTCCTTCGTGAGCTGGGCAAGATCGTTGATGCTGTAAACGCCCAAGAGGCCCGAATCAGCGCGCTATCAGATTCGCAACTTCGTGAACAGACCACCCTTTTTCAGAGTCGTTATGCCAATGGTGAGTCATTGGATTCACTTTTGCCGGAGGCTTATGCCGTTGTCCGTGAAGCAGCAAAAAGAACGTTAGGCCAACGCCACTATGACGTACAAATCATGGGTGGCTCAGCATTGCACCGTGGAAATATCGCTGAAATGCGAACAGGTGAAGGTAAAACTTTAGTTGCAACGCTTCCTTCATATTTGAACGCGCTCGCTGGTCGTGGAGTACACGTTGTCACTACAAATGATTATTTAGCAGAACGCGATAGTGAATGGATGGGTCGTATTCATCGATTCCTTGGATTAAAAGTTGGCGTCATTCTTGCCAACATGACACCGGCTGAACGACGTGAAGCATATGCAGCAGACATTACATATGGAACAAATAATGAATTTGGTTTTGACTACCTACGTGACAACATGGCTTGGTCTCTCGAAGAGTGCGTCCAGCGCGATCACTTTTTTGCAGTTGTAGATGAAGTTGACTCAATTTTAATCGATGAAGCTCGTACACCGCTGATTATCAGCGGACCTGCCGACAAGGCAACAAAGTGGTACGTAGAGTTCGCAAACCATGTTGGCAAATTACAACGTGATGTTCATTATGAAGTTGATGAGAAAAAGAAGACTATAGGAATTCTTGAAGAAGGCGTCACAAAGGTTGAAGAGTTGTTGCAGATCGGGAATCTTTACGAAGCTGCCAATACTCCCATGATTGGCTACCTCAACAATGCTGTACGTGCTAAAGAGTTATTTAAGCGCGACAAAGATTATGTTGTCATGAATGGCGAACTCCTTATTGTTGATGAGCACACAGGCCGTATGTTGGCTGGGCGTCGCTATAGCGAGGGTCTACACCAAGCCCTTGAAGCTAAAGAACGTATTGAAATTAAAGATGAAAACCAAACTCTTGCAACAATCACGTTGCAGAACTATTTCCGCCTGTATAGCAAGCTTTCTGGCATGACCGGTACGGCCATGACCGAGGCATCAGAATTTCATCAGATTTATAAGCTCGGCGTTGTGCCTATTCCTACTAACCGCGAAATGGTTCGCATCGATGCTTCAGACCTTGTCTACAAGACTGAGGTGGGAAAATTTGCAGCGGTCACCTTAGATATTGTTGAAAAGCATCGCAAGGGCCAACCTGTCTTGGTCGGTACCGTCAGTGTTGAAAAATCCGAAGAGCTTTCAGCGTTTTTAAGAAAATCTGGCGTTGCACATGAAGTTTTAAATGCAAAGCATCATGAGCGCGAAGCAGCAATCATCGCGCGTGCTGGCGTTAAGGGCGCAGTAACTGTTGCAACAAATATGGCAGGCCGCGGTACCGACATTATGTTGGGTGGTAATCCAGAGTTTATGGCTGACTTTGAACTGCAGCGCCGAGGAATTTCTCCAGTAGATAATGCACAAGAGTATGAAGCGGCATGGCCTGAAGAAATTGCCCGTCAAAAAGCGGCAGTAGCTAAGGGGCATGAAGAAGTAGTAGCTCTCGGCGGCTTATATGTTCTTGGTACAGAGCGACATGAATCGCGTCGTATTGATAATCAGCTGCGCGGTCGTTCTGGACGTCAAGGTGATCCAGGAGAATCACGTTTTTATCTCTCGCTTCAAGATGATCTCATGCGCCGCTTTAACTCTGGAATGGTAGAACGCTTTTTAACTGCAGCTGGAATTCCTGAAGATGCGCCAATCGAATCAAAGATGGTCAGCAATGCAATTAGATCTGCTCAAACGCAGGTTGAAGCACAGAACTTTGAAATGCGTAAAAATGTTTTGAAATATGACGATGTTATGAACAGACAACGCCAAGTTGTCTATGGTGAGCGCCGCATGGTTCTCGAGGGTGAGGATATTAAGGAGCAAGTCGCTATATTTGTTCGCGAAACCTTAGAGGCATACGTTGCCGCAGCAACATCTGAGGGTTATTCAGAGGAGTGGGATCTAGATACCCTTTGGAGTGCGGTTAAGACTATTTATCCAATCTCATTTAGTGCCAATGATCTGATCGCACAGGTTGGTTCAATCAGCGCCCTTGATGCAGATTACTTAACGGCACGAATTGTTGAGGATTGCCAAAAAGCTTATGCGCATCGTGAAGAGTCATTGGGTTCTGAAGTTATGAGAGAGCTTGAGAGAAAAGTTCTACTCTCAGTTTTAGATCGCAAGTGGCGTGAGCATCTTTACGAAATGGATTATTTACAAGAGGGAATTGGGCTGCGTGCAATGGCTCAGCGCGACCCATTAGTTGAGTATCAACGCGAAGGCTACGACTTATTTTCTGCAATGATGGATGGTATAAAAGAAGAGATTGCGGGATTCTTATTTAATATTGAAGTGACTGTTGAAAGTTCAAGCAACGAAGTTAGCGGAGCTGGTTTAGAAGCCAAGCCATTGCCGACATCAGGCTTGCAGTACACCGCAGCTGATGAAAATGGAGTAAAGAAAACTGGTGAAGTGTCAAGAAATGCACCATGTCCATGCGGATCTGGTAAAAAGTTCAAGCGATGCCACGGCGCTGCTTAAAGCAGCGTGAGTGATGTACAGAGCCAGCGCTTGTCGACGCCTTCAAATCGAAGGATGAGGCACCGTAATCGTTCCCCAAATCGAACTGTAATAGCGCTTTCACATATTCCATCTAATGGTTCCGTGATGTGAATTTTCCTGATTCGTCCGATCTCTTTTTCGCTTCCAGATTTAGTCAAAAGTTCTGCGAAAATATGATGGTGACATTGCTTGGTCAGTTGAGTTGGTTGTCTACGTCCTGCAAAAATCTCTAAAACATTGCGTGCAAAGTTCAGATTCCACTCTTCTAGTTCAGGCAAATCTTTAGCAGAAGTGGGTTCGGGAGCAAAGTCTGGGTCAAATTCATCATTAAAACTAGATGGAACTAAATAGAGCTTAGGTATTTTTGTCGAAATCTGCATAGGCAGTGGGCGAAAGATTTCTAATATTGGATGAAGCCAGTCCTCATTCTCGTCACTGGAAATCGGGGTTAAGTCGATTGAAGTAAAGCCCGGGAGCTCGCGATAGATCAGGTTAGTAGTCATGTCACTTAGATTTACCTGAAAATAGTTCTCACGATTCAGCTAGATTATTGAAACAAACTCAGCCAAAAGTATGAGTGTGGATAGAGCGATTTGCCAGAGGCGCGCTGGCCTTTAGTTGCTCCATGGCATACAAAAAAGAAAGTTCTCGCTCACGGACACCATTGGCAATCGCACTCATCGTCGCATCTTTTCTGTCGGCATTCTTTCTGGCAAGTTTTTCTAACCGAGGAGATGACTATTGGGTGGTAACTCATGAAATTTCTTCCGGTCATCAATTACTTGATGCAGATGTGGCAACTAGACATGTAGATCTTGATGCTAGCTCAGCGCTCTACATACCCAGTAGCGAGAATCCAGTGGGATTAGTTACTTCGGCAAAGTTCCAGACAGGTCAACTATTAGGCCGCACAAATATCAGCAGCAGTGCCAGTCTCATCGCGACGAGTGCAGTTCCGATAAGTATTCGAGCATCTGATGTTGCCGTTGGAATTTCGCAAGGCGAAGCTGTGGATATTTATTGGGTTATCGATAGTCAAAACGGAGAATTTCCCACAGAGCCAGTCATGATTTTAGGAGGTGTTATTTTGCTAAGTTTTGATGCGAAGAGTAAAAATTTTGGAACTGATGCATCACTTACACTTGCCGTAGATGAGACACAGGTTTTGCACTTATTGCACGCAACAACCCATGGGCGATTAGTGGTTGTAGGCACTCATGTCTGATTTAGAACTTCCAACAGTTATTACAGCAATCTCTAACCCCGAGATTGAGGGCTTTATAGCTGGCGCACTCTTTGCACAAGGATGGAGTGTTATTTTTCGGGCAATCGATAGAGAGTCATTGGAAAACTACAGCCGATTAAATCCCGAAAATTCATCGGCGGCAATTCTTATTTATTCTCCCGACCTTTCCGGCTTAACACCATCGCATGTTGAGTCAATCAGTCGAACAGTAAAGGCACTCGTAGGTTTTGCGCGTGAGCCCGAGAATGTTGATGGTTATAGAGATTTACATGCGATACCGACGACTACGACTGATTTAGTAAGTCTGGTTCGTGGATTTGTTAGAGCTCCTATGATTCGACAAAATACACAAGTTGCGCGAAATAGTCGTCGTGCTCATGTTGTAGCAATTGGATCTGCCGGAAGTGGAACTGGTTGCACAACTCTTGCGTTAAATCTAGCTATGGAACTTAGCGTTCTCGAAAAATCAACTTTATTAATTGATGCAAATTTTCGCGCACCCTCGGTCGCCGCTCTTTTAGCAGTCAGGCACGTGCAGAGTGAGACCGGTTGGAGAACTCTTGCACCAGGATTATGCGTTGCAGAGATTTCACAAGATCAAGCAATCTCTATCGACTCTTACATGGAACGGGCAACAGCAAATTTTGACAATATAATTATTGATTTAGGTTCAATTTCTGGTCTCTCGCACCGATTAACTGATCGCCGGTGGACATCGACAATGACAACCTGGTGTTGCGATCAAGGTGACGAGATGATGATCGTGGCGCGTGCAGATCTTTTGGGAATTCATCGACTTGAACAAGTTGTCTCATTGTTAGGGATGACTTCAATTCGCAGTGCTATTAGTTTCATATTAAATATGCGTTCCCAGGGCCGAAAGGGAGAAGAGGAGGAAGGAAAATTCCTCTCCATTACAACGCCACTGCGCCCCACATCGGTACGTGTTATTAATCGTGATTTGCGCGCCGCTACTGCCGCACAGGCTGAAAAAGCAACATTCATTGAGGTAAATGAGCGTTCTGCATTAAGAAAATCTATAGCCCGAATTGCTAGCGAAATGATTGCCTAAACTCCCTTACTATTGGCCAATGCGAACTTACCTGGCACTTAGCCATAGCCAACTTGAGGGCTTCATCTCAGCTCTGAGTATGCAGGTAGAAACGCTATTTGCTCCTACAAGTGATTTCCTTATCGATAACGATGATTGCGATTCTGAAGAGTTGGAGTATCTGCTTTCTATAGCAGCGGGGGCTAAGGCACTTGAACTACGTGAATCAAAGCTCGCTCCCGGTCTAGTTCTGGCAATCGAGATTGATTACAACCAGGTCGACCAAGAAGGTGCAGACTCCTTGACGTTGAATTCTCCAGTTCGCTGGGATCAAGTTCAATGTGCACTTCTTGCCTATGATGATGAAGACGAATTAACCTGGTTTGCAACACAAGAAATTGCCGATGAGTTAGCTAGCTGGAAATAACCATGCCAGAGTTTGAATCTCTTTTACATGGTCGCAGTTCAGTAACTATTGATCAAGCACATCGCCTTCATGAATTAGTGGCAGATTGGCAACTTCTATCAGATCTTTCATTTGCAGATTTAATTTTATGGGTTCCCATTAGAAAAGATGTAAAGCTTTGGCCGACTGGCCATGTAGCCGTTGCTCACATACGTCCAACAACAACTGCCACTGTTTTTGCAGATGATGTGATTGGGCGAGAAGTGAGTTGGGGGAGTAACCCAAGTCTGGATGAAGCGCTATCTAGCGGTGAAATTGGACGTGATGCGCCACCTGAAAAACTCGGCGAGATTATGGTGAAAGAAGAGACGATTCCAGTTCTCTTTGATGGCCAGATAATCGCAGTTATTTCTCGACATAGAAATGCTGATCTGATGCGATCACCCAGCAGTCTGGAACTGAACTATCGAGAGATTGCTAATAATTTGTACCAAATGGTTTCGCAAGGTTCATTTCCTTATGCAGCGGCAGGCTCCATATTTGAGCCACTTCCACGTGTTGGCGATGGTCTTATACGCCTGGATATCAATGGTGTTATTTCATATGCCAGTCCCAATGCGCGATCAGCATTTAGCCGCATGGGTTGGAAAAATGAGATTGAAAATAATAAGTTGGGCGATATCGCCGAAGAAGTAATTAAGAATTCACCCGATGCTCATGAAGAGGCAATTCGTACGCGCCTCAATGGCAAAGTTTTGCGCCGCGTAGAAATAGATAATAAAGGTGCCACGATCGATCTATTGGTGCTCCCATTGTTACAAAGTATCGATCGTGTTGGCGCAATTGTGTTGTTACAAAATGTCACAGAACTTCGTAGACGTGAGCGTGAGCTAGTAACCAAAGATGCAACCATCCGTGAAATTCACCATAGAGTGAAAAATAATTTGCAAACTGTTTCTGCGCTGCTCAGATTGCAAGCACGTCGAATCGAAGATCCTGGTGCCGCTTCTGCGCTTAATGAAGCTGTCCGTCGCATTGCATCGATTGCATTAGTTCATGAAACTCTCTCAAGTAGCAGTGAAAATACAGTGGCATTTGATGAAGTTCTAACAAGTTTAATTACCCATGCCTTGGAATTAAGTCCTCGCACAGGGGAGTTAAAAATTGAAAGAATTGGCCAGCTTGGTTCCTTAGATTCACGATTAGCGACGCCATTATCACTTGTTGTAACAGAGCTTATGCATAATGCTCTCGAGCATGGTTTAGCAGAAGAAGGAACTAACTTATTAATTGATTTACAACGTTATAGCAACGAGTGTGTAGTTAAAATTAGCGATGATGGCGTTGGCTTGCCTGATGGTTTTGATATATCGACGTCTTCAAATTTGGGATTACAAATTGTTCGCACGTTGACAGAAAATGAGTTAAAAGGAAAGTTAACGTTGATTTCTTCAGACTCTGGAACTGTTGCAACGTTACGCTTTCCGTTGTAACGCAATTAGAAAGAGTTTTGTTGCTCCATCAAACGGGCACGGTTACGAGCTGCACGGCGCTTCAATGCGCGACGTTCATCTTCTGACAGTCCGCCCCACACGCCAGCATCTTGTCCGCTCTCAAGCGCCCAGGCTAAACATGGCTCTTTGACTATGCAGCGCTGACAAACCTTTTTTGCCTCTTCGATTTGAGTCAGCGCGGGCCCAGTATTTCCAACAGGGAAGAAAAGCTCTGGATCTTCATCGCGGCAGGCCGATTGATGTCGCCAATCCATGTGCATGCCTCCTTCAGCCTCTTATGCGGGAGGCCCATCATCGCTTAACAACGTTGTTTCTGCGCTTTCAATTCGTGCGCAAGGTAGTAATTCTCTCGCCTTATGAGGTGTTTAACAAGGATGAACGGGCAGAGATTTCCAAAATAACAGTGATTTAAGTCGCGTGTGCCCCCGACAGGATTCGAACCTGTGCACCCGCCTTCGGAGGGCAGTGCTCTATCCCCTGAGCTACGGGGGCTCAAAAGGTGTGGTTATAAGGCTATCAGCGGGTGCACATATGTCATGACAATGAAAGAATCACGCCTATGAGTTCAACAATGTACTGCGCTACCGGATGTTTTTGGGGCGCTGAGCGACGTTTCTGGCAGTTGCCTGGCGTAATGGAAACAAGCGTCGGTTACATGGGTGGTAGGACGAGCAACCCAACGTATGAAGAAGTGTGCACTGGCGATACTGGGCATGCCGAAGTTGTAAAAATTGTTTTCGATGAAAGCACAATCAGTTATCAGAGGTTATTAGAAGAGTTTTGGACGATGCATGATCCAACATCACTGAATCGTCAAGGGGGAGATATTGGTACTCAGTACCGCAGCGCAATATTTACTGTATCTCCCGAACACTATGTTACCGCCGTGCAGTCCCGGAATATCTATCAAGGAGTTCTTACGAGCGAAGGCTTCGATGAGATTACTACTGAAATTCTCGATGCGACCGGTGTCGAATATTTTCTAGCTGAGGAATATCACCAGAAGTATTTACAAAAAAATCCAAACGGATATGACTGCCATTCAAGTACTGGAATTGCTTATCCAACCATGGGAGTTAGCGCATGAGTGAGAGAGAATATCCAGTAAAAATTAATGAAGAAGAATTGAAGGCAACGCTAGATCCTTTGTCTTACGAAGTTTTGAGAAATGCAGCAACCGAGCGACCATTTACTGGTGAATACACCGATACCGACAAGGTTGGCGTTTATAAATGTAAAGCTTGCGCAGCCGTGCTCTTTAAGAGTCAAACAAAATTTCACTCTGGATGCGGCTGGCCTTCTTTTTATGCACCAACTGCTGATGATGCAGTTGAATTAATTGAAGATCGTTCACTTTTTCCACGCGTTCGCACTGAAGTGCGGTGTGCGTCCTGCGGCTCACACTTGGGACATGTGTTTAAAGGCGAGGGCTACGACGTGCCAACAGATGAGCGCTGGTGTATTAATTCAGTATCTTTAATTTTAGAAGATATTTAATAATCTAAACCGCGAGATTCATGCACAGCTTGGTAGCAGTACCACGCAACGACGCTTCTGTAAGGATGCAGCTTTTCTCCTAGGGCATCCAAACGTTTGGCAGAGGTTTCCTCTTCATTCTTATGGACCAGATCCCAGCCCCTTCTTACTGCTAAATCACCGGTTGGCCAGACATCCAAACGTCCTAGTTGAAACATCATAAACATTTCAACAGTCCATCGACCAATTCCCCAGATTGAAGTAAGGGCTTGAAAAATAGCCTCGTCATCATGAATTTCATCGATGCGCTCAATTGGAAGCGACTTATCAAGAACCGCAGCCGCTAAGCCTTTTATAGTTCTAGTTTTAGCCCCAGATACCCCAATTGCGCGAAGTGCGACATCATCAAGCTTAATAATCTTTCGTGCTGTTATTTTTCCCCTGCATAAACTGATGAGACGTTGATGAATTGTTTCAGCAGCTTTAGTTGCAAGTTGCTGAGAAATTACCGAACTAACTAGAGATTCAAAATTGGTTCCGCTGGGCGCAGAGCGTCCAATAGTACATAACGGTCTTCGGGCAATCAGCGGAGCAAACTTCTTATCTAATACCCCAACCTCGGCTACAACCCGACGCATTTTCTGGGTGGAATGAACAGACATTTCTTATAAGGAAAATGTTGGATACTCGTCTGTAACTAGCACGAGAGCATAACCAACTACGCGATTCCAAAAAGCAATAGTTCCAACGACGCCTTCAGCGCAACGCTCCGGATAGTTACCTGTAAATAAAATACTGAACCAAGCAATTACAGTAAGAATTGCTGCGTAGAGAATATAAAAAAGACCAACTATGTAAAGAGGAATTGCAAGGAACCACTTAACAAGTGGTAGCCAACGGTTCAATGCTTTTGCATCAACTTCTGGGAAAGTTACACTGACCACGTCATTTTCTTCAATTGATGGGTATTCATCTGTGAGCAACAGCAAATATGCATCAACTCGTGTCTGTAGCGACAGCAGTGCCTCATTAAAGGCTAAGAGATATGTTGGATATATCTGCCTCACAACAAGTGCAAGAAGTACCGGCAGAATGAAAAAACCAACTGCATAATTACTAGAACTCGTAAAATCTGTAGGAGCGAAAGAGCTGAGAAAGATCGCCATCGGCACAACCAGGACAATCCTGAAAAAGGCTGTGGTTCGATCTCTTTCAGTTAGCGTGACATCGATTTGGGTCTCAATTTGTTGGCTCATGAGCGTGAACTTACCCTTTTTAAGGCCCGTAATTGCCATGTGCAACCCTGATGCTCTACTTTTACAGGCCTTGCAGGATTTTTTGCAGGTTTTTGCAGGTTTCAGCGATAGTCGAGGAGTGCACATGGCAGGAATTAAGGAGGTTGCAGAAGAGGCGGGCGTCTCAACTGCAACAGTCTCACGTGCGTTACGTGGGCTTCAGCATGTCAATGATGCGACCCGAGCCAAGATTATTGCCGCTGCTGAAAAATTGGATTACCCATTAACGCCAACGCGTGGAAATACTTCCCAAGGACGCACAAATAGCGTGGGCGTAGTAGCTCCATATATTTCACGGTGGTACTTCTCTCAAGTGATTAGTGGAGCCGAGCAGGCACTTCGTGAAGCTGGTTTGGATTTACTGCTTTATAACTTCAGTGCAATGAAAGGTCGAGAACGCTTATTTCAGCATCAGTTACTAAAGGGTCGCGTGGATGCATTAATTGTTATCTCGTTGCCGCCAACTGCTGAAGAATTTGATTCAATGCTAAGCCTTGGAATTCCAATTGCATTAGTCGGCATGGAACACCCAGAGTGTGCGAGTATCAAAATCGATGATGTAAGTGCCGCACGTACTGCAACTCAGCACCTTGTTAATCAAGGCCACAAAAAAATTGGTTTGATGTCCGGTCGCCCCGATGACCCATTTAATTTTAGTGTTCCGCAAGATCGCCGACGAGGATTCATGTCCGTACTGGCCGAAAATGGGCTTGAATGGCTGCCTTCCCGGGAAGTACACGGAGATTTTACGATGCATACAGCCTCACGTGCTATGGATGATTTATTGGCACGACCAAATAGACCAACTGCAATTTTTTGCGAATCTGATGAAATGGCTATGGGAGCGATGCAAGCCTTACGTCGCCACGGACTCAAAACGCCGGATGATATTTCAATCGTAGGTTTCGATGGCCATGAGATGGCAGAGTTCTCCGAACTAACAACTATTGAGCAGCCAGTTCAACTCATGGGGGAGATGGCTGCTTGGTCCATTATGGAACGCTTGAGAAAACCACATGTTGAAGCTCCGTCTCTCGTCTTACCCACGACGTTGGTGGTCAGAAATACGACTAGGCGCCTTACGCCTGCCGAGCAGGCTTTAGATAACGCGTAAATGTGCGCAAGGCACGGTAACCTGTCCGCCATGACTGACACACATGTAGCCGCGCCAAGTTTGGAAAAACTACTTACACACCACTCTGAAAAGTGGCGGGGATTTGATCGTGATGTACTTCCCCTGCCTGTTGCCGAGATGGATTTTCCAATTGCTGAATCAATCAAGCAGACACTTCTCAATATGGTGTCCACTTCTGATTTAGGGTACTTAGGTTTGGTTCCAGAACTGCCATCTGGTTTTGCGCACTTCGCCTCACATCGCTGGGGTTGGGATATCGACACAAATCAAGTTCGTATTGCTGCCGATGTTGGAGTTGCAGTCGTAGAAGTTTTGCGCGTCTTTACTAAGCCGGGAGATTCTATTTTAATCAACTCTCCGGTCTATCAAAACTTTTATAACTGGATAAATGAAACACATCTGAATCTGGTGGATGTTCCCTTTACTCGCACCGGGGAACAAGGCGATTTTGAAAATCCTTGGGAATTAGATTGGGATGCGGTCGAAAAAGCATATTCCTCAGGTTTAAGAGTTCACTTGATGTGTTCACCTCATAACCCACTGGGCAGAATGTATTCGAAAGAAGAGCTCACTCGCGTGGCAGAGATGGCTAAGAAATATGGTGTTCTTGTAATTAGCGATGAGATTCACGCGCCACTTACATTTAAAGAGAAGACGTTTATTCCATTTTTATCGCTCGATGAAACTGCGCGCGAAGTTGGTATCACAGTTACTGCAGCGTCAAAGGGATGGAATATCGCTGGTCTTAAGTGCGCAATTATTGTCTCTCAAAATGATGCAATCAATAAAAAACTAGAAGAATTACCTAAAGCCGTTCATTTTAGAGCTTCAATCCTTGGGGCATTTGCCTCTGCTTCAGCCTTTGCCGATGGTGGAACGTGGCTCGATACCGTGATTGCTCAACTAGATCACAATCGATTCATGATTAAGGATTTACTAGCTGCCAAGTTACCAACTGTCGGCTACCACATTCCTCATAATAGCTATTTAGCATGGCTGGATTTAGAGTCACTGAATCTAGGCGAGAATCCTTCACTGACACTTTTGGAACGAGGCCGCGTAGCGTTTAATCCTGGACATACATACGGAGCACAATGTTCGCAGTATGTTCGATTGAACTTTGCTACAAGCCCGGAAATTATCTCTGAGGCGATTGATCGGATTGTTCGTACTCTCTAATGCCGCAGCCTGATTGTGATGTTGTCATAGTTGGTGCTGGGCACAATGGTTTAGTTGCTGCCGCTTATTTAGCTAAGGCCGGCATGATTGTTCGTATTCTGGAAGCAAATAGCGAAATAGGTGGCGCAACAGCCAGCGTCCGCACTTTCCCAGAATTTGATGCCAATCTTTCTCGATATTCATATTTGGTTTCGCTCTTGCCTGACGAGATTATCAATGACTTAGGTTTAGATTTTGAATGTATCTCCAGAGATGTATCAAGTTATACACCGTACAAACGCAACGGAATAGATGATGGTTTATTGGTTTCGAGGCAATGGGATGCAGCTACTGAAGAGTCTTTTGCGAGGTTAGACCCAAGTGGCCATGAAGCTGCCTCCTGGCAAGAGTTCTATGGAGTTATCGCTGAGTTTGCCGAGCGCATTGCTCCAACTCTTATGAAACCCTTATTAACACGCAGTGAATTGAAAGCCCACATTGCGCTACCAGAGGTATGGGATTTTATGATTGAGAAACCAATCGGTGAAGTTATTCAACGATATTTTAGTGACGACTTAGTTCAAGGCGTGGTTCTTACCGATGCCCTGATCGGTACATTTGCATCAGCCTTTGAACTTCAGGCGAACATCTGTTTTCTGTATCACTTGATGGGAAATGGAACAGGCGAATGGAAAGTTCCCAAAGGTGGCATGGGCAAACTTGTTAGTGAACTTGAACGCGTAGTACGTGATGCCGGAGCCAGTATTGAGGTGAATAAAAGAGTTACCGAGATAAGTAGTAACACTTCAGGCGTTTGTGTTAAAACTTTTGATGGTGAAGAAATTTATGCGAGATATCTACTTTCAAATGCCGCCCCACAGACATTGGCTAAGTTGCAATCGATGCCAGCATCGGCTTCTCGTGATGGTTCTCAAATGAAAATTAACATTTTGTTAAAGCGATTACCCGCACTTAAATCCGGAATAGATCCACATCTAGCTTTTGCTGGAACCTTTCATGCCAATGAATCATTTTCACAGTTTGAAGACACTTTCTTAGCCGCGCAAGACGGTGACATGCCTGAAGTAATGCCACTCGAGATGTATTGCCATACCCTCACAGATCTTTCAATATTAAGCCCAGAACTTCAACAGCAAGGATTTCATACACTCACTATTTTTGGTCTGCATACTCCCGCAACTTTATTTGACGGTGATAATGATGCGGCACGTGAAGCAGGGCTCAAATCAGCACTCACATCACTTAATGAATATCTAGCTGAACCAATCGAAGATTTAATTGCGGGGATTGAAGTTAAAACACCACTTGATATCGAAGCTGCCATTGGCCTACCCCGAGGCAACATCTTTCATCGAGACCTACATTTCCCATTCCGGGAAGATGGTTCCACCCCATCGTGGGGGGTTGAAACCGATGATCCGCGCATCTTCATCTGTGGTGCTGGCGCAGTTCGAGGTGGCGGAGTGAGCGGAATTCCAGGTCATAACGCTGCGATGGCAGTGCTATCAAAACAATTACACTAGGCGCATGAGTAAAGAGCGCCACGTCGAAACTTCTGCCATCACTGCAGGCCGTCCTGAAATTTCAGAAGATGCATCACTGAATCCTCCAATTGTCCTCAGCGCAACTTTTCATGCTGGTGGACCCATTGGTTATGGACGATATGGCAATCAAACCTGGAACGCTCTCGAAACGGCGATAAGTGAACTTGAAGGCGGGCAAACCCTTTCTTTCTCATCAGGCATGGCGGCGATCAGTGCAGTCTTTTCGATCTTGCCAATTGGCGCCCCGGTCGTCGCATCTAATCAAGGTTATAGCGGAGTTATGACGCTACTTAATTCTTTTCAAGAAAGTGGACGCCTTGAAGTTCGCTTTGTTGATGTCGTTAATACTGAAGAAGTGATCAGTGCGATGAAGGGTGCTGCACTTATTTGGTTGGAGTCTCCAACCAATCCTTGCCTAGATGTAGCGGATTTACCTACGTTAATTTCTGCAGCTAAAAAGCTAGGAATTGGCGTCGGCGTTGACAATACTTTTGCCACCCCACTCGTGCAAAACCCATTAGCAATGGGCGCCGATATTGTGATGCATTCTGTAACCAAGTTCCTATCAGGTCATAGTGATGTATTGATGGGTTCACTATCAACGAATGACCCAGCACTTTATAAGCGCCTGCACGATTCGCGCAGTTTCAATGGCTCTATCCCTGGCCCGTTTGAATCATGGTTGGCATTGCGAGGCCTTCGCACATTTCCACTGCGTTTTAATAAAGCACAAGAAAATGCTCAACGCCTAGTTGAAAAATTAAAAGCCCATCCACAAGTAAGTCGAGTGCGCTATCCAGGATTTGGTGCAGTCATCTCTTTTGAAGTCGATGGAACTGCAGACGAGACCCAGAAGGTATGTGAGTCATCGCACTTGATTGCTCATGCAACCAGTCTGGGTGGCATTGAATCACTATGGGAGCGTCGTCGTAGATGGCCAATGGAGAGTCCAACAGTTCCTGAACAGTTGATCCGACTCTCAGTCGGATGTGAGCATGTTGATGACATATGGAGCGACATCGAGAGTGCTCTCTCATCCATCTAGAGAAAAAATCAGCAATAGAGAGTATTTTTATCTTATGATTAAAGCGCTCCGCCGAATATTTGCAGCTATAACAGTTGCTGTTTTAGCCTTTCGGGCAGTTGGCTCTTTCCTCTCATGGGTAGAACACCAAGAAGATACGGTGGCCGATGCCTGGGTTGATGAAGATGAGTTTGAAGATGCCTGAAGCGACGTATATTCCGGGCTCTTGTAATATCGGGAGTGGTGAAGTTCGTAGAAGGCAAATGGTTGCATTAGTAGGTTTAATTCTTAGCGTGATTGCTTTCATCGGGCTAATCTCTGCACATGCGACCGGGGTAGAGAGATTAGGAATTTTCTTTCCATTATTCGTTAGTTCAGTTGGATATGTTCAGTCCCGAACTAAGTTTTGTTTAGCTTATGGTTTTGCGGGAAGCTTTAATTTTGGAAAATTGGGAGAGCTATCACGAGTAAGCGATCCTCTTAATCGAGCCGCTGACAGAAAAACAGCGCTCACGATTCTGCTGAAATCTTTCTTATTAGCAGCTATAGCAACATTGGTGGTAGTAGCAGTACCCTTTTAAGTATGAAGATTCTTATTCATACCCGAAATACAGATTTAGCCGAAGATTTTAGAGTAATCGTAGAAGAGAAACTCAATAGCATGCAGCGATTTAATGTAACCATTGATCGCGTAGAAGTTGAGATTCTTCATGAGATGAACCCTCGCCAGGGCAAGAACTCCCACCGAGTTATATTAACTTCACATGGAGCGGGACCTTTGATCAAGTCAGAGGCATCAGAGTTCAATGATTTAGCGGCTTTTGACGCTGCTATTAAGGCTTTTGCATTTCAAATCCGCAAAATTCACGAGCGTACGAAAGATTTTGACCGAGATACATTAAGAAATCAAAAGTACGTTATTTAAACTATTGCAGTTCCATCTTTTCGTGTGGCAGTCAGGCTGGCAACTGTTGTTATGGCCAAACTTGCCACAATCACTCCTAAACTCACTTCCAGACTGACTTCTGGGATGTGCACACCTGCTAGTTCATGAATGCCTATGCCATGGAAGGCTTCCATAATCATTTTTAATCCGATGAAAGCTAAGATGAAAGAGAGTCCTTTAGAAAGAAATATCAATCGTGCCAATAATCCCTCAAGTAAGAAGTAGAGCTGGCGAAGGCCCATGAGAGCAAAGACATTTGCGGTTGTAACGATGTAAGCATCCTTGGTAAGTCCAAATATCGCAGGGATTGAATCTAGAGAAAAAACTAAATTAGTTAACCCCAAAGCAATTAAGGCAATTGAAAAAATACTCAGGCCGCGGGCTTTTAGTGAAGCAACAACCCTGCCTTCTTTCCACTCTTCGTCTTCATTCTCTTTGGCCAACGTATAAGCGGTATAGATAAGGAAAGCTCCAAAAAGAAAGAAGATGCTAGAAAAACGCGAAATGAGTGCAGCACCTAGCGGAATGAGTAATCCACGAATGCCAATTGTCAGCATAATTCCAAGGAGAAGCACCAACTGTTGCTTCTCCTTTTGCACCTTAAGATGCGTCAGAAGAATGATAAATACGAAGATGTTGTCTACCGAAAGTGCATATTCAGTTAACCACCCTGCGAAGAACTCTTTTTGGCTTTGTTGGCTAGTCCAGTGGGGTAAAAGTGCTCCGAAGGCAATCGCAGTCCCAATATAGAAAACTGTCCAAAAAGCAGATTCAAAAATCGTGGTTGGTTTGTTACGCCGAATTATGGCCAAGGAAAGGTCAAAGATGATTATTCCTGCTAGCACGCCAATTGTTATGACCCAGGTGGCCGTTGATTCCATGAAGAGTAGTGTGCCAGTTAGTTTGAGATCCAGATGCATGAACGTGCAGGTACATGTTTTTTACTGACATTTACTTGGACTGGACCTGAACTTGCAAAGAGGACTTCACCTGGAAATTCAACATCCATGCCCTCTCCGGATAGGTTCATGACTACAGTAATTGCCGCGCGCTTAAAGGCTAAAATCGAACCACCACGTGCGCCATGGGATGGAGATTCAATCCATTCAATCTGTTGGCTTTCTAAGAGATGTTTACGTCGAATAGAGAGCGCACTGCGGAAAAGATTGAGAAGGCTATGGGGATCTGAATTTTCATGCTCAACTGTGAAATTTTTCCACGACTGCGAAAGCGGAAGCCAGGGTTTTCCAGTAGTAAATCCAAACGGTGATATGTCACCACTCCAAGGAAGCGGAACTCGTGCTCCATCCCGCCCCTTAATCAATCCATTCGAGCGAATAAATGAAGGGTCTTGGCGGTCATGATCGCTTAGCTCACCATCTGGTAGACCTAACTCTTGTCCGGCAAATATGTAATTTGAGCCTGGCAAAGCTAAGACGAAAAAGGCTAGAGCTCGTGATTGATCATCACCAATTCGTGATGCAACTCTAGGAGAGTCATGATTACTCAGTGCCCACGTTGGTAATGCATCAACAGTTGAATTTAGCTCAATAGATCGATTGATAACTTCAAAGAGATAAGCGGCATCAAAGGGTGCTGTAAGTAAATCAAAGTTGAAGACTTGATGGAGTTCATCGGCGCGCACATATTTAGTTGCATTTATCGGTGGATGCACCCATGCCTCGGCAACTGCCATGATTTCTCGATCGCCGTAAGAATCAAAAATCTTTCGCCATTTTCTATAAATTTCGTGAACACCTTGACGATCAAAATATGGAACTGAGAGTAAAAGTTCATTGCGCTCTTCGGGCTCCATTGGATAATCAAGTCGTAGTGCATTACTTAAGCTCTGTGGATCATGATGATGCTCTAAAACATTTTCTTTTACCAAGCCATGGGCGACATCGATACGAAAACCATCGACACCAAGATCTAGCCAAAAACGAAGGGTCTTTTCAAAATCTTCATGGACATCAGCGTTGTCCCAATTTAAATCTGGCTGAGATGAATCAAATAGATGTAAGTAATATTGTCCATCATCAACGCGAGTCCATGACGGCCCACCAAAAAGTGAGATCCAATTGTTTGGGGGAGTTCCATCGGGGTTAGCATCATGGAAGTGAAAACGAGCACGCTCGGGCGAACCTGGCCCAGCAAGAAGTGCAGCCTGGAACCATTCATGTTGATCTGAAAAGTGATTCGGAACAATATCTGCGATTACTTTTAATTTGAGTTGATGTGCACTGCTTATGAGTTCTTTAGCATCCTCAAGTGAGCCAAAACGTGGGTCAACGTTTCGAGGGTCTGCTACGTCGTAGCCACCATCTTTATTTGGAGAGGTATAAAAAGGACTAAGCCAAATTGCATCGACTCCAAGCTGTTGTACGTAGTTCAGCTTGGAGGTAATCCCAGGCAGATCGCCTTCGCCATCTCCATTTGAGTCAAAGAATGAGCGCGGATAAATCTGATAAATCACCGCTTCTTTCCACCACGGCAATGACTTCATCCCCTGAACTTAAACTAAGAACCCCAGGTATTTCTATGTAAGAAACCTGAAATCAGGGCTGCAATGTTTCGCTTTGATAACGTTTCAGCGAGCCAACTTAGCTTCAACCTCTTTCATCAGCTTATGCATATCTTGTGAGATTTTATGAAGCTGCTCAAGCTCGACATGCGCATCTTTTCTAGCCTCTTTTGCTAGTTCAAATTCAGCTAGTGAGGCTGTATGAGTTTCATTTATTGTGTCTTCAACACTTTTAGACTGAACTTTTTGTCCCACCATAATTATTGAAAGCAAGACTAGCTGCAAAAAAGTTTGGGCTATCCAGGAGACAATAACAATTGAATCCCCTGACTGTAATGCTTTTGGAAGTGAAATTAAGGCAATGCCAGCGAAAATATAAGCACACCACATAGTTGCAACACCATCGGTAACTTTGGTTGCTAACCAGACATTAAATCGTTTCATAGCAGAACGATATCGAACTGAAGGCTTAAGAAGACGGTGATGCGCTGACTTTAGGAGATTTAGTTTTTTTGAGTGGAGCGACTTTAGAAGAGTGCTCTTGCTTTGTTGGGGCTAACGGCTCTTCAGGTGGCTGACCCATCGCCAAAATAGCTGAATAGCGTGTTGCATTAGCTAAGGCGATTGCGGCTTTCTGAATAGCAAGGACTTCGCTTTTAGCCGAAGGAATCTTCGTTGCGCGAAGTGCATTTTTGGCTATTCGATTTGCATCGTTGACTGCACTCATAAAGTTTTGATTAATTGTTGCACGGAGATGTTCGCGCGCGCTCATCTCTGCTTGAAATGCGGACTTAGCGATCTTGTACTGTTCCATCAAAGTCTTAAAGTCATATGTTGGAGTTGGTGCCGGATCGGCAAAAGTAGGCCCAGCCGAGGTAAGCGCTAACGACAAGCTCAGGGCTATGACTCGAGAGATTTTCATGTCACCATGATGCATTAATACTTTGTGCTTTTTCTGTGAAAGGCATCAAAAACCAAGAATTTTATTGGCAAGGCGACCAAGGCATGCAAGAGTGGGGCAGTGGCCGAGCTCATTATGATTGTGGATGACGAACCGGGAGTTCGCGCCCTACTCCACGATACGTTGAGCATCGCTGGATATGAGACGGTTGAAGCCATTGATGGAATGTCAGCATTAACCTTGCTGCGAACCAACAAACCGGCCTTAATGATAATTGATATCAACATGCCTCTGATGGATGGCTTTGAACTAGTTGAGCGTTTGCGAAAAAATAATGACCAGACCCCAGTATTGATGCTCACTGCAAGGGAAGATAAGAGCGATGTTGCACGTGGACTCAAAATTGGCGCAGATGACTATGTTATTAAACCATTTGGGATTGAAGAACTAGTTTTACGAATAAAAGCGATACTTCGACGTTCGACCAAGTCCACCCAAATTCCAGCGACCTTAACGTGTGGTCCAATTACAATAGATAATGAACAACACTTAGTCACTTTTAGCGGGGAAGAAGTCGAACTATCTCCAACCGAATATAGGCTACTTCAAATATTAGTAGAAAAAAAGGGTCGCGTACTCACCAAGAAGTTTTTGCTTGAAGAGGTCTGGGGAATCACGTTTGAATCAGAAAGTACTGTGACTGATACCTATATTTCCTATTTGCGCAAGAAATTACATAGAGATGGTTTTGAGGGAATTAAAACCATTCGTGGGGTAGGTTTTCAGATTCAAGAGCAGCAATAAGCAGAATGAAAAATCGAACACGGCAAGTACTTGCTTCAGTAACAGTAACTTCGTTGCTCTCTATTCTTATTGGTGGTTTTGCTGTTTGGGGTTCCTATAATACTGAAATTTCTATTGTAGACAATCATATGGAAACAGTAATTACAGATATTTATAGTAATCCGTCAGATGCAATAACAAGTGCTCTATTAAGTTTAGATCAAAATAGCTTTGATTTCACCCTAGCTTTTAAGACGCAAGAAGGGGCACTCACAATTTTGAAAGAGTCCCAAAGCGCGATTATAGGTAGCAATTCGCACATGATACAGAGAGAAATTGGTATTGAAAGTGGTGAAAAGTTAATTATTGCTGCGTCTCTTACAGATATTGATCGAAGTCTTAAAAAGAATTTACTTGGACTATTAATCTTTATTATATTTGCCAATGCCATTGCCTCATATATTTCAATCTTAATTTCAAGGGCTGGAGCTTTAAGCTTAGAACGTTCGCAACGTGAAAAAATGCAGGAATTTCTAGGTGATGCGGCGCACGAGCTTAGAACTCCGCTAACGGTGGTCAAGGGATATACAGAGCTTTTAGAAGGGAAACAATTAGATAGCAAAAATCAAGATTTAGCTTTTAGTCGCCTAAAGAGTGAGATCAAGCGAATGGAATCCTTGATTGGTGACCTATTGATTTTAGCTGAACTTGGTGAGCAGAATATCGTTGATACTGAAGTATTCGACCTTTCAGCGTTATTGCATGAAAATGTTATTGATTTTCAAACGTTGTCACCTAACCGCAAAGTGAAAATTGATATCGAAGGCGAGATATATTTAAATGGATCCGAGAAATATATGCGTAGATTTATTCAAAATGCTTTGACCAATATTCGAATCCACACAAACGCTAATGTTCCGGTCACAGTTACCTTGCATGGAGGTAAGCATGCCTACCTCATCATCGAAGATGGTGGGCCTGGATTACCTGCAGATTCATACGGGGAGAAAATCCAAGGACTCAAGCGATTTGATCGATCTCGCTCTCGTGAAACAGGGGGCAGCGGTCTTGGAATGAGCATCATGAGTGCAGTTATCGAGTGGCATCAGGGTGATCTGACACTAAGTAAAAGTACATTGGGCGGCCTGGCTATTGAAGTTACACTCAGCACTAATGTCTAAGTTACCTGCCGATGCCTTTAGCGAGGCAGTCTCACATATTGTTGATACGGGAACTTTTGTGCGCGCAGTCCTTTCTGGCCGCCGAAGAAATATGCAGACTGAATTTGAACGCATAGACATTCGCCCTGTCAGCATCAAAGGTGAAATCAAACTGCAGATGAGCCACAATGATGGCCGAGTAACCACAACTAAGAATATTGATTCAAATCCACAGGCTATTCATGAATTATTGGAGTCGGGATATGCCAATATTTTAGTTGAGCATACAAGTGGAGCGGTTTCTATACGTATTACCAAGAGTGGCGATGCACTAGTTAGTTATGAAAGTAAGGCGCGTGAGCAGAATTTGGATCACGATAAGAAAAAGCATCGTTTACTCGAGCCGGCTGACCCATTCTTATCAGAAGTTGGCATCGCCGATCATAAAGGAATGATTAAGGCATCAAAGCAAGATAAGTATTTACAAGTTGAGGAGTTCTTAAGGCTTTTAGCACCTACCGTAGAAGCCGCAATTAACGCGGGTCAGATAACTCGGCCGAGCAATGCCAAACCTTTAACAATTGTAGATTTGGGATGCGGACATGCTTATTTAACTTTTGCAGCACATCAGTACCTTAGATCTATTGGTCTTCCGGTACATGTGATTGGTATAGATATCAGAACTGCATCTCGTGATAGAAATAATCAAATTGCACATAATCTTGGAATTAACGACACGATTACTTTTAGGGCCGAGGAAATTGCTTCAACAACTGCCGAAGCTGCTGATGTTGCAATAGCTCTGCACGCGTGTGATACCGCAACCGATGATGCAATTGCTTGGGCAATTACTAGCAAAGCTAAATTAATGTTGATTGCGCCATGCTGTCATCACGATATTCAACGACAGATGAATGAGAGTCCGGAGCCGTGGGGAGCTTTAACGAAGTTTGGCCTATTGAAAGAACGGTTAGGAGACCTACTGACTGATTCATTGCGTGCTCAATTGATAAGAATCGCGGGCTATCGAGTCGACGTTATCGAATTTATTGGTGGTGAACACACACCAAGAAACACGATGATTCGTGCCGTAAAGACCGATGCCAAACCTGAGGCGATTGATATCCAGAGATATCGAGATATTTGTGCTCAGTGGGGTATTACTCCAGCCCTTGAAAAGAAACTTCCCACACTTAACATCGGTTAGACTTGCATCATGTCTAAAGTCCTCGCATCACTTCCTATTGGCGAAAAAGTTGGTATTGCCTTTTCTGGTGGTTTAGATACCTCGGTTGCCGTAGCTTGGATGCGCGAAAAAGGCGCAGTACCGTGCACATACACCGCCGATCTTGGCCAATACGACGAACCCGATATTGATTCAGTGCCGGGGCGCGCAAAAGAATACGGTGCTGAAATCGCTCGATTAGTGGATTGCAAAAGCGCTCTCGTAGAGGAAGGTTTAGCTGCGATTGCCTCCGGCGCATTTCATATTCGCTCCGGACTTAAGCAATATTTCAATACCACGCCACTTGGTCGCGCGGTGACTGGCACCATGTTGGTACGTGCGATGCATTCAGATTCAGTAGAAATCTGGGGTGATGGTTCTACGTACAAGGGCAATGACATTGAGCGTTTTTATCGCTACGGTTTGCTTGCAAATCCAAATTTGAGAATTTATAAACCATGGCTTGATGCTGATTTCGTCAACGAACTTGGCGGTCGCAAAGAGATGTCTGAGTGGTTAGTAGCTCACGGCTTGCCTTATCGCGATAGCACCGAAAAAGCATATTCAACGGATGCCAATATATTAGGTGCAACCCATGAAGCAAAAAGTTTAGAAAATTTAGATACCTCGGTTGAATTAGTACAACCAATCATGGGTGTTCGTTTTTGGGATTCCTCAGTAAATATTGCCAGCGAAGATGTGAAAATCTCGTTTGTACAAGGTCGCCCAGTTGCAATTAACGGTAAAGATTTCAGTGATGTAGTTGCATTAATGAATGAGGCAAATGCTGTTGGAGGACGTCATGGTCTCGGTATGGCTGACCAGATTGAAAATCGCATTATTGAAGCTAAGAGTCGTGGAATATATGAAGCGCCAGGTATGGCACTTCTATTTATTGCCTACGAGCGTCTGATTAGTGCCATTCATAATGAAGACACGATTGCGAATTACCATGCCGAAGGTCGTCGCCTTGGTCGCTTACTGTACGAAGGTCGTTGGTTAGATCCACAGTCATTAATGCTTCGAGAATCACTGCAACGTTGGGTGGCATCTGCCGTTACGGGTGAAGTTACCTTACGTCTGCGTCGTGGTGATGATTTCTCTATTATCAATACAACTGGCCCTGGCCTGAGTTACCACCCAGAGAAGCTGTCTATGGAGCGCACAGAAAACGCTGCATTTGGCCCAGTTGATCGAATTGGCCAGCTCACTATGCGAAACTTAGATATCGCTGACACACGCGCGAAGCTTGAAATGTATCGAGCTCAAGGTCAATTAGGTGACGGTGAATTTAAACTCATTTCAGAACTCGAATAAAGGCGGAGAATGAAAATCAACAAGCAACTCGCGATTGCCGCAATTATTGCGCTTTCGATTACATCTCTTACGGCATGCGGAGGAAAAGATAAAGTGACAGTTTCATCATCAGCAGGATTGCCTGCAGTGACCGGTAATGCAGGCGAAGCACCAACAATCACTGCGCCAACTGGAACACCTCCAGCTACTTTGCAAACTCAAGATATTATTGTTGGAAGCGGAACTGAAGTTCTTGCAACCTCGACCCTCACAGTTCATTACACATTGATGGCTTGGTCAACAGGCACCATTGTTGAATCATCGTGGAGTGGTCAACCAGCCACGTTCCCACTCTCAGGTGTTATAGCCGGTTGGCAACAGGGACTTCCAGGTGCAAAAGTTGGAGGGCGTCGCCTTCTAGTTATTCCAGCAGCCCTTGGCTATGGTCCAAATGGTTCTGGACCAATCGGTCCAAACGAGACGCTGATATTTGTTGTAGACATCATTGGAGTTTCATAAATGAAATTGCGCATATTTTTAGCTGAATTTATCGGAACTGCCGTTTTGGCAATGGCAATCGTTGGCTCAGGAGTTATGGCAACTAACTTAACAAAAGATGTCGGATTACAACTCTTTATTGTTGCTTTTGCTACAGTCTTGATCTTGGCCGTTTTGATTCAAATGCTAGGACCAATAAGTGGAGCCCACTTCAATCCAGCAGTCACGGTTGTTGCATTTATAGATAAAAGCATTTCAGCTCTCACTGCGATTAATTACGTACTAACGCAATTTATTGGTGCATTTATCGGCGTCGTTATTGCAAATGTCATGTTTGATCTACCTGCAATCGGTGATTCAACACATGCAAAAACTAGCTCTAATCTTTTGCTGAGTGAGGTTATTGCAACGGCCGGTTTGATCCTTGTCATTCACATGGTTGGTAAGCAAAAGGAAGGCCGTTATGTTCCACTAGCTGTAGCTGGATGGATCGGATCGGCTTATTTCTTCACCTCCTCGACAACTTTTGCTAACCCTGCCGTAACCTTTGGACGAGCTTTCAGCGATACATTTGCTGGCATCGAGTTGTCCTCAGTGCCAGGTTTTGTTATCGCCCAACTTCTTGGAGCTTTAATCGGACTTGGCTTAGCCAAGGGATTGAGCAGTGAGCGTTAAACCTTCAGTACTTTTTGTGTGTGTCCATAATGCCGGTCGCTCTCAAATGGCGGCCGGTTTTATGTCCCACTTATCTGGGGGAGCAGTAGATGTTTTATCTGCCGGCTCTGCGCCAAAAGATTCAATTAATCCGATTGCGATTGAGGCTATGGCCGAAGTTGGCATCGATATCGCAAATAATGTTCCAAAGATATTAACCCCAGAAGCTGTTCAAGCATCTGATGCAGTAGTAACAATGGGCTGCGGAGATGCGTGCCCGTTTTATACAGGTAAGCGCTATGAAGATTGGGTTTTAGATGATCCAGCTGGACAAGGAATTGAATCTGTGCGAATCATCAGAGATGAGATCAAAAAGCGCGTAGAGACCTTGCTTACAGAGTTACTTTAGAAGCGAGTTAGGGCCTTTTATTTTTTAATCTTTTGTATCGAGGAACTTATCCAGTACGGATTCGTACTCATAATAATTTATGCGCTGATAGAGCTCATCACGAGTCTGCATCTGATCAATAACATTGCTTTGAGTACCATCTCGACGAATTGACTCGTATACATTTTCAGCTGCTTTATTCATAGCCCTAAAAGCAGATAGTGGATACAAGGCCATAGAAACATCTACCTTCTTTAACTCCTCGATGGTAAACAAAGGAGTCATTCCAAACTCAGTTATATTTGCCAAAATTGGAACACCGGCTGCAGCTGCAAATTTAGAATACGTATCTAAGTCGAGTACGGCTTCTGGGAAGATGTAATCAGCACCAGCTGCAACGTAGGCACGAACTCGATCCAAGGCTTTCTCTAATCCTTCATTGGCAAGGGAATCAGTTCGAGCCATGATTCCAAAATCATCGTCAGTTCTGGCATCGACCGCCGCCTTGATTCGATCGACCATTTCTTGCGTTGAAACGATTTCCTTATTTGGTCGGTGGCCACAGCGCTTGGCCCCTACTTGATCTTCAATATGCGTGGCAGCAGCACCGGCTTTAATTAAATCTTTTATTGTGCGGCCGATATTAAAAGCAGAAGGACCAAATCCAGTATCGCAATCTACGAGAAGTGGCACATCACAGACATTGGTAATGCGTCGAACATCAGTGAGAACATCCTCAAGAGTCGTGATCCCTAAGTCGGGAACGCCTAGTGAACCCGCGGCAACTCCGCCGCCAGAAAGATAAATAGCTTGATATCCAGCGCGCTTTGCAAGCAAGGCATGGTTGGCATTAATGGTGCCAACTATCTGTAGAGGCTTCTCTTTATGTAGGGCATCTTTAAATCTCTTGCCAGCGCTACCTGTAGTCACATTTCAAGCCTATCGATAAATTCGCTAAATTGCACCAAAATATTGAGATTCTCAGACCGAAATCCAAGCTTTTACGAGAAGAAGTGAAAGAGTTTGCCGAAGACATCGACCTTGAAAGTATTCAGAGCCAAGACAACAAATACCAAAGTTCCAAAGAATCTATAGGCAATTTTGCCTAGACCTGAATATTTCCATTCATCGTCGGTCTCTTCTTTTTTAGATAAAAGCCCCAAAACAGATATAAGACTTCCAGGAAGAATTAATAGATAGAAACCGACATTAATGCGAGTTTGTGCATCTGAAACTCCAGCAAGGTAGTAATACGAGATTCCTCCACCAGCGATTAAAACCGCCACAATCTTTATTGCCGCATTAGGAACTATACGTACAAGTGAATGTGACTTTGGCAGTTCTTCGGAGAACACTGAAGTCAATTTAGGAACTGCAAAAAGTACAACACCTAACCAAAATGCAAGTGATGTGCCGATAAATGCATGACCTAGGAATGCAAATATTGCAATTTGAATACAAGCTTTAGATAGGCGTTGTCTTACCGTTGGGCTTGGGTGTACTAACTCAGTCTTTTCTAAACGCTCAGGATATTGATTGAGTGCAATATCTTCTAAAAATCTACGAAGAAGAATTGCAATGCCACCAAAAATACAGACAGTTTTCCACTGCGAAACTATTGATAACTGCAAGCCAGCTAAACCAGGTAATGCGTCAACCATCTGAGAGATGATCCAAACAGTCAAAATGGTTCCAAGGCAGTAATCAGTAATTCGTTCCCACATATCGTGACTATTAAAGACGTGTCGACGAATTGGGCGTAGATTACTTGAAAGCAATATTGGGCAAAATGAAAAGGCTAGCAATCCAATTGAGATTAAAAGCTCATGGATTGTGGATATATGGCCAGTTATTAGACAGCCAGTAAAGAACACTAAGCCACTCAATAATCCCGCAAATGAATCAAAAACTCCAAGCATGAGCATGGCTATCAACGTTGCCGCTGTGGGTGGAAGTGCTTGGAAATTTGTGTCATTCAAAGCGAGAAAGCCTAGAAATAGTGCAATGGGATAAAGAATAAGTGAGAGAGAACCGGTCATAGCTCGAAGATATGAAGCATCAGAGGTAGAACGGGTTATAGCTGGAGAGAATCCAGATACTCTCTTGGAAACATTGACGAAGGTTGAGTCCATAAACGTGAAGATTGATTTATTCCACATTCCAAGGAGATCACCGAATCGGCGCCGTTTTTTAGATCTCTCTAGGATTTTAAGTTCAAGCTCTGCCAACTCTGCTCGAGTATTTGACCCACCATCATTGACGGGAGCCCCACCAGTTAAATTCATGGCATGCCCAAGACCGACTGTTAAATAACTCAGGACTGCAAAGGTCGAGACTGCAATATCTTGCACAGTCTGAACATCTGTTTTTGGTGAGTATGTAGGAAGTTCGGATTGAACAGTAATATCTTGAAGTTGGACAGGATCAATAAGTGGCGTTTCGCCAGTGCACCACTGATTCCAAAGAATATTTCCATCTGCATCTTTGCAGTAGAGAAAGTTTCTAAGCTCAGATGTTCCATCAGCATTTTCAACAGAAACATTCATTTCGTAGTCACCGGGTGCTAACTCACTTGAAATATTCGTAGTGAGTTCATCGGCAAGCTTTTGGCTAATGATGTCGTACGTAAAGTCCCCGGCAAAAGCAAGATTTACCACACACAGTGATTGCATGAAAACTATGAGAAAAGCGGCAATTATTTTTTTCATAGAGCCAAAGGAGCTTTCTTCATTTTAGGCCCCTTTGCCTCTCATGCAGATTGAGAGGCTTCCTCTCCCAACAACAGGACGCAACTTTACACTCTGGTAGTGTTTTTTCAATGCCCTTGAGGCAATTCCACGCTGAAGCATAATCAACCGGAGGGTTCATCTAAAGGCTGTGACTCATCAGACAATAAGCTCTCTGTTCTACCCATAAGTAGCGCCTTAGTGTTGTTCTACTAGCTACGGAGAGAATCAATGGCGATTCAAGGTGTAATGCATGCTGGGCTTTCTGCATGGATTAATGAAGTTGCAGAGTTAACGCAACCCAACAATATTTATGTGTGTGATGGCTCTGATGAAGAGTGGAACCGCATTACCGATGAACTAGTAAATGCTGGAACATTAATTCGACTTAAGAAGAAACCTAACTCTTTCTGGTGCGCATCTGATCCAACCGATGTTGCCCGAGTCGAAGATAGAACATTCATTTGTTCAGTCAATGAATCCGATGCTGGACCAACTAATAACTGGATGGCTCCTGTTGAGATGAAAAATATTATGACCGATCTTTATAGGGGGTCGATGCGCGGTCGCACTATGTATGTCATTCCATTTTGCATGGGTCCGCTAAATTCTGTGCACCCCATGTTCGGCGTGCAGATTACAGACAGCGCATATGTTGTTGCCTCAATGCGAATCATGGCGCGCATGGGTATCGAGGCGCTTAATGCGCTAGGAAGTGATCGCGACTTTGTGAAGGCGCTACATTCTGTTGGCGCACCACTTGCTGAAGGCGTAAAAGATGCTGCCTGGGCATGTAATACGACTAAATACATCGTGCAGTTTCCAGAAGAGCGAACAATCTGGTCTTTTGGTTCTGGCTATGGCGGCAATGCTTTGCTCGGAAAAAAATGTTACTCACTTCGAATTGCATCGGTTATGGGGCGCGACGAAGGCTGGCTTGCCGAACACATGCTGATTCTCAAACTCACACCACCTAGTGGAAACGCTCACTATGTTGCTGCCGCGTTTCCATCGGCCTGTGGCAAGACAAATCTTGCGATGCTGGATCCAACAATTAAGGGCTGGAAAGTTGAAACCCTCGGCGATGACATTGCCTGGATGCGCTTTGGTGATGATGGCCGCCTGTATGCAACCAACCCTGAATTTGGCTTCTTTGGCGTCGCCCCTGGCACCGGGTGGAACACCAACGCCAATGCCATGCGCACGATTGAAAAGGGAAACTCAATCTTTACTAACGTTGGACTGACCGACGATGGTGACATCTGGTGGGAGGGTATGACTGATACGCCGCCAGCACATTTAACTGATTGGAAGGGCCAAAGCTGGACGCCAGATAGCGGCGAACTGTCATCGCATGCAAACTCGCGTTTTTGCACACCAGCAGCACAATGCCCAATCATTGCTCCAGAGTGGCAGAGTCCAACAGGTGTTCCAATCTCTGCAATATTTCTAGGTGGCCGACGTAAAACAACGATTCCTCTAGTTGTGCAATCTCGCGATTGGAACCACGGGGTATTTATGGGGGCAACGCTTTCATCTGAAACCACTGCTGCAGCAACTGGCCAGGTAGGCGTTGTGCGCAGAGATCCATTTGCGATGCTCCCTTTCATTGGTTACCACGTGGGAGATTATTTAGATCACTGGTTAGAGATTGGTAGAAAGAGCTCACCTGAAAAATTGCCAAAGGTTTTTTACGTTAACTGGTTTCGCAGGGGCGAAGGCGGAAAGTTTTTGTGGCCAGGTTATGGAGAAAATATTCGCATTCTTAAATGGGCCATTGAACGAATCGAAGGTAAAGCGCAATCCGTTGAGACGTTTTTGGGTAACGCCCCCATTCCAGGGGCTATTGATATTGAAGGGCTAGATGTCACAGCCGCGGATATCGCAGATGCAATGAAGGTGAATCCGGTTGAATGGCAACAAGAACTTCCGTTGATCGATGAATGGTTCGAAACTATTGGTCCTAAATTGCCTATTGAAATGAGCATTGAGTTAGAAAAACTACGTACCAAAGTCCTTCACGCACATTGAAGCTTAAGGTTGAATATCCATTACCCTGTTGGAATGGGAATAAGAAGAGGTTTAGCTAAGGCGTTGCTGGTAGCTGCACCCTTTACCTTTATTGCCTTCTCTGCCACTTCTGCTCAAAAAATAACTCCTGGCAGTACCTGCAAAGTTTTAAACCAAAGGGTTGCCTATCTCAATAAAACTTATACCTGTGTTAAATCTGGAAAAAAATTAATTTGGAACAAAGGCGTAACGATTGTTCAGGCAACACCTGCGCCTGCGCCAATAGTGACAATCACCGCAACACCTGCACCTGCGCCAACAGTGACGATCACCGCAACACCTGCACCTGCGCCAACGGTGACGATCACCGCAACACCTGCACCTGCGCCAACGGTGACGATCACCGCAACACCTGCACCTGCGCCAACAGTGACCATCACCGCAACACCTGCGCCTGCGCCAACAGTGACGATCACCGCAACACCTGCTAAGACTTCTATGCCTACACCTACACCTACACCAACTCCCACACCCACACCCACACCAACTCCCACACCCACACCCACACCAACTCCCACACCCACACCAACTCCCACACCAACACCAACGGTGAAAGCTGTAGCCTCCCCTGAGGATGGTGATGTACCGCTTCCACTCGAGAGCTGCGGTTCTGGAAATTATTATTATCGAATACAAGATAGCGTGACTGAGCGTTCATTCTATTTCGATAAGGGATACACGAGAGTTGATTCAAGATCAGAAGCATTATTTGATCCAATTAGAGTTAAGGCATATCGCGCAATTCGAGATCATGTTGCTTCCACGAAAATAATTCCACCAGTTGATTTTCATGTCTCGAGCGATTTCCCAGTGGTTCAACTCGCTCCCTTAAAGGCCCAACTTCTATATACGGTGCCTTATTGGGCTGATTTTTTCCCATCTCAAACTCGCGTTCAAGCAACTTTTTTAACTGAAAAGAGTTCGGCGCTCATCGATGCTAATGACATTTCACGACCAGATGATGCTCAGTGGGTAATGGATACTTATCTAGATCCCACAAAAATTGGGGATTTAAATTGCGGATGGCGATACGGAATCTCGGGTTCTCATATTCTCCCTACAGGCACGAACAAGGGGCAAATTGGTTTTTGGATTATTTCCCCAACGGCAAATGCTGGAAAATATTGGGACCCTACTTATTTAACCCATGAATTTACGCATGGAGTCCAAGATTTAATATGGTTTGCAAACGACATTAATGTGTTGGAAAACGGTGCGCCCTATTTCCTTATCGAAGGCGCCGGCCAATTATTTGGCGCCGCCTTATCATTACCTAATCTTGGCTGGTATCAAGATGATTTATACCAACAGATTAATGAAAATTATCTAGGAGGTGCGCTTTTAGATCGCAAATTACCAACTAGTACTATCGACATTCTCAGCATGATCAAGAGCGCGGAGAAGAATGATGGCGAGGCAGGAACTATGTGGGCATACACAGTTGGTTCTCAAGTGTGGGAATGGGTTATCGCTAACTATGGATTTGATGCCTACTGGGACATTGTTAAAGGAATTTCAAGGACGCAAAACTATGATGCAACAGTTCTTAAAGTAATCGGTAAGTCTAAGGAAGACCTATATTTGGAGGCGGCTCCATATATTCTCAAAAGTTTCCAAGAGGCATTGAGCAATCGATAGGACTCACTGATTCATACTCACCAAGTCATCGACTTGAAATGAACTACTTCTCAGGCACACTCACGGTTGTAAGTGGGTGGTGAGGGACTCGAACCCCCGACCCGGTGATTAAGAGTCACCTGCTCTACCAACTGAGCTAACCACCCGAGACATCCAAGCGAGGGAAACGCTTGATTGCAGGGGGAAACCTATCAGCAACTAGGCCCTTGCCGCACATAGGCGACCCCGCCAAGATAGGGGCATGAGTCGCTGGGAAATAAGGATTGCCCTAGCCCTGACATTGTTTCTGGCGGGCTTTACCGACAGCGCTCACGCCGCCTCGCCAACTGTTGTGGATGTAATCGCAAAGATTGCCGTAAAGGGGCGTGCGCCAAAGACTGGGTACGCGCGTGATCAATTTGGAACGGCCTGGAAAGATGTTGATCACAATGGCTGTGATACTCGCAACGATATTTTGAATCGTGACTTGAGTTCGATTATCTACAAAGTAAGCGCCAAGGACTGTGTGGTTTTTTCGGGGGTTTTAATTGATCCATATTCCGGAGAGAGCATTAATTTTCTCAGGGGAGTGGCAACTAGCTCTGAGGTTCAAATCGATCACGTTGTGGCGCTTTCAAATGCATGGCAGACAGGTGCATTTAAATTAACTCTGGAGGTTCGAACTGAGCTTGCCAATGACCCACTTAATTTATTGGCCGTTAAAGGGGTTTTGAATTCGCAAAAAAGTGATGGCGATGCAGCAACTTGGTTGCCGCCACGAAAAAGCTATCGATGCGCCTATGTTGCACGACAAGTAGCAGTTAAATATAAATATGGTTTGTGGTTAACCGCGCCAGAAAAAGCTGCGATTGTGAAGATTCTTCAAACCTGTCCGGGGCAAGTAATTCCTAACGGTTAAATTGCATCCATTCCGCGCTCGCCAGTTCGAACACGAACAACAGTTTCAACTGGAGTAACCCAGACTTTTCCATCTCCGATCGTTCCACTGTGTGCGGTTTCAACAATCAGATCGAGAATTCTTGAACAGTCTTCATCATCTGCTAAAACTTCAATGCGAACTTTTGGAATGAAATCAACGGTGTACTCAGCTCCGCGATAAATCTCGGTGTGCCCCTTTTGTCGGCCATAACCATGAGTTTCTGACACGGTCATTCCATGGACACCAGCGGCTTGCAGAGCAAGCTTTATCTCATCTACCTTGCCAGGCTTAACGATGGCAGTAATTAGTTTCATGTCTATAGCCTCTCGTTAGTACCGGTTTGAATTTCCGGTGATGTCATAAGCTGATTCTGCGTGATAAACCGTGTCTAGTCCACCGATTTCATCATCATGAGTTGCTCTAAAGCCAATAGTTTTACTAATTACCGTAGCGATAATCCATGTTGCACAGAAAGAAAAGAGTGCAACGACAACGATAGCGATTAGTTGATCTACTAACAGTTGGGTACCGCCGCCTGAGAACAGACCATCTTTACCAGCAGAGTTAACGCTAAGTGTTGCAAGCAATCCAATGCCAATCATTCCGATTACACCAGAGACGCCATGGACTCCAACGACATCTAATGAATCGTCATAGCCAAACTTGTATTTACGTGAGACTGCATAGGAACCTGCTACACCTGCAATGAGACCAAGAATCAATGCTCCAAGTGGATTAACGAAACCGCAGGCTGGAGTAATAACTACGGCTCCTGCAATTGCGCCAGATGCAACACCCAAAGTTGTAGCTTTGCCATCTCGACGTTTTTCAAAAAGCACCCATGTCATCGACGCTGCAGCAGAGGCGATTTGAGTATTAATCATGGCAGTTGCAGCTAACGAGCCGGCTGATAAAGCACTGCCGGCATTAAATCCAAACCAGCCAAACCACAGCATTCCAGCACCAAGAAGTACTAGCGGCATATTGTGCGGACGCATCGGATCGCGTTTGAAACCATCGCGCTTACCCAAAACTAATGCGAGGGCAAGAGCTGCAGCTCCTGAGTTAATTTCAACGACAGTACCGCCGGCGAAATCGAGTGCACCTAATTTATCCACGATCCAACCACCGCTGCCGCCTTGTGCTGCGAAAGCCCAATGTGCAACGGGGATATAGACCACAGTAATCCAGACTGCAACGAATAAAACCCATGAGCCATACTTTGCGCGATCGGCAATTGCACCTGAAAGAAGTGCAACGGTAATAATTGCGAAAGTCAGTTGGAACATGGCAAAGGCCAACATAGGAATTTGATGACCTTCTGGACCAACAACTTGATCAAGAGTTTTAGATAAACCTAGGTTTTCAAAGCCACCGATTAATCCGCCGTGTGATTTTCCAAAAGTCAGCGAATAGCCATAGAGCACCCAGATAATTGTCGTCACTCCCATTGCGGCAAATGACATCATCATCATGTTTAAGACGCTTTTAGCACGCACCATTCCACCGTAAAAGATTGCAAGACCCGGGGTCATAAATAGAACGAGCGCTCCACTTGCTAGCACCCATGCTGTATCTCCGCTATTGATCACTTAGCTCTCCCTAAGTCCATGCCTAATTAATGGCTACCTTTAAAACGTTCACGCGAGCGTTCAATCTCTAATTGGGCTTCATTGTGATTGACCCAGTTGCCACCCGTCACGCTTTTGCCCGGCTCTAGCGCTTTATAGACTTCAAAGAAGTGTTGAATTTCTGAGAGCTCAAACTCTGGAACATCTTTTAAATCCTGGAACGATGATTTACGAATATCACCGGCGGCAACGCAAAGCAATTTGTCATCTCCGCCAGCTTCATCAGTCATATTAAACATTCCAATTGCGCGGCATGAAACTACGCAGCCAGGAAATGTTGGTTCATCCAACATGACCAGTGCATCAAGTGGATCACCATCGAGTGAGAGGGTATTTTTAACGAAGCCATAGTCATATGGATATCGCGTAGATGTGAAAAGCATTCGATCAAGGCGGATTTCACCGGTTATATGATCGACCTCGTATTTGTTGCGACTGCCGGCGGGAATTTCAATAATTACATCAAAGATCATTCTCGCCAGCTTTCTACTAGACGTGCATCTATATAAAAGTGGGGTGAGCGACGGGGCTCGAACCCGCGACATCCCGGACCACAACCGGGTGCTCTACCAGCTGAGCTACGCCCACCATGAGGTGCAAATCCTACCTTCTACTGCACCTGTCCCGGAACGAATACTGCGCTGCGATAATAGGCCAACTCAGCGATTGAATCCTTAATATCGCCTAATGCGCGGTGATTGCCAGTCTTGGCAGGGGCGTTGAAGTAGGCCTTGGGATACCAACGGCGAGCTAACTCTTTAATCGATGAGACATCGATTGTTCGATAGTGAAGGAAGTCATTTAACGCCGGCATATCGCGTGCAATAAATGTGCGATCAACGCCAACGGAGTTTCCAGCCAATGGAGATTTGCCGGGTTGTAGACCGCACTCCAATAAATAGGCGATTACTTTCAACTCTGCCTCAACGAGAGAAATTCCATTGGGAATCTCAGTGATCAGACCTGATGTCGTATGCATCGCAGTGACGAAATCATTCATGCCCGCTAGATCTTCGGCGCTCGCACGAATCACTACATCAACACCATCTCCGATCACATTTAATTCAGAGTCGGTGACAAGGACGGCGATTTCAACTAAGACATCCTTTTCCAGGGATAGCCCAGTCATCTCGCAGTCGATCCAGATCAGGTTCGGTTGTTCGTTGGCCATGCGCGCCTGGCAGGAATCGAACCTGCGACAACCCGCTTAGAAGGCGGGTGCTCTATCCGACTGAGCTACAGGCGCCTGTAGGGGGTCGTGAATGCTAAGTCTACCGATACATAACGGTAAGGTTTCATCCCATGGCTGAGTTCATTTATACGATGAAAAAGGCGCGTAAAGCGCACGGTGACAAAGTAATTCTCGACGATGTCACGATTATGTTTTATCCCGGCGCCAAGATCGGCGTGGTCGGCCCGAATGGTGCCGGTAAGTCCACAGTCCTTCAGATTATGGCCGGACTTCAGCAGCCATCAAATGGTGAGGCCTATATAACTCCCGGCTACACCGTTGGCATCTTGTTACAAGAGCCGGTTTTAGATGAGACCAAGAACGTCATCGATAACGTAAAAGAAGGCGTTGCAGAAACCGTTGCAATGCTCGATCGCTTTAATGCAATCAGTGAAGAGCTAGGCAACCCCGACGCCGACTATGACAAGTTGTTGGCTGAAATGGGCGAGCTGCAGGAAAAGCTAGATCATCGCAATGCCTGGGAACTTGATTCGCAGCTTGAGCAGGCGATGGATGCACTTCGTTGTCCACCACCTGATGCTGATGTATCGGTTTTATCTGGTGGAGAAAAACGCCGCGTTGCTTTATGTAAATTACTTTTACAAGCCCCAGATTTATTACTACTTGATGAGCCAACTAACCACTTAGACGCTGAATCTGTTTTATGGCTTGAGCAACACTTAAATAAATATCACGGTGCAGTCGTAGCGATTACGCACGATAGATATTTCTTGGACAATGTGGCGCAGTGGATTTTGGAACTCGACCGCGGACGTGCATATCCTTATGAAGGTAACTACACAACATATTTGGAAACTAAATCTGCACGCCTAAAGATTGAAGGTCAGAAAGATGCTAAGCGGGCAAAGCGTTTAACTGAAGAGCTCGAATGGGTTCGCCAAAATGCTAAGGGCCGCCAAGTTAAATCCAAGGCCCGTCTTGCGCGCTATGAAGAGATGGCGGCCGAGGCTGACAAGATGCGCAAGTTAGACTTTGAAGAGATTCAAATTCCACCTGGGCCACGTCTTGGAAATGTTGTTATCGAAGTAGAAAACTTAAGCAAAGGCTTTGGTGATCGTGTTCTTATTGACGATCTTTCATTCACGCTTCCACGCAATGGAATTGTTGGAATTATCGGCCCTAACGGTGCTGGTAAGACCACGCTATTTAAGACACTTATGGGCTTAGAAACTCCCGATTCTGGCAAAGTTAAGATTGGCGAGACCGTCAAGATTTCATACGTCGATCAGTCTCGTGGTGGTATCGACCCTAAGAAAACCTTGTGGGAAGTCGTCTCTGATGGCCTTGATTTTATTAAGGTTGGAATGGTTGAAATGCCATCGCGTGCATATGTCTCGTGCTTTGGTTTCAAAGGCCCAGATCAACAAAAGCCTGCAGGAATTTTATCGGGTGGAGAGCGCAACCGTTTGAACTTAGCGTTAACGCTGAAGCAAGGTGGCAACTTATTACTACTAGATGAGCCAACGAACGACTTAGATGTTGAAACCCTGGGCTCACTCGAAAATGCATTGTTGGAATTTCCTGGATGTGCGGTAGTTATCTCCCACGATCGTTGGTTCCTGGATCGCGTTGCAACACATATTTTGGCTTATGAAGGTGATTCAAAGTGGTTCTGGTTTGAAGGTAACTTCGAAAGTTATGAAGAGAACAAGATCCAACGCCTTGGCGCAGATGCAGCCCGTCCGCACCGCGTTACGTACAGAAAGTTGACGCGCTAATGAAGTACACAAGCAAGCAGTATGTGCGTTGGGATGACTTGGATGCAATGGGTCATGTTAATAACGCTAAATATCTAACATATTCTCAAGAGGCGCGATTTGCGATGCTTGGAAGTTTCAACATGGTTGTTGCTCGGGCTGAAGTTGATTTCAAGGCACCGATCAATGAAGGAAATATTTTCGTTGATATGAGTTTATGGGTTGAGTCCATCGGTACATCCTCTTTCACAATGGTTTATGAAATTTCAAAGGATGGGACTCTCGTAGCTCGAGTAAAATCCGTACAAGTCACAGTAACTGAGGACACAAAAAGTTCTCGCCCGCTAACCGATGATCAACGTGAAATTCTCAAAACTTTTCTAGAGACGGAGTAAAAATGACCCAGTTAGCATCGCGCGCAGAGCGTCCTTGGTGGAGAGATGCAGTGACGTATCAGATTTATATCCGCTCATTTGCCGATTCAAATGGCGATGGAATTGGTGACGTCGAAGGAATTCGTTCGCGTTTGCCGTACTTAAAGAGGTTAGGCGTTGATGCAATCTGGATCACCCCTTGGTACCCATCTCCTCAGCACGACCATGGGTATGACGTAGCCGATTACATGGATATCGAGCCTGATTACGGCACATTGGCTCAAGCTGAGCAGCTCATCAAAGAGGCGCATGACTACGGCATTAAATTTATCGTCGACATCGTTCCCAATCACACATCCAGCGATCACAAATGGTTTCAAGCAGCACTTGCTGCAGCCCCAGGTTCACCTGAACGTAATCGATATATTTTCCGAGATGGCAAAGGTCCACATGGAGACTTACCACCTAATAACTGGGAGGCTGTCTTTGGCGGTTGTGCTTGGCAGCGCGTTACAGAGGCCGATGGAAAGTTAGGTCAGTGGTATTTACACATCTTCGCCGTTGAACAACCCGATTTGAATTGGGAAAACCCAGAAGTTGTCTCGCATTTAGAAGATGTTCTGAAGTTTTGGTTAGATCGTGGAGTCGATGGTTTTAGAATCGATGTAGCTCATGGAATGTTTAAAGAGCCAGGTTTGCCAGATATCAAGAAAGATCCAGCCGCTGAAATGTTGGGGACTGAGCACAAGCCGTTTTGGGATCAAGAAGGCGTTCACGATATTTATCGCTCATGGCGCAAAATCTTTGATTCTTATCCTGGTGATCGCATGGCAGTTGCTGAAGCGTGGGTTAGTCCCGCTTCACGTATTGCGCGTTATGTGCGTCCAGATGAACTTCAAAACTCCTTTAATTTTGAGATGCTAACAACACTTTGGAAAGCTGATCAGATTCGTACAAAGATTGATAACTCAATAAGTGCACTAGAAGAAGTTGGCGCACCAACATCGTGGGTATTTAATAATCACGATGTAGTCCGCTCCGTTGATCGTCTTGACTTGGGTCTAACAAATCACGGTGACACAACTCGTTCGCGTCAAGGAGATCCAGCGAAGTTTAATATTGCTCGTGGCACTTTGCGTGCGCGCAGTGCAGCGCTGATGATGTTAGCTCTGCCTGGCGGTGCATATATGTACCAAGGTGAAGAGTTAGCTCTACCCGAAGTACGCGACATTCCTGAGGATCGATTAACTGATCCCCGCTGGAAGATGAGCGGGTACACAGACCGTGGTCGCGATGGTTGTCGTGTTCCATTGCCATGGACATCAGATCCTGCTGGTGCATTTGGTTTTTCAAACAATGCAGCCCTAACAATTGATCAGGCATGGTTGCCACAATCGCCATGGTGGGGAAAGTTTTCAGCCGAGTCCCAAGATGGCGTTAATGATTCAACGCTATCTATGTACCAAGAGGCACTTGCAATTCGCAAAGCCGAACAGGGTTTAGGTGATGGTCCAATGGAATGGATTGAGGCCGGCAAAGATGTTATTGCATTCGAGCGCCCTGGAGATTTTGCTTGTTATATCAATCTGGGTGAATCAATTGAGCTGCCAGCGAATTCACAAATTCTGGTGAGCAGTGGACCAGTCCATGCTCACACTTTGCCAACTGATACTGCAGTCTGGGTCAGATTAGTTAACTAATGCCAAATACCGCGCTGCAGCAACGAGTGATTCGAACCCTTGCATCGGCGCAAGTATTAAATGGCATTGGCATTGCTGGAACCGTTGCAGCTGGCTCGCTCTTAGTTTCGTCAATTACCGATTCTGAAACTTTAGCGGGCTTAGCTCAAACTAGTGGTGTTTTAGGTGCAGCAGCTTTAGCCCTTCCATTGGCGCGATTGACTGCAAAAGGTGGAAGACGTTTAGCGCTTTCGGTTGGTTATACATCTGGTGTCTTTGGATCAATCTGTGCAATTCTGGGTGGATCACATCGCAATCTTTTTCTGATGTTGGTTGGAGCATTTCTCATTGGTGCTGCATCAGCTGCAGGATATCAAGCACGTTTTGCAGCAATAGATTTAGCGACTCAAGAAACTCGCGCCAAACAGTTGTCATTTGTCGTATGGGGCTCAACTATTGGCGCAGTAGCTGGGCCAAATTTGATGGACCCAGCTGGTAATTTGGCGGAGGCATTCAATTTACCGCGCCTAGTTGGACCCTATTTAATCTCAGCCACAACACTGTTTTTTGCCGTGATTGTTATTCAGATTTTTTTGCGCCCAGATCCATATTTAACTGCAGAAAAACAAGCTTCAGTTAAGCAAACTAAAGGTTCAACAAAAGCTGCGCTGAGTCATATTCGCAGTAACCCGAATGCGTTTTTTGCAATATCGGCAATAGCGATTGGTCACTTAGCGATGGTCTCGGTAATGGTCATGACACCGGTACACATGAAACATGTTGATGTTTCACTTCGTATTATTGGTTTTGTAATCAGTGTTCACGTTTTAGGTATGTATGCCTTTTCTCCACTGGTTGGTTCGCTGAGCGATCGCTTAGGACGAGTCCGAGTTATTCAGATTGGTTTAGTTTTTCTTGTGCTCTCCACAATTGTTGCCGGCACAGCTGAAGCAAATAATGCTTACCAATTAGGCGTTGGTCTATTTCTTTTAGGACTAGGTTGGTCGTGCACCCTTATTGGCGGATCAGCATTTTTATCTGAGTCAGTCTCCCTTGAAATGCGTCCAGCTTCGCAAGGTGCAAGTGACTTAGTAATGAATCTTGCAGGTGCTGGTGGTGGAGCTTTAGCTGGTGTAATCATTGGGACTATGAGTTATGGATGGTTATGTTTATTTGCCGCCATTCCAGCAATTACACTCGGATATTTATCTAGAAAAGTTCACTCGCGAAATGTCTAGAACAAAGCTGCATCCCGCCTGGATAGCTGCAGTCGTTACCTTTTTTACATTAGTTGCAACTGCAGGCTTTAGATCAGCCCCTTCAGTACTTATCATTCCTTTGGAAGATGCCTTTGGTTGGAGCCGTGATCAAATCTCTTTAGCGGTATCAGTCAATGTCTTGCTCTATGGGCTCACCGCACCTTTTGCGGCAGCGCTCATGGAGCGCTTTACTGTCCGAAAAGTTGTGATGGCAGCCCTTACAACTGTTAGCACGGGTGCATTTCTCACTACTCAGATACATGCCCCTTGGCAGTTAGTTGCAACGTGGGGTGTCATTGTTGGAATAGGTACAGGTTCAATGGCGCTGGTCTTTGCAGCAACTGTTGCTAACCGATGGTTTGTAAAGCGACGTGGAGTAGTTGTTGGCGGATTAACCGCTGCGGCAGCGATGGGTCAGTTAATTTTTCTACCGGGACTAACTCGACTATCCGATACATATGGGTGGAAATCAATTGGTCTTGCAATTGGAAGCGCATCTCTTTTTATGGTGCCGATGATTTATTTATTTTTACGGGAAAAACCAGCCGATGTTGGCTTGCTTCCCTATGGAGCGCTGGACGATTGGCAACCTCCAGTGAAGTCCGGAATGAATGCGGGCAAACTGGCATTAGTTACTTTAAAAGAGGCAAGTGCGCACAGAGATTTTTGGTACTTAAGTGGATCGTTTTTCGTTTGTGGTTTGTCAACGAGTGGATTAATTGGAACGCACTTTATTCCCGCAGCTCACGACCATGGCATGGGTCAAGTTTTGGCTTCCTCTCTTCTAGCTCTAGTTGGAGTATTTGATGTTCTCGGTACACTTTTATCGGGTTGGTTAACTGACAAATATGATCCACGCAAATTATTATTCTTTTACTACGGATTTCGCGGCTTATCCCTTTTCTTATTGCCATCGATTCTTTTCTCAACGATGCATCCTTCAACACTGGTCTTTATTATTTTCTATGGCCTTGACTGGGTAGCAACTGTTCCACCAACAATCATGTTGTGCCGCGCAGTATTGGGTCCTGACCGTGGCACCGTTATTTACGGCTGGGTCTTTGCTTCTCACCAAATAGGTGGCGCAATCGCAGCGTTAGGCGCTGCAATAGTGCGCGTAAAGCTTGGCGATTATGCTGCAGCTTTTTATGTGAGTGGTGCCCTCTGTTTAATCACGAGTTACTTTGTCTTACAGATTGCTAAGGGCAAGGACTTGGCTACCCTTACGGCATGAGTACGTTTTATGACGAAGTCGGTGGCGCAACGTTTTTTAGTGATTTAGTCTCACAGTTTTATGCACATGTAGCCACAGATCCAATTTTGCGACCTATGTATCCAGAGACAGATATGAAAGGCGCTGCCGAACGCCTGCAAATGTTTTTAGAACAGTACTGGGGTGGACCAACGACTTATCAAGAAAGCCGTGGGCATCCTCGTTTGCGCATGCGTCATGCGGGATTTCGCATTGACTCGGCTGCGCGTGATGCATGGCTTAGCGCGATGCATACAGTTGTAAGTGGCATTGAAATGAATGAAGAGCATCGAGTACAGCTTTGGAGTTATTTAGAGATGGCAGCTAACTCGATGGTGAATCAACCAGATTGAGATTGATTTCCGACCTTCAATATTTCGCCATTGCGTAAGTACCAGAGCGTTCCTTTGTTATCTCGGACCGTTGTCACACGTAGACCCACTTTTTCGACTACACCTTGAATCTCTAATACATCTACATTGTCGCCAACACCGTACTGATCTTCAATTAACATAAATATTCCAGATAAAATATCTCGAACTAAAGTCTGAGCACCAAGTCCGAGTGCCACGCCAAGGATTCCCGCTGATGCAATAAGTGGGCCTAAGTTAAAACCAAATTCACCAAGGACCATTCCAGATGCAACGATCCAAATAACTGACTTCAATGTGGCGGCAAGTACACCGCCGATTGTGCGCGCCCGCTCTTTTTGCCGAGCGACGATATTGCGCGGCCCTGGAACAAGATCGGCAGTGGCCAATCGGTTCATTGCACGATGGATAGCTCGGCTACCAAAACTCTGCGCAAGAATGGCCGTTAGAAGGATGATGAAGATTCGCAGGGGAGTCCCGCTGACCCAATCGATGATATTTTGCGCTGAATCGCTCATAGTGGGTATGACTGTAGCCAAATCTTTACCCAAATACCGCTTTGAAATACCCATATCTGAGCGTGTTGTGGTGCAAGATAAACCAATCGGCGCAGGCCATGCGCCAGATCGGGAGCGATTATGTCGCGCACATTAGTGCTTAATGCAACGTATGAACCTTTGGGTGTCATTACAGAGCGGCGCGCCCTGATCCTTGTCTTAAACCATCGGGCAACAATGATTGAAGAGTCCGGTTCGGTCGTGCATTTTTCTGGCGGCCAAATGGATCTGCCATCTGTCATACGTCTCAATAAATTTGTTCGTATTCCTTATCGCCATGCTGTGCCTTTGTCTCGGCGGGCAATCTTTGCTCGAGATGGTGGTCGTTGTGTGTATTGCACGGCTCCAGCCACATCGATTGATCACGTCATTCCACGTAGTCGTGGCGGTGGTCACAATTGGGAGAACGTTGTTTCAGCATGCCACAAGTGCAATCATCTAAAAGCAGATAAGCAACTCAAGGAGATTGGTTGGAGATTGCGTCAGCTACCACGTGAACCCGTCGGGGCTGCTTGGCGAATTCTTGGAACGGGTAGAACGGATGAACGTTGGTTGCAGTACTTACAGCCATTTGGTGTGGCAGCGGCAACGGCATAAGTAAATTACACTGAACACATGAATTTTATTATGTCGGCCGTTGAAGATGGCACTGTTGCAGGTCAAGGCTTAAGCGCAATTGAGACTGTTGTTACTTTTCTTCTTATCCCAATTGGCCTCTTTGCAATTATTGCTGTGCTTTCGTGGGCAACTAGTGCACCACGAAAAGCCTCAACAACCTCTTCTGTAACTTCTATTGATTAGTTATTTACTTTTCTGAACTTTTAAAGCGCGCATTAATCCATCACGAGCTTCAATAACTAATTTACGTAAAACTGTTGGCGCTTCTTTGCCAATAGTGTCTAACCAGCCAGTTGTTTTATCAATGGTTGATTGCGTCAGTACCCATGACGGATAAAGACCGCTGACAACTTTGCTTGCTCCCTCATAGGATTTCGATTCCCACACCGCCATAATTGAATCAAAGTAACGGTCAACATAGGTTGACAGTAAGTCACGTTGAATGGGGCGCTGGAAACCAGCTACTAGCGCCGATCGCACTGAGGTTTGAATATCTTCGTTGATGATTTTGTTCCAGGCATAGTCCTTAGCCTCTGCTGTTGGAGCAGCGGCAATAGCAGTTTCGTAGAAACAGTTGCCACTAGTGGTGTTATCACGAGCTAGCTCAGCATCAAGCTCTTCTCGTGTGATCGCACCACGTTCAGATAGCGCGATGATAAAGAACCAACGTTGATCGGCATCGACGATAAAGCCTGGGGCTGAACCATTGAGAAGTCCTTGCACAGATTTAATATGTTCTGGCGTAAATGCATTTTGAGCAAATGCACGCGCGTATAACATCTGTAAATCACTGCCTGGTGCCGCGCTCTTAGTGAGTGCATCCAAACCGTTTGCGATTTTTAAGCGCATTGCATCGCGTTGAGAATCTTCCGTATAAGCCTCAACCGATGTATACATCTGGGTCAAAGTAATATTGACAACTGCATCGTCACTTTCCCCCGGTAGGCCTGCAAAGGCGATGTCTAGGAAGTCCGATGAAGATATCTCTGCATCACGATGCATATCCCAGACTGCAGCCCAACAGAGAGCTCGAGTTAATGGATCGGTGATTGTTCCAAGATGAGTTTTAAGTGTGGTCAGTGATCGAGAATCAAAGCGCAATTTGGCATATGAAAGATCACGATCATTGATCAACAATAAATCGGCGACTTTTTGACCTGCGAACTGTGGAACTACAGTGAGTGCACCAGCAACATCGAGCTCCACTGATGTGCGCAACTTGATGGAACCCCCATCGATGTCATAAAGCCCCACGGCTAAACGATGGGGTCTTAACTGTGTTGAGCCCGCAGGGATTAGCGGTGCCTCTTGTTTGATTGCAACCGATGAATAAGTATCACCATCGATAACTAATTCTGGACGCAAAGTATTTACACCAGCAGTTTGTAACCAAGTCGCAGCCCAAGAATCTAGAGAACGGCCACTTGCTGCCTCTAATTGATCAAAGAGATCTTTCAGTGTTGTATTTCCCCATGCATGCTTGGCAAAGTATTTCTGAAGGCCGCTAATAAAGTTGTCACGGCCAACATGTGCAACGAGTTGTTGCAAAACCGATGCTCCTTTTGAGTACGTAATGCCATCGAAGTTAGCGTTAACGGCTTCGATATCGACCATATCGGCAACGATTGGGTGCGTTGAAATTAGTTGATCTTGGCGATAGGCCCAGTTTTTGCGCTCACTGTTAAAGGCTGCCCAGCCGCCGGTAAAGCGCGTGCCTTCGACCATTGCCAGGTATGCCATAAATTCGGCGAAAGATTCGTTAAGCCATAAGTCATCCCACCACGACATTGTTACTAGGTCGCCGAACCACATATGCGCCATCTCATGCAAAATTACGTTGGCGCGTGACATGTACATTTTTTCTGGCATATGGCTGCGAAAGACCAATAGATCTTCGCGGAAAGTTACCGCTCCAGCATTTTCCATAGCGCCAAAGTTAAAGTCAACAACAGCAATTTGATCGTATTTTTCAAATGGATAAGCAAGGCCGAAAGTTTTTTCAAAGTATTCAAAGCCCTGCTTAGTGAGCAAGAAAACATCATCTGCTTCAACGAACTGTGCCATAGATTTACGGCAGTAGATTCCAAGCGGAATATCTTTTGAGCCCTTATAAACATCGTGCACATGTGAATATGGACCAGCAATTAATGCAGCCAAGTACATTGGAATTCTTGGAGTTGCAGCGAACTTCCATGTTGCCTTATCGGCGGCGACTTCCTTGCCTATCTGAGTGTTATTTGAAATCGCTTCCCAGTGGTCAGGTGTTGTCACCGTTAGCGCAAAAGTTGCTTTCAATGATGGCTGATCAAAGCAAGGGAACATGTGACGGATGTAGGCAGTCTCACCTTGTGAATATAAATAGATCTCATTATCTGAAGGATCAACTGAGCGTTGCAGGCCTTCACCTGATTTTGAATAAATCGCTTCGATTTCAATTATAAGTTCATTCTCTGCAGCCAAGTTATGCAAGAAAACACTTTCGCCATCAAAGTTGGATGTATCTACGGGGGAGCCGTTCAAGGTTGCGGAGATAATTGATCGCCCGCAAGCATCGATGAAAGTTGAATAGCCAGGGGCATTACAGGAGAACTTCGCTACCGACTTTGAATAAAAAACCTCCGCTCCAGTTGTCACATCGAGTGTGACGTCGTAGCTGTGAACGAATAAATGGTCTGCTCGCTCTTTGGCTTCAATCCGAGAAATGTTGATTCCTGGCACGGTAAAACTCCCTTTTGTAGGTATCAATCCAACCATGACATTCTTGCCTCATGGAACGCCCCTCAATTCGCAGCTACAGCATTCGTGGCACGCGCATCACAGAGGCTCAGAGGGCGGCTAAGAAAAGCCTGCAGGAGGTCCACGGAATACCAGTGGCCGATGCGAAGTTAGACCTGCATTCAATCTTTCCGAATGCCGAGAAGATCATTATGGAGATTGGTTTTGGAATGGGGGAGGCCACAGCAATCATTGCTTTAGCTTCACCAAATAATGGCTATCTGGCAGTTGATCTGCATCCACCGGGTATAGGAAAACTACTCTCACGAATTCAAGAGCAAGAGATCACAAATATTAAAGTAATTGAAGATGACGTCCATGTCGTTTTACCTTACATGATTGATGATGCAGCCCTTGACGGTGTGCACTTATATTTTCCAGATCCTTGGCCAAAAGTAAAACATCACAAACGTAGAATTGTTAACGCCGGATTTCTAGAGCTTGTTGCTTCAAAGTTAAAACCTGGTGGATATTTTCACTTAGCAACCGACTGGGTTCCCTATGCCGAATCCATGGAAAATGTTTTTAAAACGTCAACTCAATTTAGCGGGGGAGTAATTGATAAACCCGATTGGAGACCAGTGACAAGATTTGAAGGACAGGGGATCGATAAAGATCACCGAGTTACTGACCTGTTGTATTTTCGTAACTAGAGATTTTATTGATGCGTCGAATGTGACGTTCATCGTTAGTAAACGGAGTTTCGATAAAAGCATCGATAATCGACTTACATTCATCGATTGAATGCATCCGCCCGCCAATACCAACAACATTTGCATTGTTATGTTCTTTTGCAAGCTTGGCAGTCTCAACGCTCCACGCAAGTGCTGCCCGCACTCCTTTAACTTTATTTGCTGCAATCTGTTCACCATTGCCTGAACCGCCCAACACAATTCCCAATGAAGCAGAATCTGCAACTGTTGCAATGGCGGCAGGAATGCAGAAATCAGGGTAATCATCGAGTGCGTCATATTCATGTGGGCCATGATCTGTGACGGTATGGCCTTTCGATTCAAGATATTCCACCAGCGCACTCTTTAATTCCAACCCTGCATGATCGCTACCGATGTGAATTCTCATGAGTGCATTGTGCCATTAAGTGCAATAAGAAAACCCGCCACATGATTGCTCACGTGGCGGGTTTTACCCTTAGGAGGATAGTTAAATGAACTTAACGCTTAACTGATTAGTGCTTCTTTCCCATACCGTGATCGCCATCCATATGTCCGGGACCGCCTTGACCCATACCTGGACCTGCAGGTCCACGAACTGCATCAACTTCAGCAGTTATGTGGGCAGTTAGGCCAGCTTTGAATGTAGTTGCCTGAGCCGCAGTAATTTTTCCTGCAGTAACTGCAGCGTCAATCTGTGATGTCTCTGCTGCAACAAGTGCAGTGATCAAAGCAGACTTCTTAGCTCCAGCAATTGCTCCAAGAGTTTCTCCTGCAGCAAGGCGAGTTTTAATCGTTGCAGCATCGATGCCAATTGTGGTTGCTACAAGTGCTTCACGCGCTGCACGCTGTGCATCATGTGTAGCTTGATCTGCGCCACGGTTAGCTTCTTGAGTTGCATGCGCTGCAGTTAGTGCAGCAACGATTGCATCTGATTGAGCTTGTGTAATTGTTCCCTTGGTTACAAGTCCAGCAAGGACTGAAGTGAGTTCGGCTTCTGGGCCACCCATTCTGGCACCCATTGCTCCACCTGCCATTGGATTTTGAATCGAACTTACTGTGGTCTTAGTTGATTTAGTTTTAACCGACATCACTTTGCCTTTTGGCTGCGATGCGGTTGCAACACCAACTGTGCCGACTGAAAGCGCAACTGTTGTTAAAACAATTGCGGCAATCTTTCTATTTGATGACATATGCATGTCTTCCCTTCCCTCGTGGAACTGTCTGTGACCCCTCGTCATCGACTACCCGTAATTAACTCTCTGATGCTGAAGATAGTAGTAAGCCATCCTTAAAACACTGTGTGAATATTTACGTTTTGAGACCAAAATCTGGGGTTTCCCTATGAATGGTGGGAAAGCAATGCAGGGAACTCCTTATTTCTGCGGCAATCCTCAGGTTCAAGACTAAATCCACGTTACTTCCCAGCCTTTTAGAAAGGTCTCGCATCATGAAGCGCCCACTAACCGCTATGGCATTGTTTCTATCGATCTCATTAGTTTCTACCTACAGTGCTTTTCCTGCACAAAAAACATCCGTCACTCTTAAAAAAGCAGGAAGAACAACCGCCACGTTGCCTAACACAATCCTCAGCGGAAGTGGTGTGCCTTCAAAAACAATTGGTATCGATGGTGATTTCTATATTGATATCAAAAATGCAAATCTCTACGGACCAAAGTTAAAAGGGGTTTGGAAGCTTGTAACGTCGTTGCGATTACCTAGTGAAAAATCAATTACATCTAGTTCATTAATTGGAGTTGATGGTGCAACAGGTTCAACCGGCGCGGTTGGTGCAACAGGTTCAACTGGCGCAGTCGGTGCAACGGGAGCTAAAGGAGTTCAAGGTGTACAAGGAATTCAAGGTGTACAAGGTGATCAAGGAAACGTTGGCGCAGTTGGATTACAAGGCGTGCAAGGCATCGGAGGATTAACTGGTTTACAAGGGGACACTGGTGCAAATGGTTTACAGGGATTAACTGGAAGCGCTGGTTCGAAAGGAGAAACTGGTGCAACAGGATCAACTGGCGCACAAGGAGCAGCTGGTGCAACTGGTGCTCAAGGTGCAGCTGGTACTAACGGAACGCAAGGTGCAACAGGTGCAGCTGGCACTAACGGAACACAAGGTGCACAAGGTTTACAAGGCGCTGTGGGTGCAGCAGGTACTAACGGAACACAAGGTGCAACAGGTTTACAAGGTGCAGTTGGTGCAGCAGGTAGTAACGGAACGC